>Ga0164315_10000091_pt1 | contig 48657 bp, 39 predicted proteins | sample GuaBasSedimGuay6_FD_113737 | JGI IMG/M metagenome (GOLD analysis project Ga0164315, IMG submission 113737) | Subseafloor sediment microbial communities from Guaymas Basin, Gulf of California, Mexico - Guay6, Core 4569-2, 0-3 cm | ecosystem: Environmental > Aquatic > Marine > Hydrothermal vents... | reverse complement strand
TTCCATCGCTATCGCAGAGGAGATTACTTTTCCCATCAGTTCGGCTCCCTTTTCGTTCAGATGAGCACCGTCCATTGTCAGGTACAAACCCCGCTCCTGGGAAAGCCCCATAGCTCCTTTTCCCCGGCGTACCTCTTTTACATCTGCGGTAAAATCTCCGGGATTGTCGAAGAACCAATCTGATTGATTCTTAATTTTTTCCAGAATACTTTCAAACTCCACTGAGACATCGGCGAGAGCGGCACCTGTTTCCGCTGCCGTCCGGCGTATCTCACGGTTGTATACCTCTCTTTTCCGGTTTCTTTCGCTGTGGAGAACCTCTCCTATCGGCGTAATGGTTACGCAGATAATTCGCCGGATATCAACACCCCGTGAAACTGCACCGTAAATCATTTCAGCGTAGATTTCAGAGAAACCCTGAGGATCTGTGGTAGGAATACTGCCCTGTTTCTCCATTTCCCGGACAAATGGAGTCCAGAGTCCACCACGGGAGGCCATCTCCGGAAGCAGTATGTCATTGGCTCCGGTCTGAATTACCAGGACATCGGGAACATCTTCTTTCAGAGCTTCTTCCAGGCGACTTCCAACGCCGAGGAGGGTATCCCCGTCCCGTCCCCGGTTGATAATCCGGTGTTCAGAAGAATCATCCTCCGGAAAATTCAGAAAGCGGCTGTAGGGAATCCCGAGATTTCCAGCGGTAAGACTGTTGCCAATTAACAATACTGTCATGAAAGGAGTATACCCTTCAGGTTTGATATTCTCTATAATTCGGCATAGCTGAATAATTGGAGCGGTAATTGTATGAGTAATTTTGCACAGTGGTGGCAGCACCTTCCCGAGCACATGAATCCGGTTATATTTTCAATCGGCAGTTTCTCTCTGCAGTATTACGGCCTGATGTACCTGGTGGCCTTTGCTATTGTCTTTGTTCTGGCCTCTTACCGGCTGAAAAGGGAATCCCGTTTTAATATGGACAGCGAGAAGCTTCAGGAACTGATGGTAGCCATGATACTGGGGATTATCATCGGTGCTCGTCTGGGGTATGTCCTGTTCTATAATTTTTCATATTACATGCATAATCCCCTGGAAATTGTTCTGCCTTTTGATATCTCCGACGGATTTCGATTTACCGGGATTGCCGGTATGTCCTACCACGGCGGGCTGCTGGGAGTTCTTCTGGGTACCATGTATTTTGCCCGAAAGAACAAGATTCATTTTCTGGAAATCACCGATCTCATCGCCCCCTGTGTTCCACTGGGGTACACCTTCGGACGTTTGGGGAACTTTATCAACGGTGAACTTTTCGGTAGAATCACCGAACGTTCAATCGGCATGTATTTCCCTCAGGCACCGGGAATAGATCTGAGGCATCCATCTCAGCTCTATGAAGCTTTTTTTGAAGGGATACTCTTATTTCTGATACTCTGGTTTATTAAAAAACGTGTAAAGATACCTGGAGCCATGCTTCCACTGTACCTGATGGGCTATGGTTTATTCCGGTTTTTCATCGAATACACCCGGCAGCCGGATCCCCATCTTGGCTTTGTTATCCTGAATCTTTCCATGGGCCAGCTGCTCAGCTCGGGAATGATAATTGCCGGCGGTCTGGTGTTGGTTTATTTGAAGAGAAAGGCTCAGGATTAAAACGACTTATCGGTTCTGTGCCGCTGCATACAGGCGGTCTTTTTCCTTTTGTGGAATCAGCAGATTCATAACGGCAGCAATAAAAAGGATACCGACGAGGTCAATTATTAATCGTGATACCGCAAAGCGATACCCCAACGCGTTCATTTCAAACAGGAACATGGGAATTTTTGTGGTAGACCAGGCACCGATAAAGATAAGAATATTGGTGAATGATGCTCCTTTTTTCATCAGGACGGCAACAATCGGGAATGCACCGTACAGCGGTCCGGCTGCGGCAGATCCCAGAAAAAATCCCAGTATTCCACCCTTGAAGCCCGACCCCGGACCCATCAGACGAATAATGATTTCCCGGGGTACCCACACATCAAAAAGACCCAGGAGTATGAAAATTGGAGGAATAATCTGAAGCATGGTACTGAGCTGATAGCTTAAGGTTGAAAATGTTTGAGCAGACTTCTGCGGCCAGAACAGGAGAAACGCCGCTAAAACAACGATAGATAAGAGGGCTGCGCTGTACTTTCTGACGATAGTTTTCATAAAGCAACCACCCATGCGACAAACAGGGCCGCCGGAAAGGAAAAACCGAATGCCAGGGTGTTGCGTATAATCGCCGCCCGTTTACCCAGATACTCAATTTCCATTGGTAGTGTAACAATACCCACCATCATCAGTGTTGAGATGAAAGTGGCAACAGGTATGATACCGGCACCGCTTCGCAGCAGTTCCGAGGCAACCGGGAAAGCAATGAATCCTGGAATCAGAGTTATCGATCCCACTACCGCAGCACCGATGGTGCTTAGAAACCCTGAATCCTCTCCCAGAATACGTGTCATCAGAGCCTCATCGAACAGCGATAACACAATGGAGACAATTACCAGCACAGTGATGAATTGAGGCAAAATATTGTTCAGCGACTTAAGCCCTTTTAATACGGCCTTTTTGGTTTTCTTCCGGTCTTTGAGGGCTGAAAAAATAAGCGCTGCCAGAGTAAATGCGTACAGAAGTATGACGTTCAAACCTATTTTCATGGTTTCGATAATAAGAAACCGATCTCAGGGTGTCAACTTCATTTGACAAAGTTTCTAAAATTTGCAACATTAAGAATGGAGTGAAAAATGACAGAGCAGGAAAGAATAAAGTACGACGTGCGTTCTCATATGTTCAAAGCCCTGTCACACCCGATGAGAATATTTATCCTGGATAAACTCAAAGAACGCAGCTGGTGTGTCTGTGAGCTGGCCGATGAGGTGGGTATCAACAAATCTGCCGCATCAAAACATCTTTCACAGCTCAAGGAAGCAGGGCTTGTGGATATTGAGAAGAAGGGTACTCAGGTGGAATACCGTCTTACAGCACCCTGTGTTCTGGATATGGCATCCTGTGCCGAGGGCGCGGTACTGAGCAATCGTCGGAAAAATCTGGGGTTGTAGTAATTTGACGCTTATGAAACGTTCCTGGATTTCTCCAGGGCATTGATAATCAGCATCTGCAGCCGGTTCTCGATATTGGCCATACTCACATCGGGATCGTAATCCAGAGAGAGAATCTGAACATGGGGCAGCATCTTCTTGAGGGTTTTGGTAAACCCTCTGCCTGTAATATGGTTGGGCAGACATCCGAAGGGCTGAACAATCACGAAAGAATGCACCCCTTCCTTTTCCATTTCAATTATTTCTCCGGGAATCTTCCATCCTTCTCCTGTTCGATAGGTGATATCGATCATACCTTCAACGTTCTCGGCCATATTGTGTATGGTTCCCGTAGTATCACCAAGATGAAAATCCCGCATCTTCTTCTGGACTCTGGAGTTTACAAAGTCAAAAACTCTGCCTGTGAGGTCGTTGGAGAAGAAATCCAGGAAGGGGGAGGGGGTCCAATGCCGTTTGGCCATTTCCCTGGTAACAAGGTTCCCTTTTCGGAAAAAATCGTGAAGATTCGGGAGTACCACTTCCATTCCGTGTTCCTCCAGGTAATTCTCTATAAACCCGTTGGCCGAGGGGTGGTAGTTCATCAGTATTTCACCGATTACCCCTACCCGGGGCCGTCTCGGTGTATCTTCCATGGCAATGGAATTGAAATTAATGACCGCCTCTTCCAGATGCCCCATGGCTTTTTTCCAGCTGTTGGGAACCGTAAGGCAGACATGAGTTAATGATTCTTCAAATATTCTCTCGGTGATACCTTTCTCGAGTTCGTATGGGCGTATGCGTCGGCGCATCCGTTCCAGGGCATCGGTGATGGTGAGTCCCCAGAGTGAGTTCAGCTGCTGGGTGAAGGTGTATTTAAATCCCGGATGTATGGATTTGTTGTCATTTCCTGTGGTTATAATGGGTATTTCCGGATAACCCGAATCGTCAAGGGCCTTACGGGCCAGTGCCGGATACTGTCTGGCCCGGCAGGATTCACAATTCTTGGCAATGCCCAGGGCCGATGATTTCGGATTGATGGAACCGTCGGCCAGTCCGCCGAGGAACTCTCCGATATTTATCTGGGCCGGAAAACAGATATCGTTATGGACGAATTTTTTTCCCAATTCGATGGCGGCTTTATCGGCCAGAGGCAGGGATTTTACTGTGTATCCCGATGCACTGAGAACCGCCGACATACAGCGTGAGAATGCCGGACTGAGGTTCGGAACGTAGATGGTTTTATTCTTCTTATCTTCCTTGGTGAACTTGACAGGAAACACCTCCCGGGCCTGCCGGACAATTTTTTTCACATGATCCAGCCGGCGTAGTTTCCGACGCTCTCTCACCGTTTCCACGAAACTTTTTATCCGAATCTGGAGGGGACCTGCTGCATCCCCCTCATCGAGTTTGAGTATCAGTGGTTCTTTTCCCGACTTTTCTGACAGCAGCCGGGTAATCTCATCCGAGAGAACCGCATCATGTCCGCATCCGAAACTGACGATCTGTACAAGTTCCAGCCTGGAATCTGCTGCCACCTGCAGGGCGGCCTCCAGCATGCGGTTGTGATAACCCACCACCGTATCGATGCGGGAATCCTCCAGATCTGATGTATGGGCTGTTTCCAGGCTGTCCAGTGTGATTACCGGGATACCCAGGCGGGTAAAATGCCGGGATAAACCATGATTCACCAGAGGATCCAGGTGGTAGGGGCGGCAGGCGACAAGAACGGCAATGTCCTCTTTGCCGAGAGACTCAAGGGCCCGTTTTCCCTCATCAGCAATTCTGGTTTCACAGTCTGTCAGAACCGTAGCGGCCAGGGCATAGGCTTTTCGGGCGAGAAGAGGCTTTACACCGTATACTTTCTCAAGAAACTCAGTTATCTGCTTTTTTTTCAGGGCTTCATTGGTCCAGTGAAATAAAGGGGTATCCATGGGGATACCGTTTCTTTCCTGTGTTTCATTGGACTTCTCGACAACCAGAGGGTATCCCTGAAGGATAACGCAGTAGAAACTCCTCTCGGCGGATTTATTCTCCCGGGGAGATTGAATCATCTGGGGAAAGAAAATTCGATCAACACCCTTCTCCATCAGGGATTCCACATGACCATGGGCAAGCTTAGCCGGGAAACAGACCGTGTCAGACGGAATGAAAGGAAGGGCCTTATCAAATATTCTATAGCTGCTGGGATCGGAAAAAACCGGTGTATAGCCCAGGGCCCTGAACAGGGTATGCCAGAAGGGTGCACTGGACCAGAACTCCAGGGTTCTGGGGATGCCGACCTTAAGATTTTTGCTTTCACACAGAGGTGCCACCTGATAATCGGCAAAGAGGAGCTTTGCCGGCAGGGAAAGAAGATCCGGTACTTTATCTCTGGCTTCTTTTGATTGTTTGAGTTTTTCTCGTACTCCCTCGTCGTTGATATCTCCGAGAACCTCACCCCGTTCACAGCGGTTTCCGGTAATGTATGATCTGCCGTTATTGAAACTGATAACCGTTCGGGAACAATGGTTGGCACAGAATGGACAGGTTTGTCCGGGATTTTTTTCGTAGCTGAAATTCTCCAGGGCAGATAGCCCTATGAAGCTTGAAGAAGATCCGTCGGAATTTTCCCGGCACAGGAGAGCAACACCCAGGGCTCCCATTTCTCCGGGGTAGGGGGCCCTGACAACCAGGCGTTCAATGTACTGTTCCAGGGCTCGCAGGACCGCATCATTTTTGAAGGTTCCGCCTTGAACCACCACTTTATCTCCCAGGTGAGAGAAGTTGCTGATCCGGATTACTTTGGTAAAAACATTCTCGATGATGGAGCGGCAGATACCGGCGATGATATCCCCTGAACTGCTGCCGTTCTTCTGTTCGGTAACGATGGCCGAATTCATGAATACCGTACAGCGGCTGCCCAGGTGGGAGGGGTTCTCAGCTGTAAAAGCCGTTTGGGCGGCATCCTCCACGGGGATTCCCAGGGAGCGGGCGTAGGTTTCCAGGAAGCTGCCGCAGCCTGCACTGCAGGCTTCGTTGAGAACGATACCACTTACGATACCTTCCGAGAGGCTGATGGCCTTCATGTCCTGGCCGCCGATATCAAGGATAAAGGAGACATCCGGGGCAAATTTTCTTGCGGCTCTGGCATGGGCTACGGTTTCCACGCAGTGGTAGTCCGCATGGTAGGCTCTGGCAAAGAGGTTTTCCCCGTATCCGGTGGTTCCCACCCCCCGGATGTCAAGAATAGCCCCTGCACCGATCCATTTGTCTCTTAACTCTTTCAGCCCCTGAGTAATTACATCCAGGGGTTCGCCCCTGTTCGGTGCGTAGAACTTATCCAGAAGATTTTCTTCATCATCAATCATGACGAACTTGGCTGTTGTTGACCCCGCATCTATTCCGATCCAGACAGGGTATCGCTTTCCTTTCCGGGGTTCGGGTAAGTTCTCTTCCAGCGCCGGATGGCGCTGGGAAAACCCCCTGCGTTCATTCTCATCCGTAAAAAAGGGCTTGGAGAATCCTGACTGATCGGATGACTTGTTTGAATAATCATTTAAGGCTCTGAGTGCTTCATCTTTGTTGTAGCGATTCGGCTTGTCCGCATGAAAACTTCTCGGCGACAGGGCGGCTCCGCAGGCAACAATAATCTCAGGACGTTCGGGGATAATCACTTCATCCGGGGTTAATCCGATACGCTGGGTAAACACGTCTACAAGTACCGTATTGAAGGTAAGGGGGCCGCCTTCAAAAATTACCTTGGAGCGGAATGCCATTCCCTGGGCCAGACCGCCGATGGTCTGCTTTACCAGGGCATGGAAGGATGAGAGGGCGATATCTTCCTTGCTGACTCCCTGATTAATCAGCGGAGAGATATCGGTTTTTGCAAAAACACCGCAGCGGCCTGATATCTCGTGAACCGTTTGTCCCCGCTGGGCATAAGCGTTGAAATCCTCTGTTCTTATATGAAGCAGTTCGGCTATCTGATCGATGAAAGCCCCGGTTCCCCCGGCACAGCTGCCGTTCATTCTCATGTCTGAGGCTGTCAGCTGATTCCGGGTTTCGTCTTTATCAAAAAAGATTACCTTGGCATCCTGACCGCCCAGCTCCACCGCTGTTCTTGTTTCAGGATAGAAGGCTTTGATTGCCAGGGTATTGGCCACCACTTCCTGTATGAAGAATCCGTCAGTGACCTCGGCATAGGGCTGACCGGCACTTCCGCAGAAGGTGGGAATGAATTCATTTTCGGGAAAGAGCTCATGGGCTTCAGCAAGGAGGTTTCGAACCGCCGCAGCCTGCTCGGCATTGTGGCGTTCGTATCGGGAATGAAGTATCTGTAGATCGTCAGGGTCCAGAACGGCAATTTTTACCGTCGTGGATCCCACATCAATACCAACCAGTAGTGATTTCTGCTGACTTCCCATAATCTGACTCTATACCTGAACAGGGCCGTCCCGCAACAATGCGGAACGGCCCCCGGTTGACCTTACCAGTTATGGTTATACTGCTGTTTTCAGACCTTGAGCAGAGCCTGGGCTTCGGCAAGAACGTTTTCGGCGGTGAAACCGAACTTTTCATCAAGCACACCGGCAGGGGCCGAGTAGCCGAAATGGTCCAGACCGAACACCCGGCCTCCCTGGCCGGTGAGCCCTTCCAGGGTAACCGGCAGTCCGGCAGTGAATCCCAGTTTGGGAACAGCTGCGGGAAGAACCGACTCCTGGTAGGATGCCTCCTGCAGGCGGAAGAGCCCTTCTGAAGGTGCTGAAACCAGTCTTACCTTTTTGCCTTTTTCCCTGAGAAGTACCGCACCGGCTGCCATGGTGGAAACTTCAGAACCCGAGGCCACAAAAATAACATCAGGGGTTCCTTTGCAGTCTTCAACGATGTAGGCACCTTTTGCAGCCTGCAAAGCTTCTTTGTAGCGGTTTCCGGTCGCAGCGGGGAGTTCGACAATATTCTGCCGGCTCAGGATGAGGGCTGTGGGAGTCTCTCTATTTTCGATGGCCAGCTTCCAGGCCACAGAGGTTTCTGCTGCATCTGCGGGCCTGAGAACGAGAACCGAGGGATTCCCCGAGTGGTTTTTAAGCTTTTCCAGTAATCTGATCTGGGCTTCATGCTCCACCGGCTGATGGGTGGGACCATCTTCGCCCACACGAAAGGCATCGTGGGTCCAGATGTAGATTACCGGTTTCTCCATCAGTGCGGCGATACGGGCGGCGGGTTTCATGTAGTCTGAGAAGACAAAGAAGGTACCGCCGGCGGGGATGACAGCACCGTGCAGGGCGAGGCCGGTGAGGATGGCCGCCATGGAGAGTTCGGCGACGCCGGACTGGAGAAATGCGCCGCTGAAATCATCCTTTGTGAAGGCTTTGGTGGCTTTCAGGAATCCGTCGGTTTTATCCGAGTTAGAGAGGTCGGCTGAGGAGACAATCATGTTGTCCAGCTTACCGGCCAGCCAGTTCAGAACTGCAGCTGATGCGGCCCGGGTGGCTGCGCCTGATTTCTGCTCTACTTCGGCGAAGTCCAGTTCCGGGAGTTTCCCGGCAACCCAGTCGGCCAGCTTTGCAGCATCGGCGGTATTGGCGGCAGCCCATTGGGCTTTGGCTGCTTTCTTTTCAGCGGCTGCTTTCTTTTTCTTCTCGATAATACCGGACATGAGATCGGCTACACCGGGAAGATCGGCAAATGGTGCCTCGGGATTCCCTCCCAGGTTGGTAACGGTTTTGGCAAAGTCGGCACCGGCGGCTCCAAGAGGCTGACCGTGGGTGGATACCTGGCGCTCGAAGGAGGCACCTTCAGCATCAACAGCTCCCTGGCCCATAACGGTTTTTCCGATAATAACGGAGGGCTTGTCTTTCTCGGCAATGGCCGCATCCAGAGCAGCTCGCAGGGCGGCAATGTCGGTACCGTTTACTTCCTGAACGAACCAGCCCCAGGCTTTGTACTTGGCGGCAGTATCTTCATCGGTAACATCCCCGGTAACAGTGGAGAGCTGGATGTCGTTGGAGTCGTAGAACATGACAAGGTTGTCCAATCCCAGCTTACCGGCGATACGCCCGGCCCCCTGGGAAATTTCCTCCTGAACACCGCCGTCGGAAATGAAGGTGAAATGCTTATGGGCCATCCATTCTCCGAACCGGGCCTGGAGAAATTTGTCGGCAATGGCCGATCCGATGGCAAAGGCATGTCCCTGCCCCAGGGGCCCTGAGGTATTCTCCACTCCCCGGGAAGGATCCACTTCAGGATGTCCGGGGGTGGGGCTGCCCCACTGACGGAAGTTCTGCAACTCTTCTTTACTGTAGAAACCGTAGAGACTCAATGTGGAATAGAGCATGGGGGACATGTGGCCGGGGTCGAGAAAAAAGCGGTCCCTCTCGAACCAGGTGGGGTCTGAAGGGTCGAAATTCAGATATTCGGCGTAGAGCAGGTTGATGAACTCGGCACCGCCCATGGCGCCGCCGGGGTGGCCGGATTTTGCCTTCTCCACCATGGCGGCGGAAAGGATGCGAATCTGGTTCGCGGCCGTTTTGAGAGCTTGATCGTTCATTTTAGATTCCTTTGAATTGTGTTATGTTTCGTATTGGCTGCATTGTACCGGTGCAGGGGACGGGTGTGAAGAGAGCTGCGGTAGAGGTCAGTTTGTCTGAAAAACAGGATTAGTGTTAGTATTAAGACATGAAGACAGTAATTAAAAACGGCATCGTTATTTCCATGGACTCCAAACTTCCCCGGGTAATACGGGGAGATATCGCTATAGAAGGTAGAAAAATCGTCTCTGTAGGGGATCTTCCGGCAGATTTTACGGCAGACCGAACCATCGATGCGGAAAACAGTATAGTTCTTCCCGGCATAATCAACGCCCATTGCCATCTGAGCATGGTGCTGCTGCGCAACTACGCCGACGATCTGGATCTCTTCACCTGGCTGAATGAAAAAATTTGGCCCATAGAAGAAAAAATGACCGAATCCCAGGTGTATAACTCCTCAATGCTGGGAGCTGCAGAACTTATCAGATCGGGGGTAACATCCTTTGCGGATATGTATTTTTTTCAGCCTGAAACCTGTAAAGCCATTGAACAGGCAGGAATACGTGCCCGAATCGGTGCTCCCTTCATGGGGGATGAAGAAACCATCGAAAAAAAACTCCCTGAATTGCAGAAACTTTACGATGAATGGAACGGCAGAGACGGGCGGATTAACGTTGATTCGGCACCCCATGCTCCCTATACTCTGACTCCCGGAGCTCTGCAGATGGCCATCAAATTTGCGAAGGATAATAAAACCAGGATTCATATCCATGTTTCCGAGAGTAAACAGGAAACCGAAGAGAACTATGAAAAACACGGTGTTTCTCCGGTGGAATATCTTGAGAAGGCCGGGTTATTTGATTTCCCCACCTATGCCGCCCACTGTGTGCAGCTGAATGAAAAAGATCTAGGTATTCTGAAAAAACACGAGGTGTATCCGGTTCACAACCCCACAAGCAATCTGAAGTTGGGGAACGGATTTGCACCGGTCCCCGCCATGTTGGAAATGGGAATGCATCCGGCTCTGGGAACCGATGGCGCTTCGAGCAACAACAACCTCAACATGTTTGAAGAAATCCATCTGGCAGCAATTATTCATAAAGCCAGCACCGGAGATCCCAAGGCGGTTTCCGCATATCAGGCCCTTCAGATGGCCACCATTTTCGGGGCCGAAGCTCTGGGCATAGATAATATCTGCGGCAGTCTGACAGCTGGGAAGGAAGCCGACATTATTTTAGTGGATACGAATAAAACTCATCTTCAGCCCCTCCATAATCCGGTGGCAACCATCAGTTACGGCGCCCAGGCATCGGATGTTCACTTTGTGATGTGTGCCGGAAAGATTCTGATGGAAAAAGGAGTTGTTAACACCATTGATGAGAAAGGGGTTATTCGGAGAGTGGGCGAGGATGCGGTTGTTCTGATGGGAGAAGAACATTTTAAATAAGCGGACTGCAAACTGCAGAATTAACCTAAACGGGTTTCCGGAAAAAAAGCATCCCAGATTTTCTCTTCATTTACCCGGCTGATGTCCTTCATGGAGTGTTCTATAGATTGATACACCGCATGAACGATGGCGTGCTGGGCGATACGGGCCGTCATGGTTTCCGGGTTGGCTTCATGACAGACGGATAGGAATAGATAGTCCGAGAGTCTGGCCAACCCTGAGAGACGTGAACCGGTTATGGTGATGATGGGTGTACCGTTTTTACGGGCCACTTCGGCAACCCGGAGTATGGATTCGGCTTCACCGGATTGAGATATTACGAACAGTATGTCTTTGGGGGTAAGGAGGGAAGCGTGCATTACCTGAAGTAGTCCGTCGGTTTCAATGTGACAGAACAAATCCAGACGAAAGAGGCGGTTGTACAGGTCGTTGGCCACCGGACCGGATGTTCCGGATCCGACTATCAGAATACGCCTGGCTTTTCTGATGGTTTTAACAGCCGCATCCATTTCACTCCCGTTGAACACCATCAGTGTATCATCCAGGGCTTCTTTGCTTTTACCGATTATTTCGGTGAACAGATCTTTATAGTCAAAATCCCGGGGGGCGTTTTTCTTTTTCGGTTCCTCTGTTTCCGGGAGGGATCTGATGAGAGCGACTTTCAGTTCCAGCCATCCCCGGTATCCAAGACGCCGGCTGAAACGAAGAGTTGTGGCATCGCTAACCCCGCAGCTGGCAGCCAGATCGGCCATGGTCATGCTCATAACTTCGTGGGCGTTCTTCAGAACGAAATCGCCGACTTTTTTTTCCGAAGGAGAGAGCGATTGATAGTTTGTCTTTATGCGGACAAAGAAGTCTTTTTTCATTGGGAAATAGAGGAAGCGGCCCCAGCCCGGATTTGACTGAGGCCGAATTCATTCTTTTGCTTATTCAGCTTTATTGAATGTCTGAAAGAACGAAGAGATAATCAGCCCCGCAGTTCCGATACCGGCTATGACAAGAACAGCGGTGGATCCGACTTCACCTTCAGCTCCGAACCCGGAATAGAACATGGCCTGGCCTACACCGAAGGCTGCAAGCAGTCCGCCGACGAGTCCGAAAAGGATACTGACAGTCATGAGAATTCCACCAACCCTGGAAATACCGCCGCCTGAGAGTGTATCTTCCTCGTCAACGATATCGGTCCACAGGAGGTCCCATTTTTTAATTCTGGGGAACAGTATCAGCCCCAGGGGGATTCCCAGAACGATGGAGGGAATCACGTTGTTCAAAGTAATGATACTGGCAAGAGCGGCAAAGGGTACCATGCCGAGAACTTCCAGGCCCCAGGCAATCACCAGGGCACAGGCTGCTGCACCGAGTATGCTCACAATGACAAACAGCATGATTTTCTTACCGGATTTCAGGTTAGGTTCAAGGTCGTCAGATTTCAGGACGCCGAGGTTTGTCCATATTTTATAGGGAACGTAGGCAAACATGAAATTTCCGACAAACCCGAAGATACTGCCGATTCCCAGAGAACCGAAAAAGTCTCCAATCAGGTTTCCGATTGCGGCACCCCAGGCACCTGCAGGACCGAAGAGAAGGCCGAAGAGGATGGGCAGGGCACTTGCAGGTCTGATTTCGGTTATTCCGGGAATCAGGACAAACCCCTTGAAGGGGATGAGTACTGCGGCGTACAGTCCCGCACTCAGGGCGACAAGGACAACCATCTTTGTCTTCTTCCACATCGTAAAGATTTCTTTCATTTCAAACTCCTTAACAGTATATATAAATGATCTGAAACCAGATCACATTTTTTAATTTCAAATCGACCAGTTCGGGTATCCCGCGGAAAACTCACTCCATGAAAACTGAAGGACAAAATTATCGTAAAGTCCCGGATATGTTTTAATAACAATGGCTGCAGCCAGAATGAGAACACCCAGTAACAGCATGAAATAATCCCTGCTATCTAAAATATGATTCAGATAATTGGTTCTATTCTTACTGTACCCGAAACCCTTGGATTCAAGGGCCATGGAGAAAATATTTGTACTTCTGATTACAGAAATAAAGGTGGGAATCATCAGAGGCAGATACTTTCTGGTTTTCTGCAGGATATTGCCGCTGTCCAGATCCAGTCCCCGGGATTTCTGAGCCTGGATGATGGTGTAGCTGGTGGCCACTATCATCGGTACAAGCCTGATTGCTGTGGCAAAAGCAAAAGCACCGCGGTAAGGTACTTTCAGTTTCACAAGCCCTTCGGCAATTTCTTCAATCTTGGTTGTGCTGAGGAAAATCATTCCAGATATAATCATGGTATTGGTTTTTAATGCGATCATGATACCATAAAACAAACCTTCCAGGGAGAATATAAACACCTTGCTGTCACTGGGACGGGCAATACTCCAGATCGCCAGGGAGAACAGGGTAATCATAAAAATAACCACTTTTATACGTTTCAGATTTCCAAGAATCCGACCGCTGGCCCCGTAGGAAGTCACCAGAATCAGCAGACATCCAAGAATTAAAATATTAAAAAACATCACAGCGACGGTAAAACTCAGGAACATCAGAATCAGCTTGGTTCGTGAATCCAGCCTGTGAAGCCCCGAATCAATATCTACATATAAAAACATGTCCATATCAGTGAGCCCCTCCCGTACAGTTTATCATTTCATCCAGGGACAGCACCGTTTTACCAACCTGATTACTCAGGCTGACTATATGAGGTGTTCTCAGGAAGGATTTCTGCAATTGTTCCTCTTCTGCAAAAACATCCCTTGTTCGGCCGTCCATCATCACCTCACCATCCCGGATTACTGCCACCCTGTGGGCATATTCCGAGACAACCCACATTGTGTGGGTAATCATAATGATGGTATGGCCGCTTTCATTCAGCTGCTTAATGAGTTCCATCATCTTTTTCTGTTCTTTATAATCCAGGCCGGTGGTGGGTTCATCAAGTACGATAATTTTCGGTCTGGCCGAAAGAATGGAGGCCACAGCAACCCTCTGCCGTTCACCCTTACTCAGGCTGAAGGGGTCTTCCTCTTCATATCCAACCAGATCGACCGCTTTAAGAGCTTCATGAACCCTCTCTTTTATCTCTTCTTTATCCACACCCCGAATCTTCGGGCTGAAAGCTACTTCGTCAAATACAGTATCTGCAAATATCTGATGATCGGGATTCTGAAAAACGTAACCGATTTCTTTACCAATTTCGAAAATTGAGTATTCTCTGGTGTTTTTCCCATAGATTATTATATCGCCTTCAGTAGGGGCCAGAAGGGCGTTGAAATGCTTAACCAGTGTAGTTTTACCACTGCCGTTATGTCCGAGAACGGCCATAAACTCCCGCTCTCTAACTTGAAAACTGATATCATTCACCGCTTTATTTCCATTGGGGTAAACATGAATCAGCTTATCCACTGTAAGAACGGTATCTCCATATGAGGTTTCCCGAACATCTTCTTTTCTGAGGATTTCGGCGTATTTATTTTCGTCGAAAGAGAGCTTTTTTTCATGGAATACGGCGACACCATCTTCCGGGGTTAACGGTAGCTCCTTCTGTTCCATATGAAGAAGTTTGCTGAAGTATGAGGGGATGTGGAGGGACATGATTCCAATCTCATCGGTAAAAGACACATCCCGTAACAGCTCATTCGGCTTACCATCTTTAAGAACCTGTCCGTCCTTCATAATAATCAATCTGTCGGCGTGGAGAGCTTCTTCAGTTTCATGTTCAACAATCAGCAGGGTGAATTGACTGCTGGCATGAAGCTCCCGGGCAATGTTGAAAATACCGATTTTACCGATGGGATCGAGATCGGTTGTAGGCTCATCCATGCAGATGATATCCGGGTAAGTGGCCAGAACCGAGCCGATGGCCAGACGTTGTTTCTGCCCCCCGGAAAGAGTTGCCGGCTGCCGGTTTTCAAAGCCATCCAGTTTGACAGTTTTTATAACTTTCTTAATGCGTCTGACAATCTCTTCCCGTTCAATCCCGAAATTCTCCGGGCCGAAAGCAATTTCAAGATTCACATTGGTGGAAAAGAGCTGGGCTTCAAAATCCTGGAATACCAGGCCGATTTCCCGGGCCATTTCACTGACTTCTCTCCCTTTGACAGCTTTCCCGTTAATTAATACCTCACCTTTGTATTTTCCCTTGAGGAAACCGGGGATGAGTCCGTTCAGGCTGTTGGCCAGGGTAGATTTACCGGCGCCGCTGGGGCCCATAATGACAACGAACTGACCCCGGGGAATTGAGATATTGATATTCTCAATGGCTTTGTTCTCCGGATCGGCCCTGTAGGAAAACGTCAGGTTGTTGACCTCTACAGCGCTATCGGAAACGGGTATCTCCGAGGCTTCCCTCTGTGGTACATGTTCTTCTTTCATTATCTATTCCTGTTCATCTTTACATTTACAGGGACCAAGGGGTGCAAAAAGCACTTCAAGGGCGATGTCTGTTAATGAGTTCTTGATTTGTTCCATATCCTGATGACTGATAAACGCCAGATCCTCTTCTATTCCCGCAGCCCAGTTGATGGAATAGGCCACGGCTGCAAAATGCAGGCCAGCTTCCCTTATCAGGGCTGTTTCGGTGGCTGCTGTCATGCCTACGTAATCCGCACCCCATATTTTGTACATTTTTATCTCTGCCGGAGTTTCAAAACGGGGGCCGTTGGTGCAGATATATGTACCGGATTTCCCGATGGAAATACTCTTATCTTCCGCTGCGGCAAGAATCTTCTCCCCCATGGCCCGGCAGTAAGGTTCATCCATGGGCGTGTGCTTCAGGCCGGATTCTCCACCGTCATAAAAGGTGTTGGAGCGGCCCTGGGTTACATCGATAAACTGGGTGAGCAGCCCGACACCCCCCGGGAGGACAACTTTTGAAATGGAACCCACTGCGTAGATGGCAAAAACACGCTCAATGCCCAGTTTAATCAGGGCCTGAATATTGGCCCTGTAGTTCACCATGTGGGGAGGAACGCTGTGATCGGTACCATGCCTGGAAATAAAATACAGATTCTCCCAATCCCCGATTCCTCTGTTTACCGTCACACTACCGTAATCAGTTTCCACAGTCTCTTCGACAGTTTCTATCCCCTCGATGCTGTAAACTCCGGTTCCTCCGAGTATCGCCGATTTCATTTGAACACATCCTTCAGACCGTAGGGGGAAATCAGTCCCTTGGGGGTGATGATTCCGGCAATAAGGTGGGGGGGGACAATATCAAATGCCGGATAATAGGCTTTCATATCCCTTCTGGTGGTGGGAATCCCTTTAATCATCTTCACCTCTTCGGGGTTGCGTTCCTCGATTATAATTCCCTCCCGGCCTTTACGTGACATGTCCGGATCGATGGCGAAAGGGAAGTAGGGGATACCGTGGTAGTTGGCGCAGACCGCATTCTGAAAAGTGCCTATTTTGTTGGCCGCCCAGCCGTCGCTGGTTACAATATCTACTGCGGTCATGTATTTCTGGATTTTCCCCTGGGACATCACAAAAGCGCACATACTGTCTGTAATGAGGGTAACATCCGCTCCGACTTCCATCAGGCAGGGTGCTGTCAGCCTGGCGCCCTGGAGGTAGGGCCTGGTTTCCGGAGAATAAACTTTAATGTTCTTTCCCTGTTCCAGAGCCAGAGCGATGGAGAGGATGAATGAGGTTTCGGCAAAGCACATGGTGAGTACTCCGTCTCCGTCTTCGATCAGTCCTGCGCCGGTTTCCGCCATGGCAAAGGAATAGCTTTCATATTCTTTCTGGAAATCTTCAATGAATTTATTGACCTCTATCGCCAGCTCTTTTCCCTCTTTCAGGTCTTTCAGAATAATTTCCACAAGATGTTCAAGCAACCGGGCCATGGTTGTATTCGTGGGTCTTGTAATTTGAAGCCTTTTTTTGGCCTCTATGAAGGTTTCAGGTGCTTTTCTTACCTCTCCGCGGTCTGCCTGTCCGGCAAGAAAGAGCATGGCAATCATGGCCGAGCGTACTGGACCTCCGCCCTGAGTCACCATGGTTTCAATGGCCACCGCCACATCTTCAACAGAGGCACAGCTGACAAACTCCTGACTCAGGGGGTAAGCCCTGCGGTCTCCGATGAGAATCACATCGCCTTCAATCCGGGCAATGTTCTGAGGCTGGAGGATAAACGGCATATAATCTTTAAGGGATTTCAAATGGAGACTCCTGGTGGATGTATGATTACAACAATATTCTTTAATCAGCTGCAATTTTACAACACCTTGGTCTGATGTCAACAAAAATCGGCTGAACTTGCAAACCACGGTCTTTCTATATATAAAGGGTAACGGCTGATAATATCGGTCTGTTGCACAGCAGGAGAAAAATAGTGAAAAGAGAACAAATGGAAGCCATGGGCTTTGCCACAAAATCCATACACGGCGGCTATAAAGCCGATGAAACCGGCTCACTGACAACCCCCATCTATCAGGCGGCCACCTTTTCTTTTGATTCTGCCGAGCAGGGCGGAAGGATCTTTTCGGCAGAAGAAGAAGGGGCCTTCTACACCAGAGTAGGAAACCCCACAACCTCACAATTAGAGGAAAAACTGGCCATCCTCGAAGGTTCTGAAGCCTCTCTGGCCCTGGCCTCGGGCATGGGCGCCATAACTGCTGCAATCTGGACTGTCATCAAGGCCGGAGACCACATTGTAAGCTCTCAGACCATCTACGGTTGTACACATGAGCTGTTTGAGTTCGGTCTGAGCAAGTTCAATGTAGAGGTTTCCTTTGTGGACATGAGAGATCCGGAGAATGTCAGAAAGGCCATGAAAGCGAATACACGCCTGGTTTTTGTGGAGACTCCCGCCAATCCGACTCTGATTATGAATGATATTGAAGCTGTTTCTTCTATCGCTCACGAAAAGGCCGGCTGTCTTGTTATGGCTGATAACACATTTGCCACTCCATATCTCCAGCAGCCCATTGCCCTGGGTGCGGATATCGTCGTTCATTCGGCAACAAAATATCTGAATGGACACGGCGATGTAATTGCCGGATTTATTGCCGGAACTCAGGAACTTATGGATGAAATCCGGGTAACCGGGCTCAAATACATGACAGGAGCTGCACTTTCTCCTTTTGATGCATTCCTTATCATCAGAGGCATGAAAACCCTTGATATCAGAATGGACCGCCACTGCGATAACGCGGATGCCGTAGCCGTCTTTCTGAAGAATCATCCGGCGGTGGATAAAGTCTATTTTCCGGGGTTAAAAGAATTCCCTCAGTACGATCTGGCGAAAAGGCAGATGAAACGTTCAGGTGCCATCATTTCTTTTGAAGTGAAAGGCGGCTTTGAGAACGGGAAGAAGATGGTGAATGCCGTGCAGCTCTGCCGTATCGCCGTCAGCCTGGGAGATGCGGAAACCCTGATTCAGCATCCAGCTTCCATGACCCACCTGGCATACAGTGAAGAAGATCTGGCCAAAGCCGATATTTCCGAGGGACTGCTGCGATTGTCCGTGGGACTGGAAACCGCGGAAGATATCATCGCGGATCTGAAGCAGACCCTGGATAGGATACTTTAAAGGCTGCACACTTTGCAGTCAGCCCTGTGAGACAGTACAATTCCTCTCAGTGAAAATACCGAGTGAAAAGCTTATACCCGGAATCAGGGTTTTTATCAGTCTGGTTCTCACATACCTTGCCGTTGTATCCGGGCTGAAAGAAATCAATTCCCTGAGTGTACCTGACACCTGGATGCGTGATTTTCTGATACTTCTGGGTTTTTCGGCTGTTTCATCCCTTGGGCTCGTTGCCGTTAAGGGAAATGCTGTCAGGTTGCTGCTGCTGGCAGTCAGATTTACAACAATTTTTATTATAGGTATTCCCTTTGGTGAATATCTCTCAACAGAGTTTGTTCTGCTGACAGCCTTGATTCTTGATATTACCTTTTCATTGCCTGTAAAGCCTGCAATAGCAGTGACAGCTCTTGCTGTTGCCGGCAGTGCAGCCGGCCAGATGGATTTCAGTGTTTATTATTTTCCTGCCGGAGTACCGTCCAAAACAACTTTAACCGCATATATCTTCTGGGGTGCCGCATTCAGTTTTTTTTGTCTTTATGTCAATTTCCTCAGGGCTCAATACAAAAATAAGATTAACGAATCTGATCACAGGGGCATGGTGATAGAGGAGCTGATAGGTGCCAACCGGGGATATCTGGAATATGCTGCAGAAGTTGAGATGGAAACCTCCGAAAAAGAGAGGAAGCGTATTATTACGGAACTGCATGATGTTGTCGGCCAATCCTTTACAAATATTCTGGCCATTACGGATATGGCTGAAAAACATCCTCCGGATTCAGAGGAACTGGAAGATCTGTTTTCTGTTGTAAGATCCCAGGCCCGGTACGGCCTGGATGAAACCAGAGCTGTTTTATACAAACTTCATACATTTAAGCCTACAGCCGCTACAGGGTTGCTTGATCTTAACCGTTTGATTGCAGTTTTTACCAAATCGACGAATTTAAAGGTGGATGTGAATTGGGCAAACCTGCCCTGGGATCTTGGTTCTCAGTACAACGATGTTGTTTTCAATGTAATCCGGGAGGCCCTCATCAATTCCTTCCGTCATGGTAAAGCAACACAGATCTCCATCCATTTTCGAATGGGTAACCAAGTACTTGATATCGATATAACGGATAACGGACAGGGTGCTAAATCCATAATAAAGGGTATCGGTTTAACTACCATGGAGGAAAGAGTAAACAGGGTGAAGGGGAAAATCCTGTTTAAAAGTAGAGAAGGGGAGTTCTCTATCCATGCGAAACTTCCACTGAAAAAAGACTATAAGGTACTTTAGTACCTGTTTACAGGATCTTAGTCACTATTAATGCTGTAAACCCGGGATTAGATTGGAGTTCTCAGTCTTGCTCCGGAGGTTTTTAAGGATGATTGATATGGGTGCAATATACAATGTCAGAGATTTCGGTGCCGAAGGAAACGGCCGTACCCTGGATACAAAAGCCATACAACAGGCGATTGATACCTGCAGTAAAAACGGCGGTGGAATTGTACTTTTCCCTGCCGGTTACCGCTTTCTCACAGGTACCATCTATCTGAAAAGTTATATCAGCATTCATGTTGGAGAGAATGCCGCGATTCTCGGTTCAGGAGAACTGAAAGATTATACATCGGATACGGGTATCTGCCCTTATTATCCTGAACCCCTGGATCCCTGTCTTATTTATGCCGAGAAACAAACGGGTATATCTTTTACCGGCCCGGGTACCATCGACGGTCAATTTGAAGAAGACTTCCAGAGTAAACATGATAATCCTTTAACCCACGACAGTGTGCAGCGTCCCATGCTGATCCGTCTGGTTGAATGCAGTCATATCTCGATGGATCAACTCACTCTGCGGGGGGCCTTCTCCTGGTGTGTTCATATAAAGTACTGCTCGAATGTAAAGCTTCATGCTTTGACAGTTCTTAACGACAGACAGGATGGTTTTAATATTGAAAGCTCTCAAATCATAACCATCTCAGACTGTACTCTTTTCTGCGGAGACGACGGAATTGCCCTTACCACCAGTCACCGGGATAAACCCCTTTTAGACCTGAGTATTACAAACTGTATTATAAGTTCCAGATGGGCGGCTTTTCGAATCGGTCCACTTTCCAAAGGGAATTTTGAACGTATTGTACTGTCTAACTGTGTGTTTAAAGACTGCGGTGGCGGAGGGATAAAGATAGGTATGTTTGAGGGAGCTGCAGTGAAAAATTGCATTTTTTCCTCAATTGTGATGGAAAATGTTACGGCCCCCATTCTGATTATGAATGCCCAATGGACGGATATCGGCTCTCAGGAGTCCGAACCTCCAATGATGCCGGCAGGAGAAATCTCAGACATCCTCTTTTCGAATCTCATTATAAAGGCCCACGCCGGTCCAACCCTCCCCTGGGACAGGCATAAATACACGCAGGATGAGATCCATGATTTTCTTATTCGTCCGGACAGGAACAGCACCATTTTTCTGCATGGTCATAAAGACGGCAAGGTTTCGCATATATCGCTTCGGGGTATTCGATTAACCCTCCCCGGCGGAGGTGAAACCGGTATCACAGACATCGAGAAAAAGACGGACATGCATGAAATTGACATCAATGAGCATGGTTATTGGACTGATGACAAAACCACTTGGGGGATTCCTGTTTCTTCCGCCGTTTTTGCAAGGCATATTGAAAATCTTCAGGTCCGGGATATGGAAATTACCCATAAGTCTCTTGAGGGCCGACCGGTCTTTGCCTTTTCCAACTGTAAAACGCTCCTTATCCGGGACAACATTGTGGATGATCGGGTAATCTCCGGGGATGATATTCTTCAGTGGAACTGCGGGGCTTTTCTGTAAGCCGACAGACTGTGGTAGAATCATCGAATGAACGTTCTGATTGTAGACGACCAGAAACTTTTTTCAGATACCCTCAAACAAACTCTTGAGCATAATGAGGAGCATGAATTCTCTGTTACCGTCGCTAATCATCATGAAGAAGTTTTCAAGGTACTATCAGGTCAGAATATTGATATTATCCTGATGGACATACATATGCCCGAGAAAGACGGGATAAGACTCACCAACGATATTATACGGCAGAAACCGGATGCCAAAATCCTTATTCTCACGGCTTTCGGTTATGATGACTATGTACAGGATGCCATGAAGGCCGGAGCTGTCGGTTTTCTTCTTAAAGACATTACTTCTGATGAACTGGTAGCCTCCATTCTCGGTGCCTCTGCAGGAACACGGATTGTATCACCGTCGGTATTCAACTACAGCCGGAACCAGAATGAGAGGAATCCGGACAGGAATATCGTGCCGGACTGGTATAATCAGCTTTCTTATAGAAACAGGGAAATCCTGATACTGGTTATGCGGGGATACAGTAATGAGGAGATTGCAGAGAATCTTCATTTAAGTAACCAGACCGTAAAAAACTATCTGAGTATCATCTATTCCACCCTCAATGTGAAAAACCGTTTTCAGGCGATGAGGATGGCCATGAAATACCATATTGATAAAATTGAAATTCATTAGTCTCCTGATGAAAAAGTACTTTAGTACCTGAATCAGTTACTTTGGTAACTGTTGCAGATTCGGTGGTGATTTTAGGATTAGACCAACCTCGTGAGTTTTTACGCTTCAAGGTTAAATCTGTTTAAGGGAGTTTTCTATGAAAAAAGGCATCACAATCATTTGCCTGATGATGCTCATTCCTGTACTGGGAGTGATGGCCGGCGGCAGCAGTGAAGATACTGGTGGAGAGGAACCTGTAACCGTTACATACCTCACTTGGGATTCCGGTCCCGGAGTTGAAATTACCAAACCGATTATTGCAGCCTTCGAGGCTGAGAATCCAGGAATCATAGTTGAGTTTCAAAGCGTTCCCCAGGGCTACGATGATAAGGTTCTGACAGCCCATGCTGCTGGAGACACACCCGACGGTCTTCTTATGTGGAACACCTCACAGTGGGCTGAAGCAGGAATCGTTCAGGACTTGAGTCCTTTTATTGCCCGGGATAATTTTGATATGGATCAATACCTTCCTGTCCCCAAAATGTGGGCTGAATATAAGGGCGGGATTTACGGGCTTCCTAAAGATTTCACCCCCCGGGCTATGTTCTATAACAAGAATGTTTTTGATGAAGCCGGTGTTCCCTATCCTGAAGCCGGGTGGACCTTTGATGAATTTGTTACAACCGCAAAGGCCATCAACAACAATAAAACCGGTGCGGATGCCCGCTACGGTTATGTTGCGATACCGGGACATACATACGCCCTTCAGGCCTTTATCTGGTCCAACGGTGGAGATCTCAGCAGTCCTGATGGTACAACCGCATCGGGCTATGTCAACTCACATGCTGTTGTTGAAGTTATCCAGTGGTACAAAGAACTCTTTGACATGTCAATTTCCACCGGGACAATGGATGCTTACCAGAATCTTGGTCAGAATGAGTTTCAAAGCGGCATTGTCGGTCTGATGGATAACGGCCTCTGGCCGGTTTCGGTATACAAGGATGATACCAGTTTAAATTTCGGAATCGTTGCACCTCCTGTCCCTCAGGCTGGTGGTTCCATTTCTCCTGTAATCCACTCTGCCACATGGTCTATGTTTGCCAAGGCAAAGCATAAAGACGAGGTGTGGGAATTTATCAAATACATCGGTGGACCGGCAGGCGGCCGGGTGTTTGCAGAAAAACGCTGGGGTCTGCCTGTATTCAAAGGAATGGCTGATGAACTCGGGTTGATGGATGACGAATACATGAAGGTTTTTGCCGAAATAGGAGATGAAGCCACCAAGGCACCGGTGTTCCTGCGCAGCCCGAAATGGTTTGAAGCTGACACTGAGTTTAAACTGGCCCTTGAGCGTATCTTCCTTGAGGATGCTGACATTCAGGGTGCTTTGGATGAAGCTGCAGTCAAGATGGATGCAATTCTCCAGTCAAAGTAGTTTCAAGAATATGTGTTACCGGTCCGGTCTCTCTGATAAGAGAACCGGGCTGGTATCCCGAATGAATACCCGAGGATATAACCTTATGTCTCATTACTCAATTAAAGCGCAGGAGCGGATTTCCGGGTACCTGTTTATACTTCCCTGGTTCCTGGGTTTTCTATTTTTTTACTCAGGTCCCATGCTGTTCTCTTTCATTGTCAGTTTCTGCAATTGGGACTATTTCAAGAACCTGACATTTATCGGTCTTGATAACTATTTCAGAATCTTCGATCCTGCCGGATACGCTCTTCCGGCTATGGGCAGGACCCTCAAATTCGTTTTTCTGGAAGTTCCTTTGCAGCTGGTTATTTCCCTGATGGTTGCCATGCTTCTTACGAGAAGAATACCGGGTACACGGGTTTCCAGAACACTCATTTACCTTCCGGCTGTTATGTCCGGAGCGGTGGGCGGATTAATCTGGCGGTACATGTTCAATACCCAGACCGGACTGTTCAACTATCTTTTATCATTTATCAATGTGGGGCCCATTGCCTGGATAGAGAATCCGGATATTGCCCTGTATTCGATAGTCCTGACTGGTATCTGGGCTATCGGCCAACCGATGATACTCTTTATCGCTGCAATTCAGGGTGTACCGAAAACATATTACGAGGTGGCGGAAGTTGATGGTGCCAGCAAGTTCAGTCAGTTCAGGCATATTACATTGCCGATGATAACTCCGACTATCCTGATTAATACGATTATAATTCTCATACTGCAGTTTCAAATGCTGGCTCCCATTATTGTTATCACATCGGGCGGTCCTGCCAAGTCTACATACCTTTTCAGCTATCTTGAATATGAAAATGCCTTTAAATTTCTCAAAATGGGTTATGCTTCGGCTCTTTCCTGGTTCATGTTTGTCGTTATTTTGTTCCTGACTCTCGTTATTTTGAAATCTTCGAAGAGATGGGTGTTCTACCAATCTGAGAAGGGGAAAATGCTATAATGCTCATCAATAAAAATATCTCAACTATTGTTTATAAAACTGCAATTTTCCTGCTGCTGGTTGTAACAGTGGTCATTTTTCTTCTCCCGGTATACTGGGTATTTATCAAGGCTATCAACGGGCCCATTGCTATATTCAAATATCCGCCGGATCTGTTTCCAAAAAGATTCAGTCTTGAGAATTTTCGGAGGGGGTTTCAGGATTTTGATACAATCACCGGCTTTGTAAATACATTGAAGATTGTTACCATCAATATTGCGGGAACAACCATTGTTTCAGCAATTGTCGCTTACGGATTTGCCAGGATGGATTTCCCCGGAAGAAATATTTTTTTCATTATCGTTATAGCGAGTATCCTCATCCCCTGGGATGTGAAAGTTATCCCGCAGTTTATGGAATTCAGTTATTTGGGATGGACGAATACCTTTCTTCCCCTGATTGTTCCCATGATGTTCGGATTCCCGTTCTACATTTTTGTTTTCAGGCAGTTTATTATACAAATTCCCTACGAACTGGATGAGGCCGGCATTATAGACGGCTGCAGCAGGCTGGGAATTTTTTTCCGAATACTTCTGCCCCTGCTCAAACCACCGATCCTGACTGTCATGGTTTATGAATTTGTCCGAAGCTGGAACGACTTCCTCGATCCTCTTATTTACCTCAGTAAAATGAGTAAATACACTTTGAGTCTTACCATATATTACATGATTACACCTTTCCAGATGGACTGGGGTGCGGTTATGGCTATTTCCTCTCTGGCGGTTCTGTTCCCTGTTCTTGTGTTTTTTCTGATGCAGAAATACCTCTTCGGTGGGCTTTCCTTCTCCGGCTTGAAAGGATAATGAGTTTCCCGGGGGGATCAGTATTTTGGGTGGTATAAAGGATATACTGGTTCTGCATCACAGCCATCTGGATCTTGGGTATACCCATTCTCCACCGGTAATGAAGGCTCTGCAGATTGAGTTTATTGACCAGGCTCTTGATCTTCTTGATGAAACTGCCTCCTGGCCGGAAATCAGCCGGCCCAAGTGGACATGTGAGGTAACCCAACCAGTTCTCTGGTGGCTGGAGCAGGCCGGCAGGGACAGCCTCTCCCGATTTGAAGCACATCTGGGAAGCGGCAGGTTGGCAATTTCCGCCCTGTCATACAACGGAACGCCGCTTTCAGATGCCGTATCTCTGAGCCATCAGTTCAGAAATAAGAAATACCTGGAAGAGCGTTTCGAAATAGAGATTAAAACTGTCAATATTCATGATGTAAACGGGATTCCCTGGCCCCTGGTGGATATTATGCTTGATGAAGGTATCGAACTGCTCACCATGGCGGTGAATACCCATCTCGGCCGGCAGCTTGATGAGCGTCCCGGGGTGTTTCGTTGGGCCGGGCCTTCAGGCCGTTCCATACTGGTGTTGAACGGTGCCCATTACACGATGTTCGATCAGAATCTCTACAGCTGGGAAGGTTCAGTTCACAGGATGCAGCAGGGGTGGAAGGAATACTCGGATTATCTTGAGGGGAAGAAATACCCCTATGATTTCTGTTATCTCACCACAACCCATGCACCGCAGATGTGGGATAATTCCCCGCCTAATCCCTTTACTGCCGGGCTTATCAGGGAATGGAACCAGGGAGAGCTGAACCCTCCAATCAGGTATGTGACGCCTTTAGATCTTCTGGGACGAATCAGAGAACAGAGCCCTGACACAATCCCCCTGAAATCCGGTGACTGGACGGATTACTGGATATTCGGTTCCGGGGCGACAGCCCATGAAACAAAAGTGAACCGCGAAGCCCGGCGGATGATATTCGCTGCGGATCTAGCCGGTGCATTGGGCGGAGACTCTGCTTCTCCCGGCAGGGAAGAGAGGAGTGATTTCGTATATGAGGGGATCTGCGAATACGAAGAACATACCCAGGGAAGTTTTGATACGCGGATCGCTAATGAACAGTATATTGCCCAGGAGCATCTCATCACCCACAATGCCTATTCGGCCCGGGAAAATGCGTTTTTCAGACTCGCTGAAGAGCTGGATTCAATGGCGGAGAATCCGGGGTCAACAGAAAGATTTAAAAGCCTGTTAATATTCAACCCTTCCGGTGTCAGTCAGGAATATTACACAGCTGTTCCGGAGAATTGGAGAAGGAAAGGGCGGTTCCTCCGGGCAAATCGATTTCAGAATGAGAATCTGTTATCCGGCCGGACCGGCGAACTCTGCGGCCCGGTTACAGTGGAGCCTTACAGTTTTGTGAATATCGGTTTGGAACAGCTTTCTCCGGTTCCCCGCTGTGAAAAACTGGAATATTTCCTTGAAGAAGTTGCCGATTCCTTTTCATCTCTGAATATTGATTTTACTAATGTGCTCTCTGAAAAAAAATCCTGCTCAACAGGACTGATCCGTTCCAACTGGTATGAGATGCGCTTTGATTCTGCAACGGGTCATATACTGTCCCTGAAGGACAGGGTGAGAAACAGAGAAGTGCTCAGTGATGAGAAATCGGGTTTTTTCAATTATGTCCTGGAACACCCTGACGGGCGAATTTGTGAAGGCAGGGATTCCTTTTTCACGCGAAATCTGGACAGGGAGAAAAGGGATCTTTCCAATTGGCAGGATTGGCAGAGGGTTTATGGGAAAGCCTCGGGTGCCGTTTCTGTCAATGTTGAAGAATACCCGCATGAAATTGTGCTTTCCACAGTCTTCACGGCTCCTGGTGTGCAAAATCTCACCCGGAGAATCTCAATACGGGGATACTCGGCACTCATAGGGATTGATATCAGTTTTCTGAAAGATGCTAATGAGAATCCCGAAGGGACTTATTTCACAATTCCCCTTTCTCTCGGGAAAGGCTGGCAGGCTCACTTTGATACTGCAGCTGTTTCAACTGAGCTTGATACTGAGCAGCTTGAGGGCAGCTGCCTGGGTTGGCAATGTGTTGATAACTATCTGAGTATGCATGAATCGGGTTTCGGAGCGGCTTTGTTCAGCCCTGATACACCGCTTGTGATGGCCGGCGGGTTTCATTTCGGTCCTCCGAAAAACAGTATTCCCAGGGGGGCGAACCCGCTGATGATTTCCTGGCCCATGAACAATTACTGGGATACCAATTTCAGTCGTATACAGCCGGGATATAAACAGTTTCATTACGAGTTTACCACCCATGGTGATTACAACCCGGTTGAACTGGCCCGTATTGCAGACGGGATACGGAATCCGGTCAGGAGTACTCCCTCAGCTTCTGAACCCTTTTCTTCAAGACAAATTCTGCATTGTGATAATTCAGCAGTAAGAATACTTGGTGTACGGTACCCCGATAACGACGGGAAGATTCATATCTGTCTGATTAATAACTCACTAACAGATACAGAAGTTAATATCGGAATTCTCTATGATATTGAAGAGGCCTGGTTTTCCACTCCGGGCGGGCATCTCCGAAATAGGATTGAAGTATCTGATGGACATGTATTACTCAATTTGTTATCCCGGAAAATTACCTTTATTATGGTTGAAAATACTGGAAAATGAACTTAAGGACACAGAGGGAAATATGAAGAAAATACATTCACAATACAATCTCGGGAAGATTTCAGTACATTATATCCTTGATACTGATACCGGCATCATGGGATTACGTATATTACCGGAAGTATTTGAGATTAAAATTCCTGATCATCGTGAAGATTTGTCCATGGTTCCCGAAAATCATTTTTTTAATAAATGGGGGAGCTTCCCGACTGCCTGGGATGTTGAACCTCTGGTTCTTTTCAGCTGCAGCGGGTCTGAGCGGGCTGAAGGATTCAGCCAGGGGCAAACCATGCGGAACGGCAGTGTTGCCCGCAGTTTGAAGTTTACAGAACAGGAAGTTTCGGTACTGGATGAAAAGACCACCATCAGATCTTTTATGAAATCCCCGGAAAATCTCGAGCTGGTTCACACTCTTGAGTTCAGGGGAAATACGGATTATTTAACCTGTAATGCTGAGTTCATTAATGGTAGTGAAGATGAGGTGGCTCTTGAGCTGTTATCCAGTTTCACCATGGGGTTTATCAGCTCGATGCACAGGGATGATGCTCCGGGGAATTACCGTATCCACCGTTTTAACAGTTCCTGGAGCTCCGAAGGGCGGCATGTTGTTAATACCGCAGAAGAATTGGAGTTGGAGAGTTCCTGGTGTCATTTTTCAGTGGGCTCTGAACGATTCGGGCAGCTCGGCTCTCTTCCTGTCCACCGTTGGTTTCCTTTTGTGGGCATAGAGGATATTAAAAATAATATACTCTGGGGAGCCCGTATTGAAGCTCCCGGTTCGTGGCAGATGGAAATATACCGGAAGAATGATTTTTTCCATCTTTCCGGGGGGCTTGCAGACCGGGAGTTTGGTCATTGGATGAAAATTATCCCTCCGGGATCTTCATTTCAATCGGGAAGGGCCTGGTTATCGGTTGTTTCCGGAGATATAGATGCTGTTGCAAATGCTTTGACAGATTCTCAGCTTCCGGGTTTGAAACAGGATTATGGAATTCCGGCTGTATTTAACGAGTGGTGTACGAACTGGGGAAACCCCTCGGCTGAAAAACTCTTCCCGCTGCTGAAGAGGGTAAAAAGCCTGAACCTGCGGTATTTCGTCATTGATGCCGGTTGGTATGCAGACAACGGCGGCAATTGGGAGGCCACCCAGGGCGACTGGGAAGTCTCTTCAGAACATTTCCCCGAGGGGTTGAAGGCCTTTTGCACTGAAATCAGGAAGAACAACCTGATACCCGGACTCTGGTTTGAACTCGAAGTTGTCGGCGAGAATGCAAAACTTAAGGACCGGACAGATTGGCTATTACATCTTGACGGGAAGCCGATCAAATCAGGAACTCGATACTTCCTGGATTTCAGAAAAGAAGAAGTCCGTGATTATCTGGAAACAAAACTCAGTGGGCTGATCAGGGAATGCGGTCTCGGTTATATCAAGATTGATTACAATGAAACTATCGGGTTGGGATGTGATGGTGAGGATTCACCCGGAGAGGAACTTCGTAAACATCTCGGGGAAGTTCAATCGTTTTACCGGAAGATTAAAGATACCTTCCCCGATCTGATAATTGAGAACTGTTCATCAGGCGGACATAGGCTGGAGCCTTCGTTTGTTAACCTGATGGATGTTTCATCCTTTTCCGATGCTCATGAAACAAAAAGCATTCCCATTATTGCCGCAAATCTTCAGCGTCAACTGATACCCTCAAAAAATTTGATCTGGGCGGTGGTACATCCCTCTGATGGTGAAAAACGGCTTAACTACAGCCTTGCCTCCCTGTTCCTGGGGCGATTGTGCCTCAGCGGAGAAATAGAGGATTTACCTGAAGACTCCTTAAATATCATTAAAAAGGCGGTTGAATTACATCACCTGGTTTCACCGGTGATTGGGAGAGGGGAGAGCTTTCGCTTCGGAGATGAGGTGAAAAGCTACAATGATCCCCGGGGATGGCAGCTGATTCTCCGGTATTCTGAAGATCGGAGTAAGGCACTCATGGTACTGCATACCTTTGCCGGCTCTCCGGAAAGAATCTCCGTGGATTTTATGGGTTCTGAGGATTATGCTCTGAAGGGCTCTCTGGCTGAAAGTACTCTGTTTTTTAATCAGTTCAATAATTCATTTCAGATCAGGGATCTCTCTGATTTTACCGGAGCTGTCTATTATCTGGAGAAGAGATAAGGGGGAGATCGATGAAGAATAGAAAACTGAATTGGGGAATAATCGGAGCAGGTATTATTGCCGAAAAAATGTCAGAGGCTCTTCAACAACACCCGGATAGTGAATTAGTAGCTGTAGCTTCAAAATCAATCACCCGGGCGCAGAATTTTGCAGAAAAGAATAAGGTTCCTCTGGCATGCTCCTATGAGGAAATCGTTGATAACGTTGATGTTGATATTATTTATGTAGCAACGACACATAATTTTCACTTTCAAAATGCAAAGTTGGCCCTTGAACACGGCAAGCATGTTCTTATAGAAAAGTCTTTTACTGTTAATGCCGGTGAGGCGGAAACTCTGGGGGCAATAGCAAAAGAAAAGAATCTTTTTTTAATGGAAGCTATATGGGTAAGATTTCTTCCAAGCTATCAGCTGTTGAAGCAGACCCTGGCAGATGGTTTGATTGGTGAAATAAAACAAATTAATGTTTCATTCGGGAATTTTGTTTCTTCAATAAACAGAAACCGTCTTACCGATCCTGCACTTGCCGGAGGAGTAACCCTGGACATGGGTATTTATCCGATAAGTTTTGTATGCTTCATGTTGGGAGAAGTCCCGTCTGAAGTTAAATCCATGACATCTTTCAGTGACACCGGTGTTGATGAGCTTTCAAATTACATGTTCAAATTCCCCTCCGGATGCCTGACAACCATTAATACAAGCTATCAGCTGGGGATGAAAAATACGGCAATGATTTACGGATCAACGGGCTATATAGAGTTCCCTGATTTTCAATTCGGAGAAAAGTTCTTCATTAACATTCATGATGGTAGCAATGAGATTGAATCCACAAAAGAAATTGTTCAAAAAAACCATGAGGCCGGTTTCCTCTATCAGGTGGAAGAGGTTGTGAAATGTATCAATGATGGGAAAACGGAAAGCCGTGTTATTCCCGTTCAGGAGAGTATTGAAATTATGAGGCTTATGGATGGTATGAGGGCTGAATGGGGGCTCAAATATCCATTCGAATAACCCCCATCCCTGATTGTCCAGCTCTAATGCATTCCGTCGATGGCGGCTCTGCGTTCGTCGGAAAGGGTTTTCACATCTCCCAGGAGTTCTCCCAGGATTGTCATCCGGGCGGCGGCTTCCAGTACTTCCATCCTGTCGTAGGCCTGGTGGAGGGTACGGCCGATTGTGATTACTCCATGGTTTTCCATCAGCACCACACTAACCGAATCATCGGAGAATGTTTGTCCGATAATTTCAGCCAGGGACTCGGTTCCCATCAGTGCATAGGGTGCAAATGCCGGTTCTCCCAGCATAAAACGGGCCTCGGCAAGAATATCAGTTTTAATTTTTTTATCAGAAGCTGTAAACAGGCTGGCATGGGTGGGGTGGGCATGAACCACGGCCAGGACATCCGGACGGTTTTTATATATTGCCAGATGCATTTGAGTTTCAATACTGGTTTTCAGTTCCGGGGTGAGACTTTTTCCTTCAAATGATAGTACCGCTATATCCTCGGTTCTTAAATAAGCTTTATCGATGGATGAGGCAGTTATCAGCACCCTGTCATCGACGGGCCGGCAGCTGATATTACCTCCGGAACAAGTGGTAAGACCTCTATCGTAGAGGCGTCTCATATATTTTGCTGTTTCGTCTCGTTCTTTTTTGAATATCATATCTTTCTTTAACATGAAGGAAGTTCTTTGCCAATAGTGTATTTTAAATGTCGGAATGTCCACATATTTACAAAATTGTCACATTGCGGGCTGTGTTTGGCGGACTTAAAATGAATCTCTAATAGGGAAACCTATAAAAAATGATTTAGGAGATGTTTATGAAAAGAATTCTAGTTGTATTGCTGGTTCTGCTTGTTACTGCAGGGTTTGTATTTGCGAACGGTAACGCAGACGGTGCTGACAAATCTGAGAAGGAAGTGTCAAAAGAGCTGACACTTTATCATTCCCATCCGGCCAGCTGGACCGATCCTCTGATCAAAGAATTTCAGGAACGGACCGGAATCCATGTTAATGTTGTCGGTGCCGGTACCGGAGAGCTTGCTGCGAGAATTAAAGCTGAAAAGGAAGCACCTCAGGCTGACGTACTCTGGGGCGGAGGTGCACCGACTTATCAGGGCATCCTCGACCTTCTCCAGCCCTATGAACATCAATATATGGATGCTGTGCCCTCTTGGAGCCGTGATCCCCAGAACCGGTGGCATGCCAGTATCATGTTTCCTATGGTTATCATATACAATCCGAAACTGGTTGCTCCTGAAGATGCACCCAAGAGTTGGGACGACCTCCTGAAGCCGGAATTCAAAGGTAGAATTGCTCATGCCGATCCTACCAAATCAGGTTCTTCTTTCACCGCACTTACCATTCAGCTTGCTGTGAAGGGCGGGGATAATGATCAGGGCTGGGCCTGGGAGAAAGCTTTTGTTGAAAATCTTGACGGTAAGCTTCTCGGCAGCTCTTCAGGAACCTACAAAGGTGTTTCCGATGGTGAATATGCTGTGGGTATCACATATGAGGAAGGAGCCTTGAGGTATTACAGAGCCGGAGCAGATCTGGAAATTGTTTATCCCGAGGATGGTACAATCAACTTCCCGGTTCCCATTGCTATTATTAAAAACGGCCCGGATCCTGAGAATGCCCAGAAATTTGTTGATTTCATTCTGAGTAAAGATGTTCAGTCAAGAATGGGTGAACTGAATAACAGAACTGTCAGAAATGATGTGGAAATCCCCGATTTCATGATGCCCAACGACAGTCCTGTATTCCATCCTTACAGCCTGGCTCTTCTTGAGAATACAGATGCCAAGCTCCAGAGGTGGAAAAATCTGATAATGGGTAAATAGCTTATTTTGGCTTCTTTTATGGTGGCATACCTTGATTTTGTGAGGTATGCCATTTTTTTGTAAAAACTTGGACAGGAGAGAATCATGGGGAATCCCTTATATATTGAGAAAGTAATAAAAACATTCGGGGTTTTTAATGCCGTTGACGGAATCAGTCTGGAGATTGAAGAGGGAGAATTTTTTACTCTTCTCGGCCCCTCAGGCTGCGGTAAAACAACCCTGCTCCGAATGATTGCAGGCTTCAATTCTGTCGATAGCGGGGTAATTCGATATAAAGAGAAAGTTCTCAACAACATACCGGCCCATCGACGGAATATCGGAATGGTTTTTCAGAATTATGCCATATTTCCTCATATGTCGGTTTTCAACAATGTGGCTTATGGACTGAAAGCAAGGAAAATACCGAAGGACGAGATTGAAAAACGTGTTACTGAGGTTCTGGATCTTGTTCAGATGGGAGAGTATAAAGACCGCCAGCCGTCAAAGCTTTCCGGAGGACAGCAGCAGAGAATAGCTCTGGCAAGGGCCATTGTTATCAATCCTGATATTCTTCTTATGGATGAACCTTTAAGTAATCTGGATGCGAAACTTCGGATTAGTATGAGAGAGGTAATTAAGAAAATTCAGATTAATCTGAATATCACAACTGTGTATGTTACCCACGATCAGGAGGAAGCCCTGGCTATTTCAGACCGTATTGCAGTAATGAACGGCGGAAAGATTCAGCAGATCGGGTCACCAAAAGAAATCTATCAGAATCCCGGGAATACCTTTGTTGCTGATTTCATCGGTACTTCAACTTTTATTGACTGCACTCTTGAGAGTAAAACGGGTAAAAGTTCCCTGCTGAAAATCCCTGACGGCGGTGAAGTTGAAATTACGCTTCAGAGTGAATATTCAGGTGGAGCGATTCTTGCGTTCAGAGCTGAAGAAGTTACTCTCGGTGAATCCCGGCCGAATATGCTGAATGGTAAGATCGTCTTTTCCACTTTTCTCGGCGGTGCTATGAACTATGAAATCATGCTTGGTAATGACCAGGTTGTCCTGGTAACTGAATATCTGAAGGATAATGAAGTCTGGAGAACGAGCGGGGATGAGGTAAGCCTGGATTTAAATTTGAGCAGAATCAACCTGTTTGATATAGAGACCAGGGAAGTACTTGTATGAAGATCCCGGTGAGTATGAACAGGAAGCGTTTTTTAGTTTTTGATTTCTGGAACATAATGACATTCATCTTCTTTGTTCTTATTGCAGTTTTTCTGGTTTATCCCCTGGTGGGATTGTTATCAAGGAGCTTTCTCTCCAAGGAGGATAACAGCTTCGGATTATTGAGTTATCTGGAGTTTTTTCAATTACCCTATTATTTTAATACTCTCTGGCACAGTCTTATCCTGACAGTTGCATCAACAGTACTTGCCACAATTGTCGGACTCCCGATGGGATATATTGTTGCCCGGTACAATATACCCGGAAAAAAAATGCTGAATATCATGGTTGTTATATCTCTCCTGTCACCACCGTTTATCGGGGCCTATGCGTGGATTCTGCTTCTCGGGCGAAGTGGTTTCCTGACAAAGTTGGTTGAGCCTCTGGGAATACATTTCCCGAGTATTTATGGATTCGGGGGAATGCTTCTGGTCTTTACTTTCAAAATGTTTCCCTTCATTTATATGTATGTTATCGGAGCTCTCGGCAGCATGGATAGTTCTCTGGAAGAAGCCGCTGAAAGTCTCGGTGTTCACGGAATAAAGAGATTATTTACAATTACATTCCCGCTTATTCTTCCTACTCTTACCTCCGGTGTTGTCATGGTATTGATGACAGTACTTTCAGATCTTGGTACTCCCATGCTCATCGGTGAAGGCTACAAAGTTCTTCCGGTACTTATCTATGATGAGTTCATGGGTGAGATGGGCGGTAGTTTTGTAATGGCCAGTACCATGAGTGTAATTATTATATTTATCTCCCTGGCGGTATTGTTTCTTCAGAGGAAAGTGATCGGAAACAAGGATTACAATATGACCGGCCTCCGGCCACCGGCTGTTGTGGAATTGAAACCGGGTTCAAAGATTATACTTACGGCAATCATTTATGGTATAGCTGTTTTTGCCCTGATTCCGCAGATTACGACAGTTGTAACTTCGTTTATTAAAACTCATGGTCCTTTGTTTGTTAAAGGGTTCAGCTTTGAAAGCTACCGTTATATCTGGGATAAAATGGCAGATAGCATCAGAAATACATTTACCTACGCGACAGTAGCTATTGTCATCATGACTTTTATGGGAATCCTTACCGCATATCTTGTTGTCCGAAGAAAGTCCAAGGTTACGGCAATACTTGATTTTCTGCTGATGTCTCCCTATGTGATTCCCGGATCGGTATTGGGAATCATCTTTATCATGGCATTCAACAAACCTCCTGTACTTCTGGCTGGAACATCCACGATATTGATAATTTCATATGTTATCAGAAAGATTCCTTTTCTATTCCGTTCCAGTGTCGGGATTCTCTATCAACTTGATCCTTCTGTTGAGGAGGCCTCCATCAGCCTTGGGATTTCACCGGTCCGGACCTTCTTCAGAATCACTGCTATCCTGATGCTTCCCGGAGTTGTTTCAGGAGCCGTTTTGAGTTGGATTGCCAGCATTAACGAGTTCAGTTCAACCATAATTCTCTATTCCGGGCGGACAAAAACCATTTCGGTTGCTATTTTTACCGAAATTTTCAAGGATAGTTACGGTACTGCCGCGGCATTGGGAACGATTCTGACTCTGGCGGCTATTGTCTCTCTGGTTGTTTTTAACAAACTCACTAAAGGCAAGGGTAGTGTCGTATAATATTCTTCAGGAAAGGCTGGATGCAGCAATTGTCACCGCTCATGATGCCGGAAATTATATCCTGCTTCAGGAGACCTCTAATATCAGGGTAAGTGCAAAAGGTCTGAATGACAGTGTTTCAGATACCGATATTGCGGTAGAAAAACTGATATTTAATAATCTGCAGAAAAGTTTTCCTGGTGATAGATTCCTCGGGGAAGAGCAGGGGGAAAGAGGTAGCGGCAATGGTGGAAGATGGATTATTGATCCCATAGACGGAACCGATAATTATATCCGCAGTATACCGAATTTCACTATCAGTATTGCTTATGAAGATTCTTCAGGAAATCTTTCCCTGGGAGTTGTTTATAATCCTGTACAGAAGGAACTATTCAGTGCTGTAAAAGGTTGCGGTGCCTTTATTAATGGAAGAACTATAAATGTGTCCGGGATTACAGATCCATCATCTGCAGTTTCCATTATTGCTCCGCCGAGAAAGAGCTATGAGAGAACGTCAGACTATTTCAGGCTTATGGAAGACATCTTTCTGAATACCAGGGATGTCAGGCGTTTTGGCTCTGCAGCCCTGGAACTTTGCTATGTGGCCTGCGGAAGGGTGGAGGCCTATTATGAGATGGGCCTGAAATACTATGACATTGCCGCTGGAATGGTGGTTCTGAAGGAAGCTGGCGGCAGATACTCCTCTTTCTCTCATTCAGAAAATCTTATAGAAAATGGCAATATACTGGCTACGAACGGATATCTTCATGATTGGTATTCAGAAAAAATTCATGATAATATGGGTGTCTGATCAGGAGTATCACAGTTGGCATTATTCAAGGCTTATACCCATCAGAGAATATTCGCCAAACTGCTGATATCATTTCTGGTGGTGGGTATTCTTCCCGTTATTTTTGCCGGATTCGCCTATCGTACCGTATCAAACAGGCTGTTGATTCAGGATACGGGGAACAGAACGTATAAAAGTACCAGTCTGGTCAGTTTACGTCTTGATGAAATTCTGGATGACAACAGCAGGGTTATCGGTGATATTGAATCCGATAATTCCTTTGCTCTAATCTTTGATACAGGTGAATACGGTGTATTATCTGATAAAGATAAAGCTGATCTTTATAACAGAATATACATGTATCTGGGAGATAAGAATCCCAAGGTAGGTGTGTATGTAATGGATGCCGGCGGGGTCAATATCTTATCAACCAAAACCTTACCCGTGGAGTACAACCCCGTAAAATATAAAAACTGGGGAATCTTCAGAAAAGCTGATTCAGGGGAAGGTGGTGTCATCTTCTATTCACACGTATTAATGAATAAGGACAGGGACTCCCGGGTTCTGAGTATTTGTAAGACAATTTATCTTCATAATGAAATTGCCGGTTATATAATTGTGGATCTATATCAGGATCATTTTATTAAAATGATGGAAACTGTTTCCAACCCTGAGAGGTTCCTATTTTATGATGAAAATTACCTGTTGATTTTCAGTCTTTCAGAGCAAGTGGCCCGGGAGATTATCACCAGTCTTCTTTTAAGCCCCGAAGCAGGACTGAATCCGTTCACATCTTTTTCAAAGGATAGGCAGCAATTCTTGTTTTCTATGTACAATTCAGATGACACTGAATTGTATGTGGTAGGGATTCAACCACTTAACCAGCTGTTGAATATTACAAAAGATATTCTTCTTCCATTTGTTTTTCTGGTTGCCATTGCCAGTTCCATCAGTTTCCTGATGGCTTTTTTTGTTGCCCGGAATATTTCTGAACCACTGTATGAAGTAATCAAATGTGTTGAAAAAGTTGAACAGGGTGATTTCTCCGTACAAACTTCCATAGACAGGAAAGATGAGTTTTCAATACTCGGTAAAAGCGTCAATGCCATGATTTTCAGAATTAAAGAGTTGATAAGTAATATAAAAACGAAAGAGCGCAGTCTGAGAATAGCTGAGATGAAAGCATTACAGGCGCAGATACATCCGCACCTGATTTTCAACACTCTTGAAATGATAAAATGGTACATCCGTCTGGGGCAGCCACAAAAAGCTTCCCACATTTTGGTTCAGTTTGCCAAATTACTTCGGCAGGGAATTGATAACAAAGATGAAATGGTATCAGTGAGGGATGAGATTGCTGTTATTGAAATATACCTGGACATTCAGAAGCATCGATTTGAAGATAAACTTTCAACCGAAATCAGTATTCAGCCTGAGATTCTGGAATATAAAATCCCAAAATACATTATTCAGCCGATTGTGGAGAACTCCATTGTTCATGGCTTGAAAGATAAAATTGAGCCTGGACATATTTTTATTAAGGGTTATGAGATAGAAGGTGGGTTGTTCTTTCTTATTACTGATAATGGTACTGGTATCGGAGATGCGGAACTTAAACAAATCCTGGGAGGAGATGCTCTTGACGATGACCATAAGAGTGGTACCGGTATTCGAAATGTTATGAGACGTATCAAGCTGTACTATGGTAACGAATATGGCTTGGATATTGAAAGTGTACGGAATGTCGAGACAAGGATAACTCTGAGAATGCACACAGAGCCGGAAGTATAGAAAATGTTGAGCGTTGTTGTTGTTGAAGATGAGAAAGTTCTCCGCAAAGGTTTGATTTTAACAACTCCCTGGCTTGAATATGGTTGTAAAATTGTCGGAGAAGCTGAAAATGGGATTGAAGGTGAGAATCTGATTGAACGTCTACAGCCTGATATTGTGCTTACAGATGTTATCATGCCCGGTTTGAACGGGATTGAAATGATCCGGAACCTTAAAGGACATTCTGATGCGGAATACATTATCATTTCCGGTTATGCCGAGTTTGATTTTGCTCAAACAGCCATGGAACTTGGTGTAAGAAGGTATCTGCTTAAACCAATTGAAGATTCTCGATTGAAAGAAATCCTGCTTGAAATTGTCGAGGTTGTAAAACAGAAAAAGCAGAATGTTCATCAGCAGGAAGTCTATAAGCAGAATCTCGATCATGATTTATTCTTTGAAGAGTATTTTGTATCTCAAAACTCTGATTACAAGGATAAATATCTGGAAGAGGCATTGGAATTGATATCCAGGCATTATCATGAAACTCTTACAGCACATGATGTTGCAGAATATCTTCAGATCAGTGAGAGCTCTTTTGTGAAAATATTCAAGAAAAAGACCGGCTATACTTTCCTGAAATATCTTACCCTGTACCGGGTAAAAAACAGCATAAGGCTGCTGAAAGACAAAAAGCTGAGGGTTTGTGAGGTTGCAGATATGGTCGGTTATACAGATTGCCGATACTTCGGTGAGATTTTCAAAAAATATCTGGGGATGACTCCACTGGATTATCGTAGAGGCAATTGACAACCCGGTTGAGAATTGTTAATCACTCATCATGATAGCTTTAACATGAAGGAAGTTTTCTGCCAGTTCAAGGTTTCCGGAGAAAGTAATTGAACCTGCAGCTTCGGACGGGCCAATGGTTCTGGTGAGAAATCTCCATGCCGTGTCCTGGGAGAGACGGATTCCAGCATCTCCGCCGGTTTCAGGAAAACCTGATTTGAGCAGCCAATTATTATCTTCACTGAGAAGGGTCCATAAGCCACCGGACTCCCCGGTAATTTCAATGTGAACCTGAGTACCGTCCTCTGCAGGAATCTCAGAGTACCACCATGGCACTGCCCGGATGAGCGTGTCGATAACCGGGCGTAGATATTCGGGCTGTGTAAGGGGACCAGCTCCAATAGCCTCTCTGATTTGCTGATGATGGTGCCAGCGTTCGGTCCATTCCCGGGCAATGTCGAACCAGTTTTCCGATATTGTCTCTCCGGCCCAGGCTACAGAAAAAACCGCCTGTCCGTTCAGGGGTAGTTCTTCGAATAAGCAGCACAGGTTATATTCACTTAGCTCAAGAAGGCTGATGATTAATTCGGGGCTGATGGAGGAAAACATTTCCTGCCAGTGATCGTTACCACTGCTGACAATCTCCAGAATATCTTCAAAACCGAGAGGAGGCAGAGGCCCATCCGTGGGAAACCCATCCCGCTGCCTGGACAGTCTGTTCAACCCGCTTTGAAGAAGGTGAGCGGCAATATCCTTTACCTTCCACTCGGGATAGCAGGTGGAAGAAAGCCATTGTTCCCGGCTGAGAGATTTCAGTAGAATTATCAGTTCATCGGTGTTTTTTCGAAATAGTGTTCTGGTATCAATAACAGAAAGATTCTTCATTGTGTACACCATATACAATAATTCTTTTCCTTGAAATACAATTTTGAATCTTATATATTTGCAATATACTAATAATTAAAGAGGAGATACATAGATGGCTCAATATGTGATTACTTACCTGGGGGGTGATCAGCCATCCACCCAGGAGGAAGGAAGGAAACATTTCGCAAAATACCAGGAATGGTTATCTTCCCTGGGTGATTCGGCAATCAGCCCTGCTAATCCATTTAAGGAAACCAGAACGGTCAATCCGGATGGTACTGTTACCACAGGAAGTAAAATCTTGATGTCCGGTTACACTATAATTGAAGTTGATTCCATGGACAGGGCACTGGAGATTGCTAAAGCATGCCCGTTTCTTGATATTGGCGGTTCTCTTGAGGTGTCGGAGTTAATGAAAATGCCGGGCTGATGTTGATAGAACAATCTGGAGAGTCTTGTTTGCAGGGCCGTTTGTAATTGAGGAATAAATCAAATGAAAGCAATTATCCGTACGAGATATGGATTTCCTGATGTTTTAAAGATAAGTGAAGTTTCAAAGCCCAAACCTAAGAATCATGAAATACTGATAAGGGTATTTGCCACAACGGTTAATAGAACAGATTGGGGCATACTTACCGGTAAACCCTTTGTGATTAGGTTTTTTACAGGTCTGTTCAAGCCGAAATTACTTACTCCCGGCACGGACTTTGCCGGCAGGATTGAAGAAATTGGAAGAGATGTTAAAAAATTCAAAATTGGTGACAGAGTCTGGGGCCTGAATGATGTGGGTTTAAGCTCTCATGCTCAATACATGAGGATATTGGAAGATAAAGCGGTCATGGCCATTCCAGAAAATCAGACATACAAGGAAGCCGCAGCCTGTGCTGAAGGGGCACATTATGCCTATAATTTTATTAATAAAGTTGATATCAGGAGCGGTGATAAAGTCCTGGTAAATGGGGCAACCGGTGCTATCGGCTCTTCAGCTTTGCAGTTATTAAAGCATTTTGGTGCAATAGTGACAGCTGTTGGAAATACAAAAAATATGGATTTACTGAAATCCCTGGGTGCGGATAAGACTGTTGACTACCTCAAGGTTGATTTTTTAAAGGACGATCAAAAATATCATTTTATCCTTGATGCCGTAGGTAAAAGTTCTTTTTCAAAGTGCAGGTTATTGCTGATGCCCGGGGGCGTTTATATCTCATCAGAACTCGGACCATACGCGCAAAATTTGTATTTACCATTGATAACAAAACTGTTCGGTAATAAAAGGGTTATATTTCCAATCCCGGCGAATTGTAAAAGAAGCATACTGTTTGTTAAATCACTGATTGAAAAGGGTGAATTCAAAGCTGTGATTGACAAAGAATATTCAATGGATAAAATTGCAGATGCTTATGAGTATGTTGCAAGTGGTGAAAAAACAGGAAACGTCTTAATTAGTTATTAAGGCGCTCCGAACCCTGGAGGATATATATGCGGTTTTGCTGGACAACCATCAGTGTTAAGGATATGGATGCTTCGATATCCTTTTATCAGGACCTCATCGGGCTGAAACTGAATAGAAGAGTGAAAGTCAATGATGTTATTGAATTGGCCTTTCTTGGAGAAGATGAAACTCAAGTTGAACTGAAGTGTGACGTTCATAGCCGGCAGATTAACCACAGTAATGATATTTCCCTAGGTTTTATTGTTAATTCGATAGATCAATTCGCAGAGTTTTTGGATTCTAAAGGAATTTCCGTTCAATCCGGGCCTTTTCAACCGGATCCATCGATAAAATTTATCTATATTCAAGATCCGGACGGATTGAAAATTCAACTCGTTGAAAATGTGGATCAGGGACTATGAAAAGGTACTGAGCTTGTTGTTACAATCTCACTTCTCCCCGAATACCTCAGCGGTAAACGCTTCAAGCACGGCTTCAGTATTTTCCCAGCTCCCCTCAGGAAGGCCGGATTTACGGCAGAGTCCGCTTAAAAACGCAGTCCGATCCCAACCCTGTTCACCGGGAACCTGGGGTAATAAAAGCCCTGAGTGGTAACCCATGGACAGCAATAAGCCGTGAGTACCAACTACCACATTTTCTGCGGCAATGGGAAAAAATTCTGAGAGTCTGGAAATCTCGATACTGATGCTATCGAACTCATTCCTGGTTAGGGGAGGGAAACGGGGGTCGGAAAAGGCAGCAGAACGGGCCATTTTTGCTACAGTTTTGTAAATAGGATCTTCGGATTGAAGATGACCGATACAACCGCGAAGCCTTCCTTCACTTTTAAGGGTGACAAAAACACCTCCGGAACCTTCAGGGTATTCAGTTATCTCAAGTTTCTGTCCGTCCAGTTCAGCTTCAATCGCAGACCGGGCTATGGCAATCAGGGTCTCTCGATCCCGGGGGGTTGTCATGATGGCGCCTCCTCTCTTGATAAAAGCATTATACGCCAAATCAGGGTTAAATCAGATTATTTCCGCTGCTTCTTTTAAAGTCTTCAGACGCCGGGAATCCAGTTTGATATGCAGGTTCTTCTCGTGTGATGGGAGAACCGTGGCAACTTTACCGCTCCGGGGGTTGCCGTCCCTGGCCCGCCGAAGATGTTTTACCTGGGTGTAGTAGAGATCGGCTTCCCGGTTGGCTTTGGCCTTGCTGTATGAGAGGGCCAGATTTCCCGCATCAAGGAGTATTTCCAAGGGGACGGTTTTTCCCCGGGGAGCCCTGATAAAGACATGCCCCCCGGGATAATCACGAACATGAAGCCAGAGGTCGTTTCCCCGGGCCCAATGCCTGAGCAGGGTGTCGCTTTCCTTTGCACTGCGGCCTACAGCAATGATATATGGCAGACGGATTATCCACAGCCCCGGGAGTCCTTCCCTAGGCTGCCCTTTTCCGGTTTTACGGCCCGGGGGATCAGAATTCAGGGGTTCAGTTTCTGCGTTTCCCGAATCCAGACGGCTGCGGAGCTCTTGGATGTGACTTCGGGTTTGTATCAGCAGCAGCCGGTCTTCTTCGAGTTTCTTCAAACCCCGAACGGCCCGCTTCTGCCGCCTGTAGTATTTCTCGGCATTTTCCCTGGGGATGAGCTTTGTATCCAGGGGAATGTTAATCTGTGAACCGGGGGACTCCCAGTCCTCCGTTTCCAGAGTTTCAGCTCCTTTTTCCATTTCGTGGAGGTGGGCCATGATAATGTCGGCCCGGTGTCCGTCTTTAAGCTGACTCTCAAAGCGTACTTTGTTCTGAACCATGCGTTCTTCTTTCATTTCCAAAGCTGCTTCCCTACGGTTCAGATGGGCTTCCCAGAGCTCCGTCCGGTGTTTTTTGCTTCTTTGTGATTCGAGTTTACGGTAATAGTCCTCCACCCGGCGGTTCCAGCTTCCCTCTCCAGGGAGCTGGCGAATGGGAAAGCGCTCCGGGCTCGGCAGTTTGCCATTACCGATGCCCTCTGGAGGCCAGGTTTCTCCAGGGGATTCCTCCTGTTTCGGCCGCCTTGAATAAGCATCGATAATGATTCCATCGGATCCGCTGAGAATGATGTTGGCGCTGTTTCCCCAGAGCTTGACGTCCAGGTTCAGTTCTTCTCCGGCCCGTTGAAAAGCAAAGCGGACAATACGGTCCTGGCCGAGCTGGGAAACTGCTGAGAGCCGGGCCCCTTCAAGCCGGGATTTAAGGACAGCGGTAAACCGGGGCGGCCTGGGCAGAGCCCGGGGAAGTTTCCTGTCAGAGGCGAGAAGATGAAGGCGGGGGTATGGAGGAGCCATGAAGACGGCGAGCGCCGAGGGGTCACCCGGAGAAGAAAACTCGAGAATAATACCTCGGTAATCGGACTGCCGGACCCTTCTGAGCCAGGCTCCTTCCAGTTGAAACTCGTCCAGCAGAGCATCAATCTCCCGCCAATTCAGCATCAGAAATTATCGGGCGGGGGGACATTATTAATGAAGTCTGAGAGTCCGCCAACAGAGAAAAAGAGCAGGAAAACCTTTTCCGGAAGGGTGTGGTGCCGGAGACGGGCGGATAGAACTCTCCAGACAACTTTAGCAGCTTTATCGGCGGGATAGGTGGTGATATCTCCAGAAAGGGCTTCGAACCGTCCTTTTATACAAGTCATAATGATAAGTATATCCCGGGAACCGGGAGAGGGAAACTCTCGCCGGAATGATCTTATTTTTTCAGTTATTCAGTTGGTCTATAAAACTCGGAACATATTGAACCTCAATATTTTCAGAGAATGGAAAACTATCGGAACACGGATATAGAACATAGAGATTATCAAGATTGGGACTTTCCAGGGAGGAGTAATTCGATTTCAGTACCACTATATATGGATCAGAAAAACCCTTCAGAATTCGAATCATTTCTTAAAACCTGTTCAATGGGAAAGCGTTCCCAGGAAGTACCAGCAAGGTGATGGGTGAGGAGGCATCATAATCATCTTCGCGGGAGAGGTCATCAGAAAAAAAAATTCTGAAAAATTGACAATTTATATTGTCACACAATGAAATCGTTATGACTCATTAACTGATAGATTCAGTCGATTTATCATCATCTTCCAGTCCTGATTCCCAAGGTCCTTTCCCGGATGAATCCGGTAGTAATCCGATCCACTTTTCATTGCGGCAATCCGGTCGGCAGGCATATCACCGACAAACACAACTCTCCGGTATCCCAGTGTTTTTACGTAGTTCAGGTTTTCTCCCTTATCGCCCCCGATACAGGTGTTTATTCTATCCGCAAAGCTGTGTTTTTTTACTTCTTCAGACAGAAGAGGTGTCAGCAGGCTGGAGACGACAAAAAGATCATTAGCTGCAAAGAGCTTTTCCAAAACCCCTTCAGCTTCGGCAAAAGGCTTCCAATTTTGAGATGACTCAGTATTTAAATCTGTATATTCCCGGTCAAAAACATCAAAGCTCTTCTTCCGATCGGGCAGATACCGGAAATTATCCAGTGGAGAGGCTTCCATATTCATTAAGATTTTCAGAATATTTCCAATCCCGCTGACCCAGGCTGAAAAATCACGACTTGTATCTCCTTCCAGCTCTTCCTGAAAATTGGTATAGAGATGCCTCTCTCTGATATAAGAGGAGTTTTTAAGCTGTTGGGAATTATTGGCCAGGAGCCGGACAACCCTCAGTAAATCCTGTGGATGACTGAGAGAATTCACAACATTGTCAAACTGATAAACTCTTAATTCTCCACCATACTCTTTGTGGCAGAAATCAATCAGTTTCCGAAGATTACTCAGCAGAATATCGTCCCCGGGTAACTTGATATCAAAGGCTTTGATTATAGCGGAAATAAAATTCTCGAATTTATCATTCATGGAATCTATAATCGTGCCATCCCAGTCAAAGCAAACTGCAGTATTAAAATCTGGCATATCAGAGTTATCCTTTGGATCTTACCGCTTGAGTCTTTATCCGCTGCCGCCTTTGGCTTATCAGGTTGACAATAAAAATAGGAACCATGACCGAGAGCAACAGAAAGATACCGACTACTGAAGCCGGCCCGTAAAGATCGCTCCTGATTTGCGCGTAAGTTTCTACCGTCAGGGTTTTCCATCTGGCGGGATAGATAAGAATCGTACAGGTGAGATCGGCAACCGAGGTGGTCCAGGCCAATAATCCTCCTGTGGCAATGCCCGGGAAAATCATTCTAGTCGTCACTTTGAGGAAGGTTTTTACTGGAGGAACTCCAAGGTTGACTGACGCTTCTTCAATATTCTCATCCACTTGAGCAAGAATGGCCGAGACGGTACGTACAGGGTGAGGAAGCCGGCGTACAAAATACGCGACTACCAGGATTGAGGCTGTCCCTACAAGTACCAGGGGTCCTCTGGAGAAGCCGAGTATTAAACCGATACCTAGCAGCACGCCCGGGACACCCAGGGGAAGGGCTACGAAGGCGTCTATAAAAGTTGCCATTCGTTTCCCTTTTCTGACGATGACATAACCAATCAGTGATCCCAGGATAAGATCCAGTACCATAGACGTGGTGGCAAGAATATAGGAATTTCTCAGCGGACGTACAACCGCGTACAATGTATTCCGGTAATGATCGAGGGTGAAATTCCCATACTGCAGTACCGGCCCGATTGCAGCCGTAAAGGATGAGATGACAATCGTAATAATTGGAAGAAGTGAAAAAACCAGAACAACAGCAAATATAAGACTTAACACGATTTTCTTGAGGGGTTTGGGATTTATTATCTCTATACTGCGGGTACCGCTGGCAACAAAACTCCGCCTTTGCAGATACACCCGTTGGAGAATTAGAATTGACATGGAAATAATGAGCAGGATGGTTGCACCGGTTGCGGCCATTACAGGAGGACCGCCCATCTCTGATGTAAACTCTCCAAACACCAGTGTGGTGAGTACCGGGGTGCCGACTCCGACTATCGCCGGTATACCGAATGAATCAATAATCAGAATAAATACCAGAAGAGATGCGTTCAGAATTGAAGGTGTGGCACTGGGTACCGTGACAGTCCAGAATCGACGGAAACTGGAAGCGCCCAGGTTATGAGCCGCTTCTTCTACCGAGGGATCAATGGTCTGAAACGCACCGACCAGGAGAATAAATCCCAACGGGTAGTAGGTGAGAATAAAGACGGTCAGGATGCCGCCGAAACCACCTATGGAAGGAATCATTATTCCGATATTTCTGAAGAAATCGGTTATCAAACCATATTTTCCAAAGAGAATCAGCCAGGTGTATGCCCCGATAAAAGCCGGAGTCAGATATGGAATCCACAGCATCGTTCCTACAAGGGTGTGCCCGATAATTTTGTACCTTGTGTATAAATAAGCCAGGGGTATAACCAGTATCATTATACCGGCAGTTCCCAAAACCCCTAGAAGAAGGGTGTTGATCAGTGCTTTATAGTAGTAGGCAACGGTGAAGAACTTAATATAACTCTGCAGGGAAATTGTGGCTCCATCAGCACTGATCATGCTGGATTTAACAACCATAAAGATGGGATAGAGGAGAAAAAGAGAAAAACCGGCAATTAATATCAGAACTGGAATGTTCCAAACATCAAAAACCTGTCTTCTTAAGGCAAGTGTATTAATTTTCATTATCAGGACTCTCATCAGGAAAAACCGTTACATCTTCAGGTGAGAACTCAACGATAATCTCACTGCCTGATACAATATTATCGCTTTGCTTCGGGTGGCTGATTTGAATCTGAAAATCCACTTCGTCTATGGTCCTGGCGGTAATCCGCAATCCCGCACCAAGGTAGGTGGTATCGACTATCCTTGCCTTGAAGTTGATTTTTTTTGTGGAGATCTGATCCTGTTTTACAATATTCATCGCCTCCGGTCTTACTGATGCGATGACATTTTGAGTTTTCGCTTTTAACAGCGATGAAGCTTTAAGCGTTTTACTATAGAAATCCAGCTCAATTATCTGTTTATCCGGGTCGGCTGACTGAACAGGACAGACAAAAAAATTACTGACGCCGATGAAGCCGGCAACATGAGGATCGGTAGGATTATGATAGATTTCCCATGGACTTCCCATTTGTGCAATACGCCCGGCGGACATTACGGCAATACGGTCGGAAATCGCCAGGGCTTCCTCCTGATCGTGGGTGACATAAATCATAGTAATTCCCAGTTTCTTCTGCAGGCGTCTGATATCAACTCTCATATCAACTCTCAATTTAGCATCAAGGTTGGAGAGAGGTTCGTCCATAAGTAGAACCTGAGGTTCGATGACGATGGCCCGTGCGACGGCAACTCTCTGCTGCTGTCCTCCTGAAAGCTGATCCGGTCTTCTTTTCTCCAAGCCTGTTAAACGGACCAGGCTGATTGCCTCCATAACACGTTCTTTCTGTTCCGACTTCGATACACCATGAGCTTTCAGACCATAGGCCACATTATTGAAAACACTTAAGAAAGGGAAAATTGCATAGCTCTGGAATACCATTCCTGTATTCCGTTTGTGTGGAGGAAGAAGATCAATCTGCTTTCCGTTAAAGAGTATCCGGCCGTTGTCCTGATAATAAAAGCCGGCAATTGTACGCAGTAATGTGGTTTTTCCGCACCCTGACGGGCCGAGAAGTGTAAAAAGTTCACCGGGCTTAATTTCCAGCGAAAGATTATCGACTGCTGCCAGATCTCCAAAATACTTACTGACCTTTTCAATTTCAACCCCGACCGATGCCATATTCCCTCCAAAAAATAATGCCGGGATTTGATCCCGGCATTTATTCTGTCAAAAGTCTATTTTCTAATTCGATTCAGCTATTTCCGTGTACTTTCTGAGCATCATTTCTCTGTTTTCAGCGGCCCAGACCGGATCGTATGCGTTTTGTTTAATAACTTCGATAGCCGGATATCCGGGAGGTGGTTCAACATCAACCCTGTTGACTCTGAAACCCGTATCTCTCAGTAATTCCATAACCTCTTTGGAAAGAATGAAATCGATGAATTTTTTTGCAAGATCGGGGTTCGGTCCATTCTTGATCAGATAGATACCATCTGGACGTACTGCTGTTCCCTCTTCAGGATAAATAAATTCGACAGGCGATCCACCATCTCTATATTTGTACGCGTTCCGCTCATGGGTCAGGCCCAATGGAAACTCACCTGAGGCAACAAATTTATAGGTATGACTGGA
>Ga0164315_10000090_pt1 | contig 48728 bp, 61 predicted proteins | sample GuaBasSedimGuay6_FD_113737 | JGI IMG/M metagenome (GOLD analysis project Ga0164315, IMG submission 113737) | Subseafloor sediment microbial communities from Guaymas Basin, Gulf of California, Mexico - Guay6, Core 4569-2, 0-3 cm | ecosystem: Environmental > Aquatic > Marine > Hydrothermal vents... | reverse complement strand
TTTTTAATTTCCACATTATCTTCACTCATGATTTAACCTCAGATTCCTTTTAATAATTCTCGTAATACGTCAGCACTACCAGTATTTGATTTTGATTTTTTTGTCTCTACTTTTGTTTTAATTCCCATTCCTTTTGTATCTATATTGGGAATGAAAGTGTTTTCGCTATCTTTCGATTTAACTTTATTCACACCATCAGATGAAATTACAGTCTGTGAAACAACTGGTCTATTTGACAATTCTTCAATTTTAGATTCAACTTTATTTGTTTTTTCTAAAATATCATCCAATATATTTTTTATCCCTTTGTCTTGTATCGAAGGTAAACTATGAACATCATCGACAACTATTCTATCTATCTTTTCACCATAAATCTTATATGTTTGTTTGATTGACGTTGGTGATATCGTATATTCAACTATATTTTGTTTATATAATTGTGTGACAATATTTGAAGTATATTCCTTGTGGAATGAAATTTCGACTGGGGTAGTGTGTGATTTTCTCCGATATTTAAATTTCTTTCCATGTTGTGTTATATTTAAAAACATGATTAATAATTTTTACCGGTGAAATAATCAGATTCATAAACGATAGAATTCATATCTTTTTTATATCCGGTATTTAAAACAAAATTACCATATTCAGACAAAGCTGCCATGACAGTCTTTTTAATTTCATTATATAAATACAATTCAGCTTGAGCATCGTGCGATATCCATTTGAAATCTTGATGTTCGAAAGATAATTTGACTTCCTGTTTTGGATTAGATGGTTTACATATCCAATTATATTGTGTACTTACACGCTTTATCACACCGGATTCTTTAACTACATAACTAAACTTATTGAAATATTTGAGAATATCAACATCCAATCCACATTCTTCTTTAACTTCTCTCAATAAACCTTTCTTCAGTTTTTCACCATCATCTACTTTACCTCTAGGAAATTCCCAATGATTTGGATAGTGATCATCTTTCGCTCTCTGAATCAATAATAATTGACCTTTATCAGAATCAAGATTTTTAAATATGATAGCACCAGCTACTGGTATTCTTGGAATATCTGGATCTAGTTTAACCACTGCCGATTCAGATATCATTTGTATTTTTTCCATTTTATTTTTCCATTTTATTTGATTGTTCGCCATAAATTTGATTCCAATTATCAACAGCTTTTTTATGGTCCGTACCTGTTATTCGACAACAAGTACGGACCATCGATGGACAATATATATCAATTCTACCAGTACCATAATATTGGATAGTTGGCTGTATCTTACATTCTTTACAGCGAAATACTCTCATTTCAGACCTTTTTCTTCAATACTTTAATATTCTCATCTTGATATTTTAAAATCCATTTGTCTGTTTCAAAATCTTCAACATCAATTATTTTTTTATGAATTGGCTTATTTGGTTTTTTTGTAAAAGGATTAAATGGTTTTTTATAATGTGGTTCGACATCAATATCTGGTTCTTCGACATCAATATCTGGTTCTTCGACATCAATATCTAAATCATCATCTAATTCAACTGGTATATCAATATTTAAATTTTTACTTGCAAAATCTGTATCGATCTCATATGCGATATTATTCAAAGATTCAAACGAACCAATTTCCAATAAAGTAGATTCTGTACCATGCTTGATTCCGATAATTGTTGATTTGCCTGTTTCTGTTCGACGATATGCAAATGTCCATTTTTCAGTATCAAAATTATATTGAATTTGAAAATATTCTAAAAATCTTTTATCAGTATTATTAACCATCCGCTGTGTCTTATTCCAACTAACAACCCAATTTCTACCAATCTGGAAACTCCAGATTCCGGTTTGTCCTCAAGCCTTTACCTGCATCACTTCACCGAATGGAATAATCAGTGGTTGATCTGTCTCTGGTAAGATTTTAGATTGGGATAGTTTCTGTGAATAAACTCCTTTAGTTCCTAATATGATTGCACCAAATGGTGAAATCGCATATGAATGATAATGTTTACCATTAAATAATACACCTTTTGGTCGAACTACTTTTCCATTTTGACGATATGCTTGACATCCCGGTATAGTTGTCAATCCAGTTGATTTTACTTTTGATATATAAATCGGATCGTCTTTAATATTATACCATTTAAATTTCTTTTCTTTCATCATCTATCTCCTCTTTAAGAAATTATGCGATTTTTGTAAAACTATATACTTCAAGCAAATCGCCTTCAATCCATATTATATCCTCATCTTCTTGATTAACAATTATCTGAATCAATGTATCTCTAACATTCACATCGGATATATTATAATCTAATTTTTCTCCCAATATTCCATATTTAGAATGTATGTATATTTTATTTTCATTGTCTAATTTATTAGGAATAATAAAACCATCTGTTATTGTATTAACAGCTAAATTAGTTATGTCATCCGCTGTGAATTCATAGAGAAAAAATCCATCTTTATCCCATTCACTTTTATTAAATACTCTGTCAGTAACCGCTTGCTCTGGTGAGATAGGTTTTCCAGATGTTCCATTCTCCAACCCCCAATCTGTTGTTCCAGATAATGTATCTATATTATCTACATCTCCAATCATCTCTCCAGCATTTCCCATAAAACTAGTCACACCAAAATTTAAATCAATCGTATCGATAGCATAATCTGTTTTCATATGAACAAACCACGGCATTTCAATTTCATATTCGATATTTACGCTCAATCTCCAATCCGCTAATTTATCAACACCACCATATTTCATACTAGCATCACTTATATTTGTCATCGTATATCTGGGGACAATATTAACTGGAACAACCACTTCGTTGCGATTTGTAGTTCTAACTAGTGATTCATACGCTCCAGCGGATGACCAATCAAGATCATATTCAACACCAGTGGTCGGATTATTATAATGATAATTTAACATTTCATCAGGAATTATTAAAAATGTTTTAAATTTTGATGGGTAAATAGGTCTATTTAATCCTCCAAATATTTGAAGAAGAAACATTTTCATATCACAATATTCATAAAACGAATTCAATAATAAAATTAATTCGATCTCCCCTTTTATTCTAGTAAACATTGGATGAACGACAACATTATTATCTTGATATATTGGAGTATATAATCTTAATTTCAAAGCTGGATTACCTTTTGATAAATTCGGAAATCTCCATAATTGATATGCTCCACTATTAGCATCTGAAATATTAAATTCTCCAGATGGATTTAATATAATAGCTGGTAAATTTGGCATATCATGTTCATTGTTATATTGAACTTTTTTATTGATATATTCAACCGCTTTATCATACGTACCAACTACTTGATGGTGAAATCTTGGATATAAATAATTTGCAAAATAATTCAATGTATCATCAAAAAAATGTGCATATACATTATGAATAAAAAAATAATTTTCATCAGATTTCATTATTTCTACCTTTTAAGTGAATTTAAATAATTTAAGGCTATTGACGAATTTATTTGAATCCCTGAAAGTGTTGATATAACTTTCATATCAGTGGTTTTAGATACATTTTTTCGTTCAATTAATAAATATAAAAAATCATTTTCATATTTATATAAAGTAAACATATAAACTTTCATCATATTGTTTGAAGTCATTGTGATTGATTCAGTTAAATCACATATGATATCATTTTGATATTCTGATTTTATCTCAAGATATCTTGACGGTCTATCATTTTCCATTTTCAAATCTAAAAAATTGGAACAAAATATAGATGTTTCAATATTTTTAAACATGTTAATATTGACATCATTTGTTGGACTATTTCCATATTTATAAATTGGTTTTATATCAAACAAATTAAAATTTATCGATGTTGTGTAGAAAATACCAATATCATAAAAAAAATTCTGGAAAGGAATTCTCATTTTTAACTGACGGTTGAATGATTTACCTAGGGTTAGCGACATCTTTTTTATCCTCATCTATAATTAATTTCAAATTCTCGTTTAAACAAATGTTCCCCAATCAACTGAATTCTCTACTTTATCAGTCAATTTATTGTTTTCAATATCTGTCATATATTCTGTAATGACATCAGATTTAGTTCTCCAACAGTTTTTCATTTGATTTATCAGATGAGAAAATTGTTTGATTCTAAAATCTTCTGTTGGTTTCCATAAAGACATCGCTAATAAAATATCATCTGGTATGGAATGTATATTTATATTATCTGGTAATTTTGTCAGATCAATATCTTTTTCACCGACTTCTTCTACAAACGAAATCAATGTTTCTTTATCTGGTGAATCGTCAGATAAATTTTTATTCAACAGACGTGTTAAAGCAGTTCTATCATTATCTTTTTTAGAATTATCAATCAATTTATCCAGAATGATTACATCTTTAGAAGAATCAATATATACTTTCGTTAAAAATTCCATCACAACTGGATTTGGATCTATCTCTAATTTCAAATAAGCTAATTTCAAAACATCAGATGTGATATTTTCTGTATCAGCCAAATAACTTTCCAGTTTAACTGTCTCAATTATATGTTCCCGATTGAATTTGTTTTTATATGGTAATTTGACAATCTCTTTTTTAACGTAATTAGTGTGGTTAGCTTTCAGTGTTATACCTTTAATAATATCAGTATAATCTTTCAGATCAGATATGCATAATTTGATATCTTTATCATTCGGTTTATTCAAAGATAATTCATCAAAATGTTTATTCCAATCATCGAAAAAATCTATATTATTTAATGATTTGTAATGTCTGAATATAGCTTCTTCCATTTTCTCATCAAATATAATATTTTCAGAAGCTAAATATGTCATATAGACTGGTTCGAATATCAAACGAAAACATCTTGTGAACACTTCTTTATTCTGAATGGCATCTGTCAATCTAACTTTAAATGATTTTGAATAACGTATCATATACACATAAATAGCGATAAGATCATACATGTTTCTAACTTGATCATATTCCCAATCATGATTTTCAGTTTTGTAGAATAACGGAATATCAACAAAATCAGGTAGAGATTTATCAGCATTATATTGTGTCAGAATATTTGAGAATTGTAATTGTGATAAATATAATAATGAATTAAAATCTGACTCTACACAATCTGGTAGAAAGTAATCTGAATTTCCCAATACTTCAGAGAAATAATATGATATTCCCTTTTCTTGAACTGAATCTCCTTTTTGTGCTTCTGTGAATACTCCGCTAAATAATTCGATACCAGTTCCATTTAATTCAGATAACTTCATCAAAGTTGTTTTATCATCTACTTTTTTAAGATCTATTTCTTTCGGATTATCAATATCATCTTGTCGCATACCAAACAATTGTTCTAATTTGGTATTTTTAATATTGTCATTTAGATTGTTTGTGAAATCATCATTATTAATACTAATATTTTTATTTTCAATTTCATTTAAATTATCAGATTCACAAAATACATCTGGATCAGATTCATCAATCGTATCTTCTTCTACAATGATATCAGATGTCTCAATTTCTTCCATATTTGGATTTAAATGTGTTTCTGGATGAATGATTCGTCTTTCATTATTTTTCGTCAACAAATCAATTATTCTGGCATTTTGTTCGGAATGTAATTCTAGTTGACTGGACTGGTATTCGACATTCTGATTATTTTTATACATCAAAATAGAATTGTCAAAATTCATTTCAAAATTTAAAATATCAACTGCCATTTTTCCCATCTGTAATAGAAATTGGTTAAATAGTAATCCATTAATTCCAATTTTAGAATATGTAGATTGGTTCGAAACGATACACATAAGAATAGCATTACAATTCAATTTTTCAGATAATGCAAATTTTATAATAAAATCGTTTTTATGTAAACGTCTTTTTACCGTAACCTTCTTATTGTAAACATCTGGATCTTTTACAGCTAATTGTAAAGATAACATCCAAGATAAGAATTCGCTTCTCGATAATGATACCATACGATAATTACCATTACTTCCAAATTCCATATCTTTATTTGTGATTTCAAATTTAAAATTTAAATCGCTCCATTTAGTAAATTTACCATTATCTTGCAGTTTTCTCGATTTCTGACATATTAATTTAAACACGCTGTTCGAATAATCTTTATCTTCATGCGAAATTAAAACCATCGATGCATTTTCATATGAATCTTTTTCACTAATATGCATTATTCACTCACCTCTCTAATTTAAATCGTTTCATATCGTCTAATTTCCTTCATCTAAAAAACATTCAATATTTTTATAAATTAAATGTTTCAATAATGTGTTCCCAGTATATGAATTTTCAACTTATCATTTTTAAACAATAAATTCAAGAAAAAAATATTTTTCCGGTCGGGCAGCAAAGCGGCCCCGACCGTTTAGAAAAAAAAATTATTCTAAATTTCTATGCCGAAGGCACTATTGAATAATATTATATTCTATTTAATTTAGAATCAGAATATATTCTAAGACATCGTGCTAGTACAATTTATATTAATATTCATACTGATTGAATTATTCTATCATAAATATCTTGTTGAAATATATGTTAAACGAAATATTAGATAGTTTCTTATGTATTTTATAATTTTTAAATATCATCTATCCAATGTTTGTTGAAAGTATGCTTAAATTGCTTTATTTTTGATTTGAATTTATATTATTATATCTATCTCAAAATCATTTGTAATTGAATATTAATTATATATGACATATTATTTCAAATGCAGTTGAATTATTCAATTACGATATTTTTATATGACACGGTTTTTATATATAAAAATTTTTCATGAGCGAAGCGAATGACTCACGGTGAATTTCTTTTAAGAGGAGCGAAGCGACGAATAAAAAAATTATCCGGGTACAAACTAATATACTTCTACTATCTGACTCTGCCTCTCCTCACATAAAAATTTTTCTAAAATTTAAAATCTTTTTAAAATCTCGTCTTAGGAAAAACTATTATTTTAAATTTTACACAAACTGCGGTGTAACAAAAAAATTGTTCATCCAAAAAAAATTAAATTAAAAGATGAAGGAAGAGTCATGATTTTCGCATTATTCACTATTACTTTTCAAAAGTGCTACAGTTAGCATATATTCTTAGAATGTCTGAATAGAAAATCTCAAAATCACAAATCAATTTCAAAAATCAAAAAAAATTTTCATTTAATAAAAACTATTAATAAAAACTACTATTCAAATATCATATGAAAACTATAAAGTAATATTACAATCTTCTTCATGAAATTAAGAATAATAAATTAAGACAATAGATAAGGAATACATTCAAAGAAAACATTATAAGATAATATTAAGAGATAATATTTTAGTATAGTGAAAAGCATGATTAGATGTTAGTATCAACTAAAAATAGACCCGGATAATTTTTTTCGTCGTCGCTCCGCTCCTAGAAAAGAAATTTCCCGTGAGACCCTACAGCTAGGGAAATATCTAAGACATATAAATAAATAAATATAAAAAAATAAAAAAATAATATAATACTATAATAAAAGATTTGAAGAATATGTTTTATCAAAAGTATTTATTTATACGCGCGAGGCCTTCGGCCTTTAGCGCAATATAAATAGAAAATATATATAAATAGAAAAACGCAAATAATATACACTATTAATATAAAAAAAATCTCCAGCGAAATATAGATATGTATTAAATCTTTTTTCTTTCAAGAAAAAATCCCCAGACAGGGTCGCTAAAGGCGATAACACTGATAACTCTAAAATGCACTCTGCGAAGAGGAAGGATAAAAATACCTTCTAAACTAATCATAACTATGTTCTCATTAATTTTGGAAAAAACCCAGTGTGTGAGCTAGCATTTTATTTACATCATTTATACGAAATTTTATGGATTTTATTTTGATTGTGAAACAAATAATTTAATCAATTTTACATCAAAAAATTTTTTTTCTATATTTTTCGATGATATAATAAAAGAAGCTATTTCAAATTTGATGTATTTATACATATAAATTTTGGCATTTTACTAGTATAAATTCACTAATCAGTTATCCCTATATTGATCGCTGGGCGATTACTGTTAGTATTTTATATTTTAAATAATAATAGTTTTTATACATATAAAAATTAAATATGAAAAATTAGATAAATATAAACATAAATATAATTCAAGTCGTGATTTCATTTACTAGGAACATAGATATGAGAAAAAAATAAATGATTTTAATTTGGAGATATAAAAAATGAGAAACACATCTGGTCTAAATTTAACTAATTCTGTATGTCATGAATGTGGTTTAGTTCATCCACCAGTTGAGGGAGGATGTCCTATGGCATCTAATGATACAAAACAAACCCAACAATCTGGAACACATAGTAGAGAAGATAAGAAAATATTAAATATGACTATTGAGTTAACTACAATGGTTAAAAAGAGATTTTTTGAATTGAAATTTGAAAACGAATATTCGGAAGATAAATTTTATAAATCGCTAAATAAGACTGTTATGGATAATTTAAAGGAATTTTTAGATGGATATAAATTATAACAATAAAAAAGATATTTCGAAATTTATTAGATATGATATAAATGGTTTGATGGATAATCAAAAAAAAATCGAAATGGATTCGCCATTAAAAATAGATGATCGAATCGGTATGTCTGATAAAATGTTAGCTATATATAAAATTATAAATGAAAATTTAAGTGAAAAATTATTAATCATTGATCACTATTTAAATAAAGAGATTGAATGTTTAGAGACACAAACAGTTATGCTTTTTTTAGATGATGATATATTATACATCCAAATGAAATACAATACTGATGTGACAATAGCTGTTCAATTGGGAATAATATTAAATAGTATCGCAACACATGGTTTGGTTAGAGGATTTAAATTTTTAGATTCATATATAGTAGTGGAAGATGAAAATGACAAAATGAAATATTTATATGGTGACGAAGCTAAAGAGGCATGTGAAGAAGCTATATTCAGACATTTCTTCGCTACAAAACACAACGAGACATTTAAAGATTCATATATTAAAAATGTGAATATCGACGAATTACCATCATGTTAAGGAGTTAAATTTTGGATATTGTTAACACCCTTTGGGTAGAAAAATATAGACCTCATACAATTGATGATTTAGTTTTACCAACAGATTATAAAGCAAAATTTAAAGAATATATTTCGAAGAGAGATATCCCTTCACTACTATTACACGGACCTCCAGGCACAGGAAAATCTTCGATTGCAAGAATTTTAACATCTAGTAATGGAATAATTTTAGAAAAAAATTCAAATGTTTTAGTATTAAATGGTTCATCTAAAACAACACGCGGAATTGATTTTGTTTCTAAAGTGATAGAACCATATCTGAAAAATCCTGTCATGGGGAAAGATAAATTAAAAATTGTTTTTATTGACGAAGCAGATTATCTCACAGATCAAGCGGCTCATGCTCTTCGAGCCATCATTGAAAAATATTCAGAATATAATCGTTTTGTTTTCACATGTAATTATGTATCAAAGATTCCAGATGCGTTACAGTCAAGATTAACAGAATATAAATTTCAATTATTACCGAAAAAATTTATAAATGATTATTGTAAAATGATTTTAGAAAAAGAGAACGTTGAATATTCCGTGACTGATGTTGATTATATTATATCATTTATGTATCCAGATGTTCGAAAAATAATTGACAGATTACAGAAATTTTCTGTCGATGGAAAATTAGTTTTAGATAAAAAATCAATTATCACACATGAGAATTCTCTGATTTCAAAATTCACCGAAATAATGCAAAACACGATGCACAATAAATTAGCGATGAATTCAAAATTGATTCAAGAAACAATTGATTTATTAAATAAGTATGCGTATGAAATTGATTATAGAAAAATATTTGAAGATTTATTTAACCGTGAAACAATACCGCCATATATCAAAATCAAGATTAATCAATATTCAATTACACATAAAACATCATTATCTCCGTCAATGAATTTTCTTTCATTGATATTTGATAGTATCGAATCAGTTAAGGAATATGTTAAACTGGTCAGCAAATGATTGGCATATATCAAGATTCTTTTGGTGATTTTATTGAAGAACATTTAGGAGAATATAAAGTAACATCAACAAATATAGTCTGCAAATGTCCTTGGTGTGATTCACAAAAAAGAGATAGTAGTAAAAATCATTTATATATCGCTTTAGACAAACCAATCTTCAATTGTTTTCGTGCTGGATGCGGAAAAAGTGGTACGATAAGGAAGTTCATAAAAAATATTTCGGGAACATATGTTCAAGATAAGTACATAGACGAAATCGAAATGAGAAAGATTCAAAATAATAAAAAATTGGATATAAAATCATCAAAAATTGTTTTATATAATGATTTTCGAATACCAAAAATGAAAGAAGGAGAATTCGTTGAGAAAGAATTGTATCTTAATCAGCGATTACAATATCATCAATATGAATTAAAAAATATAAAAGGCTTGATTTTCGATGTACACGAATTTATAGATATAAATAATTTAAAATCGACTATATCAAAATCTGATTTGAGGATGTTAGATTTCTTACACAATAGTTTCATAGGATTCATGACAGAAAACAAATCGATGGTAGTTTTTAGAAATATAGATCAAACATCTGATTTCAGATATTATAAATTAAATTTACAATCACACGATTTATTAGATTATTATAAAATAACACATAATATAAAAGATTCTAATATGATAGTGATAGGTGAAGGTATATTCGATATTTTTAATGAACATATTTTTGATTATTTAGGATTTAGAGATAAAGCATTTGCATATTATTGTGCGTTAAATAGCAGATTTGAATCATTGATAAAAAGTGTTGCTTTTTATGATAATATATATAATCCAAAAGTTATTATATTATCAGATAAAAATGTTAGTATTGGTTATTATAAAAAAATGAAGAAGAGATTGAAGAACATATGTTCGGATATCACAGTATATTATAATGTATATGGGGATGATTTTGGTGATACGTTTTGTTCCCCTGAACGAATTGTGTTATAGAGGAAAAATAAAATGAAAAGCTTACGAGATAAAATCGATAAATTGCATGATAAAATTATAGATTCTGATGCCAATTTATATGAAAAAATAGTGTTCGATAAAAATGTTGATAATTTAAATATAAATTCAATGTTTACAACTTGTAGTTTAAATGGAACAGTTTTGGAATTAGGATATGATAATTTATTTGGCATGAATTATATGTATGATAACAATTCAGAATCAATTATCATAATATATGCTGTGAGTCATCAAGAAACTAATAAAAAAGTAGCTGAAAAAATGATGAATTTAATAACAGTTTTAGAAAATAAATATATTGTTTTAAATGAAACATTTGTGATAAAACAAAATTCAGTGACATATTTATTAATAATAAAAAATTTAAATGATAAGATGATCATAGGAGTACAATAGACTGATTAGGATTGTTTAGCTAAGATTTTAGCTTGGATTTAATTGGTGAATTACAAGCAAAGAGTGAATAAACTATTAATTTCTTATTTGGATAATATTGAATAAGAAAAAAGGAAAGTAGATGAGATATGTCGATAACATTGGATGCGAACCAGTATGAAAGTTTATTTTCAGTTATGTCCATGATTAAAGAACAATGTACCGATATCAATATTATTTCGGGAGTAATTCGCCAACGAAGCGATACCGAGATTGTTGTATATGATATTGATATTTCAGATATTTTAGAAGAAATGAATCTTCCATTAGTTGGAATTAAAACAAAAATCGATTTATTGAAAATGTTTGTCGGTAATGATGATATTGAAATTAACTCAAACGATGAAATATATAGTATCAAAGATGAATTTTCAAAGATTTCATTTGTCGTTCCAAATCTACAATTTATTGAAAATAAATATATTGAATCAGATGAAATAACACAGATGTTTGATTTTGAAGATCGTGAATTGGTTTTTACATATAATTTCTCTCAGAAAATTTGTGAACGTATGCGAGTTATTGCAAATAATTATGAAATCAACGCTTTCACAATTGAATTTTTGGGAGATACTGCAACGATTAAAGCTAACACAGAAGCTAAAGATCAGACAGCTATCTTGGCAAGTAATATTCCATTAGATGTTCCGATCTCTGATAAAATTTGTAATGTAGCCACGACACTTTTGATTTCTGAACATGATAGTGAATTGTCATATAATATGTATACCAATGGAAATAATATCTTAATTAGTGAAGTGGAATCATCCATCAAGGGAATTAATTATAAAATCCACAATCGAACCCGTTTGATGGATGTCGATTAATGGCATCATTTGACAAATATAAAAATCATGGTGGCGGGGCTCATACGAAAAGTTTTGAAAATAGAACTTTTACGTATGAGCAATTAATTAATTATTATCCAAAACAATTTTTATTAGATGAATTATTGACCGTCAATTCAACTTGTGATCATATTAATTTTTTTTTCGATTTAAAAAATATCATGCAAACGGTATATTTAGAATTCGCCATCAGATATATGATAAATGATTCACAACAAAAAGGCAGTGTTTCATCGTGGATTTTTGAATCGTTCGTGGCTTTCATTGGTTTTCACAAAGATTATATTATGTCACGGGGTAAAACATGTAAATTTTATGTGTTTTTTGAAACAGGAGATTCTGGATATCATAAGAGATTAGATAAAGAATATAAGGCGAATCGTTCGATTGATAAAGCGTTTGGATTAGAAGAAAAAGAATTAAGATTTAATCGTGAAATATGGCAGAAAAATTTATTATTAATTGAGAAAGCTGGTAGCAAACTTCCAGATGTAACTGTGATACATCTGAGAGGATTAGAAGCTGATTTCATTCCATATTATTTAATGTCACGAAATAAAGTAGATATGAGAGAAAATGTTTTGAATTTAACATATTCTACAGATCATGATTTATATCAAAATACATTGATTGGTAAAAAAAGTTTTCTTTATTTTAGACGTAGACAAAATTTTAAAATTATTGATAGTAGCAAAATAGTTAAAGATTTTTCTGGTGATAAAAAATCTATGAAAATTTTTGCAGATGAAAAATATTATCCATTATTGATAGCCATGTGCGGTGATCCGGGTGATAATGTTGAACGACCATTGAAAAGAGTTGGATTAGATCTTCGAATCGGTGTAGTTAAAATAAATAAGATTGTTCAAGAATTCGCTGAAATATGTGGAGGTATGGAAAAAATATATGAAACATCAGCGAATCTATCGAATGATAAATTGATTCCAGATGATGTCGTTAAATCCTTCAAGAGTGAGAACACATTATTGAAGCAGTTTGTTGAACATAATGAAACTGTTATGATGAATTTGCGATTGATGTCTTTTGAAGTATTGTCAAGAGTATTAGATGATTATCCGACAGGTAATATGATAGAATCGAGAAAACATATTAATGATATGATCGACAATAAAAAGACAGCTAATATGGAACCATTGATGGAATCTTTGAATAGAATCAAAGTGTATCCAGAAGAAAAACATATGATAAAAGCATATTTAAATAAAAATTCTTCATTTGATGAAGTGATGTCAACATTTTAAAAATATACAGCGGGATGATGCAGTGGTCAGCAGACGAGACTCATATTCTCGTAGTCATTGGTTCGAATCCAATTCCCGCTACCAAAAAATAAAGGTGATAATATGTTAAATGATAATCTAGTATTGGATTATATAAAAGAAAATTTGTCATTTCCATTTCAAAAATTAGAAATAGATGACGATAAAATTCTTGATTATACCAAGAAATTTACATTACGTAAATTCTCATATTATGTACCTGATAAGAATAAAATATCTTTAAACATGAATCTCGAAATAAATAAAGTCCCCTCTAGGACAAACGAATTTTATATTCGTGATCCAGAGGGGATTGATATTATGAATGTCATCGAAGTTATCCCAATGCAAGGAGATTATTTGATGACAGGGCATCCTATCATGGGAGGGTTTGGAATTCCTTCAATTAGAGAATGGGCATTGAATGTTAATAATGCGATGACAGTCAGAACATTCTCAGATCAAGATAAGACATGGGAATATCAACCACCAAACATTATCAGAATTACGAATCGAGTGTTCGCATGGGATAGATGTACAGTTGAATATGAAAGATTACAACCAGTTGATTTTCGTAAGATTCCTACTGATTTACATATGCTATTTTTAGATTACGCCTTGGCATGTATGATGGTTAACATCGGAAGAATCAGAAAGAAATATGCACAAGGAAATTTGAGAACACCGTTTGGTGAAATACCGATTGGTGATGAAATTTTTGATGAAGGTCAAACAAATAAACAAGAAATTGAACAGCGTATGGAAACATTATTTACACCAAACTTAAATGTATTCTTCGGATAAATATGAAAATTCTGAATAAATATAAGATTTTAAATGGTACTGTTTGTATCATGAAAACAGCCATTGACAAATATTTTTTAATTCCATCAGATAAACCAGATGACGTTATCGATAATTTATCAGATGGATGTCAATTTATAAAATTTCAAAATGGAACAATATTAGAAGATGGGGTGAATGGTGTCACAGAAGCATCACTTATGAAAATTTTAATTGATAGATATGAAAATTTTCAATCTGGTAAATTTCCATCGACTGAAAACGAATTAATTTTAAAAAACTTATATGAAATTTTAACATCGATAAATCATAGAACCAGAGATAGATTAAATAGAAACGTCGAGGGTAAATTAGAAATATGAGAAAAAAAGATGAGCAAATAAAAGAAGATTCGAAATCGAATGAATTGAATGATAAAAAAGAATTTGGTTTATTTCAAGAAAATCAAGATGTTGAAGATGCCATGACAAAAAATTTATCTGATTCTAAATGTATGCAAGTAGCGTTCGATTCAGTGGTTAATCAAGAATTGTTACCAAATTTACGAGATAAAAAGGCAGCGAAGTTAGCTTTCTCAGTAGTTCAGAGAAATACTGAATTAGATCATAGTTTAGCAAATATGTTATATGTCGGTATAGATCCTTCTATGAATTCAACTGGTTTGGTTATATTGAATTATGATATGTCTATTCAAATTCAAAAAACAATCTCATCTAATTCGAAAGATTCAGATGAATTACGTATCAAGAAGATTGGAGAAGAAATAATATCTGAAATATTGAAGCTTAATCGACAATCTAAAGTATGTATCGAAGGTATATCATTTGGTTCTTCTGGTAGAGGTGTTGCACAACAAGCCGGATTGAATTATTTTATATGTATTTTGTTAAATAAATATGATATTCCATACGTCAAATGCCCACCAACAACATTGAAAAAATTTGTTACAGGTAAAGGTCAATGTAAGAAAGAATTGATGATGTTAAAAACATATAAAAAATGGGGAATTGAATTTGAAAATTCTGATATATGTGATGCGTATGGTTTAGCTCGATATTGTAAGGAAAATTAAAAGGAAATTTCACCATGATTTATGATCCAGATCATCCATTAAAAAAACGCTTTGCGATTCATTTTCATGATGCCAAGAAAGTTGGTCCTCATTATGATATTCGATTTCAAATGCCAGATAGTAAGAATTGGGATTCGTTCGCAACTAAAAAAGATATTCCATTAGAACAAAGTAAAAAAGTTCTGGTGTATAGATCACGATACCATAGTGAAAAAGAAGCACTGTTCACTGGAGAAATTAAAGGCGATGTCTATGGTGCCGGTACATTATCATTATGGGATGAGGGTGATGTTCTAATCGAAAAATATAATCCACGTCATATGATAATGATATTCAAAGGTAAAAAAATAACTGGTAGATATCATTTCCTGTCATCATATTATGCAAAATTTGACGACAATAAAAACACACAAGGACAAAAATACAAAGCATTTTTATTTTTCAAAGCCAGAATACAAGATTAATATGAAATTTAAAAACCAGATAGAAACTACAGCTATAGAAATTGCTAAATTCTGTGGGATAAAAGAAGGAGTAGAATTCATATCTCTCGGAGAAATTTGTATATCAGCTTGGTATATTCAAGAAGCTGGTTTACGAACAGGAGCATATCCATTCGATTGGGTATTTAGCTCTCCTGAAATTATCATAGATTGTATAAATGATGATTTTAAAGAATTTTTAGATAAATCAAATATGACAGGATTGGGAGGAGCGGGACATTTAAAATTTCATTCCCGATTCTTCAAACATAAAAATCCGATTGTTTTTGAGGATAATTATACATATTATCAGAGATGTTGTGAACGATTTATTGAAGTGATAAATAGCGATCAGAAGATCATATACATAATAAATCTGATGAATGATATACCTAAAGACGAAAGTGTATGTGGTTGGGCGAGAGGATTTAGATATAATTATGAACAACCAATTGAACAAGATTATAATACTTATAAGAAATTGATAAATATTTTAAAAGATAAAAATAACAATTCTAAATTTATCATAATAGACCCATGTCAGAAAGAAAAAAGAAAAATAACATTTAAATATGAAAATCCCCATACAATATTTATCGCATATGATCACATTGGAATCAAACAAAAGAATTATGTCGATAAATCAGACGATATATATTTTAAGAAACTTTTTTCTCAAATAAAATGAGTTAGAAGTTTCATTTTTTACAACATAGTAATGAAGATAAATATTACATTAAAGGAAATGACAGATGAGTAATTCGATTGTAATGGGAAGCTATGGGACACTAGATGAAATATATTTTCTACAACAAATGGCAAAAGGAGCTATTCAATTAAAGGAAGGTAATTTTGCTTATAAATTTTCATCGGATGTTAGAATATTGAGATATCACGATTCTATGAAATTGCGTGAAAATTGGGGAAATATAGATAAAAATTTGATAGATGTTACTTGTGATATATTAAAAGATAGAATATTGACTGGAGATATTATAGAAGATCCATTAATGTTTATGCGTATCGCAAAAGAAAAATTAAGAGAACAGAATTTTAATAAAAAGACAAAAAAAGTTGGTATAATAAATGATAAATGAATTAGATATTATCGACGATGAAGATACTGGAGATATAATTCCTATTTTAGATGATGACAATATAATGTTATCTCTTGTGAATGAATTCTCGATTCAGAGAAATTCTTTGAATGTTATGATAGATGATTTGGAGAAAATAAAAGGAAAGATCAATACATTATTTCCAGATTCTTTAGATAAAAGATATATCAGATTTTTCGAAGAAAAGATGAAAGCGATGACTTCGTTGTTCAGCACGATCCTCGACATCAAAAAAGAGATAATGAAAGGATTGAAAACTGAAATGGAATTGAGAAAATCATTGAAAAAATCTGAAGAAGAAGGCGATGTAATGGAGGGATTTGATATAAGACAGATGGCAGAAAAAATGGACAGACTACAAGAAGAACATAATAAACAAAAGAATAAACGTCATAAATTAAGAACTAAAGGGGAAGAGTATGTCAAAATCGATAAATGATGAATTATTAGACGGGATGGATATGGAATCTACAAATTTAGATGAACCATCTGACGATAAACCGATAGCAGAACCAGTTGAATTGAAGAAGAAAAAAGCTAAGAAAGATATGCCAACACCATCCGAAACCGAACAGATGTCAGAAGAAGAAATTGTTGAAAATGCTCAATCCGTCCCGAATGATGAAGTCAATGAATTATATGACGAATTCATGGGAGTATTAGCAACTAATGATAAGATTGTTTCAGACCAATCTGATAAAATATTTTGTCCGACAGGTATCGATGCTTTAGACGCTTCTCTCGGAGGTGGATTGGTTATTGGTGGATTAAGTATTTTAGTCGGTGCGCCAGGTTGTGGTAAATCGATGATCGCAATGCAAGCTATGGCTACAGCACAAAAGACTTTGAAGGATTGTTGTTTAACTGTATATATTGATTCAGAAGAATCAACGACCACTGAACGGTTATCTATGTTAGGGGTAAATTCTCCTAAAGTTAGGCCAATCACACAATTAACATTAGAAGATGTATTTAAAACAATTCAGAATCTTTGTAATTTTAAAGATAAGAAAGGATTAGAAAAGGCACCAGCTATTGTCGTATGGGATTCTATCGCTAATACTTTAACACAGAAAGAATTCGAAGTAGAGGATATTAACTCAGCGATTGGATACAAAGCCAGATTTCTCACACATTATTTACCACAATATATTAAAAAATGTGCTAATTATAATATCGGATTGATTGCAGTAAATCAATTACGCGATGTAATTTCAATGGGTCCGTATTCTGCTCCAAGAGATTTGAAAATGTTATCTGCTCATAAAAGTATGCCGGGTGGGAATTCTCTCAAATATAACGCTTTCCATTTAATGGAATTGAAAGTAAAAAGTGTTATCGATCCGACTAAATCAACATGTAAATTTCCATTCGATGGTATTGAAGTTGAAGCAGCATGTGCGAAGAATAAAGCATTTCGACCTGGCATATCAACTAAATTGATTGGTAATTTCACAAAAGGATTTTCAAACTTCTGGACGAATTATTCATTTCTGACTGAAACTAAACGAATGAATGTCGGTGCATGGAATTATTTATCAAATTTACCAAATGAAAAATTCCGAACAAAAGATGCTGTCACTAAATATAAAGAAGGCGGTACATTCAAGGAAGCATTTGATAAAGAAGTTGCAGATGCCATTAAAATCGAAATTGTTGATAAATATAAATTCGATGGCGAAGATGATGAATTTATCTAGTTAAAATAACAGCCTATTTTCTTCAAAATACTCGGAACATACTATTGAGAAAGATTATTTTAATTGTATGTTCCGAGGTTTTATGTTATGGATGAGAAAATCAAAGATATTCTAACAAATGTGGTTAGGTCAATTATACACGCAATTGTCGAATTCAAAGACGAAGCTATTATACAAGATATATTAATAACGCCTAAATCAGTGACAGTTTATTTGAAGGTGGCTAAATCCGATTTTGGTAAAGTGATAGGAAAACATGGTAAAACAGTTCGTTGTATCAATTATTTAGTGTCAATTATAAAACAGAAACATTATCCTAATGATCATAGGATGACACATATCGAAATAATTGAAGACATCGACAAATGAAATATAAAAGGTGATCGACATGTTAAAGAAAGAGAGTAAAATCAGAGTTATGGAAAATTTCATTTCTTTGGATTATTTATTTTTCGGAAAAACGATTCATGAAATGGAAACAGACTTCAATATTTCTAAACAATATATTGAATTGAAAGGTTCCTTATGTGCTATCATCTCTGAAATGTATGGTTTGATGGAACATAATCCTGATGAATTTGACAAAGTTTTATCGGAAAGTGATATTGAAGAAATGGCTATTTCAGCTGCTACAGTAGCTCGACAGAATGTTCGTCGTATTATGTCAACTGATGATGGTAAGGGGAGTATCAAAGAATCTATATATTCAGCCATTCATGAAAACGATGGTACAGATATTGATAATGTAGTCAATTATAAAATCCAAGAAAAATCATTTCAGATCGGAATGGATAATATGTTAATTGCTAGATCAATATCTGAAAGTGAAAAAGTTGATATCATGGAAACTTTTGAAGGTAAAATATTAGAAGATACATATAAGAGTGTGAGAGATTCGATTGTTGAAACTGCTATGGCCGTTTTGTATGATTAATAAATGCAAAATTCTAAATCAGAATATATGCAATTATATGATTATATAAATAATAATTATAATAAGATAGGTAAAGTTAAAAAAGTAGTTGATAAAAAAGATTCTCTTAAAAAAATTGATGTTGATAGCAGATTAAAAGCATTTTTCAACATAGGTCATATTCAATCGGATTCGTCGTTCAGAGATTATATTAGAAAAACTATATATACGGAAATAATTGACGAAAGCCAATATGTTAAATCATTTTTCATGTGTTCGGAAATTGTTAAATGTCACCGCAGAATATATTATGATCATCTCAATTATGAATGTGATATCACTGACCAATATGTTTCACATCATATACAATATCTTATAAAAACAAATTTTAGAAATATTTTACTAGAATTATGTAATTTTGAAAATAATCAGATAATTATAAATTATAAAGATAAGATAAAAGATATCATACCAGCAGTTAATAATAATATTATGATTGATTTTAATTGTGATAATATTATTATAGATGATATTTTTATATTAAAAGCTATTATATATAATCAACAAAAAGATTTTAATAGAAAAATTAAATTTATAAAAGTTATTTCTTTTGGTAAAAGTTTCGATGATATTTCAATATCAGAATTGATCGTAGATGAAAATTCATTTAAATTGATAGAAAAGTTAAACGTTTTACGAAATCATATACAAACAAAAAATTTACCAAAAGAAACTGAAAATAAAGAACAATGTATAAACTGTCTTTATAGAAAATTTTGTAATGTTAAAAAATTAGAGACGACAATTAAACAAAAAATAATCGTAGATGAAAATAAATCTACTGAAAAACAGCCAATTAAATTGAGAAATACTTTTTTATTTTAAATATATTTGGAGTTAAATAATGATTATTAATTATGGTGCATTTGTATCACCAACATTAGATAAAAACTATCTTCCGCTAACATTGAAATATCTAGAATTATATGCACTGACATATGGATTGGATGATATTTTATCTGAATTGTCAGCTAATACAAATAAAGAATTTGTTAAATCTGGAACGGGAAGAAGTTTTCGATTACGTTTAGAATCAGAATCAGTTGATAGTAATCTGGATGAAATTGTTGAAATTGATAATATGGAAATCTTGAATGGTGATTTTCTAGAAGCTACCGATATAAGAGGTCCTGGCGCAAGACCAGCTAATAATCCATATGGTTCTAGGGATAGCGGCACATCAAAAAGTACAAGAACTGCTCCGAGACAACCACGACCAATTGCTTCTCCAAATACTTCAGCGAGAGATGAAAAATCAAAAAATGGAACAGATACCGGACAATTAGATAGAGGTGTTGTTTCCATAGAACCAACATGGATAAAAGTTACATACGGAGACAATGTTTTTATTTTTGGCGTTAAAGTCTTACCTGTATATATTAAAAATGATAATGTTATCTTAAAAGATCTTATGTCAGATAGTAAGAATAATATTATTTCACTTTTGACTAAAGGATTGACACGATCATTACGCAGATTAGGAAGTAAGATGTATGGGTCCACAATTGGTAAATTGCCTCTATTGGGAAATGATCCACCAAAAGGAATAAATGTAACAAAACAGATTATTATCGGAACGTCTACAATGAAACGGAATGTTTATCTTGTTTTGAATAAAAATAATATTGATCCATCATTCATTGAAGATACAAAAAGTTTATCTGATATGCAATCGTATCTCGGATGGTGTTCAATGGTTTTTGCTGATGATGTTAATCAACAAGTTTCCTTCTGTATGAAAATCAATCATGGTATGTGCAGTCTTGTCCCTTATCGAGTGTTGATGCAATCGACAAGTAAAACCATGACTGGTGCATATAATGACATCGACGAAATTCAAAATGCAGTGACATCCGTATTTAAAATGAAAAAACAGAAAATAACTAAATTATTGGGGGAAATGAAAGTAGCTTCATCAATGATTGGAATTCAACAATATTTATCAGAATCGTTATTATCTGAAAATACTATTAAATATTTGAAGAATCCAGATTTAGCAATTGATATGTTTAAGAAAATTAGATTCATTGCTAAAAATTCTGAGATAGAAGATGTCAGAAAAAAGATGTCAAATTTCCCATTCGAATCATTGGAAACTATTTTACCTTATATAAACAAAAATTCTAAGAATTTTGATAAATTATATAAATTCACATTCAAAGTATTTAAAAATTCTTTAGAAAATGTGAATGAAAAAGATATCGCAGTAGCTGCTACAATATTGACATATAGAAATAGTAATATGCGAGGGATAAATCAGATTCAAAGATTGCGACAAGCTGTTAAAGAATATATTGTTCTATATCGTAAAAATATCAGACAAGTAGAAAATCTAAAATTAGCAATGTTTAGAACAACTGTTGATATTTTTAATTCGAACACGTCGATTTTGAAATATAATGATTTAGGCGATGATACAGAAAGACAAGAAGTAATTTTAAGAAATATGTATGTTTTTCTAAGTTTGGTTCCTCTCTTACTTATAGAATCGGAAGGTGATTGATATGGAAAATTTAGAAGATATGGTAGCAAATGAAAATAAAACAGAAGAAAAAACATCTGAAGTTAATATAACATCAGATGAGAACGTTTTCACCCTTCATGCAGACAATGTTCCCTTTCAACTATCTATGAGAATAACTAAATTTGAAAATGATTCTGAATACAGTAAATTTATTAAATCGGTTGAACGGATGGTTCGATCTTCAGCTGAATATAAATTATGGAAGTCATATTTGATTGATGTTTTAGGTATGACCACATGCGTCATAACTGATGAAAATTTAGTTGAATTATCATTAGAAGTTCATCATCATGTACCATCGTTATATATTATAACAAAAGGTATCTTAAATAAAATGATCGATGAAGATCAAAAATTTTGTAGTTTTGATGTAGCGACAAAAGTTATCGAATTACATTTCTTAAATCAGATGGGTTATGTCATGTTATGTTCATCTATGCATGAGAAATTTCACAATGGATTTTTAGATTTACCAATCGAGTCTGTCCGTGGGAATTATATGGCTTTTGTAAATGAATATTCACAATATCTTGATGATGAAGATTTGGATAAGATAAATAATGATATCCAGACAACTGAATCAAATTGCGAATGGAATCGAAATAATTACCAATCGGTACATGAAGGATGAGTTTAGTAACCATAACAAGTGAAGCCAATTCAGAGGTACAATCTCCCCTCAATATAATCAGGAAAGGAAAAAAATACACAACAACCAATGGTTTATATATATTTCCATCGCCATCATTATATACGATTGAGAAAAATTTATTTTATTTATTGAAGAATTCTTCTGAGAAATTATTTGATAAAAAATATATTATGAAACCATCGTATTTATCATATGACGAATATGGCACATCATCATTAGGGGATATACTTATGTATATTAATGGTATATGTTGTTTAGAAGAATTTGATATGGAATATGTTGTCGTACCATCTTTATCATCATTGATAAAAATGAATGTTGATAATTTTTCATCATATAATCATTATATAAAAATTTCAGAGGTAGATATTTAAAAATGAAAAAATCAATTGTTATGGGAAGTTATCTTAAATATGTACAAGATGAACCACTTCAAGAGATAGCGATTTCTGCCATGATGGGAGGAGTTGGAACAATTTATTCTGTCATGATGATTCTTAAATATGCATCTGATATGGGAAGGGAATATTTAACAAAAGCTGGTAGAGAATGTGCTGATCTGAAGGGAGCATCACGTAATGTATGCATAGTTAGTTTCAAGATGAGAGCATTACAAAAACAAATACAAGCATTGAACCAAGGTAAATCTAAATGTGCCAAGACTAGAAATCAAAATGCATGTCAACAAAAGATTAATGATAAATTAAGTAATTTACAAGCTAAGAAAAACGACTTACAAAATCACTATCAGATGTTTGTTAAGAAGGAAAAGGAAGAACAACGATCCAATCAACCAGGTCTTTAAATAATGCAAAATATTAAAAATCAGTTTGAAATGATAAAAAACGCCAATAATATCATATCTTCAATAAAATATCAATCAGTTAATAATTGGTATAATAAAATATTTAATATTTTCAGTTTGATGGATTCTCATCTCAAACATCCCGGTAAACAAAATATCGTCAAATTAATAAATAATAAGAAGAAAACAGAATCTATTTTTGATGTAGTTACATTTTCACAATCAGCTCCAGAATATCACTTACCAGGCTGCTACAATTATAAGAATAAAAAACAAATGATAAATATTGGTTTCTACCAGATAAATGACATTTCAATAAATAAACCATCATTCAAAGAATTATATTCCCTGATAGTGTATAACTATATCGTATATATGATCCATTCTAAAAAAGTTAAATTCAATTATGGTGTATCAAATTCAATCATAAATTATTTCACATCGATGTTTATGTCACTATTTGGCAAACAATATGGAATGACAGGAATATATACTGTCAAGATACCTAAATTAAAATTTTGTATCGCTTGTTATATTTTAGGATCATATTTTAATTTACCTAAAAATAAACTTCTAGAAACTGCACAATCTTTTAGTACATATTCATATAATAATGAAGATGAGGATATTTTAAATACATTAGATTTTACAAAAATTGAAGATTTCATTAAAATGCTATCTGATATGGATGTTTTTACTGGATTCAATATTTATAAAATGATGGCGAGATTACATTCATCATTTGGTGTATCATTCTTAGCAGCTTTCGAAGATTTTGGGAGATTAATGGCAACTATTGAAATAAGTCAGATATCAGGAAATGGTATCGTTCCTGCTTTTATATATAAATATAATAAACAAGCTTTTGATGGTATGTCAAAAGTTGTTAATATTGTGTATAATTGATATGGATTTATCTAAATACTATGGTAATTATAGAGCAAAAGTATTGAAGAATAAAGATAGTTTATTCTTTGGACGTGTTCAAGTTTGGATACCAGATATAATGCCAGAAATAGATCCACATAAAGATGTTCCATCCAATAGAGATAATGGATTATGGGCATATTCGGCAAATAATCCACTGGGAGGCAGAAGTGGGATTGAGGATGAAGATCAATGGGGACAAGGTAGTTGTTATATACCAAAAGTTGGTTCGTATGTATGGGTATTTTTCGAAGGAGGAAATATAAATCGTCCATATTATTTCGGTTCGTTGGATATCGAAACAAGTAAGGTATTGCCTGAGAACCAAGCCGGTGGAGAATATCAAAATAAATGGACAATTTTTAAATCATCTGCTGGAAGATGTATAATTATATCGGATGATTGTGATGAAAGGATAGAAATAACTGGAAAAAAACGCCAATTAAAAAAATCAATTGCATCCCCAGAGGGAGATATTGAATCAGTATATAACATTGATGGAAATCAGACAACAATTTTATTAGAAGAAACTGAAGGAAACGAAAAACTTTTAATTCGTACCCACCAAGGCGACTTTATAAATATTGATATAACTAATAGAGAATTATATTGCCAGTTTGAAAGTAATATCAGTATAAAAACAAATGCAGATTTTCTCGTTGAAGCTAAAAATATTCACATGACAGCTAATACGAATATGTTTTTAACTGCTGAGAATGAAATGAATATCGCAGGAATAAAAAATACATATGTTTCAACAACTGGATCATTAAATTTATCTGGTCGAAAAGAAGCAATGGTGAAATCTTTAAATACATCTATTGTTGGAGAAAATTTATTTCTAACTGGATCTGAAACTATCCATCAATCTACTAAATTAAATCTTCTTGGAGGAAAAATAAATAAGGGCATAATAATTAAAACAAAAGCGTTAGCTATGGATGGAGCAGAATCTGGTGAAAGTGGAACAGCAAATAAACCAGTTTTGTTTGGAAAGAGAATGACTAACGCTACATGTGCTGAACAAACTAAACCAGATACAACACCGATTAAGGGTAATGATCCAATTAAATCCACCGAACAAAATCCATCGAATAATTTATTTCTTCCTCCAGCACCACTTCATGACTTTAGTTTGATACCAGGTCATATTTCACCAGATGATATTTTCGAACGAAAACAGGATTGGTAGAAAATGGCTAAATATAAAAAAGAAATGATATGGGAACCAACTGATATTGACCCAAGTAATTCGAGAAAAGATAGAAATTATGATAAAATATATGCTGTATTATATAACAATAAAATAACTGATGTTTATGAAGAACAATATTTAAAAAAACAAACTGGTTTGGGATATGATGTTTTTATAAAATATGAGAAATTTGATAGTGATACTTCGATAGATTTTGATAATATTAAAATATCATATAAAACATCATTAATGGATGATTATAAATTCATGGTAGGTTATCCAATCCATGAAGAAAGATATCATTCATTTTGGAATAATCATTTTAGATGTGAACAAGTTAGAGCAAATGCTGGTCATATTTTAGATAAATTTTTTTCATATTACTTACCAATCAAATCGAGTGTAAATTATATTTTTCCAGGAGGAAAAGATGATGATCCACTGGATGATATAGGAATAAATTTTGAAGATAATCCAGAATTTTTAAATGGTGGATTTTATTATCATAGTGTGAGCGTAAATGATTTCATATTAGGATTCCATCAACATGATTTATATAATAAATGTATTGAGAGATATGATGGTGAATTAATAAATGGATTATCTAATAAAAAAATAAAGAATATGGTATCGGAGTGGGTAAATCATTTTGAAGGCTTTATTAGCAAAGAAAACAAATTGGATACATGGTTTGATGGTATCACAGATTTTCATAATAATTTTATTGATAAACAGATTGATAATATATGGTTCATTTGGAATGATATAAGATTGATGAAAAAAGTTACAACGGTCTGGAATTATCATTACGACAGATGGGAATATAACATTCAATTGATCATAAAAGATTCAATTGGGAAACAGAATATTTTAAATCTACCATTTCAAAATAATAACGGAAAAATAATAGATAAATGGAATAATTTTGATTTTGGTAAAAAAAATGCTTTAGTTTCAACATTTGAAAATATACCCGATGAAGTTTTTAAATTAGCAGTAGAACAACGATATATTTATACGAGTTATGCGAGTGAATCATATAAAAAATTTATACAAAATATTGATAAAAAAATACCTGAAAAATATATTGAATTAATGACAAGTATTTTAGAATCAAACGATGATATTAAATATGAAAAAATAAATCTATGTGCCGATATTATATCATTACTGACTGATAGTAGATTGTATATATATTCAGATGATATCTTTCCATTAGTAGAGTATTTTATAAATTATTTGAAGAATAATAATTTAGATATTTATCAAATAAAGAATCTATCTAAAATAATTCAACCATTTGAATATATTAGAAATATGGAAACGGCTAAAACTACTACCACCACATTTGATAGATTAGTAGCAGAAAATTTTCAATTCAATAAATCGATTGAATTAGCTATCCAAATGTTATATGCGACAAAATGTTCACATGAAAAACATCCTAATAATATATTAACAAAAGAATTATTAAGATGTTGTTCAGAATTTACTGGTTCGATAACATCATCATCAACTTATTATAAAAAAACATTAGAATATGTGAAATATGATATGATATACATATATTATCGTCATATTATGATGACTGATCTGGTATCTAAAGTTGCTAGTGTTGATACTAATATATTCCCACATGATTTATTCGATATTATTAAATTATATGCGGTATATGAATATGAGAAAATAGTTACATTATCAATGGATAATGGTTCATGTGGTAGATCATCTGTTAAATTTTTGAGTAAACATGCACTAAATGTTATGAACACAGTTAATTTTATGATCAATAAAATAGCTAAAGATCCAGATAATAAAGTAATTTTTGAAAAAACAATTCGTTTAGTCAATAAAGTGATTGGAGGTCATAACACAGTTACAACATTTTATTCAGAAATTGTTAAAATGATAGCATTTTTTTTATTATGTGCTGATCGTTATGATGAAGAAGTAATTGATAGATATATTTCAATGAATGATAAAATTGGGAATATTCCATATCCATCAATCTGTGGTGTTAAATTTTATAATACAATTAAAAATATTTTAATAACAACGATGATGCCGTTAATGTGGACAGATAAATTAACGATTCCTGTTTTCGATGAAATAGATGTGATCATCCAACCATTGATAGATAACAATGATGATAAAACAATCTATATACAAACTAGAAGTAATCTACAAACATATCTTGAGGGTATATAAACATGGCTAAATTTCAATATCGTCCTTCTCTCTTAAATCCGAGAAAAGGTAAAGTAATGTGGTTAATAATTCACCATACGAGATGTATGTACCCTCAAGAATCAATTGCTATTGATAATCAGAAATATCAAATGCCAACATTATCAAATGCCGTGATGGAGGATAAAAGCGGTGATATAAATTATAATTTCGTCGTCGAACAAGTTAAAGATGACGTACAAGTTTTTTCAGCTAAACCATTTGTATATTCATGTCATTTTGATGACATACCAACCGAAATTGAAAATCATGCTATCCATATCGCTTTGATGGGAAGCTATGATTTCAAAGTCCCCACCAGAAGGATGTATGAAACGCTCGCATATAGATGTTTAAATCCATTAGTTAGAGTATTTCATATACCAGTCGGTCATATCAAATTTCATTCGGAAGTATCCACAAATAAAGAAGAACAAACATGTCCCGGTATTTTTATCGACAAACAAGTAATCAAATCACAAGTGAATCGGTATATCATAAAAGCATCATATTAACATCCTATCATCTAACCAATCGCTATATATATTCATAATTGAAACGAAATATTTTTAATTTTTATAATAGGAGATTTTTGTGAAAAGTGTCAGAGACATTTTGGGGTTATCAAATTGTTTTTTAATTGGCAGTAGGGCATTTAATGTACATAATAAACATTCAGATTATGATATTGTTATTAAAAAATCCGCAGTACCAGATAAGATTATGAACATATATGATATTTTCGATCTTAGAGAATATTTCAATGTCGTTCCATTAGGAAACAGTTGGCTGATAAGAATAAATTTGAAAGATACATACGGAATCAAAGTAGATTTGATTGTGATAGAAGATGATATGGATATAGAAATATATCGAAAATCTGTGGATGCATTGATGGGTATTCCTAAACCAATTTTAGAAAATAAAATTTTGAGAGTGACTTTATTTGAACATATGATGAAATATTATGGATTTAAACAAGTTTAGCTGAAGAGGGTAATAAATGCTAGTATATGATTTAAGCGATACTAAAAAAACAATGCGAATCACTAACACAATTTTAGACGAAACAATAGAATATGAATTGGGAGGGTCGATTTCTATCTTGAATAAATTTGATTTTATCATCAATTTATCAAGAGATATGTCACACACCGTCGAAAATGATTTAGGTAAAGAGTATAACGAATGGTTATGGAATATTTTAAAAGATTATGAAGCGGCATATGAAAGTGATAATATTAAAGATAAAGAAAATCAAAATCAATCAAAAATTAGTCATATTATTGATGATACAACAAATAAAAAATATAATTTATTGAAGGATAATGTAGATAAAATTAAATATTTTGTCGATAAATTTTACAAATCAATAGATTTTGATTTCAAACAATTTACAGCTTTTGAGAAGATTTCACGAAAATCTTCAAATAAGACAATTTTATTTAATGAAGATGATATGAGAGATATCTTATATGTTTCATCATATATGAAAATATATTGTCTCATTTCATATTCGACAAAACGTGCATTGGGATTAAATCTTCATCGACAAATTTATAATGATTTGATTGCTGATTTTATAGAATCAAATGTTATTGAAAAAATTTATAATGTTGTTAAAACAAAAACATATAAATATAACATGACAGATAAAGCGATGTGGGAATACTTGAAGAACTTTCAAGGTAAATCAATTGATGCACATATTGGGGAAACATTTAATTTCTTGTTAAATAATATTCTCGTATTTTGTGAATATGATATGAACCCTATTACTTTTATGGTTATTGTCATAAATAATAATTCGAGATGGGTCTTACATTCGATATACGTCCACAACATTCAATATGAAGGAACATTATCGACAGAAGATATCCACACAATAACGTCAGATAATCTTAAAACATACGCATATAATCAAACTCTTGGACAGTTGAAAACATTAGCTTTCCAGAAAATAACAAGATCAATAGAATCAACAATATCAAGCGAAAGTATTACTAAATATGATGAAGATGAAATCAAATTGGAAAATACTATTTCAGAAGCGATTGTTGATACAAATAATCGTATAAATGATATAACGATTCATTCTCCTATCCATCATTGTTTAACATTTCCATTGATTTCTCAGATATGTGAGATACCATATTATCATCTTAAAACAATCGATGCCAATCATGCATGTGTTTTGAGTATGTATCTTTTTCAACTGTTAAAAGAAACTTTTGGAACAAGATATTCTAATTTCTTTAATATCTTAAATTATGGAACGAAAAGCGAATCAGCCATATCAACGACATTTAGATATAAAAATATTGCAAAATTTGTGAATATGACAAACATTCACAAATTTCATACATTCAAATCTAAAACTATTTTAGATCAATTGGTTCGACATTTCATTGGTGTATTATCAAGAAATAAAGATGGTTATGAAAATTTATTAAATGGTAAAATTTCTACAAGTTTTTCCATTTCTAAAATTGAACCAGAAATAATTGAATTTTATATTTATTTCTGGGATAATGTATTTGACGAAGAAATCATCAAGATCCGTAAGAAAATCAACGATAGTTTATAGATAGAATAGGAACATATTATTGAGAATAATTCTCGTTAATATGTTCCTATTCAAAAAGAGGATAATATGAAAAAAATAATTGTTTGGTATTTTTTTGTGTTTATTATGTTGATTTCTGCTTTATCATATGCAGAAGAGACAACAAAAATTATAACTTTCGAATGGGATAAAACGACTGATGTCACTATAAAAGGGTATCACATATATCGTTCAACCGAATCTGGTAAATATGATAAATATTTAAATTCAAAAATGATTGTAGGTGAGACATATACTGATGAGGTGATGATACCACTACAACAAACATTATATTACACAATTGTTGCAACAAATGGTATTATAGATTCAGATAAATCGAATGAAGTTAAATTAGAAAAACCGATGACACCAACTAATTTGGGAATTAGAACATTTATTAAAATAGAAAATTCTGAAGTCATAATAAATAACAACTAGAGGAAATAATATGAAGCTGATCATAGCCGGTGGAAGAGATTATTATCTAACAAAAGACGAATATGCATGGTTAGATAATATTGGAAAAGATGTGACGGAAGTTGTGTCAGGTTGCGCTACCGGTGCTGATGAATGCGGTGAAAGATGGGCGAGAAAAAATAGAATTCCGATAAAGAAATTTAAAGCGGAATGGCAAAGATTTGGTAAGAGAGCGGGAATGTTGAGAAATAAAGATATGGCTTTTTATGCAGATGCTTTAGCTATATTTCCAGGTGGTAAAGGATCTGCTAATATGAGAAAAGAAGCAACAAATAAAAAAATAAAAATATTTGATAAATATCGATCAAGATTTGATAAAAATGGAGCAGAATATGTCTAGTGAAGAAAACACCCAACAAGTTTTACAAGAACTGATTAAATATGCAGATAATCTCATGACAGGTATGACACCAGATGATAAATTAAAATGGTTGAAAAATTCAGATGCCAGAAAACAATTATTTGAAGAAAAACCAGAATGTTTTTTACCAATAAAGAGAATGGATAATGGAGAATTTCAACCATTTTTTGTTATTTGTAATCGTGCTGGTGGCACTGATCCAGATATGATTAGATCAGCTATGAAATTATGTAAGAAGATGATGAACAAAGATTCAGTTTCACAAATAGAATTAGTTAAGACACTGAAAAAATTAATCTATATGTATAAAGATCAAACTGGTGGATTGAATAAATCTGGATCGATGGCATATTTAAAAGGTAAATCTACGAAAAGATTGAATAGTGTCTTGAATGGATTACAATCGAGAATTATTAAAAAATAAGGATTGTTGTGATAAAATTATTAGATTTAAAAAAGTATTCAAACAAACTAACACCAGTTACAACACCAGAAATATTTTCAGGTTCAACAGCATCTGGAGATTTTAATCCAAATGGAGTATATTCTGAAATTATTTTTGGACCATTGGAATCAAAAGAAAGAATGAAAACATTTTCATATATCGATTTAAATGCAAATGTTATCCATCCAGTTATGATGAATACTCTATATAGATTAGATCGTAAAATAATGACATATTTATCAACATCTACATATTTCGATATAACGAAAGATGGCGATCTGATTGAAGTTGATGATGGAATGACAGGTATAAGTGATTTTAGAAAAAACTTCAAGAAAATAAAATTTAGAGGAGGTACACCTGAACGTGATAAATTAATAAAATTAGTAGATAAATCATATTCTGACGGTAATTTGTTTATAAATAAACTTCCAATAATTCCACCGTTTTATAGAGAAATATATCAAGATCAATCTGGTCAATGGACTGTGGATGAATTGAATGAAATATATGTATCTATTATACGTAAATCATTGTCGATTAAATCTCAAAAAGAAGGCGATGGTGTCTTAGCCGATTTATTGTTTCATGGAATTCAAAAAGCGGTAAATGCTCACTATGATTACATCAAAAATAAAATTGAGAAAAAGAAAGGATTGATCAGAAATAAATTGATGGGGAAACGTGTAGATTTTTCTGGTTTTGGTGTAATCACGACAGAACCAAAAATGAAAGCGGGCCAAATCGGTGTACCAGTTAGAATGGCTGTTTCATTATTTGAACCATTTTTAATTTTTCTGTTTCTAAGAAGTGGTAGATATAAACCAGATTATTTGAGAGAAGTTTTCAATGATTATAAAGAAGGAATGGAAATAACTGTTGAAGATATTAAATTATTATTTAAAGCAGTTAAGACAGATAATGAAATTCCTGAAAGAGTGTATGCTTTAATAAAAGAAGCGTGTGAAATAGTTGCAGCTAAAAGGAAAGTGATTGCGAAACGTGATCCAGTTTTGTTACCAGAAAGCTATCAAGGATGTCAACCTATTATCGTGGATGGGGATGTTATTAGGATATCGCCAGTAATGGTGAGTGGCTGGAATGCCGATTTTGATGGTGATACTTGTCGGGTGGAATGCAGAATTAAAGATAAAGATGGTCTGGAAATCATACATACACATATTGAAAATTTGAAAGATTCTGAATTATTTGAGATTATACCAGAAAAAGAAAAAGAAAATGTGAGTCATTATAGACCATTGAAAGAAATGTATATTGATGCTATAAATATCGAAAATGGCGATCAAGAATTAAAATTAGTTCAGGATTATTCTGAACATAGGAATGTAACTTTTTACAAAATATCTGATCCAGAAAATAGATTTAAAGAATTCCATGTCTCAGATGACCATTCCCTCATTATATATGATTCTATTAAAGATTCATATGAGAAAATCTCTCCCATAGAACTTATAAAAAATCCAGAAGACAAATTTTTCGTTCAGAAAATAGAATAAGATGTAAATCTGAATGCTAGGAATATAATAAGGATATTCATGATAAAAAAATTAAAGAAAAATATGCCTCTGTTTGATATTAAAATAACTGATAGACCAATGTTTAAAAAAATAAATCGTATTATTATAAATAAATTAAATAAGAAAATTAAATATAGTTTTGATATATGTAACAAGGGATCGATGAAAGTAAAAACTAGAAAAGTAATCCTCAAAGATAAATCTGTTCTGAGATTTGATGTCAAATACCCTTCTGAATTAAATAGACTTCAACGAATAGCAGTAGAAAATGGTATAGAAATTCCAAAAATATTAATCATCGATGGGAATTGTAAGATCAGTGAATGGGTAGAAGGGACAATGATAAAACATTTTTGGAATTTACGTGAAGTTTTTGAAAAATCTGGTGATTTAATGGGGAGATTAAATACAACTCCCGATCCAAAAAACCCGAATCATTTTTTAACAAATAGTGAATTTAGTAGTTCTAATGCTATATGGACTCCTGATAGAAAAATTTATTTGATAGATCATGGTAGGATGAAAACTACCATCAATCCAGATGATTCAGTAGTTCAAGTATTGTTGAAAAGAATTCGTTCTAAAGAGAGAATATCTGTTTTTCTCAAAGCATATTCTAAATATAGAAAAATTGATAATATCATGAATCAAATTAAAGAAAGAAATTGGTCTTGGATCAATAGAACATTAATTGAAAATGATACACCATTGGAAGGTAAATAATATGAACAAAGCATTGGAGAAACAGATACGACAATTAGACGATTGGTATCAAAAAATCGAATTAGAAGGAATTCAGACATCAATTAAAGGAGGTCCTTATTATACTATGGAGGAATCTTCTATTACATGGAAAAAAATTCTTCGTTTATATTCTGATTTCAAAGATAAAAAAATTTTAGATTTAGGATGTAATGCTGGTTATTATTCTATCATGGCAGCTAAGAATGGTGCATCTGTAACTGGAATTGAATATTCGAGTCATTTTTATAAGCAAGCATTGTTTCTTAGGAAATATTATGAAAATTTATGGAATTCTAAATTGAACATCAACTGTATTAATAAAGATATATCTGATGTTAATTTACAAGAAATAGGAAAATTCGATTGTATTTTCGCATTCTCTATTTTTTATCATATTGGAAAATTAAAATATGGGAAAGAAACACCAGAAGCTTTAGCTGAACAATATCGTCTTATTAAATATTTTTCAAATATTACAGATAAGTTTATAATTCGTTCAAGAAATGGAAAAAATAGAGATGTCAATTATTATGATAATGTTTTTAAGAAATTAAATTTTAAAAATGAGATGGTTATACCAGAAGGGAAAAGATCTTTCATATTATATGTTAAAAAATAATTCAATTTTTTAAAATAATTCCAGATCGTCAATCAGTCGATCTGGAATTATTTTCATCTTATCTCCTATCGTTCTGTATATATATAAAATTGTAATGTAGTTGAATTTTATTATAAACAAAGGAGATGAATGAGATGAATGATAATGAGAAGAAATTGAAGTTATGTGAAAATGAAATAGTGCAAGCAGAGACTTTCGAATTGGCTTGTAAAGTATGTGAATTAGCTGATAGTTTGGAAATAAATTGGGAAATTGATGAATGTTGTTCTTCGTTTTTAGATAGAATTTTGTGGAATAAAAATAAAGAAAATACATGTTATGATTTCAATGATAGAGTTCATGGATCAAAACAATATTATAAATTACATGATTATAAAATTATTTCAGCAGTTGAATGGTTAAATCGTCATGATATTTTTGTTTATGGTCAAAATGTGTGGTTCGGGATAACATCAGATAGACGTGATAGATGTAATAGAGATGAACGTATTTATATTGATGAACATACCTTAGTTACAAAGTCATCTGAAAAAGGTTTCTATGATAAAACTGGCTTCGCCACTGTTAATGTTAATTATATCATTTCACCTTTTCTTGAATGGAAATCAGAACCAGATATGGTTAGATTTGTTCTCGGTGATAAAGAGACAATGATTTCTGTTGAATCTGCTGAAGCGATTGGAAAATTATTGAAATAATATTTAATTGAGGAGATGAATATGTTTGAATTTTTTAAAAAGAAAAAGAGAATTGGGGAATTTGAAGATGTTATTCCTTCTAAAATCATTAAGAGTGAGTTATATGTTGAAATATCCAATTCCAAATATAATGTTATACTATCACGATCTATTGATAAATTTTCACAGAAAAAAGAAATAAACTGGATGAATTTTTATATATGGTTTATGATGCGAGAACAGAGTGACAAATATGTATTTAGATTTGATGATGGTATAAAAATGATATATCGTAAAAATATTGTGGGATTTTCAATTAGTGAATTTGAAAAACAATAATAATTCATACGGACATCATGGCAAACATCCAGAATTCATAGAAGATAATGTGTTATATCTTCTATGAATTCTGATAATATATTATAATATATGAATTGGTTTATAGTTTAGGAGAAAGGGTATTATGAAAAACAAACAAATTGGATTATTTAAAGATGATGTCGCATATTTGTCAACTAAACAAGTAATCGAATTATTAAGTATCTCTAAAGTTCAATTGAAAAAAAAATTGAAAGAAGATAAAATAGTTGAAGGATTTTATTTTTATGAAAAAGAAAAAATTCATAGCTTTTTAAAAAAATCTATGAAAGCATGTAAGAAATGCGGGAAATTATTTTCAACATTAAGTTATAGTAAAGTATATTGTAAGAACTGCAAAAAACACTCTTCAATTAAAAAAGGCGAAACTAGAACATATGATAATACATGTCGTGCAGAAGATCCGTATAGGGTAATGGTGTATGATCAATATAGAGGTAGAAAATGTCCTGATTGTGGAGTACCAGTTACAACTGGTCAGAATAAGTGTAAAAATTGTACGCCGTCGAAAGAATTAATTGACCAAGTTGGTTTGGTTGATGATAATTATATTTATTATTAGAGGTGAAGAAATTGACGATTAAATATTTAATACGATTAGATATTCGAAATGAATGGAAATCTGCGATGAAAGGAGAATATAATCTTTCTGAATTATGTGGTTTTATTGCGGACAAATTCGAGAATATATCATTACATAATATTGGATTAGCTCCAATATTATTAGATGATTTGACATGGACAAGATTATCGATCGTAGATCAATTAAGAGATTTAAACGATCAAAACGATACTAACATCAATGAATTTGATGCTGTCATGGAACGTATTTATGATTGGTCAGATTTTTCTCATACAATATTTTTAAAAAGTTGTGAGGTGTTGATGTAATGTCAAGAAAATGCAAAGCAGTAGAAACTAATCAGTGTGCCGGATCAGGATATATTGAAAATGACAGGCAAAATCTTTACTGTACAGAACAATGTAAAGATAGTGTCTTTCAGACAAAAATGACTAGGAACAATCATATATCTGTAGCATATTCGCCATCTGGATGTACGATTAAACCATCTAAATTTGGTCGATGTTCGAAATATAAAACTTGTGTACATTACGTAGACTGTCTCACATTAACATGGAATTTTAAATCAGAGGGATTTGTCTCTGATTTAAAAGGATATGAGAAAAAAGATTTGAAAGAAATCACCGGTTGGAACGAATATGGTGATTACACGGACGAATATAAACAACATTGAGGAAAAAATAATCTACATATAGTAGATTATTTTTTTAAATTAATCTATGTTGGAAATCTAAAAACAGGGAACATATTATTACTAGAGAATAATTTCAAATTTGATTTTTAGAGGAAATAAAAAATGGATCAGATTCAATCAGGATTTGTTTGTGCTGGCTTCGAAACATTATCATCCACATTATTTAGATTTATGAAAGGAGATTCTACCGGAAAATTTAGTAGATTTGATGATCATTTTACAGTAGAAAGTATACGGAAAATGATTCCGCAAATCATTAGTGGGATATTACATTCATTTGGTCAAGATTTTGCAGATAAAAAGAAATTAGGAAAATATGTTGCGAAAGAAGCTAAGGTATTTACATTAGCTAAGAAAGAAGGATTTTTAGCAGATGTTGATTTTTATATGGATTCTGGTGGTTATCAAGCGGCCAGTGGAAGAGTATCGAAAGAAAAAACATTTGATTTAATTAATTTATATCATGAATTTTTAGTTGAACATCACGATGTTTATGATAAAGCATTTATTTTAGATATTCCACCGGGACCAGATTGTGTTGTATATGATAATTGGAAAGAAGTATATGAAATGAATTCTAAAACATATAACATGGCAGCAGAATTACCAAAACATGTCAGAGATAAAATGATATATGTTCAACATTTCAGAACTCCAAGACAATGGGAAATATTCAACAGAATACGGAAAGAAGGGGATTTGTTTGATAAATTTCAATATCATTCTACTGGTGGTGTTGTTGCTAATCTGCAAAGTGATATGATAATCCCGTGTATATCGTATGTTTTACCTCTTGTTCCAATGTTGAATGATTGTATCAAAGCAAAGAGAAAAGTGTTAAATTTCCACATTCTTGGAGGTTCTAACTTTAGAGATATGATGTTTTATGAAATGTTTCGCAAACATGTCGATGAAACATTTAAAATCGAATTGAATATAACATTTGACAGCAGTGGTCTTTTCAAATCTTTAATGATGGGGAGACAATTATATATTCTTGATGAAAATTCAAATTCAGTTAAAAAGACTGATATAAGAAGTCATCGTTCAAACAGAAGATTTTATCATACAGAATTTACGACAGATCAGTTTTTAATTAATAAATTAAATATGATGGCTAATAAATTTCATTTGAAACAATTGAATATCAATAACATATATAGTCCAGAGACAGGGACATTATATGATGAAATTCGGGCATATGGTATGTTATATATGTTAGATTTTTATTCCGAAATGCAGACAGTAATCAGAAAGTATGTAGAGGAAACATATCATCTATATAAAGATGGAGAGATAGCAGAATTCAATCATCGCAATATTAATTTCACAAAATATTTAAACAGTGGAAAAATGACAAAAAAACAAACTGTTAAAACATCTAGTTTGGCAAAGTCGTTGGACATTCTAACCAGTTTAGATGAAGAATATTGTGAATATATTGTGAATACTTTTATGGCTAAAGATGAAGTTGTTAAATTAACAAAACAAGATTTATTGACATGTTAATGGGGATATACGTATGATCACAAGTATTTTTATCGATACATGTTATTTAGTTCTATTGAATAATAATCCACAAATGAAAAAATCATTATCATTTTATACAGATTTGAAAGAGATTGTTGATTTTTATACTGATAGTTATGAAACACCAGTTATTCTGAAAAATAAGATCGATTGTATTTATCAAATTTGTAAAATGAAATTGGATGGGAAAAATGAAGAAGCTATCATAGATAGTATATCAATGACTCCCAAATATGCTGATTTAATTGATTACATGGATAAAAAAAGAAATGATGATCTGACGATGGATCAGATCAACAATTGCATCAAACAAGTTAGAATGAGAAAAAAATACACACACATGGTTAAAGATTATCAACATGTATCTGGCATATTGTCAGATATTGATAATGGTTCATATGAATCGATAGATGAAATCATTATAAAATATGAAAATTTAATCAAAGAATTATATTTGAATATTGTCCAAAGTAACAGAATCGTTGAAGTCGAATCCGCATCATATATAGATATATTTAGCGATGATTACGATGCTGTTCTTACAATGATAGAGGATAAATATGATACAAAACATAGAATACCAACCGGTATAGAAATATTTGATAGAAAAGTTTTTCATGGAGGATTTGAGAAATCTAGATTATATATGTTCGGAGGAGGATCTGGATCAGGAAAATCTACGTTATTAGATAACATAATGATTCAATCAGCTTTAAAACAAGCTGAGAGATCAGCTATAGAAAAAGATGATAGTTTAAAAGTTTATCTTCTAATAACTCTTGAAAATCAAATAGATGAAACGTTTATGAGAATTTATCAAAGTTTATTTGGTAAAACAACGAATGAATTCTTACATGATATTAAATTTAAAGGTAAAGATAAGATAAAAGAAATGGTGTTAAATAAGATATCAGGAATTAATAATATAAAATTTATCATCAAATATTTCCAATCTAAATCTATAACACCAATGGATATTGATTCTATTATTTCTGAAGTCAATCAAGTACATGGGAAAGATAATATTCAATTGGTTGGTGTTGATTATCTTGATTTACTACGATGTGATGTATCAAGGGATGCATATAGGCATGAATTGGGAGATATAACATTATCTTTGAAAACAATAGCTGTTACACATACAATTCCATTACTTACAGTCACACAGCTAAATAGAGGCGTATACGGTGTTACTTCAGCTGATGAATTGCGAGTAGATATGATGGGAGAATCTATGGAAAAAGTAAATCATTCAGATTATATTTCCATGCAAGCAAAAGATTCTAAGAATGATGATGTTGTTCATTTTCGCGTTGGTAAAAATAGATCCGGTGCATCTGATTTAAGTATTGATTTTAAAGTAGATTTTGAAAGATATAAATTCATTAGACCAATTTTGGATAATTCGAATAGTGGTGTGAAAGCGGTTACAAACAATACGGATGGTTTGATGAAAGTTTCGAAGCCAACTACCAGCACAATCCCACTATCTGATTCAAAAGCTAAAAGTCTAAAGGGAACTTTGATTATTTAATTTGGTTTTTTCTAATTTTCTAGGAACACAAATATGAGGGAATAATTTCACATTTTTCGAAAATATTCTATAAATTATTTGGATGTCATAAAGACATCATGTTACTAAAAATTAGGAGTTCAAAATGAAAAAGACAAATTATATTTCAGTGTTAAAAGAAAGTTTGATGGAAGCTGATACCACTAAAACATCTGATATTCTAGGACCTATGGTTGAACCAATTCTTGGATATGATGGTAATGGTGAATTGAAAACACATAAGAGCGCATCTGATATCCTCCAAAAATATTATTTTGAAGGTGAAGGTAATGAAGGTGAAAGTGTCATCAAAGTAGATGATCCAGATACTGTAACAAGCGGGGAAAAAGATCAATCTAAAATTGATGGCGTTAAGAAACGAGTTGAGGAAGTTATTACTTCTACCACCATGACTGACAAACCAACTGAAAAAACATTGAAAGAAATGGTGGTAGATTTGGAAGATATTCTTCTTGATGAATCTGAAAGTATCGATGATGATATGGCATCTAATTTAGAATCTCTTTTAGAAATGGATGATATTGATGATGATATGGAATATCGTCTAGAAGCTGCTTTGACCAAAGATGAAAAAGATGAAGAGTTAGATGATGCAGATGGAGCTAGTGATGACGTTGTTATCGATAAAGATAGCAAAGTTAAATTAGAAGCTGTTCTTAATGAAGAAGATGATAACGCGATTGAAACAAAAGATGAAGTAGATGACGAAGATGGGAAAAAATCAGAAGATGAAGAAGATGAAGAAAATCCATTAGATGTGGATGATGAATTGAAAGAATCTGATTTTGAAACTAAATTGTCTAATATTTTAAATGAAGATATTATGAGTGATAATGAAACTCTCATTGATAATATTGAAGAAATTCTTGGCGAACAAGTTTCTGTCAGTGCTGATATTGCTGGTATTGATAGTCCTTTCACCGATGAAAAATCTGACGAAGATATTGATGTTGATAATCCAATGCATTCAAAAGTCACCACAGAAGGGATTGAAGATTCTGTTCTCGAATGGTTGATTATGGAAATTGAAGATACCGATATGCTAGATTCTGATGATTTGCTTGAAGATGAAGAAATCGATTCTGATGGTTTACTTGAAGATGAAGTAATTGATGAATTTAAAGTCTCAAAGATCAAATCGAAAAAAATTCGAGTATAAATTATCTTAAATTGACTCGATATGAATTAGTTTGTATCGAGTCAATTTTTTTTTATTGAGATGCGGTGACAATAGATGATATTGCATATACAACAAGCTGGTAGTGAAATAACATATAGAGGAAAGATATACAGAACCCCAATCAAATTACATATTAGAAAAAGTGAAGTATCTAAATTCACAAAGATGATGAAATTCAAATCTATTTATGCATTTGATATTATAGATACAGACACATCTGAAAATATCATTCATAATATTGTAGATGCTAATATAGATAAAAATACATCGATTAAAAATGATAGACAGATAGACAGATCTAATATTTCAAAAATTAGACCACGAACTAGAGTGGTTAACTGTACAAAAGTCAAAGAAGCCAATAATATAATTGAATCTGATACTTTATATCATGAATCCATAGAAAATATTAATATATCTGATATTGATATAGATATCGATAGTGACGATATTTTAAAACAATTGTTGATGAATGTTTGAATTTAAACGGAGATGAGTAAAATGAGCGAAGCTAAAGTTAGACAGATTTTAATATATCGAAATGGGAGTGATACACCGATTAATATATATGATAAAAGTGTTATTTCTGATAAAGATTTTACACAATTATTATCTAATGTTTTTATTTCCCCTAATATATCTATTTTAAATACAAGCAGTGGGAATATTTTAATCAAACCAAGCAGAATTGATGCAATAGAAGTTATCGATAATATTGATAAAGATTTAAAAGATTTACCAATCAATGAAATTGAAGAAAAATCAATTTCAGAAGTGACTGCTGAGATAGAATTTGATGAAGAAATAGTCATCGGTACAGTGAATATCGGTGATATATCAGATGATAAAATCGATACGGATAAATCTAAAATAAATAACGACGAAAAAGAATTGGTGGTTGATTAATATGGAAAATATTGATTGGTTTACTATTGCGCTATATATACCTATGATAGGAGTAGTTTTGTCTATCTTATCGATTATAAAAGCATATTTAACAAACATTGTTAATTTAAAAAGAATTTGTAATTATGAAAATTATGAAACATTAGCAGAATATTACTATCAGAAAGCATATACTATAATCTATAAAGATAATATTTTAGTATATTCTGTTGAAGGAATGTCACCGAAAGAAGAAGATGTTAAAAAAATTCAACATAAGTATCTGGAATTAATAGTTGATCTTATGGGAGAATGGATGATAGAACAATTTGAAAGATATTATGGGGATCGTCACGCTTTTTATATAAATGCTTTGACTTTTTTTGATATTAATTATGAAGATGATGCAGTTAAAGAATCTGCGATTAATAAACAAATGCAAGAACAAGGTTAAATTATGTCAATATTAAATGATTATATAAATTTTGTTCAAGAGGGAAAATCTACAACAAGAAAGTTAGTCACACAAACAAGAAAACAGAAAATAGAGAAAGCGATGCACCAACTGGCAATAAATTATGCTAGACAAAAAAATGATCCGGGTTATAAACAGATGGTGAAATATAAGAAAAAATATAAAGAATTCCAAGCCGTTTTACATAAAAGGTTTGCATCTAAAGTTAGAAATCAAGCCAGACAATAGAGGCTATAATATATTATGGATTTTAAGAAAACGTTTGATGATTTAAAATCATCTTTAATCGGAGTTAAATCATCTGAAGTTGATTCCGATTTAGATAAATCAATTGAAGATATTTTAACATACCGAAGTAATTCTGGAAGAGTTGGATATATTGATTATCTCCAGACCATGATATCAAAATCTGCTACTAATCTACAATCGTTTAAAAATATGAACGATTTAAGTTATGGTGGGAATGGTACGATTGGTAGCGAACATGGTAGACGTATTGCTAGATATAATTCTTATAATTCTATAACAACATATATCAATTACTGTAAAAGAGCATTGGACGTTTTAGTTGATAATATTCTTTCTCCAGATGATATTAATAAAATTTCATTGAATGTTTTTGAAAAAGAATCCGCATCTACATCAGCAGATCAATCCATTAAAACGAAAGAAATTAAAAAATTATTACAAGATCTCAATATTGAAAAAAATATCGGTTTGATCACAAAAACAACTCTTCATCTAGGGGATTATTTTGCAGAAATAACAGATAATAAAAAAATATTCACCAGTAAATCAATATTGACAGAACAAGAAGATTTATCAGATGATAAATTATATGAACGTTTTACAGAAAATTATGAATATACACACATCACTGAAGAAAATGCAAAATCTGTCGTTAAAGAAAAAATGGAAATCATTTTAGATTTCCAAGCACAAGAGATTCCAGATGAGATAACTGATAAAAATGATGAAAAAGATAAGAAAAATATCGCATCTCAAAACGTCAAAGTAGTCTACCACAGACCAGGTCAAGTGGTAAAACTTCAAAGTGAATTATATCCAATTTGTTTTGGTTATTTAGTTTTTCCTAGATATCAAATGCATCAGAATTTATCTATCGAAGAACAATATGTTAATAATATCTGTAAGAAGATTCTAGTTGGTATTGAGAAAAAAGGAATAACGATTAAAAATCTGGATTCTCAGACCAATAAAGATCTACAAGATATCATAACACAATTCATAAAAAGTTCTGAAAGCCATAATAATATGACAATCAGATATATCCCACCAGATAAGATGATTCATTTTCATATCCCTAGTTTGAAGTATTTCCCATATGGAGAATCTATTTTTGATTCGTGTCAATTCACTGCTAAATTAGTCATATCTTTAGAAACAGCTTTGACAATTCAAAGAATTAGTAGATCAACAGAGAAGCGTAAAATTGCTGTTGAAATTGGTTTACCAAGAGACGCAGCTAATTTAATTCAGAAAATGAAAGAAGCTTTTAAGAAGAGAAAAGTATCAATCGATGATTTTGGTTCTGTTGATACTATCCCTTCGAATATTTCAACTTTTGAAGATATATATGTTCCTCAAAAAGATGGTAAACCATTTGTTGATATTGAAACATTCGATGGAATGGGGAGAGCTGACACAGCTGGAAAGACAGATGAGCTGACACAACTAATTGGTCAATTGGTTGCCTCATTAGGAGTCCCACGAAGTTTTCTTGGATTGGAAGAGAATACGACATGGAAAAATACTCTATCAGAAGAGAATATTTTATTTGCCAGAACTATCATATATCATCAGAAATATCTCAACGAACAATTATCAGAAATGATTTATAAAATATATAAAGTAATTGATCCAGATTTTGCATTGGAATTCAACGATAGATTTATGATAACATTTCCTGCACCGCAAAGTCTACAATTCGAAAGACAGAGTAAATATATAAGCGATATTGTGACAATGGTTAATTCTTTAAAAGAAATTGGTGTACCTCTAGAATATTCAAAAAAGAAATTTATCACACAAATTGATTGGGACGAAGTAGCTGAATATACTACGAAGGAAAAAATAAATACTATTGAAAAAGGTGGAGAGGATGACCAAGGATCATATTAAATTAAATCTTGTCGAATCAATTGCGGCTATATTAAATGGAACAGTTAGCCATGATGATACTATCGATGAAGAATATAATACAGAAATTTCTCTCGCTGAATCGATTCGGTTAATAATTGAAGCGAAGGATAAAAAGGATACTCTTCCAGAAGAAAATGTGGAAGAACAACCACCAGTAAAAGAAACTAAAGAGAAAGAACCTCCTATGGAGGAAGAACCACCTCAAGAAGAAAATGTGCAAGAACCACCAGCGCAAGAACCACCGATGGAAGGAGGCGAAATGCCAGATGATGGTATGGGTGGCGAAGGAATGGAAGGAGGCGAAATGCCAGATGATGGTATGGGTGGCGAAGGAATGGAGGGCGAAATATCATTAGAAGATGTTGGTAAAATGTATGAATTGAAACAAATTCATTATCGCCTTATCGCTGTTCGTAATCATTTAGAAATATTTGTTGAAGAAGAATTCGATGAAGTTAAAAATTCTTTAACAAAAGCAATAGATTTATTTGAAGTTGTTATCGATAACTACGATAAATATAAACATAAAATTGATGAAATAATAGTCATGTATTATAAATTCATTCAAGATGTATATGAATTAACAAAAAAGAAATATCGTAAATATACTAATAAAAATAAGAAATTGAATAAATGATAACTTATAATGTAGCTATTCCTATCCGCGAATATAAAGGATTCAAATTCACATCGGATCAGGGAGGCCCATATTATGTTTTATATTTCAGTGAGAATTCTAATTTCTTAATCGATAAACCACGATTATCATTTAGACAATTAGATTTTAGAAACGTAGCTCTTCCGAATACTGATATGCCTAGAACACATTTAACTGGTGAAGTTATTAAAGAATATCGAGATAATCGATATATGGTATCTACACCAGATAGAACACCAAAGAGTAAAAATGTAATTATCGATTCCACTGTTTATATAAGTGAGATCGATAAGAAATATTCACCAACTACGTATCAGAATAGATATGGAGATATGGTATTTAAATATGTTTATAGATTATTTGCTAATGCTCCAGTTGGACATAAAAAAATATTTTTTTATTCTATAGATACTAAATCTTTTAAATCTCCATATACAAAAGCTAAATTTTATTCTTTTTTACAAGCCATCAAGAAAAGAAATATTTTTTTTGATGATTTAATATTATGTATCATAAGCCCAAAGAAAGTTAAATATAGAATATTATTCAAAGATAAGCAAATAGATTATGATAAAGTTCTATACTATATCAGAAACATAAAATAAGGAAGTTGTTATGAAATTTATTATGGAAGCACCGATTTTACAAGAAGCTGAAATAGTTAAAACATTGAAAAATAAATCAATTTTCAAATGTATTATTCAGACATGTGATGAACCAAACAGAAATAAAAGAGTATATCCGAAATCTGTTCTTACACAGGGAATGAATGATTGTAGAGAACGAATGAAAACCAGAGCATTTATGAACGAACTGGATCATCCAATTCCATCTGGAAATAGACAGTTTGATGCAGTGCGACAGACATCTGTTATGTTAGATAACACCAGTCATATCATTACCAATTATCAATTTGACGGAAAGAAATTAGTCGCTGAAATGGAAACAACTTTAACAGATCAAGGATTCAAACTGAATGGTTTGTTAAAAGATAAGATTGGTTTGGGATTTTCTATGCGTGGTATGGGAGATGTTCAATTCATAAATGGACACAATACCGTAAAAGGCCCATTGACTATTATTTCGTATGATGCAGTATCACGACCATCACATCAAGCAGCAGTGGTAGATTTTAACCAGATGAAATTTGAAAATGATTCTTCGATGTTGACTGAATGTGATAATGGAATGATTTGCTTTAAAGATCAATGTTATCTCCCAAATTATTTTGATAAATTAGTAGAATCACAGATGATTAAATTTTATGGTAAATGGGTATAATTCAATGTCTATTTTTGAAAATTTTGAAGAATTGTTGATTGAAGGATTTTTCTCGAAAGAAAAGAAAATGTCTTTAAATAATTATATACAAGAATATTTGAAAAAACCAATTCAAGAAATAGAAACTAAATTGAAAAAAGAATTATACGAGGCTAAAAAGAAGTATACAACCAAAAGATCATTTGATGGTTATGCATTGGGAGCGAAATTTAAATCATTAGCAAAAAAGATGGATGTTGCTATGAATTAATTAAAATTGATCCAGACGAGGGATAAATGAGATGAAAGTAGAATTAGCCAAATCGGTAGTAGATTTCCAAAAAGGATTAGATTCAACTGTTCGTATGAGAGAGATTATATCTGAAATACATAATGTTTGTATTTCAGATATCCACTTTCAGAACGATCAATTATCTGATATATCTAATAATTTAAACAAATCAATTGAAGCTATCAAATCAAAGAAGAATGTTTTGAATGAAGCTATTAAAGCTACAAGTAAAATAGAAAATAATAATCAAAAAATGTTATTGAATATAGATGAACAGAGAGAAAGATTGTTGTCTGATTTGACGGGAGATTGATAAAAAAAGAAGCCCTGTGTAAGCGGCTTTTTTCTAGATTTATCGAATTCCTTCTTCGATAAATCTCTGATTAACTCTTTCACTAGCCGATTCACACCCAACTTCAATCAACCGGAGAAGAGTTTTATATAATACATGATCCTCGTCAAACAGAGGATTTTCTCGCAATGTTGCTTTACCAACATCTGTTGATGCGAATCTGAGAAGATCATGTAATTGTTTTTCGGTATAATTACCAGCGATGAACAATATATATTCTTCTTCGAAGATATCTCTTTGTGGCGACAATAAGAAAGCCATGACCGTTTCATGATAAATGGCCGCATACTCCAGTGAATCTTTATCATATGATTTTGCCGCTATTTCTCCTATCTCATCGGATATCTCTCTAACAATACCAATTTCTACGACAATTTTTGTCGCTAGATAATGTCTAGCGATCTCATCGTTTTCCAAATCTGTCAATTGTGCGTTAACAGAAGAAACTGAAACTAAACAAATAACCAAAACAGAAATTGCAACTACGACATTCTTAAACATAATATCCTCCTACGGACATCAAAAAATCTTAAATCGATTCAGTGCATCTCCCAACCATTCACTGAATTGTGAATTGGGCCTTTAATCGATTTAAAAAATATTAAATCTTTGTTACACTAATTAATATATATAATAACAGCCAGTTAGAAAGATTAATTTAACGATATAGCGTTTTTAACGCTTAAATAGACGAATAATAACTAATAACATGAGGCTATGAGATGAATATAAATATCACAGATATTTCAGATGTTGATTCCTACATCACCGAACCAATCAAAGCAAAAGAACAATTAGCAACAAATATTATTTCTTTGATGGGTCCAATGGTAGATGAAACAATCAGAGAGAAAAAAGATAACGTCAAAACGAATGAAAGAAAATTGAAAATGATATGTATTAATATTGAAGAAATGAAAGAGAATTTAGGGAAATTATCTACCACATATAAAGAATTAAAAAATAAAAAATTACTATTGAATATAATCGAACAGTTGATTTCAACTGGTAAAATATACCAAAGTACATTGTCAATGGATGTAAAAAAAATATTGATGAATTTAGATAAGTTAACACCGAAAGATATCAGTATTGAATATAGGAAATTATCTTTGGTGTTGGATAAGAAGT
>Ga0164315_10000087_pt1 | contig 49472 bp, 52 predicted proteins | sample GuaBasSedimGuay6_FD_113737 | JGI IMG/M metagenome (GOLD analysis project Ga0164315, IMG submission 113737) | Subseafloor sediment microbial communities from Guaymas Basin, Gulf of California, Mexico - Guay6, Core 4569-2, 0-3 cm | ecosystem: Environmental > Aquatic > Marine > Hydrothermal vents... | reverse complement strand
TGAAGCTTTCGATTAAACGATTTTTGCTTTGCTCTAGGACTTAATATCCCTAAATACTTCTCTCCATCGAGTTCCACTCGCTCTAAGTCTTCTATAATATTGTTGAGATTCACATCACCATCAACTTTTAGTTTGTAAGCAAAAGGAGTTGTTCTAAGAACAAAAAAGCGAATGTTATATTTTTGATGTAAAGAGCTCACCGTAGCTCTTATGTTTTTTTCTTCTTGGATATTTAAATTTTTTGAGTAAAATCCTCTACTGGTTCTCTCGTTTCCGACCTTGAGACAACCAAGAACAAAAAAGGTACAAAAGACTAAAAGAAAAACAATGATTTCTGATTTTTTCATATCCCTATTATAAATTTGATGGGTATTTCAATCTAGAGGGCAAAAAAAAAGGCCCTAAAAAGGGCCTTAAAACGAGGGGAAGCATTCGCCTCCCCTATAGTGCTTGATTACTTAGTGTTATCAAACAGTGAGTTAACTGATTTCCCATTCATGGAACGAACGTGAAGAAGAATTTTTGCTCTGTCTAAGTTCTTAGGAACCTCAACTTCTTTTTCAAAAGGAACCATTTTCATTGGGCAATGCTCGTAAACTTGTTTCATTTTTGGAAGTACCGCCATAGTGTCTTTTCCGTTGTCTGCAAAGGCAACTTCTTCAAACTCAAGACAATCACTTGGAGTATAACCTACAAGTCTAATTTTTCTTCCAGTCTCATCTTTGTCTTCAATATAAGCTATATTTGCGTAGATATGATCATCTACAGCTGAGCTAGTTGATTCAGAGATTGTAATTGAACTACCTTTTTCATAGATACTTTTTCCGTTAACTTCAATGTCATAAAGACCTTTATCCATTACCCCTAAAGCTACGGGTTGAATGAAAGGAACAACAACAGGAACACAAAATGGATTTGTCTCATCATACTTAAGTGCTGAAACAGTGATCTTAACTTTACCTTCGACTACCTCGACTTTAGTCATAGGTGATTTGTGACAAAGGTTAGGTAAAGTACCTTCAACAATAATTTCAGTATTGTCGTTAGAGTCAAATCCTTTTGGAACGTAGATATGATCTACTGGGACTAAAGTTTCGACTGGTGTCCCTCCAATACCTTGAACGGAAAATAATGCTACCAAAACAAAAGAAAATACGCTTAGTGATCTCATAAATGCCTCCCTAGTTGAAATCTCTAAGGTAAAGGTAATCCCGCCTAAACCATTAGAATGTAATCAAAAGTTCATAAAAGAATGATTCTCATCATGAACCTAAATACCACAATTTGGGAGAAAAAAAAAGGGGCGAACGCCCCTTCCTTGTAAAACTTTACCTTATTTTTTCAATTTTTCGAAGGTGCCCCACTCAAAAAAACCATCGACATGGTTATTTCGCACCCTGATCCCTTCTGCTGTCACCTTGATAATTCTTAGATTGGCCTGCATAGCGAGTGGCGCCATGGTAGTGCCATAAACCTTATCTCCACGGCAAGCAGTGATTATTTTACCAGGGCCGAAGAGGTACTGACCGCAACGGTTTCCTTTAGAAAAGCCACTAAATCGACCAGCAAACGAAGCGCTGGAAATTAGCATTAAAAGAACAACTAACTTACTCATAAATCCTCCTTACCAGCCTATTTTACTCCAATAAAAAAAAGACTCAAGAAATATATCATTTTTCTACAAAAATTATTTAAATCTAAACAATTCTTATTGGATCTAATTTGCAAATAACTTATGATAAAATCATGAAATTACTTTTAACTCTACTAGTTTTACTCTCTTGCGAAAATAAACCTTCACAACGACTGCCGGCCAGCACAGCTCTTAAAAGTTGCAAGTGTACCCGAGAATTTAAGCAAGTCTGCGGAAAAAATAACATCACTTACAACAACTCCTGCCTGGCCGAATGTGCGGGAGTAAAATTTAAAGCTGGGGCCTGCCCGACCGAGAACTGCATCTGTACCATGCAATATGTTCCTGTATGTGGATCCGATGGCAAAACTTATTCGAATTCATGTAATGCTAGATGCCAGAAGGTGGAATTTACTAAAGGTAAATGTAAGTAGTTTTAGGTTCTTTCAAAGGCAATTCTAGTAAGATTTTTGGGGCCATTTTCGCCTACCCATACATCATCTTCGATACGAATACCACCGAATTTTTTAAGGCCCTCAACTTTATCCCAGTTTATTTCTTTGCCTAGAGGATCTTTCTTTAAATCATGCAACAGCAAATCGATAAAATAAAGGCCCGGTTCGATCGTAACAACATTACCCTCTTCTAGAGTTTTAGTACAACGAAGGTTGGGAAACTCGATGGGAGGTGATTGCTCTGCTCCCTTTTCATCATTAATTTTTGCTCCCACATCATGAACCTGAAGACCTAAGGGATGACCAAGACCATGGGGAAAGAAATAACGAGCTATCTCCGTTTTAGGACCACCCTTAACAATCCCCACCTCAGATAAAATTTCTCCAACCTTTTCATTGGCCAAAGCGTGAAGATCTCCAAAAGCGCTACCAATTTGACAACCTTCAACTAAATCCATCTGTGCTTTATTCATTAGATCAATCAAGACTTGAAACTCTTCTATCTCAGTATAAGTTCTAGTGATATCGCTGTGGTATCCATTAAAGGAAGCACCAGCATCGATTAAAAAAGAATGATGAACCTCTGGTGCAGTTTTTTCATAATCACTGTAGTGAAGAATTGCTCCGTTTTGATTTAAAGCAATAATATTATTGTAGGGAAGTTCACACTCTCTTATATTTAGCGTTTTTAAGTACTGCTGATGAATTTCAAACTCTGATGTTTTATCTAAATAAGTCAAATAGGCCTGCTTGTGGGCCTTGGCCGCCAAATGATTTGCTTTTTTCAAACAGGCCAACTCGTAATTTGATTTTATTCCCCGATGATAGTTAAAAAAGTTCAAGACATCATGCTCATTGGTCTTAAAAGGCAATTCATTTCTCTCCGGGCCTATATAAGAAAAGTTACCCTTTAAATTCTTAAGATAGTCTATTCCCTCGGAGAGATTTTTAATGGGTTTTAAGTCAAACTCAAAGACCCAAAAATCATCAGGCAAAGGGGCCACCTTATGCCAAAAATCATCAGGGTGGTAATATAAGATCTCTGGCACTTTTCCTGGAGTAAAGATCAAAAAACAATTAGGATTATTTCCCAGTGGTACCCAGTGATTAAAATAAGGGTTGGATTTAAAATAAACAGGATGATCGTCAAAAAGATAATAATCCAAAAAACCAGAGGCCACTATTAGTCCATCCAGATTTTTTTCTTGTAAAATATTTTCTGTTTTACTCTTTAAATTTTTTATATGTTCAATATAAAGGGTGGAGATATCATTCATTTTTCTAATACTTCTACGGACCAGGCCATGGAACCTTCATGATCTTTTTTACAGATTTGTTGCCACTCACTAAGATTAAGTTCAGGAAAATAAGAGTCGGCCTCGCCATCGTAATCAACCGTGGTCAAATAAAGTCGATCGGCCTTATCTAGGGCCTGGCCATAAACGTTGGCCCCACCACAAACCATTAACTCATCCTCTCCTGCTTTTTTGGCCAATTTAATTGCCTCATCAATACTGGCAGCACTAATGCACCCATCAACACGATAATCAGGGTTTCTTGTAAGGATAATTGTTTTTCTTCCCGGTAAGGGCTTCCCTATCGATTCAAAAGTTTTCCGACCCATTACAATATGATGGCCTAAAGTAATTTTTTTAAAAAACTTTAAATCCTCAGGAAGATGCCAAGGTATTTGGTTATTTATCCCAATCTCTCGATTCTTTCCCATGGCGACAATCATTGAAATTTTCAAACTGAAATCTCCGCTCTAATTCTTGGATGCGACTCATATTGAGTTAAAGCAAAATCTCCATATTTAAAATCAAAAATGCTTTTTACATCTGGGTTAATTAACATATCTGGTAAGGTGTAAGGACTCCGATCCAATTGCGTCTTTGCTTGTTCAAGATGATTCAAATAAAGATGTGCATCTCCAAAAGTATGGACAAACTCACCTAGTTTAAGATCACAAACTTGCGCCAACATCATAGTAAACAGTGCATAGGAAGCGACATTAAAAGGTACTCCTAAAAAGACATCTGCTGATCTTTGATAAAGCTGGCAAGAAAGCTTGCCCTTTGAAACATAGAACTGAACAAAAGCGTGACAAGGCGGAAGCGCCATATTAGAAAGTTCTCCCACATTCCAAGCACAGAGAATATGTCTTCTCGAATCCGGATTATTTTTTAACCCCTCAACTAATTGCGAAAGCTGATCAATGGTTTCACCCTTCGCATTTTTCCATCTTCTCCACTGAGCACCGTAGACAGGACCAAGGTCACCATTTTCATCGGCCCATTCATCCCATATAGAAACTCCATGCTCATTTAAATATTTAGTATTGGTATCACCTTTTATAAACCACAAGAGTTCATGGATGATTGACCTTAGATGAACTTTTTTAGTGGTTACTAAGGGAAAACCTTCATTTAAATTATAACGACTCTGAAAACCAAAAACTGAAACCGTTCCAGTTCCGGTTCGATCCTCTTTTTCTGTTCCATTTTTTAAGACATGATCCATTAGTTCAAGATAGGGACGCATCTGATACTCCTTTGACTGGCCGATTCTATCCGGCAAGCGTTTTTATGGCAAAATCTAATTGACTTCCCAGCTAAAAAACTTAAAATTTTTACTAAAGGGTACAATATGAAAATTGCAATTATAACTTATATATTTCTAGGTTTTTTAACCGTATATGGCAACGAGGAAATCCCTGAACGCAATGACTCTAGAACCACCGCAGAAATTATGAAAGCAAATAAAATTTCTTCTAAGGCCCTCTGCAAAACTAGCTGTCAGTCTAAATTCTCGCGATGCTATAACCAAAACAAGAAAGCTGGCCTTAGATGCGCTGCTAAGGCCGTTAGCTGTCAAAATAAATGTAAATAACTAAGGTAAAAACTCATGTTAAGATCCTATACCATTGCTCTTTGTACTTTTTTTTCATTTAACCTCTTCGCTAATGCAATAAATCTAGAACCTTTGTGTTATCAAAAGCCATCATCTTGCGGAATGGCATCTGCCGTACTAACTCTCCCATCTCGCGGAAATTTCCGAGTACGCTCTAGATGCCGAAGAAAAACTCAAGCTGAAATACAAAGAGGCATTTGTCATCAATGGAATAGTGTTCTACAAATCCAGGCCGTTATTAAACTTCCTAAAATTGGCCAATATGAATGGCGTAACCAATGTTTTAACAATCGATTAACTTGCAAGCATGCTGCAGAGATTTGGCGTGAATTAAACCACAAGAATTTAGCTTTTTATGCAGAGTGCGGGGTATTTAAAAGAAATATGTGGAATTTTTCAGATCGCACAATGGAAAGAAAAGGACTCTTTAAATGTGTTGGTTCAAACCCCATCGAACTAAGAGTTCGCGCTAAACGGGTTAGATAACCTTGGTTACCACAGGCCTTGAAAGACTAATCCAGGAAAAAGACCTGCAAAAAAAAATAATGGGCAAAGTGGCCTATTTAGGACACTCGGCCTCCGTTGATCGAAACTACACGATTGGTGTTTACCATTTAAAAAACATATTCAAAGACCGGCTGATAAAATTCTTAGGCCCCCAGCATGGGCTTTTTTCCAATGTCCAAGACAACATGGTGGAGACCAAGGACTTTGTTCATCCCTACTTCAAACTCCCTGTCCTCTCCCTTTATAGTGAAATACGCGCACCAAACGATGAGACTCTTAAAGATGTAGATACTTTAGTTATTGACCTCCAAGATGTAGGCACTCGAGTTTACACCTATATTTCGACCTTAGGTCTTATTATGGAGCAGTGCCAAGGCAAAGATATTAAAATTGTAATCTTGGATCGACCTAATCCCGTTGGCGGAGAAATAATTGAGGGAAATATCCTAGAAGAGAAATTTAAATCTTTTGTAGGTCACGCCCGGATTCCCATGAGACACGCCCTAACGATGGGAGAGGTTGCACTTTATTTTAAAAAGTACCTCTATCCCAAAGTCAAATTAGAAGTAATCCCTATGAAAGGATGGAAAAGAAATCAGTTTTTTAAAGATACAGGACTCCCCTGGGTAAATCCTTCTCCCAACCTTCCTACCATGGATAGTGCTTTAACTTTTGTAGGAACAGTTCTTTTTGAGGGCACCAACATATCAGAGGGCCGAGGAACAACTCGAAGCCTCGAAATTGTCGGTCATCCCAAGATTGAACCTTTTAGTCTACTGGACAAGATGAAAGGAGATTTTAAGGATTGGCAGCTAGAAGGATTCACTTTAAGACCTATGTATTTTCGGCCGACCTTTCAAAAACATCAAGACAGTAGTTGTGGCGGATTCCAGATTCATGTGACAAACCATCAAAAATTTCGTCCTTGGCGATTAGGCCAGTACTTCCTAAAAAAGTTCCGACAGGAATTAGGAGAAGATTTTCAGTGGAATAAAAATCCCTACGAATATGAGTTTGAAAAGATTTCTATCGATCTAATTAATGGCTCTGACAAGATTAGAAAGTGGGTGGAATCAGATTTTGGCCAAAAAGAACTTAGTGAACTTGAAAACAAAGATCGCTTAACCTATGAAAAACTAAGGTCTGCAATACTTCTCTACCCCTGAAAATCTTCCAATTCCCTTGATTCTTTTTCTATTTTTGCTATCAATAGAGACCTATGAAGACAATGGTACAAAATAGCTCTATTCATGGACGGGGATTATTCTCCTCCACTGAGATAAAAGAAGGTGAACATATTGGCACCTTTGAGGGTATCCCTGCTAAAAGAAACAACAAATACATCCTATGGCTTGAGGAGGAAAAAGGACTTATCCCTTACCGAATCATAAATGAAATGAAATATGCCAACCATAGCACCTCACCTAATGCAGAGCTCGACGGGCTTAATATGTTTGCGACTAAAAGGATTTTTATTGGAGAGGAGATAACTTTCCATTACGGATCTGACTGGAGTTAACTAAACATTTCTCATTGTACACCCGATGTTTTTACTCGGCTTTTAGGCTATAATATAGGGTGAATGAAATTAATGCTAAACCTACAGGGTTTAGGAGGAAAATATTTTTCTTCCTTAGTATTCTTTGTTCAATTTCTATCAACCTCTTGGTGCTTTTTTTCTTAAACCTATATCACCTTCCAAACAGTCCTCTCCAAAAAGATAATAAAAAAACTTTAATTGTAAAAATTAATGATCTCTCTCGCTTTATTACCAAAAAAGCAGAAGGTTTTTTTTATAAATGGAAAGGGAGAAAAATGGCCCTTTCAGATTTGGCGATCAATACGAGTACTATTAATTTTAGGCCGGTACCCCTTATAAACAAAGAAGGGATCGGACATTTTGGAGATAATACTGGTTTTGACAATTTATCTGTAGATGGACACAACAGTATTTACCACTACATTAATAAAACTATAAAAAGGCATATCGATTACCCTCAGGCCTTTGTAGATAGAGGTATAGAGGGCGTAATCCAAGGAAGGCTAGTTTTCTCCCCTAAAGGAATCTACCTGCCAAAATTATCCAAACTTCGCGGAAGTAATGGACGTTTAAAAGTTCACGTAGCAAAAACACTTCAAGAGTTATTTAAAAATCCTCTCCCTTACAATCTTAATTTCGTCAGACATGATTTTTTTATGGTGGACACTACAATTCGTTTTGTTATTCGCCCCTATAGATCTAAAAAATTCCACCAAATGAATTCATTTTCCAATGGCCGACACATGGCAATCCTAATCGAAAAGAGAGGATTTAACCCTCACTACAAAGGAAATCAGTGGATGGATCTGCTAGTTACGCTCATGCAATATGCCCCCGTAGCAAAAGGACAACCCATAAATACCGAAGGTGCTTTAGTCCCCTTACTGCAAGGTTTTATCTCCGATGAAGGCCCCATAAAACTCAAAGATGGTACCTTGCAGGTAAACACGAGTACTAAAGATTTTCTGATATTTTTACAAAAACTGTTCATCAAAAGAGGAATGATAGACACCAGACAAGTAAGAGAAACATATAATAAAAACCAACAAGAACTAAGCAAAATAAGGAGTGATAAACCAAAAATGAAATATGAAGACTATAAAGAAGATCCGGAATGGGATGAATGGGCCAGGCAACGATAATTTTAATTTTGCTTTTATTTGTCAGACCGATCTCTGGCGAATTTTACAATCATGGAGATAAGGGCACTTTTGTCTTTAAATACACCTCTATCAATCGAACTGGACAACGCTGTAAAAGCGATTTCTCCTGTGCCAGCTTATGTTGCAGACATGGAATCTGCCGTAGTCACAATCCCTCAATGGGGGCCTATTGTGCAAAACCTGCGGGGAGGTCCTGTGTCTCTCCCGCTGTCCAAAACCTACTCAAATCTAACTCTTGAATTTAGGTCTCGGTCTGCGATTACTACATCGCAGGTTTAATTTCTTGCAAGTTTTGGCCTACGAATTAACGTTTCCAAAGCCGGTGAACCCCGGAATTCAAGGGATTGAATTCCTAGTCCGTCGAACCTCCAAGCACACCTGGTACGAATTCCTTCTTCCAGATGGCCCAAGCAGGGCAACTTTTTTATTAATTTTTTTAACCCGTTTTTTGCTGCGTTTTCATCACGGATATGAATGATTCCACAACTTGGGCATTTCCAAGATCTTATGCTTGGATCGAGCGATTTTTCGTGGATGAAGTTACAACCAGGAGTTGAACAAGTTTTGGTAGTGTTTTTCTCATTCCAAATGTCAAAACTCTTTCCACCTCTTTTAGCAACCCAGGCGAGCGTCTCTTTAAATCTTCCAATTAAAGATTCATTATTCATCGACCTTCTCATCTTTTTTCCCAGTCCTCCTCCTCTGGGAGTGTAATCTCCAATTCCAACTAAATCGTATTCTTTGAAAAGTTTATTCGCTAGTGTGTACAGATAAGTCTTGGTTTGGTCTCGACGAAGTTGTAACACTTTTTTTAAAGTTTTATCAAACTTTTGATACCTTCTTGAGGGAAGGTAAAAGAATTTATCCTTTTTAAGTTCCACTTTTTTTGCTTTCCTAAGACACTTATCCCTCCTTGATTTTAAGTGGTCTATTCTTTTTTGCAGGTTCTTTAAAAAATAAGGGTTGGCAATCTCCATCGCCCTTCCATCACTGCCCACCACATAACCTAGGTTTTTATGATTGGGATCAATTGAGGCCACGGTATTGATTTCTCTGGTGTTTTTAGCAACTTTTTCTACCGTGAAGACGGCGAAGAATCTTTCCCCATTTTTTGTTATGCGAAGATTTTTAACTTGAGCTCCTTTGAATTTACTCAAATTATTTTTTAGCGTTCCGGTCACTTTTAAACGCTCTCCCAGATCATTTATCCCCAGTGTTAGGGTGAGGGAACTACCTGAGACCTTGAAACCCTTATTTGGCTCATCGTAGAGCAAGGAAAAAAAGCTTCTCTTAAAGGATCTAAATCTAGGCCATCCGACTTTTGGCCCCGTTCGTTTTCCCTTTCTAAAATCTTGATAATTTTTTATGGACTGGGACAATCTCAGTGCGGAATTTTTCAGAGGAGAGCTGTGAACACTTTTTAAAAAAAGGTGGTTGTCTTTAAGTTTAGGAAGAAGATTCCTAAGCCCTCTTTGGGTATAAATAGTTTTACAAGGAGTTTTATCTCCACTTTTTATAAAATCCTCTTTTAAATCGTTTGCCACTTTTAAGAGATGGTTAAAGGCCCAGTTGCAAATTCTAGATTGTCCATCTAAGACACTCTTGTTTTGCTCGTCTAAAATGTATTCGATTTTAATGGCGTATTTCAAGCGGCCTTCCTTTTATGATGGGCCCTCTTACCATAAAGTCTGGCGGAAAAAACTGTGATGATCTCCAGTACATCAAAGGCCAGGGCCTCTTCATCTGATTTAGGTGTTATTTCTTCTATAATTTCTATTTCAGTGCCGAAAAAGTCACAAATATTAAAGATGATTTCACTCCCGAATCGAAGAAGTCGATCCTTGTGAGTTAAAATTATTTTGGAAACCTCACCGCTTAAAATAAGTTTAATTAACTTTTTAAGTCCTCTTTTTTTATAATTGAGACCACTTCCAAGATCACTGATGATTTCATAAGTACTTTCACGCTTTTTGAGATAAGAATCTAACCTTTCTATCTGTCTTATAAGATCTTCCTTTTGATCATGTGAAGAAACCCGAGCGTAGGCGATTACTCTCTTGTTACTCGATTTAGAAAAATCGCCCATGAATTCCTTGAGTTTATTAATGGCATACCTCCGGTGTTTGCCAATAGTTTTAAATTGAGGCATAAGTTTTTTATTCTTTTCCCACCGTCTCAAGGTAGAAATTGAAACACCTAAAACTTTTGCTGCTCGACCAATGCTAAGATACATGAAGCCTCCTTGACAAGGTGTCAAAAACTTATGATATTAAAATAAAGAGCTAATAATTTTAGATAGTTACAGAGTCAAAATATAGGTTTGAGTAGTTTTTTTGGGTACTGCTATCAACCCCCTACTGCGCCAAACAGATTACTCAGAACTGTTATATTGTCAAAACCGGGAAAGATACTTGTGCTTTAAGGTGTTATAGAAAATATTCTTATTTAAGATGCAAAAATAGTAGATGTACCCATCGTAGGCCACCACCAGTTCCACATTTTGATCAGGATAATCCAGATTGCTCTGAAGCGATTGATCCGCCTTTAATTTGAACAGCGAAGTTGAATGGTTAAATAGGGCCTGCCATCTCTGAGAATCCGCAGCGTTTCAGCATCAAATTTCCTCGGTACTCCACAGGCAACGATAGAAGCTAGCTCATATTGAGTTACACCTGAACAGGAAAGCGCCATCAAAAACAATTTTTGACTCCCTAATTCTTCACCTTTGGTTTTACAAACTGTAGGAGATAAATCTACAGGGAGTACCCACTCTTGATTTTTGGGAACAGCATACTCAATTGTACTATTTTTTTCATGATTGATAATTATAATATTATATTTATTTCTAGATTCGTTATTTTCACCTAAAACAGCTGTTTTTTCCAGCTTAGCTTTTTCTATTCCCTTATCAGAAAAGTTGTCTGGTTCAATGACTAGTTGCTTGGTGCAGGCACTTAAAAAAAGAATAAACAAAAGACTTTTCATAAAAAACCCCTACATTTTCTTTGAACTTGCCTAGATTATACTACATAAGAGTTTAAGCTAAATTAAATTTATTTATTTCTGCCCCTTACCTTGCAATTAACGATGCCCCATGGAGACACTTGGCATTCATAATTACTACCGGCCAAAACAGGATTTAAATCTTCTATGAACAAATTGTATGAAGACCTAGGAGGACCTATATCGGTGCAGGAAATCAGCAGAAAGAAAAAAGGCAAAAGTTTCATAAAAGAACCCCCTAGTCCACATCAATCACATAAGGCCCTTTCATCACATCAGTTCTGCCAAGAACTGAATCTATAGTATAAACCTCTATTCGATCTTTTCTAAAATTCACACGCAGATATTTATTGTATTGAGCAGAACCACTTCTAAAAACCGGTATCTTTTTAGTTCCTGCATACTCACTATAAGTATAAAAATAATGTTGATGAATATGGCCAGCAAAGATTGCTACTACAGGATAGTCTTTTAAGATATTATAAAAGGTAGATCGATCGCTAGACTTGAAGTGCTGTCTTGTATCGTGCATGTTGATAATGATTTTTTTACCTGCTTTCTTGGCCCTATAAAGATCGTACTTCAACCAATCAAAGGACTTACGAATTTGCACATAATCTCTGCGCGCTTTAGAAAAATTCCAACCGTTAAAAGAAGTCTCATAAGATGGATAATTATTTAGCTGGATGAAGTGATATTTACCAATAGTAAAGGAGTATGCCAGACTTCCTGTGTGATATTTTCTTAAATTTGGAAATTTATAATGTGTTTTGCCCTCATAATAATCAAAGCGATTAACATTTAAACTTTTCACCCTATCTTTTAAATAATTCACCATACGCATAGCACAGTTATTAAAGCTACAATCATTAATATTATTGGCATAGTCATGATTACCCAGCCCAGGCCATAGATTGAAGGTGGACTTGTTCTCATAGTAATCAATATATTTATCATATTCTTCTTTATGTCCGAATGCGGTTAGATCTCCATTGAATATGGCCCCGGCAAATTTGCTAGCTCCTATGCTGTTGGCAAGTTTTTGCATCGATTGATAGTGCCAAGAATTGGACAGACTGCCCTGATTTTTCTCCCCCGAAGCACGATCTTTACACTCTCTAGTGGCACATGCCCAATAAACCTGTGGATCACTGGCAAAAATCATCGAATAATCATCAAAATTAAATCGTCCCCATTTAACATAGGATATTTGGTCATTAAAAAAATCACCAAGGTTGGCAACATTTTTAAAATAACTTCTGCAAGGAGGTCTTCCCTGAGAACTTGCTACATGTTTACAAACTTTAACCTTGTGCCCATGAGGAATTTTAATAGATGAAATCTTATCATTCCAGTTTCTAAAAATTGGTTTGGTTCTCCCCGGGCAGAAGGGAAAAGACTCTCCACGATAACCACTATCAGTATAAGCAAAAATACATTGAGAGGGATTATAAGATCTTACAACAAGCCAGGATCCCTTATTATTCATCCTTCTCCCAAGATTTCGAATATTACCTACAAAGTCCTGACAATACCCTCGCCCCCTAGAGTGCTCACAAATTCGAACTATTTTATTTTTAGGTATTTTAAGTGAACTTATTTTATCATTCCATCTGTGGGTTCTCTTTCCACAAAAGAAGTCCCATCGCTTCCCCCGATAATTTGAATGCTCAAAGGTTTGAATACAATTAGCAGCAGGTCTGGGTTTAGGTTTAGATATAGATTTAGGTTTAGGTCTAGGCCTAGCGCCTCCTCTTCCGTAAATGAGTGGTGATATTAAAAAAAGTACTAAGAAGTATTTCATTTGGCCCCTAACAAGACATATCTGCTCCTCTAATCGAACAATTCCGCCCTAAACCTTAGAAAACTAAATAATTTTCATTGCAACTCTCCTACGCTTGCTTTTATAATCTGCACAAATTTCTTCGAGGATAATTAATGCGAATTCTAACAATCTTAATACTCACGACGTTTATAACTTCTTGCGGCATGAGAAGTATCCCCACTGCCGTAAATCAAGTTGATGCTTCTTGGGCCGAAGTTCAAAACCAATACAAAAGAAGAACCGATTTAATCCCTAATTTGGTTAATGTAGTCAAAGGTGTAGCTTCCCATGAAAAAGAAACCCTAACTGCTGTTATTCAAGCAAGAGCAAATGCCACCAAGGTAACTCTTTCTGTTGATCAATTGACCCCACAAAATATGGCAAAGTTTCAAAAAGCTCAACAAGGTCTAAGCGGAGCTCTTTCCAAACTCATGGTAGTCGCCGAAAGATACCCGCAAATTCAGGCCAACCAAAATTTTAGAGACCTACAAGTTCAACTTGAAGGGACAGAAAATAGAATTACCGTGGCAAGAAACCGCTACATCCAAGCGATAAAGAAATTTAATAACTTAGTCTCAGTACCACCAGAGAGCTGGTACAATGCTATTTTCCTCAAACACGACAAAAAGCCACAGTTTCAAGTTGAAAATCTTCAAGAAGCACAAAAAGCTCCTGAGGTAAAATTCTAAATGGTAAAAATACTACTTCTTTTTATTCTTTCTTTTTCCCTGCAGGCCAAGGAAGTCCCCCCTCTTACCGGACCTATAATTGATCGTGCCAACCTGATCACGGACAAAAAGCAAATGGCCCTTTCACGGGGATTAAAAAAATATAAAAAACAAACTGGAAATCAACTTCAAATACTAACAATTAACTCCCTAGATGATGAAACCCTTGAAGGGTATTCCATAAAAGTTGTCGACAAATGGCAACTCGGAGACAAAGAAAAAGACAATGGAATCCTTTTATTAGTCGCCCTAAAAGAACGCAAAATGCGCATTGAGGTTGGCCAAGGACTTGAAGGAGATCTGCCCGATGCTCTAGCGGGAAGAATCATCAGTCAGGTCGTGCCCTATTTTAAAAAAGCAAATTATGAACAAGGAATAATCCTTGGGACTTCACTTATTATTAAAATTTTAGGAGGAGACCACAAAGCACTTAAAACAAGAGAAAGGCGCTCTGAATTCACCTCCTATCTCCCCATAGTTTTTATAATGCTTTGGTTCTGGCTCTCATTTTTTAGACCTGTATGGCTTATTCCAATTTTAGGCGGAGCAAGCTATGGTAGAAGAGGCGGCGGATTTTCTGGCGGCGGTGGCTGGTCCGGTGGCGGAGGTGGATTTTCTGGCGGAGGCGCCTCAGGGAGTTGGTAGATGATACTTACAAATGAAGAACAGACAAAAATTGAAATGGCGGTGAGGTCTGTTGAAAACACGACCTCTGGAGAAGTTGTCCCAGCTTTGTTAACACAAAGTGATGCTTATCCAGCAGCACATGCTCGTGTGGCCATACTCGCGGCGCTGATCGTTCCAATGATCTTTTTTTACCTTAATTTCGACTTCGCTCATCCCTTATGGCCTTTGTTCATCCAATTACCCGCCTTAGTCATAGGGTACTTTCTGGCCTATATTCCAAGAGTTAAAAGATTTTTTACTCTTAAAGAAGAAATTGATGAAGAGGTTCACCAAAAAGCACTACAAATGTTTTATGAAAATAAGCTCACAAACACCAGAGACCGAACTGGAATTTTAATCACAGTCTCTCTTCTTGAGCACAGGGTGGAAATTATTGCTGATGTAGGAATTAATGAAAAAGTTGAAAAAGACACCTGGGAAAAATTATTAGTTCCTCTGATATCTCAAATAAAAAAAGGAAAACTGGCAGATGGTATGGTTGATATCATCACCACTTGCGGCCAATTATTATCACAGCATTTTCCTAAAAAAGATGATGATGAAAATGAGCTCTCCAACAAGCTCATCATCGAATAACTTATTATCTATGGCCTTTGATAATGCTTGCACCATCGAGGGCCTCATCTTCAACCAGGTTCAGATAAAAACCATCCACAGCAGTAACTTCTTCAATACCATCAACGTGCATTTTTTTATCAATATATTCAGGAAGTTCTTTTGCTTTTGCTTTAGCAGCTTTAAAGTCTAAGGCCACGACAAAAAAGTTTACATGAGACTCGTAGATCCCCTTATCGTAAAAACCACAATGAACCATATATAATTTAAGCTTCAGAGTTCCCCCCTAAATCATCTATGATTTGCAAATATTTCTTATTGACGTCTTCGTTATGATAGTTAAAAACTTTTTCAACTGCTTTAATATGCTCTGGAAATACCCTCTCGAAATACTCTTCACCTTTTACAGTTAAATTAAAGGCCGGCCTTTTCTCGCTGCCACCTTCAATAGTTGCTTCAATGAGACCTTCTTTTACAATTCTTCGAAGAAAAGTAGTGGTGTTGGCGCGAGAAACATTTAACCTCTTGGAAAATGCAACGGGAGTCATCGGCCCATTAAAATATATCAGCAAGAGAACTTGAAACTTGGAAATTGAACAGTCTTTTTTCCTCATCTCACTATCGAGATATTGAAATACTGCTCGATGAGTTCTAAAAAGTATTCGCCAGGCCTTTACTTTGGGCCGATAAAGCAACTTCTCAAAGTCCTTTGTTTTTTTTCTCATACAAACTTTTTAACACGCACAGACAGATATTGGCCAAAGAATTATTTAAAAGGAAAAGACATCTGACCACTCGCTCCAACCAAGCGCCATGTCACGATAACGGATTCTAACTTTATAATTCTTATTACTCGGTATTTTTTTGTCAACTATGATCTCTGTCATCGAAACTTCTTGGTTTTTATCTTCTTCGTAATAGATATTTTGATAGTTAATGAACTCTTCATATTTAAAAGTTTTAAAATTATTCTTGGACACTTGAATATGAGTGGTGAGATGTCCATCATTATCTGCGTCTTGAAAGTCATTGCCTAAGACCTTAAGGGATCTTTTTTGAACCAAAGTTTTTAATATCTTGGGTTTATTTGGCAGCTTATTAAATCTCTTTAGCGTAAACTCATCTTTAATACCCATATCGTAAAAAGAATGAGCATCTCCATAGGAAAATCTTTTAAACGTTAACGTTGGGTTGACTCCAGTCTCCACTTCTCCAATAACCCAACCGTATTGACTTAAACTTACCAGGTACTCCATGTAATCTTTTTGGCGATGTTTTCCCCACTGATCTAGATTTCCCCCAATGGCGGCAACAGTAATCATTGAGTGATTTGCACGAAGGGAGTGGCCTCTAGAGTATCCATGGGTATGGCCACAAAGATGAACCGAAGGAATACCTGATTCTAAGGAGAAGTCCTCCATAATTGTTTGGATTTTTCCTGAAAACTTAGTATTTCCTAAAGTCCAGAGTTCACTTTCATGAGGATGGTGAAAATGACCTACTACAAAGTCCACACCTTCTTTATGAGCATCATTTAAAACTTCTTTTAGCCAATCAAGCTGGACCTGTTTGCGATAACGAGTATTAGTATCAAGGCCTATGAACCTGACATTTCCTAGATCAAAATAATACCAGTGTTCCTTATAACCTTTTGAACCATTTTCTGGCAGATCAAAAAAACTAAAATATAACCGATGATCCATTTCATGGTTTCCGGCCGCAGGAATAAGCGGAATTCGCTCTAGCATTGGCGCCATAGGATCAAAGAATTGTTTTTTCCACAGTGAGTATGTAGATCCATTCTGTACCAAATCTCCCGAAAAAAGGGCCATTTCTATAGGAAACCCCTTAGTTAGTGTCGGATTATTAAAAACATGAGGCATTAAAGATTCTCGAACTACTTTGGTGGTCGCCTTATATCCACTCTGAGCATCACTTAAGGCGAGAAAACTAAAATTACTTTTATCTTTGGGAAATGTTTTAAAAGAAAAAACTTTAGAAACTTCAAGTCCTTCAGTGATTTGATAAAAATAGATTTGATTGGGATTGAGATTAGTTAATTTAACTTTATAAAGATCTCTTGGTACTCCACTTAGTTCTTCAATAGAGAAATTTCCGGTTTGATTTAAGCTCTCTCTAGAAGTTCCATACTTGAGCAGGTATTTTTTATTTTTAGCTCCTTCCCATTTTACGATCATCTTCTTTGACCCAGGGTGTTGTAAATATGGCCCTACATGAAAAAGATTGGCCAAAGAGAGAGAGGGAATAATTAAAGCTATAAAGACTAATTGTCTCATGTATTTGCTCCTGTAGTTTTCTATGTATTTCTAAAAGATGCTGCGTGCCACGTCAACGGCCATTGAAATTAGTATTTAACAAAATAATAGACTGTCAGAGAGAACAAAAAAAGAATAATAAGCACCAAGAATAAGATAAATTTCTCTCTTTGATTCATTACACGCTCCTCCTTTTTCTGTTAAAATCATAACAAATTGTTTTTACATGACAAGATATTAGGTATTAATGAATAATTTTTTAGCAATTCTCCTTCTAATGATAAGTACTCAAATTTCTGCCCAATTAAATTGTTCTAGTGTGAAAGAACTAAACCAATCAAAGTTTAAATATGACTCCAGTGAATTAAATAAATGGTATAATTCTTCTAACAAAAAAATCAAGGCCATTGGAATCGCCTTTCACGGATTAAATGCCAGGCCATCAATGATGAATCCACTCATTGATATTTTAAACAAAAATGGTGTTCATGTTTTAAGGGGGGCCTTGCGAGGACATCGCGGATCCCTAGAAGAGATGGAAGTGGTCAACAGAGAACAGTTGCTCTTAGATGTCTCAGGAGTCTATTGTCTGGCGAGGAAAAAGGCCGATAAGCTTGGACTCCCTTTAGTTTATATAGGTCACTCATTAGGGGGCCTAATCATTTACGACCTGGCCCAAACTAAAAAAATAAAAATAGACAAGGCGATTTTGTTTGCGCCTTCCTTTAAGCTTCATTGGCACCTTAATCTTTTCTCCTTTATTTTTAATATAAAAGACTCCTGGTCCCTTCCTAGTCGAAACCTGCCACAATATAGATCACAAGATGTTTGTACCTTTGCCGCCTACCGAACGCTTATGGAATCTATTAATTTATTCAATCCAAAAGCTCTTGATACATCCACCTTAATTCTTATGGACCCAAGAGATGAATTAGTAGATTATGATGCTATCGTAAAAATGATAAAAGAAAAAAATTTAAAAAATTGGCAGATGGTTTCGGTTGATACCAACGAAACCACCCACAAAAAGATTTATCACCATCTCGCTTTTAACCAGGCCTGCTTTGGCACCAAAGAATGGCATCGAATACAAAAAATCATGGAGGATTTTCTATGGACGGAAAATGGCAGGAAGTAAAAATTATCGGAATAATAGAAGAAAACATAAACACCAGAAGGTTCTTCTTTGAGTTTACCGAACTTGAACAATTTAATTTTCGGGCCGGACAATTTATTAAACTTAAGATAAATGATGACATTGTCAGGGCCTACTCTATTGCCTCCACTATCCCAGGAATAAAAAGATTAGAACTTCTAGTGGTACTTAAAAAAGACGGTGCCGGAACTCCAATCCTTTTTGAAAAGGCCAAAATTGGAGATAAATTTTTGATTTCAAAGGCCCTGGGTAATTTTGTCTTACCAAAGAACCCCCTAAGTGATTTAGAAAGTGAAGTCTGCTTTATTGCCACAGGATCTGGAATTGCTCCCTTTAGAGGGATGATTTCAGAACTTCTGGCCTCTAAATATATGGGAACGGTAAATTTACTTTTTGGTACCAGAACAATGGAAGACCTCCTCTATCGAGATAAATTTGACGCGTTAGATTACGCACAACCTAATTTCCATTACATACCCATCCTCTCCCAAGAAAAAAGGGAATCATGGCAAGGTAAAACGGGAAGAGTTCATGCAGTCATCCAATCAATATATAAAGTTCACAGGCCTTGCGATTTTTATATCTGTGGCAGATCAAAAATGGTTTTAGAGGCCAAGGCCCATCTACTGCAAATGGGTTATGATAATAACCATATTCATACAGAAAACTACGGCTAAAACCTTTACAAAAAACTCCAGAGTGATAAATTACGCTAGTCAGGGTAATTAACTTGGAGATCCTAAAATGACATTTAAAACCATCCTTTCCCTCCTATTTCTACTACCTCATATTGCTTTTGGAGCTAAGGCCGATGCAAAGGATATAATGCTTGGCGCAGTATTCCCCATGACAGGGCCAATCGCTACTTATGGCCAAGAAAGTGTCAATGGAATGAAGTTAGCGCTTAAAAGGATTAATTTAAAAGGAATTCGAGGTAAAAAAGTTCAACTCATTGTAGAAGATAACAAAGGTGAACCCGTAGAATCCGCCAATGCTGTTAGGAAATTAATTAGTGTTGATGACGTCTACGCCATCTTAGGATCAGTTGCCAGCTCAAATACACTTGCTGGTGCACCTATTGCCCAAAGTGCAAAAGTACCCATGTTAACTCCGGCCTCCACGAATGAAGAAGTCACAAAAATGGGGAAATATTTATCACGAACATGTTTTACTGATGCTTTTCAAGGTGAAGTGATGGCAAAATTTGCTTACAACTCCCTCAATAAAAAACATGCCGCGATCATTGTTGATCTCTCAAGTGATTACTCAAAAGGTTTAGCAAGAATTTTTAAAAAAAGGTTTAAGGCCATGGGTGGGACTATAATCCCTCAAGATTTCTCTTATAATCAAAAAGATACTGATTTTAGAACCCTGCTTAGAAAAGTAAAAAGAAAGAAACCAGATATTATATTCCTTCCTGGCTATTACCAGGAGGTTGGGCTCATACTTAAGCAAGCAAGACAAATAGGGATGGTAATGCCTTTTATTGGTGGTGATGGATGGCACTCTGATTCATTATTAAAACTGGCCGGAAAAAAAGGAATTAAAAATAATTACTACAGTTCTCATTTCTCTCCTGATGACACTGATCCCGCCGTGCAAAATTTTGTTAAAGAATACGTAGCAGCATATGGATCTAAACCAGGTGCGATGGCAGCTCTTGGATATGACGGGCTCATGGTTATGGCCGATGCTTTAAAGCGTGCAACATCGCTAAACAGAGAAGCTCTGCAAAAAGCTATTGCCTCTACGCAAAACTTTAAAGGTGTTACTGGTATGATAACTCTAGATAAGATGAGAAATGCCAGAAAAGGTGCTGTAGTTCTAGAGACTACTGAGCAAGGTAATATCTTCAAAGAAAAAATATCGCCATAACTTTGTAAAACGACTTCCTTCGTTCTATGATGTCATTTTAGTTAACGGACAGTTAATGAGCGAAGACCAACTCTATTTCTTTTACGATCTATTCCAATATCTTATAAACGGTATCTGCCAGGGTTCCATATATGCGTTAATTGCTCTGGGCTACACCATGGTCTACGGAATCATCAAATTAATTAATTTTGCCCATGGTGAATTCTATATGATTGGCGCCTTTACCGGTTACTTTTGCATTCGTGGGGGTATTCCCCTTTACTTCGCCTTTCCTATCGCCATGTTAGTGCCTGGAATAATCGCTGTACTGATAGAAAAGATTGCTTATAAACCTATCCGTCATGCCGGGAGAATCCCTGCTCTTATCACCGCGCTAGGTGTTTCATTTTTCTTTCAATATTTTGGTCAAAATGTCCTTGGGGCAGACCCAAAAGCATTTCCTGAAGTTTATGAAGAAACTATTTATAATCTTGGGGAGGCGGTCTCTATAAGCAGCACCCAAATAATTATTATCGTCACAACCTTGGTGTTAATGTTGTTCCTTCGCTGGCTAGTTATGAGTACGAAAGTGGGCAAGGCCATGCGGGCCACAAGTTTTAATAAAGATGCCAGTGAATTAATGGGCATTGATACCGACAAAATAATTTCATTCACCTTTTTTATTGGCGCTTCCATGGCCGGGGCCGCAGGTGTCCTCGTAGGAATTTATTATAATACTGTTGAACCTATGATGGGACTTATCCCAGGACTTAAGGCCTTTATCGCGGCGGTACTCGGTGGAATAGGAATTATCCCTGGAGCAGTGCTTGGTGGATTAGTTCTTGGAGTCGTTGAAAACTTAGTGGTTGGTTTTTGGGAGAGCACTTATCGGGATGCTGTCTCCTTTGGTATTTTAATTTTAATATTACTAGTAAAACCAACAGGGATTCTAGGGACTAAAACCAAAGAGAAAGTATAAATGGAATATTTGGCCCATCTAACATTGAACTGTGGAATCTTTATCATCCTGGCGGTGAGTTTAAATCTCATTAATGGAATGGCCGGTCAGTTTTCTCTAGGTCATGCGGGCTTTTGGGCCATTGGTGCCTATACTGGTGCGGCCTTTTCAGTTTTTTCTCCCCTGCCTATTCCTGATTGGATGAACCTGTTTATCGGATGTGGAATTGGCGGTATCAGCGCCTCTATTGCCGGGATCTTAATTGGCATTCCCTGTTTAAGACTCAGAGGAGATTATTTGGCCATTGCCACCTTAGGTTTTAGTGAAATCATTCGTCTCTTAATTGTTAATATGGATGTCGTCGGAGGGCCCAGAGGATTTACCAATATCCCCAAATGGGCCAATCTCGGTTGGGTTTATTTATGGGTGGTTATAACTATTTTATTCATCTCAAATCTAATGAAAGGAACTCATGGCCGCGCCATCATCTCCATTAGAGAAGATGAAATCGCGGCAGAGTCCATCGGTATTAATACCTTTAAATACAAACTGATGGCATTTGTAATTGGCTCAGGATTTGCGGGAGTCGCAGGTGCTTTATTTGCCTACTCTCAACAATTTATACACCCTAATGGGTTTAATTTCTTATGGAGTGTAATAATTCTTTTAATGATAATTCTTGGAGGCCTAGGCTCAATTACCGGTGCGGTTATCGGCGCAGTTATTCTCACCCTGTTGCCTGAAGTTTTAAGACTTATGGGTGAGACAATTAGTCAGTGGCGAATGGTTATCTACTCGCTACTTTTAATTATGCTAATGCTCTGGAGACCTCAGGGACTTTTTGGCAAAAAAGAGCTCAATCTTTCGGCCCTTTTAGGGAGAAAAAAATCATGAGCGCTCCTATTCTTCATGCCAATAATATAACCATGAAATTTGGCGGCCTCGTAGCGGTAGATCAACTAAATCTAAAAGTATTTAAAAATGACCTAGTAGGCATCATAGGCCCAAATGGTGCTGGAAAAACTACAGTCTTTAATATGATCACAGGAATTTACACACCAAGTGATGGTGAGATCATCTTAGAAAAAAGAAACATCAACACAGAACGACCTTACGCTATTTCTCAACTTGGAATTTCAAGAACTTTCCAAAATATCAGATTATTTAAAGACCTTTCGGTTATAGACAATATTCGTCTGGCCGGGCACCAAGGCCTGACCTACTCTGCTATGTCTTCGATAATTAGATCTAAAAGTTTTAAGACAGCGGAGAAGAAGCTAACGGAAGAGGCAATAGATCTTTTAAAAATATTCAAACTGGAAAACAAAAAAGATTTTCTCGCCAAAAACTTACCTTACGGTGAACAAAGAAGACTTGAGATTGCCCGTGCCTTGGCCACAGGACCGCAACTCTTGCTTCTTGATGAGCCGGCCGCAGGAATGAATCCTAATGAAACAAATGAACTAAGCGAGCTTATTGGTTGGCTTCGTGATTACTTTAAAATCGCTATTTTATTAATCGAACATGATATGGGGCTAGTGATGAATGTCTGTGAAAGGATCTATGTCCTAGATTATGGAAAACTCATTGCTCATGGAACTCCCGGGGAAATTCAAAATAATCCCAAAGTTATTGAGGCCTACCTAGGGACTGAGGTAGATTAATGGAGAACTATATTTTAGAACTTAAAAATCTCAATATTCACTATGGTGCTATCCATGCCATCAAAGGAATCAACCTAACTATTAAAGAAGGCGAAATAGTCACCATCTTAGGATCTAATGGAGCTGGAAAAACTTCGACTCTAAGATCCATCTCAGGCCTTATTAGGCCCTCATCTGGTGAAATAATTTTTAAGCAAAACCCTATTCATAAATGGAAAGCGCATAAAATTGTCAAAGCGGGTCTTGCCCAATCTCCGGAGGGGAGACTTATATTCCCTGATCTAACAATTTTGGAAAACTTAGAAATGGGAGCGTACCTGAGAAATGATAAAGATGGCATTTCCAAGGACATGGATTACGTCTGTAATTTATTTCCTATTTTAAGCGAAAGAGAAAGTCAGCGTGCGGGCACCCTCTCCGGAGGAGAACAACAAATGTTGGCCATCTCTCGCGCTTATATGTCGAGTCCTACCCTCTTATTATTAGATGAACCAAGCCTGGGGATTGCTCCTATATTAGTAAAGACAATCTTTAAGGCGATCAAAGAAATAAATTCCCGAGGGACTACCATTTTGTTAGTTGAACAAAATGCCTTTGCTGCATTAAAAGTTGCTGACAGAGGGTATGTGATGCAAACTGGAGAAATTATCATGAGTGGCCCTGCCCAAGAATTAATAGAAAATGATGAAATTAAAAAGGCCTATCTAGGCCATTAAGGGAAAAATGTTATGTCGCTTGAAAGTTCTATAAATAAACTTAAAACAATTGTTAAGTACTCGACGGTAAAAGGGCAAAAGCACCTTGATTTATCTCTCGTAAGCGCGGGTGATAGAATTGACTTTGAAAAAGCGTTAGCAAAAATAAATGTTGCAGTAAAAAATGGCGAACTCACTGAGGAAAAACTTAAGCAAAGACTTGGCCTAATCTAGGTGTCTAAACTCCGCTTCAATTACATCTTCCTTTGATTTAGGTTGTTTTTTCTTGCTACCTCCAGCTGCCGCCTGGATATTTCTTACCGATTTATAAGTTCTATAAATTGTCCGAGCGACAATAAATAAAAAATATAATAGAAGTGCTCTAAATATAATAGCTGCCATTTAAATTCCTTAAATTTAGACACTTTTAATATGGTGCCTAAATTGGCCTTGTCAAGGTTATCACCTTTGTTTAACATTAATAACCCCCTTTTTTGCGTTGGATTATGCCATAAATAATGATAGGTTAGGGCCTTAATTTAGGAGAACTATTATGAGTGAAAATTTCAAACCTATCCATTGGGCCGATCAAACTGCTGATAGAATCATCCGAGGAAAAGGTGATAAAGAAGTTTATACACTAGCATCTGGTATCACTCCATCAGGTGTAGTTCATTTTGGAAACTTTAGAGAGACTATGACGGTAGATCTCGTAGCTCGCGCACTTAAGGCCCGAGGAAAAAATGTTAGGTTTATTTTCTCCTGGGATGACTACGACACTTTTAGAAAAATTCCGAGGAATATGCCAAACCCTGAAGAGCTCGAAAAATATCTATTCCAACCAATCGTTGATACCCCAGATCCCTTTAATAAATCAGAGTCTTATGCCGCCCACCATGAAGCAAACTATGAAGGACAACTTCATCGGGTAGATGTAAATCCAGAGTCAATTTATCAGGCGAAAAAATATCGCGCTGGTGATTATAAAAATGAAATAAAAAAGACTCTCGCTAGTCGTGATAAGATTGCTAAAATTCTTAACCAACACAGAAAAGAAGATCTTTCAAATAGCTGGTGGCCGGTCTCAATCTATTGTGAAAAGTGTAACCGGGATAAAACTTCTGTTTTAAACTATGATGGAAATAATGAACTCTCCTACGTATGTGACCTCTGCTCGCATAAAGGAAAACTAGATCTAGATAATACTTCAAGGGTAAAGCTTCCCTGGCGACTTGACTGGCCTATGAGATGGGTCTTTGAGGATGTCGATTTTGAGCCCGGTGGAAAAGATCACTCAAGTGAAGGCGGAAGTTACACCACTGCCAAAGAAATCGTCAAAGATATCTATGGCGGAGAGGCACCACTTTACCTGCAATATGAATTTGTGAAAATAAAAGGTGGAGCTGGCAAGATGTCCTCTTCTTCTGGAGAAGTTGTCACCTTAAATGATGTCTTAAATGTTTATGAACCAGAAATTGTGCGCTGGATTTTTGCCAGTTACAGGACCAATGTCGAGTTTGCCGTGAGCTTTGACCTAGATGTTTTAAAGGCCTACGAAGATTTTGACCGTCAGGAAAGACTTGCCTTTGGAGTAGATTCTGGAAATCAAAAGAAAGTTGATATGGCCAAAAGAGTCTATCAACTCTCCACAGTAGGTGAATTGCCAGATGAAATGCCTATTCAACCATCATTTAGACACCTTTGTAATCTTTTGCAAATCAATGAAGGCAACGTGGAGAAGACCCGTTCCGCCTATGAGATTAAAAATGATCGAGATGAGAGAAGATTTAAAGAAAGATCTCACTGTGCCCTCTATTGGCTTAAAAATTATGCTCCTGATGATTTCAAATTCCATGTAAACGAGAAGGCCCCCGCCATTGAATTAAATGATTTTCAAAAATCATTTTTTAGAAACCTCAAATCTTTTTTAGAAAATGGCATTGATAACATTTCAACGGATAAAGAACTGCATGAAAAAATGTATGATTTTATCAACGAAATAAGAGAATCTAAACCAGACTTTAAACCAGGAGAGGTATTCCTTCCTCTCTATCAAATCCTTATCTCTAAAGAAAAAGGTCCAAAGCTTGCAGGATTTATTATGTCGATAGGAAAAGAGAAGATTTTAGCGCTCTTAAATCAGCTAGATATTTAAAGTGGGAGAGACCAAAATCTCTCCCCGATCTTTTATCTTAGTTTTTTAACTACAAAATTCGCTCTTCTATTTTGTGACCATGACTCACGATTGTGACCGAAGGACACTGGTTTTTCTTTACCGTAAGATATAAAGTTAAGTTTTAAAGAATCAACCCCATTCGCCACCATATAATCGTATACCACCCTTGCCCTTCTCTCACCTAAGGCGAGGTTGTATTGAGCAGATCCTCTCTCATCACAATGACCTTCTATCTCAAGTTCCATTTGGTGATGCTCTTGTAGATATTCAATATTGGCATCGAGAGCTTCTTGGGCCTCTCCTCTTAAAACTGATGAATCAAAAGCAAAGAAAACAGTCTTTAAAGGCCCTGCAGTACCTGAATCTGAATCACCATTTGCTTCCATTACATAATCATCTTTAGTGGCAACTGGCTCACCAGATCTCTTAGTAGAGGAACAACCAAAAAGGTTGAATAAAGCAATTAAAATAATAAATCCCGTAATTTTCTTTCCATTAATTAACATTTCATGACTCCTTCATTTTGAATGGATTATTTACATCCATTGTATGTCTATTTAGCAATAAAAAAAAGACTATGATTTTTGCCATAGGCCTTCTATAAATTTCATTTATAAATACGAATACCTCTATGTCTGACTATATATATCGGAGTAATATAACGTAATTTGAAAAAAAATCGGGATTAACCTAAAATAAGAATTTAAAACCATAACCAGGAGGGATATGGAATGATTTCAAAGCACTTTCCACAAACTGAAAAAATTCTAGGAACAAAGTTATTTTCTGAATTAACATCTCACTTTCACAGTAAAGACTACGGGGCCTTCCCCCAATACTTAAAAGAAAATCTACCGGATATTGGAACCAGGTATTCTTTTATTCCAGAATTATCCCGACTTGAATACACCATCTATACCGGGCAGACACACTATGAAAAATTCATTCCGACCCTTGATACTCTAAGGCCACTGCAAATCATTGAGGACTCTTCAAAGATCTCTCTGTCACTAAGTCCTAATATTAGACTATTTAAAAGCTGGTTTCCGGTTTGGGAAATCTGGCAAGAGTCTACCAATGCTGATGAAACACCTGATTTAATTAATCTTGATCTACAACCCAAAGTTAAAAAACCTTATTTTTATATTATTAACCAAAGCGATAAAGGGCCAAATGCCTACCCAGTTAAAAAGAGTATCTACCACTTAATTGAAGGTATCCTACGCGGGAACTCATTTAGCAGTGTGGCGGCAAAACTGTATGCCCACAAGGAACCAATCGTTTTGACCAAGGCCCTAAATAAGATTCAATCCCTTAGGTTGATTGACAACTATCAAATAGACCAAAGATGACATTTCATCCCAAAAATATTACAACCTAGTTCAGGAAATATTACTCAAGGAATTCTCAAAATGACTCTGAACTTTAAAAATCGCCGGCAAAAACTGTTTGAAGTAATAGAAGATGGTGTAGCGCTAATCCCTTCGGGAAACTATGTGACTAAAAGCCATGATACAGATTTTCCTTTTAGACAGGATAGCAATTTTAACTATCTTACAGGATTTGGCGAACCACAAGCGCTTTTAGTAATTGCGAAAAATCACTCAGAACATAAAACTTTCCTTTTCCTAAGGCCTAAGGATCAACTGGCCGAGCTTTGGAGTGGAAGACGACTCGGAGTTGAAAAGGCGCAAAAAGAGCTAGGCATAGATAAAGTATTTTCTATTGATGAGCTAGATAAAGAACTCCCTAATATCTTATTAGGCCATAAACATATCTACTTAGATATGTTTCATAATCAAGGTTTTCTGCAAAAAGTACTAGGTTTTTGTCAAAAAATAGGAATGGGCAAAAAAAATAAAAAACATAAACCTGAAAAGTTCATAAACTTGCCCCCCATTATTGGAAAAATGCGTCTAATAAAAGAAGCTGGTGAAATTAAGCTACTGAAGAGGGCCGCTACTATTTCATCTCATGCCCACAAAGCGGCCATGGCCTTTGCCTCTCCTGGTAAAAATGAATCTGAAGTTACTGCACTTATGGACTATATCTCTCGCAAAGAGGGGGGCCATGGAAATGCTTATGAATCAATTGTGGCCGGGGGAGATAATGCCAACATTCTTCACTACGTAGATAATAATATGGTCTTAAACGATAAAGAACTGCTCTTAATTGATGCTGGGGCAGAATTTCATCTTTATGCCAGTGATATCACTAGAACCTTCCCCATAAACGGCAAATATACTCCCGAACAAAAAGATCTATACCAGATCGTCCTAGAAGCTCAGGAAGCGGCCATAGGCCAAGTAAAGGTTGGAAAAACCCTAACTGAAAACCATAATATAGCTGTTAAGATATTGGCCCAAGGCCTAAAAGATTTAGGTGTTTTCAATGAGTCTGTGGAGGAAATCATTGAAAAAAATCTTCACCGAACCTACTATCCCCACGGAACGGGACACTGGCTTGGACTTGATGTCCACGACAACTCTCCTTATTTAACCGATGAGTTAAATGACATTAAATTTACTGCGGGAATGGTTTTCACCGTTGAACCAGGTCTTTATCTGCCAAAAAATGATGAAAAAGTACCAAAAAATCTAAGAGGTATTGGAATTAGGATTGAAGATGATATCCTAGTAACTGATAAGGGATTTGAAAATTTATCTAAGGATATTCCAAAAAGTATCCAGGAGGTTGAAGATACTTGTGCGACTGATTATACTACTTTTTTGCTTTAGTGCCTTTGGTGAGGTCAAAGAATATGTAAGGGAGCATAAAAGCTGCCAGCTCACTCTTTTGGTAAAAGAGAGAACTACCTATCCGGAACTATTTGAGACCTTAGAGACTCAATTAAAAGATCGTAATTATAAATTCAACTACGTTACTCCAGGACATAGATTTGCTGAAGGAGACCTCTATCTAAATTTCACTAAGGAAATACTAAGTGGTCTTTTCTTTCCACCCTGTTATATAAAAATAGAAATTAAAGAAGCAAGCGGACAAAAAATGAAAGATTCTGATAAAGTCTTTTTCTCCCACGCAACCAAAAGACTCTATCCTCGTCATTCCCCCTCAGGAACTTATCGCTGTAAACTTGGAGTTAGAGATGTCATCTATCATCTTCCTTACTGTCGGTTGCCAAAGAAAGACTAATTATACTCTTCATACCCCTCTTCGTATCCCGAAGCATAACCTATTTCCTCGGGGCCCATTTCGTACATATCCTCTTCGGTATACTCAATACCTTCTTCCCAGTCTGCTTCAACAGTATCAGTAAATTGTGATTCTTCATCAAAGTCATCTTCATCCATACCACCAAACATTTCCATCTGTGGCCCTTCATCCTCTTCCCATGCGTGAAATATCTCTCCAGTACTTGAGTCTACGTAAGCATAAAAACTACCGGCCATGTCCCGAGGCTCAGAAATGACGATTCTAACTTTTTCCACATACATCCCTACTTCACCTTTTAAAAAGACCAAACTTTCAAGTTTTTGTATTTCTAAATTGGCATCAATCTCGTCGTCATCAAGAAATTCTTTGATTAAGCTTTTCTCCCAATTAGGACTTACTTCATTTTCAAATTTTATATTATTTGGAACATCGGTGATGGGTCTGAAATCAGGACCTAGAAAACGCCTCTCCACCCTAGCAAAGTCACTCTCAACTTCTTTTTCTTCAACTCTCACAGACTTTTGTTCTTCCTCAGGGGGCGCTTCATCTTCAAAATCATAAGTAAGTATCTCTTCTTCTTGTTTATAAGAATCTGTTATTTCGATATCATCTTCCACGTAATCAGGGCCTGATGAAAAAAACATATAGCCGAGATAAGTCAGCCCAAAAAACATTAAAAATAAAAAAAGATTTTTCATCTTAGTGTATTGCATCCCTTATAAAACTATTGATCATCTTGGAAAACCCCTGCTCTAACTGAAGTTCAAGTAAGGCCTTATTAACTTTTTCAATCATTTTTTTTTGTTTGCTATGTTTACTAAAAACCACATAAACCGGAATTTCAGCTAATGGCAGCTCAAGGTGCTTTGCTTTTTGTGCTGACTTATGTTTAAGCTGAACTCGAAGAGCTGAGATTTCATCAATAACTAGGCAATTGGTTTTTCCTGCAGCAAGATCATCAAAAAGTTCTTCAAGTGATTTTTTCTCAATTACTTTAAAATAATTTAGCTTGCGGGCCTTATCCATACGAGAACCATAACTAAAGCCTTTTTTCCAGCCGATGGTTTTAAAGCGAAGGTCTGAAATTTGTTCATAGGGAAATCCCTTACCTTTTAAGACATAAATTCGCATAATCTCGTCATAAAATGGCTCACTAAACTCAAAAAAATTTTCTCTCATTTTTGATTTATAGACTCCTATAAGACCCTTGTTTCCCTTTTTTGCCTCCTCAACTGCTTTATCCCATCTTAGTGCCTCAAATTTAGGTTTGATCCCCGCTCTAAATGAAATTTCTTTAATCATGCTAGGATATAGGCCCCTAATCTTTTTTTCCTTATCGACATACATATAAGGGGGGTAGTCTTCATCCATCAAAAAAATCACTTCAGGAAGGCCTTTAAAGGCCTCTCCCTTAGTCTTATCTATTATTGTGGTAGTTTTTTTTTCCTCTAGGATATCGCTTAAATCGATATCTACATAATCCTGAGATATTGCGACAAAGGGCAAAAATATAATTAAAGCGAGGTACTTCATAACTAAATTTTCGGAATATAAGAGGCCAAACCTTAGGCCTAAACCTTTGTAAAACTCATTCAATTTGGTTTAATGGATTGGGTATCTAATCAACCAACCAGATAGTTGCGTATTCGTAGAGTGATTTCAACAGTAGCTTATTTTTCGTTTTTAGCTAAGTCTTTAAACTTTTTGAAATTTTCAGCATCACCAGTTTGTTGAAAAAAATTGGTCAAATTTTTACAAGCAGATTTATCTCCTAAATAACAGGCCCTTTCAAAAAAATTGATAGAGGCGATTCCCTCTCCAGTGCTTTTAAGCATGGCCCCCACACTTCTACAGGCCTTAGCAAAATTTAGATTACAAGATTTTTTAAAGGCCTTTTTGGCATTTGTGAAGTTTTTGGTTTTGTAATGCATTGATCCCATTACAAAACAAGATTTAGCAGAATTTTTTGAACATAATTTATCGTAATATTTCAATGCCTTTTCATTATCCTTTTTTTGGTAGTAAAAGTTCCCCACGGTGATACACGAATTTTCATGATTGAGATCACATCCTTTATCATAATATTTTATTTCCTGACCTTTCGGAGCTAATTGTCCTGCTCGGAAACAACTTTGAGCATCTTTTTGATTACATTTTTTGGCCATGTCTTTAAATTCATATTTGGGAGCTGCCAAAAGGGAAGTTGAATAAAGGGCCAGTATGATAAGTAGATGTTTCAAAATATATCCTAGATTAAGAGTAATTTTCATATTCTAGAAACAGTGGGATATAAATTCAACCTGCAGCTTATAAAAACCGAGCAAAAAGCCCCACTGTTAAAGAGAACCTATTTCAAGCGTTAGAAATTGCTTAGATTTGAGAGAAAACCTCTGGAAAGTTTATCCTGATATCCTCAACGATCCGTGCTGAGCTTATCGCCTCGTTGTAAATTCCCGCTTGAGCTCTTCTATCAGTTAGTTTACCTGCATGGTGAAGACCTATAACTAATCCATCTTTAAGTGAAATAAGTGGTGCTCCTGATGAGCCTCTTAAACTATCAGCAGAGTGTCTGATTGTATCAAAATCAAAGTTTTGAATTTTTCCCGGAGATATTTTTTTAGTCCAATCACAACGTGGGTCTTGTCTATAATCGCAGTTGTGATGGATCAGATAAATTAAATCATCTTCCATTAAAGGTTCATCATCAACTTTAAGTTTTAAATGGCCCACCATTTTCCCTGGATGGTTACGACATCTGATCAGGGCATAATCTAGTTCTTTATTGCTGCCGATAAACTCATCACAGTGAAAGCTAAGCTTATCAGTTTTAGGTATATTCATTTCATGGGCGAAATCGACAACGATATTTTGCGCCTCTTTATCGCTAGAGACACAATGATGATTGGTCATCAATATGTCGTTGCTTATTAAAAATCCAGTACAACGAGAGCTAACTGCAGGAATCATCATATCCCCTACGGCCTTAGCATTATCCCTAATGGAACCTTTAAAGTTGGCACTGTTAGAAATACTCTTCCAGTTCAATTCCCTAATAACCACTCCTGAGGCATTGGTTTCCACCATTTTTGTAGGAGGATTGCCACAAGAGATCAGTAAAATAGTTATTAGTGGTATGAGGTTTTTCATTAGAACCAGGTTAGCATGGGCCTTGGCTTTTCCCGAATTTCTTGAAATAAATTCAGGGGTTTAGCGAAAGTAGACGTCATATCGGGTACTTTTACCCTGATAGATATGGCCTGGTTTCTCATCTAGGTCTGGCGCTTTGATAGGTCTCTTAATAATAAATCTAGACCTGGGAATCCCTTGGGCCCAAGTGACAGTCTCTTTAAAGTCAGGATCATCCCCCACCACTTCTCGGATAATTCTCATCTCTTTTCTGGGTAGGGCCTTACGGTTCCCTTCTGGGTACATGGGATCGTAGTAAACCGCCAATGGCCTCTGATCAAAGACATGATCACGAGGATCTCCTCTTATAAGAGTGAAGCGTTCCTTAAAAAGATGCCCTAACTCTTGATCTTTTTGTGCCCTCTCTAAGGCATCCTGGAGCAAGGCCCACATGATCTTATTTCTTTCAAAGGCGACGACTTTAGCGCCAAAAGATAAAAGGAGTAGAGAATCAGAACCAGTACCACAGGTGATATCCCACACTAGGGGGCGATCCTGAAATTTTCCTCCCAAGGCCTTGGCCAGGGGTTCTTTTTTCAGGGAGTAATTCTGTTTTTGGTGATATTTCAAAGGCGCTATAAAATCGATGAAAAATGGCCTTAGATTCTCCTCTTTAATGGTTGGAGTCATAAGTGCTAGACGCCCCTCATAGGAGTACAAATACAACTCTTCCACGGAGTTCACCAAGATAAATTCAGGATCATTCTGAAGAAATTCTGGTACATCATTTAGATTGCTTGAAAATATTGATATCATCTAGCGCATTATGACTAATTGGGTGGAAAAAGTCCCCCTCATCATGTAAGATTTGCCCTTAAAATTAAACATCTTTAGGAAGTTTTTTATGGCCCACAACTTCTCCCATCTACCTTATGACCCCACAAAACTACAAAGAGAATTAAAAAAATACTATATCTCCGCCACAGAGGATGAGATCCAGGAGATGCTAAATTCTCTGAGCATAAATAATCTAGAAGAGCTATTTGCCCATATTCCAAACGAAGTGATGTTTGAAAAAGCTCCAAATATCTGTAAGGAACTAGATTATGAGAGTCTAATCTCCCATCTAGAACAGATGGCCGCCAAAAATAAAATAAAAACCTCTTTTATTGGAGATGGACTTAAAAATTACCGAGTTCCAGAAATTGTCCCTTTTGTATCTGATATAAGAGGTCTCACAACTGCTTATACTCCATACCAACCAGAGAGATCTCAGGGAACACTTGCAACTTTGTGGATGTATTCCTCCACCCTTTCCATGCTAACTGGTTTTGAGGCCATCAACTCCAGCTTATACGATCGTGCCACCGGAATGTTTGAAGCGATCAAGACCAGTATCAGACTTAAAAGAAATACCGACACGGTTTTAATTTTAAAATCTAATTATCCTGGTGATATTGAAGTTGTAAGAACTCATGCCAAAGAGACCAAGGTCAAAATTGAAACCATTGACGTTGATCCAAAGACTGGAATTACCAATATCTCTGCCTTAAAAGAAAAGGCCAGCTCCATTGAAAACCTCGCGGGAATTGTCTTTCCCCAAGTTAACAATCTTGGAAACTTAGAAGATGTATATGCAATTAGCTCGCTTTGCAGGGATTTGGGAGTTAAATCCATCGCTATAATTGATCCCATGCTTCTCGCAACGGGAGGGCTTGTTCCACCAAGCGAATACGAGGCCGATATTATCGTCGGTGAAGGCCAACACCTGGCCATAGGCCCTAACTTTGGCGGCCCAGGCCTTGGTATATTTGGCATTAGGTACAATGATAAAAATAAATTAGATATAAGATCCACTCCAGGAAGATATATCGGAAAGGCCAAAGATGCTGATGGTAATGACTGTCTCTCCATGGTGCTCTCTACTCGTGAACAACACATCAGAAGAGAGAAGGCCACTTCCAATATCTGTTCAAATCAAGGTTTCCTATCCACACTTGTTGGAGCTGCCGTTTTAGAGCGTGGTGAAAAAGGAATGAGTGATTCTTGTAAGGCCGGCAAAGAGATGGCACTAAAAGCTGCCAAGGCGCTAACTGGTTTTGAAGGCGTGGCCCTAGCGTTTAACTCTGCCTTTTTTAATGAATTTACTTTAGAATTTAAATCTCCAGTAAGTGAGTTAATAGAAAAAGCAAGAAAATCAGATATCCACCTCGGTGTGGATGTCTCAAAAAGAGTAGAGGGAAATAGAAACCTTTTACTACTATCCTTTTTTGATATTCATACAGATCACGATCTAGATAAACTTATTAATTTCTTTGCTGACAACTTCACCCCAAGTAAAAAAAATGTGACGATTGCCGATATTCCAAAAAACCTAAAAAGATTAAATCCGGTAGGCCTTCCGAGCTTCTCTCTAGATGAACTGAAAAAATTCTACACTGAACTCGGAGAGCAAAACGTTAGTCCTGATAATTCAATTTATCCACTCGGCTCTTGTACCATGAAGTACAACCCCTATATCAATGACTACGCTGCAGGACTTTCGGGTTTTACTGACATCCACCCACAAGCTCCAGAGGGAGATGCTCAGGGCTGTTTAGAAATCATTTATGAAACTCAAGAAATCTTTAAAAATTTAACCGGACTAAGTGGAGTAACCACTCAACCAGTAGCGGGTGCTCAAGGCGAATTGGTTGGAATCAAAATGTTTCAAGCGTATCACAGAGATAGAGGGGAAAACAGAGATGTTATCTTAATTCCTCGAACCGCCCATGGAACCAACCCTGCAACTGCCACCATGGCCGGTTTTGAAACAAAAATCGTGGATGGTAAAAAAACCGGAATCATAACCGTTGAGGCCAATGACCATGGCCAAATCGACCTTCATAAACTTAAAGAACTAATTAAAGAGTATGGGCCAAGAATTGCCGGTATTATGGTGACAAACCCCAATACCTCGGGAATTTTAGAAAAAGAGTTTAAGGCCATGGCAGATTTAATCCACAAGGCCGGAGGTCTGGTCTATATGGATGGGGCAAATATGAATGCCATTGCCGGCTGGATTGATCTGAAAAAACTTGGAGTGGACGCTGTTCACAACAACACTCACAAGACCTGGACCATCCCTCACGGAGGTGGTGGCCCCGGAGACGCCTTTGTAGCTGTTTCAAAAATCTTACTAGACTACCTTCCAGGAATTCAAGTTATAAAAGATGGCGATAATTTCAAAACTGTAACGCCATCAAAAAGTATCGGTACCTTTCATCGCCATTTTGGTAATTTTGCCCATAAGGTGAGATGCTACGCCTATCTAAAGGCCCTCGGAAGTCATGGTGTAAGAAAAATGAGTGCCGTGGCGGTTCTCTCTGCCCGCTACCTTTTTGAAAACTTAAAAACGATTTATCCCACCCTACCCATAGGAGCAGAAGATCAAACTCGAATGCATGAGTTTATCATTACTATTGAACCTGAACTCTTTAAAAGAATCGAAGAATCTGGTACACCAAAAACTCAAGCAATTGCTCGAATCGGAAAACTTTTTCTAGATTTTGGCCTTCATGCTCCAACAGTGGCCTTTCCAGAAATTTTTGGATTAATGATTGAGCCAACAGAGAGTTTTTCTAAAAATGAGCTAGATCGTTTTAATGAAGTGGTTTCTGCCATTCATAAAATTCTTTTTGAAACCCCAGAGGTATTAACCTCTGTCCCTCACTTCACTCCAATTCGAAAAGTTGATGAAGTCGGTGCCAATAAAAACTTAATCCTTTTTGAAAAAATTACCAAGTTACCTAAAGTCTTAAAAAACAAAATAGATCCAAGCGAACTTTCCCAAATGAATATAGGTGATATTTGCCAAAAGATTTTAAAGGCCCATCAGGAAACGATTTCTTAACTTAAGGCAACTTTTACCCCAATCTATCGCCCTAAACTTATCTGTATAATAAGGAGAACTCCTTATGTAAAAGATTATGTCCAAAATTAATATTCTTTTTATTATTTCCTTAATTTTTACATCCTTCACTGCCTTATCTCGAAATGACCTCCAGTAGTTTAGACCATTAAAAAGCGGTTTAGATTCTCACCTCGATAGAAAAAGGCCTTTGCTTGAAAGGCCGCTTGAACATCACCTAGCAAAACTTATCCCACTTAAAGTTGATGCCACAACAGAAGTCCCTCAAGGTGACTCAGGAGCAAGACTATTTAAAATCGCCAAAAAAAATAGAACCCTTTGGACTACTGCCATGAGTTTGGCCATTCCAACGGGAGTGCTAGTTCAAGGAATGCTCTCATGGGATTGGGGGAAAGATAAGAAAAAATTCGGCTTTGGGAGTGAGGGCTGGTTTAGTCCTAGTTCTTACTCTGGGGGGGCCGATAAAACAGGCCATATGATGAGTCATTACATTCAAAAGAGATTTTATACATGGCTTTTTTATAACCTAGGCCACGACCTTAAAAACTCTCAGCTCTTTGGACTTTTGGGAGCGGGACTTACAGGCCTTATGATTGAACTAGGAGATGGTATCTCCCGTTACCGCTTTTCCTGGGAAGATCTTTTTATGGATACCATTGGTATTACCTTAGGGTGGGTTCTCGATCAATATCCGAAATTAGATGAACTCATAGGACTGCGCTGGGAGTACTGGCCTTCAGAGCAATACTTTGATGATCAAAATAAAGATAAGATTGATTTCATGAGTGATTACAGTGGCCAGAAATTCTTCTTCTCTGTTAAGGCCCTGGGAATTCCGACTCTCAGGGAAAAATGGTATACCAGATATCTAACCCTTGATGTTGGCTATTACACCAGAGGATACAAACCAGATTACACCCCAGAAGAAATAAATCGAAATAACAACTCTCAGTGGTGGTCTTACGGTATTGGCATAAACCTTGGTTCTTTAATTAATGATGTCACCTCTAAAAATGGCCTTACAAAAATACTTGGATCTATCACTAAGTATTGGGTTCCTCCTGGAATCATCTATAGTGGATCTAGCAATATCAGTGGTGGGAAGTACCGTTACAAATAGCAATATCTCATTGCCTAATTAGAGTGTAATAATGCTGTCTGACATTGTAGCATTTCCAATTTATAGTTTGATTCCAGTTACGCCTTTTAGAACCATTTAAGTCCATGCAACGTTTTGATCTTTTATTTTGTAGTTGAAAGGTATTTAATCCCTTATTGATAAATTTCCACTTCTGGCCATCTCTTTTATGACAACTATAGACACCAATGCGCCCACCATTTCTATCAGAAAAAGAATCTAGGCATTTTCCAGTCTTTTTATTTTTAATCAAAAAATAACCATCAGATTGTTTTTCAACCACCCATTGTTGACGGGCCTTTGAACGACTTCTTAAATAGCTATATTGAATACTATAACTACCGGCCTCGGTTAAAAATTTATTACTAATCTTAGGTCTGATTTGATAAGTACCATTTGAAATACTCGTCTGAGAGGTATTAAGCGCTCTCACCACCCCACTTCCCACATTACTCCAGTTTATTCCCGTGGAAAAGTTCATCCAAACATCTCGATTATTGCCTATCTTTTTTCTAAGCTCCTCATTTTGATCGCCAACAGTGGGAAGGGCAAAATAGTAGTCACTGCCAAACTGAGCAGTACAGTTTGCAGGCCCCTCAGTAAATACTCCACTTTTACTAGTCACTTTCCAGTCAAAAGAGTTGGTCTTATGTCGACAAGCGTGTTGTTTCCTCTCCGTACAATAAACTCCATACCAACGACCATTTCTCTGCTTGGTGCAGTTTCTCCCTCTTCCCCAAGAGCGTGGTTCTCCCGTGGCCCAAGACCAGATAGCAGCATTCACTTTGGAATTATCAACCCAATCCATCTCTAAGTAAGTCATGCCACATTTAGCAGCATCTCTAATAGAATCTAAGGTTACTTTTCCAGAATCTTTTGTCGGATCATATACAATTTTAAGATCTAGCCCTAAAACTTTCCCATCAGACTCCATAAAACCAACAAAATATTTATTTTTAAAACCCTCTCCAGAGCTCCCATTAATTTTTTTCCCATACAGATAACAAGTGTTTCCATTGAAATTTTTAACGTACGCACTTGGCCATCTGGGCCAAAACTTACTACCTTGGCCATGAACAAAATTATGACTTGAATTACTTTGGTTAAAAAACACCACCCTTCTTCCCTTGCTTCTTATATAATCAAGAGATGGATAGCCACCCCCGCTAAATTTTGCCAAGTCTTGCTTACTAAACACTTTATTTGCACCAATTATTTTTTCGATAATATAAGCAAATGATTTAATATCTCCATTAAGTGTATCTTCTAAATACATGACAATCACTTCATTTGGATTTTTATTCATCCAAAGTTTTATCTCTTCTAAGTATGCTGCCCAATATCTACCTTGAACATTACATGTAACTTTTATCTTTTGATTACAGTGAATGGCCCTAAAATTTCCATGTACTTTGTGAACATCGGCGGCAAGAATTCTTATCCCCATATTTAAAAGGTCTGTGGGACTATAAAATTGATTACTCATCAAAGTAGGGCCTGCTTTTTTATACCCAATAGAATTATGTGGAACTACACTGGACATAAAGGAAAAAGGTTTCTTTCTCACAAGTTCCCGTTGAAATTTATGGGATCCCGAAATGTAGGGAACAGGCCTATTAGAAAAGCGAGATCCTGGTGAGCAATAATGACGCCAACTAGACCAGCTCCACCTTTTAGAAAGTCCCCGATCACAGCCAAAATTGACCATATCCCAATATTCTTTTACCCAAACCCGGCATCTTGGTTGTCCTAGTTGACCACAAGAGCGGTCTCCTAGAATATAATTCATTACACCTCTACTCTCTTCCTCACTCTTTTTTTTCTTTCCCCCTGAGGAGAAAGAGTTAAAGGATAAAAGTAAAGTTAGCAAAATTATAAATTTCATGAATTAATCCTCTTTACTCTCTAGCAATATCTCGTTTTAATTTATCTACAAACATTTCATGTTTTTCATCTGTATCTTTAGCTGCTATTTCTTCGGCCTGATCAACTATACCTTCTTCATACTCATACTCATCAAAATCTCCATTAGATTCAGAGACCATCACTTCAACAATTTCATCGCTATCTGCCGATTCAAGCTCTCTGATCTCTTCAGCAGAGGCCATGAAATTTTCAGCATCATCAGGGTCAGGATATTTAACTTTTTTATCTTCAACTATCAGGGATTCATTAATATTTTTATTAAGAACAAGTTCAATCTCTCCATTTTGTGAATTGATAATCGCCTCAAAACTTCCATCACTCCCATCAGGTTGCTTAAATTCAACCAAGGCCCTTTCTAAATAAAGTCCGGCCCCCTCATTTAAGGCAACAAATCCTTCCTTTTTGGTAATTTTAACCTGGCGATCATAAGTGCTTGATTCATTTAAATGGGCCATAGTCTTTTTATCCCAGTTGGGATCGACTTTATTAATATAGTTTATTTTTTCCGGCCATTTATCTAGAAGTTTCATCCCCTCACCAATAACAACTCTACCGTTTAATTTAGGGATATTTGAATTAACTATCCCTTTAAAAAGGACTTCACCTTTAGAAGCTCTTATATCTTCTTTTTTCTTTTCCATCTCAAGATTGGTCTCGACGACTTCCTCTTTAATAAAATATCTCCAAATGCCTGCCATCAAGATGACTAATAAGATTCCGGTCAATATTTTCTTCATTAACGCTCCCCACTTTTTATCAAAGACCTATCGTCTTTTTCTATATTTTGATTATTTTTTTAAACAATTTTAATCTAATCCGTCGAAAACAAGGCACGACAATTTCAACTAACTAAATAATATTTACTTAGTTAGAGCTGTTAAATACAAAGATTGTTACGGAAAACAAAAAAGTTTTTGATAGAGATATTTAAGAAAACCTTGATGAAGTCATAACATCAAAGTAAAAGACGAAAAAAAATCGCTTATAAAGTAGTATTCACTTCACTTAGATGGACCAGCCCACTTCCTTTTACTACTTTCCCTAGAACATAGTATTTTTCACCTAGTCCTTTCAAAGTATCCATAATTTCGTTGGGAGAGCTCGTAGCTATCACAAAACCTACCCCCATATTAAAGGTAGTATAGAGTTCTTTATCATCTAGTCCTGATCGCTCTTTTAATACCGAAAATATCTCCGGGGCCTCATCAAGGCTTGGAAGTGCTTCAACTTGGTAGTCAAAGTTTTTATTCATACGGGCAACATTAGTCATTCCCCCACCAGTGATATGGGCCATACCTTTTATGGCATCAGGGTGAGTTTCCATAAGCTTTTCAACCAGCTTGCAATAAATTCTTGTGGGAGTTAATGCTTTTTTAAGCAGTTCTGTTTCATCGTCATTAATTAATTTTCTAACTAGGGAAAATCCATTTGAATGAACTCCGCTTGAAGGAAGACCGATTAAAATATCCCCCTCACTAAGCTTAGTACCATCAATGAGGTTTTCTTCCATTACTTCACCAACGGCAAAGCCTGCAAGATCATACTCGCCACCCTGATACATTCCTGGCATTTCAGCTGTTTCACCACCAATTAGTGCGGCACCAGATTGTTCACAACCTTCTATAACACCTTCAATAATCTGCTCACCAACTCCAACATCTAAAGCTCCCGTGGCGAGATAATCCATAAAAAAAAGTGTTTTAGCACCAGTGCAAAGAATATCATTCACACACATGGCGACTAGATCAATTCCTATAGTGCTGTGAATATTTAAATTTTGAGCAATTTTAAGTTTTGTTCCAACTCCGTCAGTTCCCGCAGCGAGAAGTTTTCCTGGAGAGACTTCATAAAGACAAGCAAAGCCACCAACTCCTGCGCGAACGCGAGACCCATAAGTCCCTTTTACTTTTTTCTTGATACGCTCAACAAGGGCCTCACCTTTTTCAATATCGACTCCGGAATCTTTATATGAAATTGCCACAACTATCTCCTTAATGTCTAAAGTGTCTTCTACCGGTAAATACCATAGATGTACCAGTCTCGTTACAGGCATCGATCACATTTTGATCTTTTATACTGCCACCAGGTTGAACAATAAATTTAATTCCCGCTTTAGAAGTTGCCTCAATATTATCGGCAAAAGGAAAAAAAGCATCAGAGACAAGAAGTGCCTCACTTAAATTTTCTACCCCATTTTCTCTCGCCTTTTCAATTGACTGAGCAACACTTATCAAACGGTTAGGGTTTCCCATTCCAGCACCGATAATTGAAAAACCATTTTCACTTTTTGAAAATAGTCCTATAGCATTACTCTTTAAGTGCTTACAGACCATGGAACCAAATTTGGCCAGCTCCATTCTTGCATCGTCAAAAGGAATATCCGTAACTACTTTATAGTCTTCATCTAGACCTTCATCTTCTTCTTGTACTACCCAGCCACCCGTGATGGATCTAACCATGTAATCAGACACGTTAAGTTCATCTAGGTTTACAGGAATCAGTCTTAGGTTTTTCTTTTTAGCAAAAATTTCAAGCGCCTCATCACTAAAAGATGGAGCACAAATAACTTCCACAAACCTACTTGAAAGCCAGTCAGCTGATGCTCTATCCAGTTCCCTATTAAAACAAATAATTGAGCCAAAGCTTGAAATAGGATCTCCCGCCCAGGCCATTTCAAGTGCCTGAAGAGATGTATTGCTCATGGCCGCGCCACAAGGATTACTGTGTTTAATAATGGTTACAACACTTTTAAATGGCCCATTTTTAGATAATTGGTGCAAATCAAGTGCCGATCTTAAAGCGGCATCAGCGTCTAATAAATTATTATAAGAAAGTGCCTTTCCTTGAATTGGTTTTGCTTGAGCAAGTCCCTTCCCAAGCGGCCACTGATAAACATAACCTTTTTGGTGAGGGTTTTCTCCATAGCGTAACTCTTGTGCTCTCATTGGGGAGAGACAGAAAGTCTTCCCTTCCACATTATTTTCTCGCTCTAATTCTGAAGCGATAAGCGAGTCGTAAAGAGCTGTATGCCTGAAGGCCTGAAGGCATAATTTCTTCCTAAGGTTTAAATCTGTCGCCCCGTCAAATTCCACTAGAGAGTCTATTAACTCACGATATTCTGCCGGATCTGTACTTACCGTAACATGGGCATAGTTTTTAGCGGCCGCTCTAACCATAGTAGGCCCGCCGATATCAATATTTTCTACTAGTTCTTCTAAAGTTCCACCTCTTTTTGCTACTTCTTCAAAAGGATACAGATTACAAACGACAAGGTCGATGGCCTCTATTTTTAATTCCTCGGCCTGTCTTAAATCTTCAAGAGAATCTCTTTTAAAAAGTAGACCTGAAGCTACTTGAAAACTTAAAGTCTTCATCCTGCCAGCAAAGGCCTCCGGATTTCCCGTAACTTTTTCTATTGGAGTTACTGGAAGCCCTAAGTTCATAATAAATTTAGCAGTTCCACCAGAGCTTATAATCTCTACACCTCTGTTATTTAACTCTTGGGCCAGAACATCAAGGCCTGTCTTATCACTCACACTTAAAAGTGCTCTTTTGATTTTTACAAGTGAGTTGTTCATTTAACTCCCTCCAAGTATTTAATGATATTATCAAATAAGTGCTGTCCCATACCTTTAGCGAAAGGATCGGCCTTTTTGTTTTTATAAGTGGCCTCAAACAGATAGGCCTCAGGATGTGGCATCATTCCTAAAATAAGTCCGGTAGGGTCACACACAGCTGCGATATTTTTATAACTTCCGTTAAAGTCTTTATCGTAGCAAAAAGGGATCTGACCGTTTTTAGACAGAGTATTGAAAATCTCTTCTTCTTTGCCTTTGGCAAAAACAACTCTTCCCTCTCCATGCCTGACAGGAAGTTCTATTGAGCTTTTGTTTAAACCCTCTGTCCATTTACAAACAGAACCGTCCACTAGATTTAACTGAGTCCAGCGATCTATAAATTGGCCATCTTTGTTTGCTGCCAAGGCCATAACTCTTTCATCTTTTGGATAAGGAAGTAGTCCCAGTTTAACTAGCACCTGAAAGCCATTACAAATTCCTATTATAGGTTTTTTATCATCAACAAACTTAGTAAATGCTTCTTTTAGGCCATGCTTTATTTTTAAGGCCAAAACTTGACCAGAACCAAGCTCATCACCAAAAGAAAAACCACCAGGTATGGCCATTCCCTGAAATTCATTTAAAAGAGATGGCCTTTCTAACAAGTCATTTATATGAACAATAGTAGGGACACCTCCTGCTTCTTTAAAGGCCCAGGCCGTTTCCCTTTCACAGTTAATTCCGTCACCTGATAATATTAAAAATTTAGGACCGTTCATCTTAATTCCCTCTCTTCCAGGCAGTAATCATTTTATCCATAGAGGTGTTTAAGACTTGCTCGCCATCCATATTAACTTCGACCAAATCACCAGAAGTTACTTTACCTAAGGATTTATATGAGACATCTGCAAAATGTTTTTCAAAACTTTCTTTACTCTCTGGGGCCACACTGACCAAAAATCTGCCGGGGCCCTCACTAAATAAAAAGTTAACTTTGTCTTGTTCGCCATCTACCTCAACCCTTGCACCAAGTCTCGCTCCCATACTTGACTCAGCTATTGCCGTGACCAACCCCCCATCAGAGAGATCATGACAAGATTTAATAAGCCCTAATTGGCAGGCCTGATAATAATCTTGATACATCTTTTTATTTGCATCTAAGTTAATTTCTGGAAGTTTTTCATCACTAACTTTATAAAGCTCAGCAAACTCAGATCCTGCAAAGCCAACGCTTTGCTCACCTAGAAGATAAATTAAATCTCCTTCCGCTTTAAAATCACTTGTTACTGTGGCAGTGATTTTTGATTTTGCCATGGCGGTCACTAAAAGGGTTGGCAGGATTGAAATAGTCAATTTCTCCCCTCTATGGTTTTTACCGCGGAAATCATTTTTCATACTATCTTTCCCACTGACTAGTGGAGTCCCATAATTATTACAGATGTCATAAAGTCCTGAGCATGTTCGCACTAGCTGGGCCATTTTATAATCACCGTCTGGGTTTTTCTTTGTTTTAACTGGATCAGGCCAACAAAAGTTATCAAGTAGACAGAGATGATCAATATCGCCACCACTTGCAACAACATTTCTAACTGCTTCATCAACTGCGTATTGGCCCATTAAGTACGGGTCCCAAAGAGAAATTCTAGGTGCTAGTCCACAACCTATATTAATTGCGTTATCCTTCTCTCCCCCGTGAGGATAGAGCCATAAAACACCACAATCAGATGGGCCATCAGCTTCTTTTCCAACAAATGGTTTTATATGAGTTGCCCCTTGAACTTCGTGATCATACCTTCTAACCCAAGGTTCTTTTGAAGCAATATTTGGTGTATTTAAAAGTTTTAAAAGTGTGCTTTCAAAAAACTCACTTCCTTTATTTTCGGGAACATCTTCACGGTTATCTCGAGGGATCCAAGTCTTTCTATCTCTTGGGCCATCCCAATTAGCTTCAAGCTGCATTGGTGGAAGAGAGTCATGCAGAAAATGTAGATTTAAATCAGCGACAATTTTTTTCCCATAATAAACTTCAAGTTTTCCAGAATTGTTGAAATCACCTATATCGGAGGCCTCTACTCCTCTTCTTTTTGCCAGGTCCATAAAGGCCTGCATATCTTTTTCTGGTACTGCGACAGTCATACGCTCTTGAGATTCACTAATCATCAGCTCAAAAGGCATAAGCCCTGGGTATTTTACCGGGCAAAGACTTAAATCGACTTTCACCCCTCCTGTCATGGTTGCCATCTCACCAACGCTAGAGCTTAACCCTCCCGCGCCGTTATCAGTAACACTTGAATAGAGTCCTAAATCTTGTGCTTCTAAAAGAAAATCAGAAGCTCTTTTTTGTGTCAGCGGGTCACCTATTTGCACTGCAGTTGCGGGAGAATTTTCATTAAGCTCAAGAGAACTAAAAGTTGCCCCATGTATTCCATCAGCACCAATCGCACCGCCAATCATTACTACTCTGTCACCTAGGGAAGGTATTTTTTCACTAGAATTTCTGCCATCTTTAAGTTTTGCCGGCATAGCACCTACAGTTCCTACAAAAACAAGAGGCTTTCCTGCATAGTCTTGATCAAAATAGATGGCGCCATTTACTGTAGGGATTCCACTTTTATTTCCACCATCTTCAACACCTTGATGAACTCCATCGAAAATTCTTCTAGGGTGCATAAGGTTACTTGGCATTAATTCTTTTTCGGCGTCTGTCGGCATATCAGGTGGGGCAAAACAAAACACATCAGTGTTAGCGATAGGTCTCGCACCAAGGCCACAACCTAAAATATCTCGATTCACTCCTAAAATACCGGTTAAGGCACCACCATAAGGGTCGAGGGCCGAAGGACTATTATGAGTTTCTGCTTTGATACAAAGGTCTATGTTTTTATCAAAACGAACGATTCCAGCGTTATCGCTAAAAACAGAAATCAACCAATCTAGGTTTCTATCTTTTTCAATTTTTTTAGTAGAACCTTTAACAAAGGTTGGGTAGAGACCATTAATTTGTCTATTCCCAAGTTTTTTATAACCTTCAGGAATATCACCTTCAACATAATCAATATCACCAGAAAAAATCTTGTGCTTACAGTGCTCACTCCAAGTTTGTGCTAAAACCTCAAGCTCAACATCAGTCGGGTTATAAGGAAGACCTAGTTTCTCTCTCTCTTCTCTAACCTCTTGCTTGCGGTAATAATCTCTAATATAGGTCATTTCCCCTAAAGTTAGCGCCAGACAGTTATCTAAATTTATTTTCTCAAGTTCTGCATCAGTTACTTCAAGAGAAACCTCTCTACATGTCGGTGGCTCCACAATTACAACTTCCGGTAAGCTCACATAAGAAAATCTTTTAGATTTATAAAAATCTTTAGTCTCATATATTTCTATTTTTTGGATTAGATCGTTTCCTAGTAGATCTTTGGCCACAAGATCTGCTTGATCGGAGGTTAGATCACCAAACATAAAGTAAAGAGATCCTGAGGCCACTTCGGCATTAATATCTAATACGGCCAAGGCCTCTTTAGCTGCATGTCCAGGGTTATCAGTCACCCCAGGTCTAAAAGATACTTCTGCCACAAAAGAAGGGGTCTTTCCAAATTTATACTCAACTTCATCGAGATAGAGTTCTTGAATAAGTGAATCAAAAAAAGTTTCTTTTACATCTTCACTAATTTCTAGATTATTTGATTTTAAAAGATAGAAATTAACTTGTTCCATTGCCTCTAGTGGGACATGAAGAAATTCCCTTGCCTCTAAACACCGTTTTTCCAGGTGACCTAAGGTTTCTAAAAATCTTACTTCAATTCTTTTACCAGACATATCTTAACTCTCTTTGGTTACAATATATTTTTTATCCCCATCAAGGCGACATTCAAACTTACCAGCGGCGATTAAATCTACTACATGGGGATATATTTCATGCTCAACCTGGTGCCCTCTACTTCGAAAATCATCCAAGGTATCACCATCTAAACGGGCGAAGGCCTGTTGTTTTATAATAGGCCCTGCATCCACATCACTTTCAACAAAGTGGATAGTAATTCCTGAATACTTAACACCATATTCGAAGGCATCTTTAATGCCATCTTTACCTTTAAAACTAGGCAGAAGAGATGGATGAACATTAATAATTCTATTTAAACCAAGTTCCTTGTCATGAAATTCTGCCAAAAGATCCTGCCCCATTATCTTCATGTAACCGGCCAGTAGCAGCCAGTTAATGTTATGTTCTCTTAAAACTTCAATTACTCGTTTTTCATAATCCCTCTTGGCCATAGCATAGGATTCAAACCCTTCTCTTTTAAAGAGAATAACTACACACTTAACACCAAGTTCACAGGCCTTATCGATTACCGGTGCTTCAGGATTATCAGTAACAACAAGCTCTATGGAATAATTTTCCTTAGTTTCTTGCCAATGCCTTATCAATTCTCTGGCATTGGATCCATTACCTGAAGCTAATATGGCAAACTTTTTAAAGGCCAATGTCCGTTCTCCAATGGGCACCTTTGAAGCTGACATCTTTTAGAGTCTCATAGGCCAGTTTACGGGCCCCTTCCAACTCACTTGCCAAGGCGGTTACACCTAGAACTCGACCTCCACTGTTTACCAGGTCTCCAGCTTCATTTTTTTTGGCCCCCGCCAAAAACATATAATTATTTCTACTAGCTCCTACCTCATTTGGTAGAAGTTCTTGTGGGTAATCTATAGTATTACCTAAATCCATTTTGGTTCCATCAGTTGAAGGATAACCTCCAGAGGTCATTACAATATGAACGGATGTTTCATTTTTAAGCTTTATGGCCTGACTTCCAAGCTCTGAAAGTTTCCCTTGAGCTGCAGAGTATAGAGTTGGCACTAGGTCTCCTGCCACTAAAGGAAGTAGAATTTGTGTTTCTGGATCACCAAGCCTTACATTAAACTCAATCACTTTAGGGTTATCACCTTCAACCATAAGGCCTGCAAAAAGAATACCCTTAAAAGGCATACCCATTTCTTTCATTCCTCGAAGAACTGTTTTAAAAACTTTCTCTTCAATAAATGATTTAGTGGTATCACTTGGCCAGTTCTTTGGTGAATAACCTCCCATACCTCCAGTATTAGGCCCAGTATCACCATTGCCGACTCTTTTATAGTCACAGGCATATCCTAAGGAGATAAAATTCTCACCATCACAAATTGCAAAAGCTGAAACTTCTTTTCCCGTTAGCATTTCTTCTAGCAGAACTCGCTTGGTTTTTACCGTACAATCAGGGTTTTTCATAAAATCAAACAGGGTCTTTTCCGCTTCAACACGGTCTTTAGTAACTACAACACCTTTCCCCGCGGCCAATTCATCGGCCTTAATAACTATCCCCTGGGTTATATCCCATTTTTCCATCGCCGCTTTTGCTTCATCATAGTTATCAAAGCTTAAGGCCTTGGCAGTTGGAATATCATATTCAACCATAAAGTTTTTTGAGAATACTTTTGAACTTTCAAGTTGGGCCGCTTGTCTTGATGGGCCAAAAACTTTCACACCCTTTTCTTCTAAGGCATCTGTGACACCTTCTGAAAGAGGATTTTCAGGCCCAATAACTACAAGGTCAATACCAAGTTCTTTTGAAGTTTTAAGAATTAAAGGAATATCCGTCACACTTCCGAAAAGTGTTGAAACTTTTGGCAACAAGGCCATGCCATCATTTCCTGGCAAGACGTAGAGGTTTTCAACCATTTCTGATTGTGCCATTTTCCAGGCCATTGCATGCTCTCTACCACCACTTCCAAGTAAAAGAATTTTCATCTATTTATCCTATTGAAACTTGTTATAAATTTCGTCCATGGACCATGCACCTTCAAAAGGTCCTTTTCCATAAAATTTTGCAGCTATTTGATTCGCAAGGCCTTTATACATTTGGGAAAACTTCTCAACTACTTTTTTATCTAAGTGCGGAGGAGTTAGTTTCAACTCTTCAATACAAATTTTCTTCCAATCTTTTTCGCCTCTTTCAGCAGCTAAAATTTTGGCCTTCTCAACTCCTGCATACCACTTTGAATCTCGGTAACAGTGACGTATATTTTCTTTAGAAAGTTGTTGTCCTTTATAAGTAAGTCTAAGTTCATCAGGGCCTATGGAATCAACAAACATAAACTTTCTATTTCCATCAGCATCAAGATCGGCCGCAAAAGCTAGTTCAAACTTCCCATCCCAAAGTTCAACACCAACTTCAAAGAAAATATCTTTAAGTCTTACCGCCATAATGCTTACAAGATCTTTTAACCTTTTAGTTTCAATATCATTTAGCCCCGCAATTTCTTGCGCATTTTTTTGAGTAATATATCTGTCTAGTGTTTCAAGCTTGGTAGAAAATTCAACTACGGGAAAATCAAAACGATCGCCTTCTTTAGGAGCATTCTCAAGACCTAGACTTTGCACATAGTCCATATCCTTTATTCTTGTCATCAGTGAGCTTCCAGCTGGAACTCCAAAGCGAAAGATCACTTCAAGAGGAACAAGAGAGCTGATTAACTTTTCTTGATATTTGCTATAATCCCATTTTAAAACGCCACCCTCACTTGAAGATTCTGGGTGATAAACATTAACTGCTTTTACCGCCAGATTATTTGTAAGCTCTTTTACTTCTTGGCCATTATTATCAACGAGTGAAATACAATGGTGAATTGCCCCGTTTTCTCTAAGATCTGCAAGAACTTCATTGCCCTCAAACATCTCCTTAAGTTTTGGCGAAAGTTCCCAATTCCTCCATCTAGCGGAATCACCAAGAATATCAAAAAACATCCATGCCATATAAGCGAGAGACTTTCCTTTGCCATCTAGTTCATCAGGCATTCCACCCCAATCAAAAATACTGTAGCGATCAGA
>Ga0164315_10000086_pt1 | contig 49597 bp, 56 predicted proteins | sample GuaBasSedimGuay6_FD_113737 | JGI IMG/M metagenome (GOLD analysis project Ga0164315, IMG submission 113737) | Subseafloor sediment microbial communities from Guaymas Basin, Gulf of California, Mexico - Guay6, Core 4569-2, 0-3 cm | ecosystem: Environmental > Aquatic > Marine > Hydrothermal vents... | reverse complement strand
GATTTTATATCTGTGAAGTGATAGCACGAGTGAGACATCTATAGTAGCAACTCGCTTGCTACCACGAGTTAGAGAGCGAAACAGATTTTATATCTGTGAAGTGATAGCACGAGTGAGACATCTTATGAAGCATAAAAAAAGCGAGACCGAAGTCTCGCTTTGATACTATGTTTAAAATAGTATAAGATTGTGTTGATTCTATTTTGCGAAGCAAATTAGAATGTGTATTTCATCTCAATTCTTTGTTTGTCATAAGTATCTTCTGTTTCTTCGCTATCCTTTTCATTGATGTATTCTGCTTGTGCATAGTATCCAGATATACTGAAGTTTTTAGTCATAGCATAGTTGAAGCCAAGGCTTGTCTCAGTTGCGTCTGTCTCTACATCTTTGCCGTTTGCATCTTTTGCTGATTGACCGTCTGTGTCATCTGTAGTGATATGTTGTGCCCACAATGTTACAGCTCCCAAAGGCATAGCTGCTTTGAAGTTAAATATAGTAGCGTCTCTTGTGCTTGAAGCATGGAAATCTCTACCATCGAAGTTTGCTTTTGCATCGGTGTCTCCAAATGTGACATCTCCGCCATCTTCACCTGTAAGTATCACACCTATAGTTGCCTGAACTGTTCCGGCATCGATTGTTCCCATAACTCTTGTTTGGGTATTTGTAGGGTCATCTGTAGTTTTATCGGTTTTTAATGATTCATCAATATCATAAGCTACTTGTGCATGGTTTACTTCAATTTTAAGAGTGCCTATATTTACACCTACATTTAAGTTTATAGCTGTCGCACCTGCACCTTCTAAACTTGTGTTGCTATCTGGTGAATTTGCGTCGGTAACAGAGTTGCTATCGCCACCATCACTTAGTTTAGCGAGCCAAACACCGAAGTCAACTACACTTGCTTTTCCCATAACACCAAGTGCCACAAGGTTGTGAGCTCCAACAGGTGCTGCATTAGCAGGTCTATCTGTGCTATTTGCATCTGCATTTATATTACCTGATGTGACATCTGTGTTGAAGAACCAACCAGCTGCTATATTGACAGGACCTGCAGGTAGCACTGCTACTACACCTGTGCCTTGTTGTTCAAGTGCATCGGCAAATGGAGTTGGAACCCCTTGTTTACCAGCAGTGATCGTAGCGAAGCCTGTGTTAAATATAAAGTTCGCATGTGTGAAAGTTAACAGATTTGGATCTTGATCGCCAGTCTCGTCAGTTATGGTGCCTTGTAAATCTGTTCTTAGATTTGCAGTAACCATGTCGTTTACTTTTGACTTGATATCAAACACTGTTCTGTATTGATGTGTTTGTTCTATCGCACCTGGGGCATTTGTGATTGGATCCCTACTGAAAGGACCTTCACTTGTGTTTTGGTCGTTTGAACCGTCTGTGTATCTATATCGCACATAACCAGTGAGGTCAGTGTTTTTTATAGCATCTTCTAATTTTCCAGCGCTGCTCGCAGTGCTGATCCCTGCTACAGCTGTCGCTGCAACTAAACTTAATTTGATAACGTTTTTTATCATAATCATCCTTTTTTTTGTCATTTCGAAATCAACAGTTAGTCTTCTCATGGCTACATCTACATCTACCGAAGTCCGTCCCCCGATAGATATTTCACCCGAAATTTAGAAGCCAAATGCCAAGAAATCTTGAGATATCTTGTATTTGGAAAGCTACCAAAAACTAATGTTGCGAAATTATAACACAAAATTCTTAAAAGTTCTTCAAAATTTGATGTATTTTAGAAAATTTTATGACAATATACGATAAATCGTTGGTTTCGTGGTGTGTTTGGTTTGAGATAAAAATAAGTTTGAGGTGATATTTTGATAAAATATAATACATTTTCTATACTCGGAACCCCGCAACTGCTTATCAGAGAAATTCACTTCGTGAACCGCTACCGCTTTTCTGGTTCGGGGCAAAATTTGAAAACAATCAATAAGATAAAATATTGTAGTCCATATCGTCCCTCGTCGCTCCTGCCTCGTCGCTCACCCCCACTTGTGCCTTTTTTAGAAAAAGGCACGAAAAATCGGTATCGCGAGTTATAATTTCAGGCATATTTTTTCAAAATTTCTTCTGTAGCAACTCGTTTGCTACCACGAGTTAGAGAGCGAAACAGATTTTATATCTGTCAAGCGATAGCACGAGTGAGACATCCAATGATGAAAAACTCGTTTTTCAAACTCAAACAGTTTAGTTTTTTTCACGAAATTTATATATCATATTTTTATCCCAAAATAACAAAGCGAACCATTGTAGCGGAGTTGTTTCGGCTTTGCCTCACAATAGTAGTTTGTCCGCTAAAGCGAAATGCTGATAAAAATAGTATCTATTTCTGTGATAGTAGTTTTAAGCTTCAGCCCCGAACGAGTTCGCGGTTCCGATGGATTTATAGTTTTTCGGAACCCTAAACTTGTTTAGGGCAAAATGTGAAAATAGCAAAATATGTCAGCTTGTTTATAATTGTATGTTGTCGAAGCTTCAGCCCCAGACCAGAAAAGCGATAGCGGTTCACAAAGTGAATATCTGCGATAAGTAGTCAGGGGTTCCGAGAATAATGTTGTGCATATCGTCCCTCGTCGCTCCTGCCTCGTCCCTCGTAAAGCACGAGTGAGACATCTCATAAAGCGAACCATTGTAGTTGAGTTGTTTCGGCTTTGCCTCACAATGATAGTTTGTCCGCTAAAACGATATGCTGATAAAATAGGATATATTTTTGTTTGTAGTAGTTTGAATGATTAGCCCCGAACAAGTTACGGGGTTCCGAGAATAATGTTGTGCATATCGTCCCTCGTCGCTCCTACCTCGCAACTCGTAAAGCACGAGTGAGACATCTAATAGCAGAGATATTTTTTTATATTTGGTTTGGATTAAGTTTAATACGATATTATAACATATTGAAATTTAGGAGTTAAAGATGAATATACATGAGTATCAAGCGAAAAAAATTTTTGGTTTATATGATATACCTACACCAAAAGGTATCATGGCGACAACTGTAGCAAAAGCAGTAGAAAATGCCAACAAATTAGGAGGTCCTGTGTGGGTAGTCAAAGCCCAGATACACGCAGGCGGTCGAGGACTAGGAGGCGGAGTGAAGTTAGCTAAGTCTATAAAAGAGGTTGAGAAATTTTCAACTGAGATATTGGGTATGCAGCTCATCACCCACCAAACAGGCCCCGAGGGCAAAAAGGTGCGAAAGTTGTATATAGAAGATGGAGCTGACATAAAAGATGAACTATATTTAGGTGTGGTGCTCGATAGAAAGCTTGAGATGCCGCTTATCATGGCGAGCACCGAAGGTGGTATGGACATAGAGACGGTAGCCAAAAAATCACCGGACAAAATCATAACAGTGCCTGTAGATCCTGCTATTGGGTTCCAGGGCTTTCATGGCAGACATTTGGCATTTGGTCTGGGAATAATAGACAAAGTAGAACAAAAAAATATCATAAGTTTTGCGAGCAAACTATACAAACTATATATGGAAAACGATGCTGAGATGATAGAGATAAATCCATTGGTCAAAACCAGTAGCGGAGAGTTTCTGGCACTTGATGGCAAGATGGGCTTTGATAATAGTGCTTTGTATCGACAACCAAACATAGAAGCTATGCGAGATTTGAGCGAAGAGGACCAAGATGAGACAGAAGCCGCCAAATACGGACTAAGCTATGTAGCACTCGATGGAGAGATAGGCTGTATGGTAAACGGAGCTGGGCTTGCTATGGGAACTATGGATACTATCAATCATATGGGTGGAACACCTGCGAATTTTCTCGATGTAGGCGGAAGTGCGAGTGCCGAAACAGTAGCAAAAGGTTTTGAGATAATACTCAAAAACAAAAAAGTTAAAGCTATATTTGTAAATATATTTGGTGGCATCGTGCGGTGTGATAGGATAGCAAATGGTATAATAGAAGCTACGAAGATAACCAAAGTAAATATACCAGTAATAGTGAGACTCGATGGCACCAATGCGAAAGAAGCCAGCGATATATTAAGCAAAGCCAAGATAGCCAACCTCATAGTGGCCGATGATCTGGGCGATGGAGCCAAAAAAGCAGTCAAGGCAGCGACTACTCCAAAAGCAAAAGCAAAAACTACTAAACCAAAAGCGGCACCAAAAAAACCAGTAGCGAAAAAAACTACAACAGCCAAAAAACCAGTAGCCAAAAAAACTACTACAACTAAAAAAACCACAGCAAAGGGGGACAAATAGATGTCAATACTTGTAGATAAAAATACCAAAGTGATAGTGCAAGGTTTCACAGGAAAAGAGGGCACATTTCATGCGACACAATGCTTGGAATACGGCACCAAAATAGTAGGAGGTGTCACACCAAACAAAGGCGGACAAACACACTTAAATAAACCAGTGTTTAATACAGTCAAAGAAGCAGTAGCCAAAACAAAAGCAACGGTCAGTATGATATTTGTGCCACCTGCTTTCGTAGGTGATGCTGTGATGGAAGCAGCAAGCTCTGGTATAGAGCTTGCAGTGATCATAACTGAAGGTGCGCCGGTCAAAGATATGCAAATGGCGAAAGATTATGCTACAAAAATGGGTATGAAAACTATAGGTCCAAACTGCCCTGGTATCATCACAGCCGATGAGTGCAAGATAGGCATAATGCCCGGAAGTGTATTTAAAAAAGGGCAAGTAGGTTTGATATCAAAGTCTGGCACATTGACTTATGAAGGAGCAAACCAAGTATGCAACGAAGGATATGGCATAAGCACTGCTGTGGGAATCGGTGGAGATCCTATCATAGGGTTGTCTTATATACAACTTCTTGAGATGTTTGAAAACGACGACAAAACTAAAGCAGTGGTGATGATAGGCGAGATAGGTGGTGACCTTGAGATACAAGCGGCAAAATATATCAAAGACAATATGACCAAGCCAGTTGTGGCATTTATAGCTGGTCAAACAGCACCAAAAGGCAAGACCATGGGACACGCAGGTGCTATAGTCAGTGGTAGCGCAGGCACAGCCAAAGAGAAGATGGATGCTTTGAAAAAAGCAGGTGTCAAGGTAGTCATATCGCCTGCCGATATAGGAAAAGCGGTGAAAGAGATGATGGAAAACAACAGCGACATAGCAGATGATATACAAAAATATTCTAAAAAAGCTGAAGAGGCTTTCGTAGATGGATACTACAAAGCAGAGAAAAATATAAAAGAGGCAATCAATAGTGAAACTGCCAAAAAGACAGCAAAAGAGGTCAAAGAGTTTGGTGAAAAAATGAGTGAAAACTTCACAAAAGCGATAAACAGCGACACAGCGAAAAATACCACAAAAGAGGTCAAGCAGTTCAGCGAAAAAGCGACAAAAAGTTTAAAAAGTTGGTATGGTCAAGCAGTTGAGTTCATAAAGGAAAAAAGAAAATAAACAAAAACAGCTATAGGGTTTTTGCTTTAGACAAGCTCAAAAAACAAAGCTTGAAAAAAAACAGATACAAAGACAAAAGTATATGCAAAAATATAGAACAAACAATACTCAAGCAAAAAGCTACAAATGTGCTTTTGTATCTGCCTATGAGTATAGAAGTAGATATATATAAACTTTTAGAAAAACTAAAAAAAATTAGAACAAAAAATGTTTTTGTGCCATATATAAGTGGTGGCGATATGTCTGTAGCTGTGTATAGGTTGCCAACAAGAAAGACAAAGTATGGCTTGAGACAACCAAACAGGTCAGGCATAAAACCAAAGATACACACAGCAGTGGTGCCAGTAGTTGCATACGATATAACAAATAGACGAATAGGGTTTGGCAAAGGTTATTATGATAGGTTTTTTGCAAATATGAAAACCAAACCATATATAATTTTTGTGCAGAGGGTTGATTGTCAGGCTAAAGGGATAGTGACAAATATATTTGATATAAAAGCAAATAAAATAATAACAAAAGGAAAACGATGAATTTAGAGATATTTTTGATCATATTTATAGCTATAATTTTGACAGCGATTGTCACATATATGATCGCAAATAAAATACACAAAGCAAACTTCGACATACACGAAATAAAAGCCAAAGCCAAAGCCAAAGCTATAGAATACGAAAGTGAAATAGAGCTCAAAAACAAAACCACAAAAATAGAAAACGAAGAACAAAAAATCAAAATAGAAAAACAGCAAATAAACGAGCTCAAAAACAAAACAAAAAAGATATATGACGAACATCAAAATCAACTACAACTAACTACAACTATACTCGAAGATGTAGCAAATATAAAGATAGACGATGCTAAAGATATGCTCATAGAGTTAAGTCGCGATTTGGCTAAAGAACAAGTAGGTAAAATATACCAAGATGAGTTTATAAGTATTAAACAAAACCTCAAAGAGAAATCAGCACAGTTGTTGTTGGATGCGAGCAGTAGATATGTCACAGATTTTGTAGAAACAAACTTCACAACTACTATCAAAATAACAGACGACAAACTAAAAGGCAAAATAATAGGAAAAAATGGCAAAAACATAAAAGCACTCAAAGATATATTGCATGTTGATATATTGTTGGACAATGAACTTGACAATATCACGATAAGCAACTTCAATATATATAGACGAGAAGTAGCCAAAAAAACTATAATCGCTTTGTTGGATGATGGCAGAATAAATGAAAACAAGATAGAAACAACACAAGAGTATATCAAAGCAAATATGGATAAAGAGATTATGATAGAAAGCAAAGCATTGTTGAAAAGACTTGGCATAAACAACATACACGATGAGCTGACTTATCTTGTAGGCAAGCTAAAATATCGCACAAGCTATGGACAAAATGCACTTTTGCATACTATTGAGGTGTCTAAACTATCTGGCTTGATCGCTAGCGAAGTAGGGGCAAATGTGCTTCTGGCCAAACGAGCAGGCTTGCTTCACGATATAGGCAAGGCTTTGACTGCTGAAGAGAATAGAAATCATGTAGATATAGGTGCGGAATTAGCTAAAAAATACAAAGAACCAAAAGAGGTGATAAACGCAATATATGCTCACCACGAATACGAAGAGCCACAGTCGCTCGAGGCATATGCTGTGTGTATAGCAGATAGTTTAAGTGCTGGTAGAGTTGGAGCACGAAGTGGTATGTTGGAGAGTTATATCAAAAGGGTAGAACAAATAGAACTGATATGTTCACAAAAAAGTTGTGTGGAGCAAGCATATGCTATAGATGGGGCAAAAGAGGTGCGAGTGTTGGTCAAATCAAAAGAGATAAAAGATGAAGAGACATATGCTTTAGCATCGCAATTGGCTCTCGAGATAGCCGAGCAAGTAAGCTACCCTGGTGAGATAAAAGTCAATGTCATAAGAGAACATAGAGCCATAGATTATGCTAAACATTAAGGAATAGTGTGGATTATTTACAAATAGAACCAAACCAAAAACCCAAAGGCAAAGTGCGAATAAGCGGTGCGAAAAATGCAGCTTTGCCACTGCTTGCATGCACGATATTGTCTAAAAATAAAATATCTATCAAAAACCTACCAGATGTGACAGATATAAATACTATGCTAAAACTTCTGGGTATATTGGGAGCAACTTATAGCAAAAAACCTCACCATATAGATATAGATAGCTCAACTATCAACAGCACAAAAGCTACATATGATATAGTCAAAACCATGAGAGCTTCTATATTGACTTTGGGACCACTTCTTAGTAGGTTTAATCATTGTGAAGTGTCACTTCCTGGTGGTTGTGCTATTGGGAGTCGTCCTGTAGATATTCACTTGTCAGCACTGGAGCAAATGGGAGCAGATATAGATATAAAAGATGGCTACATATATGCTACAACAAAAGATGGTCTAAAAGGTGCTACTATTATATTTGACAAAATTACAGTGACAGGCAGTGAAAATATCATCATGGCTGCATGTTTGGCTTATGGTAAATCTACTTTGATAAATGTAGCAAAAGAACCAGAAGTAGTGCAACTATGCGAAGTGCTACAAACAGCTGGTGTAGATATAGAAGGTATAGGCACAGATAGATTGACGATAATAGGCACACAGCAAAAACTACTAAATATGAAAGCATTTGAAGTGATACCAGATAGAATAGAAGCTGGCACTTATCTTTGTGTAGGAGCTATAACCAACACCAAGATGACTGTCACAAATATCAATGCTTCGCATCTCGAAGCGGTATTACGTAAATTTGGAGAGATGGGTTTTGGTATAGAGATAGAAGAAAACAGTATCACTATATATCCAACTAAAGAGGTGCTACCAGTGCATATAACCACCACAGAATATCCCGGATTTCCAACTGATATGCAAGCACAGTTTATGGCAGTGGCTACTCAAGCAGATGGCACATCGGTTATAGATGAAAGGCTGTTTGAAAATAGATATATGCACGTAGCTGAGCTAAATCGTATGGGCGCAAATATCAAAGTAGTTGGCACGGTCGCTACTATCGAAAATGCCCCACATAAACTAACAGGCACAAAAGTTATGGCTACTGATTTGCGAGCGAGTTCTTGTTTGATATTGTGTGCTTTGGTAGCATCTTCGCCTACAACTATAGATAGAATATATCATCTTGATAGAGGATACGAAAAATTAGAAGAGAAATTCAAAAAAATAAACATAACAATAAAAAGGAAAAAAATTGATACAAAATGAAAAAGAGTTTAAACAAAAAGTCCAAGAGATACAAAATCAACCATGGTACAAAAAACCAATAGGTTTTGGCATCGCTAGAGTTGATAGAGGTCAGTTAGACAACTCAAAGATTTTGCAAGCAACATATCCTGTCGTAAATTGGGGCGAAAATGATGGTAGTGCCGCAGTATTTTTGCATTGTCTAAATAAAAGTGGTGCAGCAGTTGATTGCACCAAAAGTGAACTTGTATGCGACACAAATGAAAAGTTTGTTTCATTTGCTTTGGATTGTTTTGCTCCATATTTAGATGAAGCAGTTGGTTTAAATCATAAAAATGTGCAAGTAGTTCGTGAGCTTGAGGGCAAGGACATATCAAACTACAAGGCGGTGTTTGTATTTGAAGATGCTAAACCTTTGACTGTGGAGGCTGTTTATCTTAAGCTTTATGCTTTATCGCTTGGCAAAGCAAATATACGAAGCTTGAATATAGATGGTGCTTTTGGTTTGCTTGAAAATTGTGCTTGGAGTGGGACTATGCCTATAGAGCTTGATTGGTTAAGAGCAAATGAAGTTAGCTTAAAGATGACAGGACAATACCCTGTGCTTGATATGGTAGATAAATTTCCACGATTTTTGACACATATAATTCCTGCCCAAAACACAAGAGTGCTTGATACAAGCAAAGTGAGGTTTGGTGCAAGGCTGGCAGATGGCACGACTGTTATGCCCGGAGCTAGCTATATAAACTTCAATGCCGGCACACTGGGTGCTGTCATGGTAGAAGGGCGAATATCAAGTAGTGCAATAGTAGGCGCAGGCAGCGATATTGGTGGAGGCGCATCTATATTGGGTGTATTAAGTGGCACCGATGGCAACCCTATAAGTATAGGTGAAAACACGCTTCTTGGGGCAAATAGCACTACAGGTATTGCTTTGGGTGATGGTTGTATAGTTGATGGCGGTCTGGCTATATTTGAAGGCACAAAAATATCTATAAACGATGAAAATATCAAAAAATTGCAGCAAATAAACACAGGGTTGAAACTATCAAACATAATAAAAGCAAAAGAACTCCAAGGAGCTTGTGGGGTGCATTTTCGACAAGACTCTTTAAGTGGTAAAATCATAGCAAAAAGAAGCGAGAGAGAGATAAAACTAAACAAAGATTTGCACGATTAGTTGTGTATCAAGGATATTTATGAAATATAAGTTACTAATAGAAGCAAATGACAGAAAAGGTTTGGTATATAAAATATCAAAGATATTGTATGAATATGGTTTAAATATCGAACAAAACACAGAGTTTGTAGATGCATGTTCAAATAAATTTTTTATGAGGACAGAGTTTAGTGGCGATATAATCAAACAAAAGCTCATAGATGATATCAAAGCTATACTGCCTACAAATCATATGATTAGCTTAAAAAATGATGACAAAAAAAATATAGTTTTGTTGGTATCTAAAGAGTCGCATGTGTTAGGCGACTTACTCATAAGATACGAAAGTGGCGAACTACAAGCAAATATCAAAGCAGTGATATCAAACCATGACAACACAAAAAAGCTTACAGAAAAATTTGGCATACCATTTTTTCATATACCAACAAATAGTTTAAGCAGAGAACAACACGAAGCTTTAGTCAAAAAAACTATAAACAGGTTTGACCCAAATATCATCGTGTTAGCAAAATATATGAGAATACTCACACCAGATTTTGTGAAAAACTACCAACACAAACTACTAAATATACACCACTCTTTTTTGCCAGCATTTGTAGGAGCAAACCCTTATGATATGGCATATGAACGAGGCGTGAAGATAGTAGGAGCAACTGCGCATTATGTGACAGATGAGTTAGATGAAGGACCAATTATATGTCAAGATGTAGTGCACATAGACCATACATACAACAGCGATGATATGTGTAAAGCTGGCAAAAATGTAGAAAAGATAGTGTTATCTGATGCATTGAATTTGTTGCTTGAAGATAAGGTGCTGACGTTCAACAACAAAACAGTGATATTATAGTGGTCAATATAGTTTTAGTAAATCCAAAAATACCCGGAAATGTAGGCACTATAGGTAGGACTTGTTTTGCTATAGATGGCCAGCTTCATCTTATCAAACCATATGGTTTTGGTGATATTAGCAAAAAAGAGCTAAGACGCGCAGGACTTGACTACTGGGAACATTTAAAGTTGTTTGAGTATGAAAATATAGAGCAGTTTTGGCAAGCACACAAACCAAATAAGAGGCATTTTTTTGCTACAACTAAAACAAATATAAATTATTTTGAAAATAGATATGAAAAAGATGATTTTGTTTATTTTGGAGCAGAAGACGAGGGTTTGAGTGAAAATATATTGTGTATGGACAAAACACAAAACATAACTATACCTATGGCAAACGATGCTAGGTCATTAAATCTATCAAATAGTGTATCAATAATCATTTATGAAATAGTCCGACAAAATATACAAAATATTTAAAAACAACAATAGTGGTATCAAGAGGGAGACTTGAACTCCCGACCTCCGGCTTATGAGACCAGCGCTCTAACCAGCTGAGCTACCTTGACAAATTTTAGACATTTTATCTAAAAATTATAAAAGAACACTTCTAAAGTAGCATTTGATACTTTAAATTTTTTTTGATACAATGACACACAAACTATCAAAAGGGATATATCATGATAAAAAATATAAAAACTTTTATTTTAAACTACTGTTTTCATATATCAGCACTACCTATGCTATATAGCGAACTGCTTGAAGCAAACAAACAACTAAACAATAATATGTCGCTAAAAGCAATAGATTTGGGTGTCAAACTAAGATATGGTAGGGCGTATTTTATATTTTTTATTCTTATTCATATGCTTATCATTCCTTTGGCATATTTTGCACATTTTATATTTTCTAAGGTTGATTGTCATTTGTCTATCATATTTGCTATCATTTTCACTACAATTATATTTTCATTTTTTGGTTTGTTTAAAGAGTGGTTATACGACAATATCGCAGCTATATCTGTGCGAAAAAACTGGAAAATACATTTCAGCTATTTTGAGTATAAAAAATACAGATACAAAGTTGAAAAGTATTACACCCAAGCAAAACTAAACTACACCGATAAAAATGATTTAGAAAACTACATAACTGACAAATTAACTACAAATGATAAGTGATATACCCTGTGTTATATTGTGTGGCGGCTCATCTAAAAGGATGGGAGAAGATAAAGCATCTTTGCCTTTTTTGGGTTTTGAGACACTTTTGTCTTTTCAAATAAATAAATTGTCAAAGATATTTAAATATATATATGTATCTACAAAATACTCAAATCATAACACAAAAGGCACTACTATTATCTTGGACGATGACAATACAAGTTCACCACTTGTGGCTATAAATACATTGTGTTCGTATTTTTCGAAAAAAAATGAAAAACTATTTTTCACAATACCAGTTGATACACCTTTTGTGTATTTGAAAACCATAAACAAACTTATAAAAAACAACAAAAATTCTATAGCAAACGAACATTATCTTGTAGGTGTATTTGAAACAAATATACAAAAAGATATCAAACAAATGCTTGACAAAAATAGGCACAAAATAGAACAACTACATAAAATTATCAGCACAAAAGTTGTAGTATTTCAAGATGAGGAACAGTTTGCCAATATAAACACAAGAGAACAATATGCAAAATTTGAATAAATTTAAAAAGGAGAGGTATTGACAAAAATACACGACGCTATATTTATAGCAGATTCACACTACAACAGTAGTAGAACACAACTCGAAAATTTGCTACAAACTATCAAAAACAGTGATACGAAAAATATATTTCTCGTAGGCGATATATTTGATTTTTTGTCAAATGATATAAGCTACTTTAGACAAAAAAATAATAAAATAATAAACATAATAAATAGTTTATCAAAACAAAAGAATATCATATATCTCGAGGGTAATCACGACTTTAATATCAAAGATATTTTTCCAGATTGTCGTGTAGTTACAAGAGAACAACAACCATATATGTTTGTGTTAAATGAAAAAAAAGTTGCTCTATCGCATGGCGATATATTCACTGCAATTTTATACAATATATATACAAAACTGATACGGCACAAATATATAGGCAAAATTTTAAACAAAATCGATGTCTGTGGATTTATATCTAAAATCGTAGAACAAAAACTAAAAACTAAAAAAATATGCAAAGAGATAAAAGATTTTGACACTTTTGCTAAAAAAAGATTAAAATTTTATGATAAATACAAAGCGGACATAGTAGTTGAAGCTCATTATCATCAAGGTAAAAGATACAAAAACTATATCAACTTGCCAAGTTTTGCATGTAGCAAAACATATTTTACTCAAGAGGATATGTATTGATATTAAGCAAAAAACTCACAAGTTTGGTGGGCAAAACAAATGCAAAATACGAACTAATAAAAAATAAAGATAAGATATTAGTCGGTTTTAGTGGTGGTAAAGATTCGTTAAGTTTGATACATATTTTGAAACGAATGCAAAAAATTGCTCCTTATAGTTTTGAGTTTGAAGCTGTGACTGTGTCTTATGGTATGGGTGAGAGGCTTGAATTTTTGAAAAAACATTGTGATAATCATAACATAAAACACAACATAATAAACACAAAGATATTTGAAATATCAAAAGACAAAATACGAAAAAATAGTTCATTTTGTAGTTTTGTCAGCCGTATGCGAAGAGGCCATTTGTATACTTATGCAAAAAACAATGGTTTCAACAAGTTAGCTTTGGGGCACCACTTGGACGATGCGGTTGAGAGTTTTTTTATGAATATGTTTTACAATGGCACCATGCGAACTATGCCACCTATTTATGAAGCTGCCAATAAACTCAAGGTTATAAGACCGCTTATGTTTTGTAGAGAGAGGCAGCTTGCTGGTTTCGCAAAAGATAACAACATAGAAACGATAAACGATGAAAATTGTCCAGCATTTAAAACTAATATCAAAATGCCACACGCAAGAGCAAAAACAAAAAAATTTCTCAAACTTCTTGAGACAGAAAATCCAAAACTTTTTGTATCTTTTAAGGCTTCTTTTGCAAATATACAAACAGATAGTTTTTTTAATAGAGGTGCGGTATGATAGAGCTTTATAAGGATATCCTTTAGAGATACCCTTTGTTGTTTATATTATTGTTCTTGGAAGTTTGTGGCTTATGTTTGTGAGTATTTCATAGGTTATAGTATTGTGAAGTTTCGCCAATTTTCGCACATCATCAAAAAGAACCACTTCATCGCTATCACCTTGAACACTAAAATTATCCATAGAAACCCTGCCTAAAATTTGTTTACCACTTGGGGTTTTGTATGTTTGATTTTCGTTTATTCTAAAAAAACCATCGCCATAACCTATATCGTAGTTAGATACTACAAAATTATCTTCACAAGATACAAAACTACTACTTCCGTAGCCTACTGTTTCACCTTTGTTTATAACTCTTGTTGAGTTTTTGGAAGATAGCAAACTAAGCACTGGTTTGAGGTTTTTTTGTATCTCTGGTATATCGATATAACCATATATTCCTATACCCACTCTTGCTTTGTCATAAAGATTGTTATTTACTTTAAATACACCACTACTGTTTGCAATATGTTTTTCAAAAAACTCACCACAAGATATCTGCTTGATAGCATTTTGATATATTTTCTCTTGAGTTTTTGTTTTGTCGTTATTCTCATCGGCACAACACAAGTGTGAAAATACACCAGATAGTTTTAGATTGTTTGAGATTATGAGATCGATAGCTTCTGGTATCTCGCTTGTTATTATGCCATTTCTATGCATACCCGTATCCAATTTTAGCTGCACTTTTGAATTTTTTACAATATGTTTGATATCGTCTAAAGAGTTTATGGTTATGTCATATGAGGTTTTTATTTTGGGAATTTCGTTTAGAATATGAATAGATTGAAAACCAATACTGCTAACTATTTTTGCCTCTTGTATGTTTCTTACAAAAACTTGTTTTATGCCATAACTTTTGCAAAGTTTTGCTATTGTTTGTATGCCATGTCCATAGGCATTGTCTTTGAGACCAACACAAAGTTTGTCAATAGAGCCTAATTTTTGAACAAATATATCCATATTGTCATATAAGTTTTGTCTGTGTATTTGAACCTTTGCCATCAGTATTTCTGCAATATCGTGATAGTTTCTATGTGAGAACTCCACATAAATTGATCAAAAAAAGCCATCTTTTTTATGCGGTGTGTTTTTGTGATTGTTTGTAGATTTTTACTCAAAGTATCAATACAGCACGATATATATATAATTTGCTCAAATTTTTTAAGTATATCTAATGTTTTGTTTTCTACTCCTGCTCTTGGCGGATCTACAAGTATAGTGCTAAAGTTGTAGTCATTTATGTTTATATTTTGTTCTTTTAGCCTTCTAAACTCTCTTGTTTTGTTTATAGCTTGAGCAAACTCATCGCTACTTAGTCTTAAAAATTTTATATTTGAAGTGCCATTTATAAAAGCATTTTGTCTTGATAGTTTTATAGATGTTTTGTTTATTTCGGTTGATAATATTTTCTCAAACTTGTTTGAAAGCGCTATCGAAAAATTGCCAGCCCCACAATACAATTCACACATATCACCACCTGCTTTGATATTTTTGTTTATGAAGTTTATCATCTTTTGGTTTATTTCGTGGTTTGGTTGCGAAAAAGTGATATCTTGGTAGTTGTATTTATATATATTGTTTTTTACTAAAAACTGATTTTGTATTGTGTCGTTTTTTAATACCAGTTTTTGTTTTTTGCTTCTACCAATGATATTTATATTTAATATATCTTGAAGCTTGTTTGCTTTTGTTTGCCAAATATCACACAATTTTTTATGGTATTTTAACACAGCTATAGTATCGTTTTGCGTTGAGTTTAGAAACTCAATACTAAAAAGTTTTTTAGACAATATATCATCGGTTTTGATATGTTTTAAAAGTTTTGGCATAATTTCACCTGTGCGTTCATCTACTATGACACAACTATCTATAGTGAAAAGTTTTTTTTCTGTGTTTGTCATAGCATATTTGATATCGGTTTTTTTGTGAAATACTCTAAACTCACTACGAGAGCGAAAGCTTGGTTTTGAGGTTTCAAAAATATCAAACTCTTTTATGTCATACTTTTCTAATCGTTGTTTTGCTTTTTTTAGTTTAAGCTTAAGTAAAGTGGAGCTATCAAGCAAACCAAGACTACACCCGCCACAAGTTTCAATATACGAGCAGTTATTTTGCATCTGTTTTTATCATAAAAGCACCAGTAGTTTTGCCTATAGTTATATTCCCTGTTATATTCCATGCCCCTTTGTTTTGTATATGAAATATCTGTGTTTCGCTACTGTTTAAGTTCAATGCTTTATCATATAGATGATTTGTAGTTTTTGTTACTACTATATTTGCTTGAAAATTATCTATTGGTTTGCCATTTTTTGTTTTTATATCTATTTTCAAACTATTTGAACCCATTTTGAGTATTGATTTTCTTGTGTTTCTATTTTGTATAACTCTTTGTGAATAAAACATATCTTTGGTATCTATGCCATTTATTGTATGGTTGTTAAATACCAACTTGATATCATAGTTGGTATTTAGAAAATTATTTGCTTTGGATATATTGTTAAAATTGTCGTCTACTTTATGATAAGTGCTCAACAAACTATTGTCTTCATCTTCGCCTACATCACTACCAATAGTCACATATATAGTCCAGATGATAAATCCAAGTCCCAACAAAAACTTTAATACAAATATCGTATATAGCAGGTATTTATTCATATTTGTTCTTTTTTAATTTTTTTTCTCTCAAGATGATAAAAAAGTATGAAATAATACCAAGCAAAACAATAGTATATATAAACATTTGCCATATGCTTCCAGCTGTTTTGCCGGCACTTCCTATGCTGCTTTTTAATTTTATGTTTTTTGATTTTGCTATCACATCAGCGATTTGAGCAACTCCATTTAGCACTGAAGCACTAACTTTAGATTGTAGCTCATTTTTATCAAAGGAGGCTAAAAGAGGCACCATATAATTGTCTATAATATCGTCTTTGTTTATAATATCTTTGATATCTTTGCTTGATATCATATTGATGTATTTTTGCTTTATAGACAAAAAAACAACAACATATGAACCATCTGTCGTGGATATTATTTTTTGTTCTTTTTGTTTGATTTGTTTTATCATATTCTCTACACCAAGCTCATCGCTTAATCCATTGTCTTTAGACAAATGGACATAAATATCTGTGTTGGTTTTTTGTTTCAACTCGTTTGTAATTTCTTGTAACTTAACTACTGCTCTTTTATCTATCAGGTTGTCATCTTGTAAAATTGTAGATGTGGCAACCGATACAAATAAAATTATACTAAATATATATCTCATATTTTTTTATCCTTTTGTTGAACTCGTAGTTCATATTTTGCTCCAATTCTTTATACCAATTTTCACTCTTTTTAGCATAAACTGCTGGTAAATACACTATGGAAACTGTAGCTTTTTTAGCTTTTAGTTGTTGTGAGTCTATACAATTTCTTGAGCCTATTATGAGTATCGGTTGTATTTTTGTGTTATGTTTTTCTGCTATTATTTTAGCACCCATTTTAAATTTTAGCATCTTTTTGCCATCGCTTCTTGTGCCTTCTGGAAATATAGCTATGGGTCTGCCATTGTTTAAGTGTTGTTTTGTTTGTTTTATTAGCTTGACCAATCCAGCTTTGTTTTCTCGGTCTATGATTATCATATCTGGTATCTTTAGGATTTGCCCTAAAAATGGTAAATCTGCTATCTGTTTTTTTGCTACCCATGCTAAATTTTTAGGATAGAGGGCTTCAAATATGATAATATCCAGTATGCTCTGGTGGTTAAACACTACCATTTGAGCTGTTTGGTCTAATTGCCCTTCAAATTCGAGTTTTATACCTAAAATTTTTAGCTGTAGTTGTCCCCAAGTTTGCCGTATTTTATGGTTGTGTTTTTTAAAAATATACATTATCACAATAGTTGTAGTAACAGTAAATAAAAACTGCAACATAATAAAAAAATATCTAACTCTACTTCTCATCTTTAACCCACCCAATTGTGCTATCTTTGAACACCACTTTAGTGAAGCCATTTTGTGTTTTTAGCACGCCTACTTTTTGCGTTTGTTGTGTTTTCCTGAACACTGTAGATCGTTTAAGTGGTTGTATGTATATGTTTGTGTTTGATTTTATTGTCATAGTTCTATTTGGCCAAAGCATATAAAAAATCAACACACCAAGCAAACCAATAATCACAAACAGAAACTTTTTTCTATAAATAAAATACAGACCAACTATCAGCAATATCACAAACAAAACCGCAAATATTCTGTATGTGTTGAAGTTTGATTTTTGCGGATTTAAATTAGTTTGAGTGCTGACTAAATCTTCATCCAATTTTATATCAAAACTTATATATTTTAGTTTTTTTTCTTGGGTATTGAAGTAGCTAAACTTTATATTTTTTGTGTCTATTGGCGAAAATAGGTCATAAAAAATTGTAGCTTTGCCATTTTTTTTGCTTATGTCGTTTATACTTTGTGAGTTAAATCCTTGTAAGTGAAACTGTTCTATGTTTGAATTTATAGCTTGCAATTTGATGATAGTATGAAGCTGGCGGTTGTCGTATTGTTTGGTTTTGTGTGCGAGTAGCTGCATACTATCTGCTACTACTTGACTATATGTTTTGTCTTTTATCTCTATAGTTTTTATCTCTACAGCAAACTCTTGTATTGTTTGTGTATATAACAATCCATTGTTGGCATCTAGTAGGTCAACTGTGATTTGTGGCATGGTATAATCTTTTGATTTGATATTGACTATATAACTATTCATAAATATATTTTGACCCTTTTTAGTCCAAAGAGAGTTTTTGTTTAGTATGTCTATGCCTTTGTATTTGCTAAATGTAGTTTTGATGTTATGATACTCTTTTGAAAATATCGTAGCTTTTATAACCATCTCAAATGTTTCATCTATATATACATCTTGTGGGCTATTTTCATAAGACAAATACAACTCATCGGCAACCAATGAGCTAAAAACAATCAACAATACAAAAAGTTTTTTCAACATACAAGACCTTCTAACATATTCTTGCCATCATCGCTTCCTAATAGTATTTCCATAGCTCTTTCTGGATGCGGCATAAGACCAAATACATTTTTTGTTGTATTACAAATTCCAGCTATTTGTTCTAAACTACCATTGAGCACCTCAAGAGCACCATCTTTGTCGCAGTATCGCAACAATATTTGTTGGTTTTTTTTCAAAGAATCTAATCCCACTTTGTCTATATAATACGCTCCATCGTGGTGTGCTACTGGTATATTTAAAAGTTCATTTGTTTTGTAAAGTTGCAAAAATTTGTTGTCGTTGTTTACTACTTTTATATGTTGAAATTTTGATATGAAGTGTGTGTTGTCATTTCGTTTTAAAGCTCCGGGAAGCAAGCCTACTTCTGTGAGTATTTGAAAACCATTACAAATGCCAAGCACCATGCCACCACTTGAAGCAAATATCTTGATACTATTCATGATGTTTGACATCTTGGCAAGCGCACCTGACCTTAAATAATCTCCATATGAAAACCCACCAGGAAGCACAACAAGCTTGGTATCGTTTGGCAAACAATTTTCATCGTAGTTTATGATAGTGGATTTTGCGTTTAGTATATCGAAAGCATATTTTGTATCATACTCACAGTTAGTTCCGGGAAATCGGACAATCACTACACTCATATAATTATATCTATATTATAATCTTCTATAACCGTATTGACTAACATATCTTGACACATTTTTTCTACTTTTTTTATCGCTACTTGTTTGTCAATATCGCCTAACTCTATATTGATAAGCTTGTCTATCTTTATATCTTTGACTATGTCGTCATATCCCATAGTGCAAATTGTGTGATATGTAGCCTTTCCTTGACTATCAAGAACTCCGTCTTTTAAACTAATTTTAACTATCGCTTTCATCCTAATATCCTTTTAAGCACCTCTTCATAAGCTACTTTAACTCCACCGATACCTTGTCTAAAGCGATCTTTGTCTAAACTTTCGCCTGTATTTGTATCCCAAAATCTACAATTGTCAGGGCTTAATTCATCTATCAAAATTATATTACCTTGTTTGTCTTTTCCAAACTCAAGTTTAAAATCCACTAACTTTAAACCGATATTTAAAAAAAATGGTTTAAGTATGTCATTTATTTGCCTTGCTTTTGTTCGTAAAATATCAAGCTCATTTTTATTTTCTACTAAGTTCAAAATCAAAGCATGCTGGTCGTTTAACTTTGGGTCACCTAACTCATCGTTTTTATAGTCAAACTCCACAAGAGCAAATGGCAACACAGTGCCATCTTTTATGCCTAAATTTTTAGTCAAGCTTCCTGTAGCTATGTTTCGCACTATTACTTCTAAAAGTATCACTTCGCAATTTTTATGCAACATATGGTTGTCATCTATATTTTGCACAAAATGAGTTTGCACTCCTTTGTTGTTGAGCAGTTCAAATAGATGTGAAGATATTTTATTGTTTAGGGCACCCTTGCCAAGTTCGTTGTGTTTTTTCTTGCCATCAAACGCAGTTAAACTATCAGTAAATTGTGATATAAGCAAGTTGTCATCTGTCGTTCGATAGACTTTTTTTGCCTTACCTTCATATAGCAGTGTAGTTTTTTCCAATTAGTTTCCTTTTGTAATTATAAGTGCTTTTAAAACATTGACGGCATCATTGAGTTGGTTATCTTCTTGGAGGTTCTGGTTTGTTATTGTATTTTTATCCTTCTCATTTTTCTCGTCCTTTTTGCTTGACTGTGGTTTTTTATTTATTTTTTCTAATTCACCTTTAAGATGCTTTTTCAAGTCTGCTTCTTTCAAATCAAACTCATCTTTGTCTTTTGATACTGATTTGCCTTTGAAACTTTCTATATCTGGAGATATTCCAACTGCTTGTATAGTTCTGCCACTTGGAAGATAATATCTTGATATTGTTATCTTGATAGCTTCTAATCTATTGTTAGCAATAGGTAGAATTTGCTGAACTGAACCCTTGCCAAATGTTTTATCACCAACTATTATAGCTCTTTTGTGATCTTGTAGGGCACCTGCTACTATCTCACTAGCACTAGCACTTCCACCATTTACTAACACTACCATAGGTTTGTCGCTTTGTGTAGCATATTTTGTCGCTTTGTATATTTTATTTTCTGTTTTGTCTTGACTTTTTTGCGATACTATCTTACCTTTGCTTACAAACATATCAACCACGCCAATAGCTTGGTCCAACAATCCACCTGGGTTGTCTCGTAGGTCTAACACTATGCCATCGTGATTTTTATTGTTGTTTAATCTTTTTTTCAACTCCTTGACAACTTTGGAATCAAACGAAGATATACGAAGATACAACATATTTTTGTTTTGAATTGTTTTAGCAAAAACAGATTTCACTTTGATGATATCTCTCGTAATAGGCACAGCGATAGGTTTTCTTTCTCCTTTTCTAACTATAGTTAGCTCGATATTTGTGCCCGGTTTTCCTCTCATCAAGCCAACTGCTTCGTCCAATTTCATACCTATTGTTGATTTGTCGTCTATTTTGAGTATAATATCACTTGACTCTATACCTGCTTTTTTAGCTGGTGTGTCATCGATAGGTGATATCACAGTCAAAACCCCATCTCTCATACCTATAACGATACCAAGTCCGCCAAATTCACCTTTTGTGCTTTGTTTGAGTCCTTTGTATCGCTTTTTGTCAAGATAACTTGAATGTGCATCAAGCTCGCTCATAAGTCCGGCTATTGCTTTGTTTACAATATCGCTCATATTTTGGTCATCTACATAATATTTTTGCACTACTTCAAGCACATATGAAAGTTTTGCTAAAGCTTGTTCTCTTGATTCATAATCATCTTTTTTGTTTGTAGATGAGTTTGCAGATATAAACAACACAAAACATATTGAGACTACTACAAATGTCAGTTTTTTATACATTATAATCCTTTTTTGTTTATTGTATCTAAACATACTTAAAACAATAATATTGTCGTAGTAAATAGTATCTGAGCGACAAAAACTATTAGGCCAAGTTTCAAGCCAGATAGACCATTTTGTGCTATATCTTTGATATCTATACCAAGTCCAATACAACCCAACGCCACTACAAGAGTAAAGTTGCCAATATATGAAAGTATCTGCAAAATATATTCTGGCAATACAGAAAAAGTAGACAAGATAGAAAAGCCCAAAAATCCATATATAAACCAAGGAGTTTTATTTGTTTGAGTTTTTGTTTTATTTTTTAGCATATATAAAAGTAACAAAACTAAAGGCGTGAGCATAGCTACTCTTGCCATTTTCACAATAGTGGCAGTTTGTCCTGCTTCATACGAAACCATAAAACCACTTGCCACTGCTTGTCCAACTCCTTGGATAGTGTTGCCTATCAATATACCTGTGTTTATGTCATCAAACAAAAACAGAGAAAAAGTAGGCAACAAAAATGCCCCAAAAGTTCCCAATAAATTTATAGTGCCTATAGCAATAGCAGTGCTGCTTTTGTCTAATTTCAATATATCTTTAGTAGCTGATATAGCTGCTGTGCCACATATAGCAGAGCCTATAGCGATACCCATAGAGAGTTTTTTGTCAACACTCAAAAGTTTTGATAACCACATAGCAAACAATATCACAAACACGATAGATAGCACAATCAAAAACAAAGTTTGCCAACCTATATTGTGTAAAACAGTCCAGTTCATATTGATACCCATAAGAGATATAGCTATATATAATATCTGTCTTTCGCCAAAATTTATGCCACTATGGTATTTTGTATCTAATTTGATACTATTTGCTACAACAAGTCCAAAAAATATAGCCAACACAACTGCACTAATAGTCACATATGAAGAGACCACAAGTGCCAATATAGCTATAATAACAGCTAAAAATAAACCATGAAGCTTTGATTTTTTGCTATGTATGTTTATCAAGATACACCATGATAGCTTTTTGCATATGAAGTCTGTTTTGAGCTTCTTTGTATATATATTTTTCATATTTTTCAAAAACTTCTGCCGTCATTTCATAACCTCTATATGCAGGCAAGCAGTGTAAAAATATAGCATCTTTGTTTGCTTTTGACATCATATTTGTATCTATCGTGAACCCTTCAAAATCTTTGATTCTTTTTTGTTTTTGTTTCTCTAACCCCATAGAAACCCAAGTATCAGTAGTAACAACAGTGCAATCAATCACTGCTTTGTACGGGTCGTTTGTGTAGGTTATATTTGTTTTGTTTTTATTTGATAGTTTGTTTGAAAGCTTTTTGATATCATCTTTAATCTCGTACCCTTTTGGTGTAGCTACTCGAAGTTCAAATCCCATAACCGAAGCTAACATGACCCATGAGTTTGCCATATTGTTGCCATCGCCTATGTATGCTACTTTTAAGTTTTTATCTAATCCCGCTTCTACAATAGTGAGATAATCAGTCATAAGTTGCATTGGATGATATATATCAGTTAATCCATTTATCACTGGCACAGTTGAGACAGAAGCAAAGAGTTCAAGCTGTTTTTGGCAATCATTTCGTATCATAATCATATCCACCATACTACTTATGACACGACTTGTGTCTTCAACTGGCTCACCCGAACCTAAGTGAATATCACTTGAGCTTAAAAATAAACCAACACCGCCCAATTGATATATGCCTGTTTCGAAACTCACTCTTGTGCGTGTAGAGCTTTTTTCAAATACCATGGCAAGTGTTTTTTTTGGCATATAGTCTTTAAATAAACCTAATTTCATCTCTTTTTTTATTTTTATTGCGAGGTTTATCATATGCAGAAGTTCATCTTTTGAAAAGTCTGCTATAGTTAAAAAATGTTTCATATATATCCTTAATAAAAAATAACTATATCCAAATAAACTTATATAAAGAATATTGTTGTATTGTTTTGTGCTTATTTTTATGATGGTTTTTAAGTTTTAAGACAAATATGATAATATGCCAACAAAGGACAAGTATCAAAAAATTAAAATGCGCCAGTATAGATGGGTTCGATGCTATTAGTGTAGAAGTTGAATCTACATTTACAAAAGGTTTACCAGCGTTTAGTATAGTTGGACTTGGCAACAGTGCAATACAAGAATCAAAAGACAGAATCAAATCCGCCTTGCTATTCAATGAGTTTAAATTTCCCCCCAAAAAAATCACAATAAATTTAAGTCCAAGTGAAATAGCAAAAACAGGCAGTCAGTTCGATGCGCCTATTGCTTTGCTTATCGCTTTGCAGGAACAAAGAGTTGATTTTGAAGATTTTTATATGTTTGGCGAGCTTGGACTTGATGGTAGCTTTAAAGATACTAAATCTATATTTGTGCTGGCACTTTCATTATCACGAAATAAACTTATAAAAAATGTGCTTGTGCCAATAAACTCAGCTCAAAAATTGTCAATAATTCCAAACATAAATATATATGCAGTAAATAACCTAAACGAAGCTATATCGTTTTTTCAATCTAACAACAAAGAGCAAAGCAGGGTTAAAAACACAGGTTTTGAGTTTGATTTTCTTGAAATCCATAATAAAAAGTATTATTTTACAAAAACTTTTGAGTTTGATTTTATTGATGTAAAAGGTCAAGATGTGGCCAAAAGAGCTGCGCTTATAAGTGTATGCGGTAGTCACAATATCATATTTGAAGGCAATCCTGGTTCTGGAAAAAGTATGATAAGCAAAAGAATGAGGTATATTTTGCATCCTATGTCGATAGATGAGATACTTGACAAAATTAAGCTTGATTCTATAGAGTTAAAAGAACCAAATTTCACACCTACAAGAAACTTCGTATCGCCTCATCATACTGCTTCGAAAGCATCTATAATAGGTGGCACAAAGATAGGTGAGATTGGTTTGAGTGATGGTGGTTTGCTTTTTTTTGACGAGTTGCCACACTTCCAAAAAGGTATCATAGAAGCTTTGAGAGAACCACTCGAAGACAACATAGTAGCCATAAGCAGAGTAAATGCCAAAAAACTATACAACACTAAATTTTTGTTTGTCGCAGCTATGAACCCATGTCCTTGTGGCAATTTACTATCTACAAAAAAAGATTGTCGTTGTAGCTTGCTTGATATACAACGATACAAAAGTAGACTGAGTGAACCGTTTCTTGATAGGATTGACTTATATGTTGCTATGAGTGAAGTAGCAAAAACTGACAAGCCAAGCATGAATAGCAAACAGATGTTTGATATAGTATTAAGAGTATTTACCACACAGTTATCAAGAGGCCAAAGCGAGTTAAATGGCAAACTAATAGACAAAGATATAGAAAAGCATTGCCATCTTGATAACATCGCACAAGGTATCATGGACAAAGCCATAGAGAACTTCAATTTGACATACCGAAGCATAAAAAAGGTTCAAAAAGTAGCAAGGACTATAGCCGATATTGAAGGCAAAAAAGATATAGATAATAGTTGTTTGCTTGAAGCACTTAGCTATAGGAGAAGATAATTTTTTTCTTTTAAAGTCTTTTTTGTTGTAAATATCGTAGTAAATTGACAAATTATCCCAATAGTATGGTCTTATTTAAGAATAATTTGTTAAACTTTCATATCTTTAGTTAGATATGTATGATTTTAGTTTTCGATTATAAAATTATAACTGTGTATTTGTGACTATTGATGATAAAAAAAAGGATGAAAAATGAACAAGATTTTCAAATTATGTTTTGTTGTATTAGCTTTTATTGGGCTAACAGCAACAGCAGGAACTTTAGAGGATACCAAAAAACAAGGTTTTGTTAAATGTGGTATAGATGGTGGTTTACCGGGCTTTTCAGAAGTGTTAAGTGGCGGTAAATACAAAGGTATGGATGTAGATGGTTGTAAAGTTGTAGCAGCTGCTGTTTTAGGCGATGCTTCAAAAGTCAAATACATTCACCTAAATGCAAAAGAGCGATTGAGTGCTTTGCAGTCTGGCGAGATTGATTTATTGTATAGAAATACAACATGGACACAAACAAGAGATACATCTTTGGGACTTAACTTTGCTGGTGTGAACTACTATGACGGACAAGGTTTTATGGTAAACAAGAAACTCAAAGTTAAAAGTGCCAAGCAACTAAATGGTGCAACATTGTGTATCCAAGCGGGAACTACTACTGAGCTAAATGTGGCGGATTATTTTAGATCAAAAAAGATGAAATACAAAGTAAATACTTATGATACAAATGACCAAGTGAGAAAAAGCTATGAAAGTGGCAGATGTGATATACTCACATCAGATGCTTCACAACTGTATGGACTAAGAACTATTATGAAAAAACCATCAGACCATATAGTCTTGCCAGAGATTATATCAAAAGAACCTTTAGGACCAGTAGTTCGTCAAGGCGATGATGTATGGTTTAATATAGTCAAATGGACATTAAATGCACAAAAATCAGCTGAAGAGTTGGGTGTTACAAGTAGAAATGTAAACAAAATGAAAAAATCATCGAACCCAGCTATCAAAAGATTGTTAGGAATTGAAGGTAAATTGGGTGCAAACCTAAAGCTAAATAAAGATTGGGCTTATCAAATCATCAAGCAAGTAGGAAACTATGGTGAGATGTTTGAGAGAAATATAGGCAAAAAAACACCTCTAAGAATAGACAGAGGTATAAATGCCCTATGGACAAAAGGTGGATTGCAATACTCACCTCCTATGAGATAAAAAATCAAATTTTTAAGGCAAGATAACTCTTGCCTTTTTCATAACTACAAATCAAGGATTTATATTTTGGGATTATTAAGAAATCAAAAAGTTAGAGGTTTTATATTTCAACTTCTTAGCGTTATAGCAGTAGTAGCTTTTTTGTTTTATATTGGCACAAACACTATGACCAATATAGAACAAAGAGGCATCACAACTGGGTTTGCTTTTTTAGATAGCACGGCAGGTTTTGGTATAGACGAAAGCCCTATAGCATATCAAGAATCTGACACTCACTTTAGAGTGTTTTTAGTAGGGCTATCAAACACTATTATAGTCAGTTTAGTTGGTATAATATTTGCTACTATTTTAGGACTTATCATAGGTATATTACGATTATCAAAAAACTATCTAGTAGCCAAACTAGCTTCTGCTTATATTGATATATTTAGAAATATCCCGCTCTTGCTACAGATACTTTTTTGGTATAATGTAGTGCTCAAAGCTATGCCAAGCCCTAAAGAGAGTTTCTCTTTTTTTAATGAAACTTTTTTTATAAATAATCGTGGCTTTATCATGCCTGATTTTAGTTTTAATGCCACTATGCTGTCAATACTGGCTGGTTTTGTTATAGCAGTGTTGGCTATATATGTTTTAAACAGATGGGCAAATAATCGTCAAGAACTCACAGGCGAAACGCTCTCTGTATTGCCGATAGGCTTTACTCTTGTGCTATTTTTACCTCTCATAGGGTATGTTGTAAGCGGAACAGATTTGCAGCTTGATTATGCTACACTTGGTGCTTTTAATTTTGAAGGTGGCAAAACAATATCGCCAGAGTTTTTGGCTTTGACTTTTGCTTTGGTTATATATACAGCGACTTTCATAGCAGAAGCTATACGAAGTGGTATAGAAGCGGTAAAAACAGGACAAAAAGAAGCATCGGCATCGTTGGGGCTGACAAACTATCAAGCACTCAAACTAGTGGTGCTACCACAAGCCATACGAATAGCGATACCGCCTACTATCAACCAATACCTAAACCTAGTCAAAAACTCATCTTTAGCTGCTGCTATTGGCTACCCTGATATAGTTACGATATTTTCAGGAACATCGCTAAATCAAGTAGGACAGGCTATTGAGATTATCGCTATCACTATGGCAGTTTATTTGGTAGTTAGTTTGCTTGTATCTGCTTTGCTAAACTACATAAATCACAAAATGAAAATTAAGGAAAGATAAGATGGCAGTATTTCAAACAATCCAAACCCAAGAAGCACCATCTAACACTAAGGGAGTAGCACACTGGATTAGGGTAAATCTTTTTAGCACTCCTGCAAATATAGCTATGTCTTTTACTGCTATTGCTTTGTTGTTTTGGATTATTCCTCCATTTGTCCAGTGGGCTTATGTAGATGCCAATTTTGTTGGTGATACTAGAGAAGACTGCACGGGTGGTGGAGCTTGTTGGGTATTTATAAAGATGAAGCTAGATATGTTTATGTATGGCTTTTATCCTGCTATCGAAGTATGGCGACTTAAAACTGCTTTGGTGTTATTTTTATTTGTCATCGCTGCTTTTAAATATCTAAAAAATAATAAGCTTATATTTTTGGTATTTAGTTTGTATATGGTTGTGGCATATATCTTAGTAAGTGGTGGCTACTTTGGACTTGAGACAGTGCCTACAAACAAATGGGGCGGACTTATGCTCACTATCGTAGTAGCTACCGTGGGCATAGTATTTTCTTTTCCAATTGGTATCATCATAGCTTTTGGTAGGGCATCTTCCTTGCCTGTCATACGAAGTATTTGTGTAACTTATGTAGAATTTATAAGAGGTGTGCCTCTTATCACTATACTTTTTATGTCTTCTATTATATTACCTCTGTTTTTTCCAGAAGGTATGACTTTTGACAAACTACTTCGTGCATTGATTGGTATTACATTTTTTCAAGCTGCTTATGTAGCTGAGATTATAAGAGGTGGTTTGCAATCTATTCCTCAAGGACAATATGAAGCAGCTGATGCACAAGGATTTTCTTATTGGCAAAAAATGTTGCTAATCATACTACCACAAGCTTTAAAAGTAGCGATTCCAAACTTGGTGGGTGCTTTTATATCATTATTACAAGATACAACTTTGGTGCTTATCATTGGATTATTTGATTTGCTTGCTATGGTTCGTGTGGCATCGGCTGATTCATCATGGATAGGTATGGAAACAGAAGGTTATGTATTTGTAACATTTGTTTTTTGGGCATTTTGTTATTTTATGAGTTTATACTCTAAAAAACTAGAATACAGATATAACACAAACCTAAAATAGGAGAGAAATTGAAAAAAGACAATATTATAGAGATAAAAAATCTAAACAAATGGTATGGCGACTTTCATGTCCTAAAAGATATAAATATGCAAGTCAAAAAAGGCGAGATAATTGTAGTGTGTGGTCCTAGTGGAAGTGGCAAAAGCACCCTAATAAGATGTATTAATTATCTGGAACAATTTCAAAAAGGTAGCATAACAGTAGATGGTATAGAAGTAGTAGATGATATCAAAAAAATCAAATCTATAAGAGAAGATGTAGCTATGGTGTTTCAACATTTCAACCTTTTTCCACACCTGTCTATCATAGACAACTTGACACTTGCACCTATTTGGGTCAAAAAAAAGTCAAAAAAAGAAGCCACCGATATAGCCATGAAGTATCTTGAAAGAGTAGGCATAGCAGACCAAGTAGATAAGTTTCCAAATCAACTAAGTGGCGGGCAACAACAGCGAGTTGCAATTGCGAGAAGTTTATGCAAAAATCCAAATGTTATGCTATTTGATGAGCCAACTAGTGCTTTGGATCCTGAGATGGTATCGGAAGTTCTTGATGTTATAGTAGAGCTAGCAAGTGAAGGACGAACCATGATATGTGTAACACACGAGATGGGATTTGCTAAAAAAGTAGCGCATAGGGTAGTTTTTATGGATGAGGGGCAAATAGTGGAAGAAAATACTCCAGATAAGTTTTTTGATAGTCCAGAAAGTGATAGACTAAAACTGTTTTTAAAGCAAATTTTATCACACTAAATTGACATCTTTAGTAGTAGCTGAGTTTTTAGGTATAATCTCATTTGCTTTGAGTGGCTTTTATATAGCCACCAAAAAGCAGCTTGACCTTTTGGGTATTTGTATAAGTGCATTACTCACAGCACTTGGTGGCGGTATAGTTCGCGATATGATAGTAGGTATTTATCCTACATCTTTGAGCTCTATTTTTCCTATGGCACTGGTGTTGGTAGTGGTTGGGCTATTGGTAGCTTTCAAATTTCACAAAAAAAGCACCTTTGAAAAGAAGCCTTTTTTCGTAGTCATAGATGCCATAGGACTTGTATCGTTCTCAATTGCAGGTGCCTTGTTGGCAGTAGAGCACAACTTTGCTATATCTGGAGTGATTATATTGGCATTTATCACAGCTATTGGTGGCGGTGTATTTAGAGATATTTTACTCAATGTAGTGCCATATGTCTTGATAGGTGGGTTTTATGGTGCCATATCAATAATCATTGGTATTGTTATATATATTTTGAGCTTTTATGGACTTTTGGGCATAATATCTTTGTCTATTTTGTTTGTATTTTCTATGTTTTTAAGAATATTAGCTTTTAGACATAGCTGGAAACTACCAACACTAAAATAATTTTTTATAGGAGAATATAAAAACAATGTTAGATATTTATACCCTTTCTATGCTGTTTTCAATAGCCTCTTTTACATTAGCTACCGTGCTAACACCTGGACCAAACAATCTTATGCTACTTAGCTCGGGTCTAAACTTTGGATTTAGAAGAAGTTTGCCACATATGGCGGGTATTGCTTTTGGTTTTCCTTTTATGGTGATATGTGTAGGGCTTGGTGTTGGAGTGGTATTTGAGCTTTTTCCTTTTGTTTATAATATCCTAAAAATCATAGGTATATCATATCTTTTTTGGATGGCTTGGCAAATTGCTATAAATGATACAAGCTTAAATCAAGAAAAATACAAAAAATCAAAACCTTTTACATTTGCACAAAGTGTGCTATTTCAATGGGTTAATCCAAAGGCTTGGATTATGGCTATCACATCAACTGCCACCTTTACAAAAGGAGATGAAAATACATTTATCCAAGTGTTTATCATAGCATTTATATATATGCTAAGCGGTTTTATATCTACGAGTAGTTGGACTATTGGTGGAGTGTTTTTGAAAAAAATCATAAAAGATGTAAAAACCATAAAGATATTTAATATCTCTATGGCTATTTTGATAGTAGCTTCCATATTACCTTTTATATTTGAAATGTGATATAAAAAGCACATAAATCATCGCTTCAAATACAAAATATTACAGTTGTTTTTTAAGCACAACAAGATATAATAAAAAATAAAAAAGGTTCACAGTGTGAGTATAGCTGTTATTTTTGCGATGTTTTCATTTTCTCTTGCTACATCTATATCACCTGGTCCAGTTAATATGATGGTAATATCATCAAGCATAAGCTATGGTATCAAAAAAACTATGCCATTTATATTAGGAGCTACTATTGGCTTCACACTATTACTAGCTCTTATTGGATTGGGACTTATAAATATATTTGGCAAGCATACTGTTTTGGTTGATTATTTTGAGATAGCAGGTGCTAGTTTTATCATCTATTTAGGATACAAAATAGCCACCTCTACACCTACCTTATCTACAAAAAATTATGATAAAAAAACTTTGAAATTTTATGAGGGTTTTTTATTGCAGTGGCTAAATCCAAAAGCTTGGGTAGTTTGTGTATCTGGTGTTTCTATGTTTGTAAGTGACAATAGCACTTTTGTTTTGTTTGTTTTTATGTTTTTTGTAGTATGTTATTTTTCACTTTTTAGTTGGGGTTTTTTGGGACAAAAAGCGATAATACTTCTAAATAGTAGCAAAAAAATTAAAATTTTTAACTATTTTATGGGTGGCATACTTATAGTTTCGGCTCTTGTTTTGATATTGACAAACTTTGCTTTTATTTTAGGTCACCTCTAAAAACCTCTGTGCTCATAGGTTTTTAGAGGTGACCTTTATTTTAGTAGCTCTTTTTAGTTTTGTGATAATTTATAGCTTTGGGTTATTGTTATTTTAGCTTCATCTTTGCCATATATTTGGAGTTTGGATTTACATCTATGGTATTTAGTCTGGGCACAAGCACGACATCCATATCTTCCATAGGTATAGATCCTAACAACACTTCGCTCTCACCCGGTAGCACCATAGCATTGCAACTGGTGGTTCGGTTTTTGAAATTTATTTTCAGTGGTCCTACTACATCCAGTGCGGCCATAGTGCCATCTGCCATCTCGGCCTCTTTTGTCTCTATATACATAAGATCAAGTTGATTTTGTATGTGTTCATTTATACACATCATATATGCACCACTATCTACTAGTGCTATGGTTTGCACCTTTTTTATATCAGTTTTTTTTATATAGCCTTTTCGTTCGAGTTCTATATCACCTATACTTACTAACTCCAAATCTGCATATATCAATCCCATAGTTTCCCCTTTTTATAAATATACAAGCAGTATATCAAAAAAAAATTAAGCATACTTAATATTTATCTATAAAGATATTATACAACTGGAGCTATCAAGATAAAAAAATAAAAAACAGCGTTAAAACATAACCACATCCATAGTAGCAACTATCCTGCTACCCCACTCGTTAGGGAACGATAGCACGAGTAAGATAACTAAGAAGCCAAAAAATATTGTAGTTCATATCATCACTCGCAACTAACATCTCGTCACTCAAGTGAGACAAAACTCCATCACCTACAATATAGTCCTGATACCTTTGGCATTTGGAGCAGAGAGCACTTGGTTGTCTTGTAGTTGGTCTATGATTGTAGCAGCTCTGTTGTAGCCTATTTTTAGTTTTCTTTGCAAGTAGCTTATAGATGTTTTTTGGTCTGTTATGACTACCATTTTCGCATCTTCGTATAACTCATCTTTGTTTGTGGTGTCTGTGCTGTCTTTTGAAATACCACCTATACTTATATTTTGTTTAATGATATTTTCATCGTAGTTTGGTTCTTGTTGGTCTTTTAGAAATTGCGCTACTGTATCGATCTCCTCTTCTGTCATCCAAGGAGCATGAAGTCTAACAATCGTTGAGCTTCCAGGAGGTGTAAATAGCATATCGCCACGACCTAAAAGTGCTTCTGCTCCCATACTGTCGAGTATTATCTTGCTATCAACTTTTTGTCCTACTTTGTAGCTAATACGACTTGGCAGGTTTGCTTTTATCAGTCCTGTTATGACATCAACCGATGGTCGCTGGGTCGCTACTATCAAGTGTATGCCACTTGCTCTTGCCATCTGGGCTAATCTTGCTATACTTATCTCTACATCTTTGCCACTTGTCATCATAAGATCTGATAACTCATCTATGATTATGACGATATATGGTAGTTTCTCTCCATCTGATTTTGCTACTTTTTTGTTGTAGTTTTCTATATTTTTGGTTTTGGTGTTTGCCATAAGTTTATATCTATTTTCCATCTCAACTACCATATTTGATAGCACATTTATAGCGATAGATGGTTTCGTGATCACTGGTGTGAGAAGATGTGGTATATCGTTGTATATAGAAAACTCAAGCATCTTTGGGTCTATCATGATAAGTTTTAGGTCGTCTGGCGAGTTTTTAAACAAAAGTGACATAATCATAGCATTGATACCTACACTTTTGCCACTACCTGTGGTGCCTGCTATTAGTAGATGTGGAAGTTTTTTGAGATCAGTTACAAAAGAGTTACCTACAATATCTTTGCCTAATACGATAGTCAAAGCAGACGAGCTATTTATAAACAGCTTGCTTTCGAGTAGTTCTCTTATGTATATGATATCGCTTGTGTCATTTGGCACTTCTATACCTACGACATCTTTGCCCGGTATTGGTGCTTGTAGTCGTATGGTTTGAGCTTTGAGTGCCATAGCGAGGTCGTCTTGAAGGCTAAGTATCTTTGATACCTTCACGCTCGCAGCAGGTTTAAACTCAAATGTAGTCACAAGTGGTCCAGAGTATGTTCGTATCACATCTCCTTCTATCTTAAATATAGCCAATTTTTCAAGTAAATTTTGAACTTTTTTGTCTATATCGCCTTCGTCTATTTTAGTGGTTGCAGTGCTTGGTTTTTGAAAAAACTCTGTTTTTGGTAGTTTAAACTTACTATTTGTAGTTCTTTTGCCTCGCTCAATAGTGTGAGCGAGCAACTCTTGGTTTTCTGGTAGTTCTTTGACTATGGTTGTAGATTTTTGTGGAGTTTTTGTAGGTTTATATGTGTCATTTTGTAAGGTTATTTTAGGGATATTGCCAGTTTCGTCGAGCACGGCACGTATATCATTTGTTATTTTTTTTGCTTGTTTTGATGTCGGCGTTTTATATGTTTTGGTAGGTATTTGTGTAGGCTGTGTTTCGACACTTGGCTTTGGTTGTGGTGGGTATTGGACTTTTTGTTTTGATGACCCAATAAAAAATCTTTTGATATCAAACAAAAAGTCATCTTTGTCAAGGTATTTACCAAAAAATAGTATATATGTAGCGATAAAATTTATGACTATGATAAGCCAAATACCACCAAACCCAATAGTTGAATATAGTTTTGATACTAATATGTCACCAATTTTGCCAGACAAAGAGCTATCTATAAGCAAAGACTGAAACATCAAAAATACAACAAAAAACAAAAACAGCACAAAAGAGTTCAAAACGATATTTTCTATCTTTGAGAAATTGAACTTATAAAGAGGATATAAAAGAACCAATAAGTATATATAACTTATAAATCCAATATACTCCAAACTGTATTGAGCTACCAAAAATCCAATATCACCCACTATCTTTTTGTCTGGAAAATAGCACGAAAATGTGATAAATAATGCTACAAATACCAAGACTATAGAGAAAAATTTTTGTTTTATCTTTTGTCCTTTGGTAGAAGCTTTTGGATTTTGCTTTGGATTTTGAGCCAAATTTTATGCTCCATAATTGGAAAACCTGTGTATTGTTTGTGGCTATTTTTTATGGTTTTTGTTACACCACTTCTCGCAGATATAGTAGTGTAGGGCGCTATGCTTAAGTGTCCTGACACTCCACTTTGGGCTCCTATTACTACATAATCGCCAAGCTTGGATGAGCCAGCGAAGCCACATTGGCCTGTGATTATAACACCTTTGCCTATATGACAGTTGTGCGCTATGTGAACCAAGTTGTCAATTCTCACACCATTTTCAATAATAGTTGCACCAAATACTGCTTTGTCTATGGATGTATTTGAGCCTATCTCCACATCATTTGCAATTTTAACTACGCCATTGTGATGTATTTTTATATATTTGCCACCATCATTTGCAAAACCAAAACCATCACTTCCTATGACTGTGCCAGCATGAATTATACAATCATCACCAATAGTTGTGCCACTATATATGCTAACATTTGGGTATATTATACAGTTGTTGCCAATAAATACATCGTCTCCTATAAATACACCATCAAATATGACCGAACCTTTGCCTATAGTTGTGTCAAATCCCAAAGCTGTATTTTCTTTTAGTTTGGTAGTTTTGTCTATGTTTGGTTTAGCACCAGTTGTTTTATATAGTGGTTTTGAGAATAGTTTTGTAGTTTTTGCCATAGCAATGTATGGGTTTTCACATACTATTGGCACGGATGTTTTGGGACATAGATTTGAAAACTCTTTTGTGACAAATACAGCTGAAGCTTTTGTCTGTTTTAACTGTTCTTTGTATTTTATATCGTGCAAAAAGGTTATCTCTGTTTCTTTTGCATTTATTAAGTCATTTAGTCCTGATATATTTATATCATTTGTTATTTTTATATCGTAGTCTTTGGCTATTTGTGAAAGTTTCATATTGTATTGTATCATTTTACTATAAAAGTATCGTTTTGTCTGTCTTTTTTTATTTTGTTGTGTGGTTTGACCAAACCATGCATGGCTATGTGTATTTCGTGCAATTTACAAGCTTGCATATAACCAATAGCCAAACTTAAGTTTGCCACCGCTTCTTTGGCATCTATGCTATATGGCACAAAAGCACCTGTAAATACAATATTTTTATTTTTGATTTGTTTAGCTACAAACTCACAACTTTGGTTCATAGTGTCGGTGCCGTGTATTATTATTATATTTTTTTGTTTTTGTTTTTTTATGGTATTTGACAACAATTGTCTGTCGTTGTCATCAAAGTCAAGCGAATCTTTTTGGATTATATTTAAAATCTTGATATCTTTTTTAAATACTATTTTTAAAATATTTTTTAAATCAGCTTCATTTTTATTTATATTCATATCGCCTGTTTTTTGATTGTAGATTTTGTTAAATGTTCCACCAGTATTTATAATCAAAATATCTTTCATAAAGATCCTTGTGTTTTATAACTACTTTTAAGCAGATACATCAAAAATAAAACCACAAAACTGATACACAACATCAGCAAGCTATATATATGCGCCATATCGTAGTTTAGAACCTCTACAAACTCATATATAGCTACTGAAGCTACTTTGGTTTCATCTGGCACGCTTCCGCCAATCATCAGCACCACACCAAACTCGCCAATAGTATGTGCAAATGTTATGACAACAGCTATCAGAATAGATGGCTTGATATTGCCTAATCCTACCCACAACATAGTTTGTAGCTGATTTTTTCCATATACATATGAGGTCTCTATGAGATTTTTATTTAAACTTTCAAATCCTGCTTGAAGTGGTTGGACCATAAATGGCAAACTATATATACAACTCGCCACCACTAATCCTTCGAAACTAAATATCAGTTTGATATCAAAGTTATTTATCAAAAACTCACCTACTATTGAGTTGGGCGAAAATAACACTAACAAATAAAACCCTATGACAGTTGGAGGTAAAACTATAGGCATAGCGCTCAATGCTTCAATAGCTGGCTTGAGCTTTGATTTTGTTTGACTTATCCACCAACTAAGTGGCACAGATGTAATAAAAAGTATGATAGTAGTTACAAAAGCTAACTTAAAAGATAAAAAAAGTGGGTTAAGATCAATATCCATATTGTTTAAATATCTTTTTGGCTTTCTGTGACAATAAAAAATCAAAAAATAGTTTTGTCTCTTTTTGGTTGTTTAGTCTTATCATAGCTTGTTTAATAGGGTCATATAGTTTGCTGTCTATATGAGTGTAGTGTGTTTTTATTTTTAGGTGTTGTAGCCTTTTTGCCTTCAAGGCAGATAAGGCTACTATACCATAATTTGTAGAGTTAAATGCATAAGACAGTGTTTGAGATATGGATTCGCCATATACAAATTTGTGTTTTATTTGATTGTAAAGTTCTGCATTGATTAAAGCTTGTTTAGTAGCCACTCCATATGGAACTGTAATTGGGTTTCCAACAGCAAGTTTTTTTACAAGAGGCAAATGGTATAAGTTTATACTTTTAAATTGCTTATTGACACTTATAAACACTAATCTTCCTTTAGCATATACTACTGGTTGGCTATATGATTTATTTGTATTGTATAATTTTTGAGCATATAGTTCATTTGCTGACATATATATATCATATGAAGCACCATTTCTTATCTGTGCGTATAGTTTGCCACTGCTACTTATAGTAAAATTGACTTTAATATTTGGATAGCTTTGGTTGAAATTTTTGACTAATTGTGGCATGACAAAAGCCAAATTTGCACTTGCGGCTATATTTATGGTTTTGCTATACAAACCAACACACATAAATAAAATCAACAAAAGTTTCATGCCAGCATACCTTTTCGTTCATCATCACTCAAATAACAAGATGGATCTTCGCCATACAAATCACCACTTATTGCATATGCTCTACTTCTACTTCCGCCATTGCAAATATCAAGAAAACTACAACTTGCACATATACCGCTTATGTCTCGTGGAGTTTCTCTCAACCGCTTTAATATATCGTTATCTCCTATCCATATGTTTTCAAATGAAGTATCAAGATAGTTGCCAACTGTTTTTGGAAAAAATGGGTCAGGTTTTATGTTGCCTTCCCAATCCATATTGCCAAGTCGCTCACCCGCACTATTGCCACCCCATTTTTTTAAGTTTTTTTTCAAAGGTTCTACAAACTTGCTATAGTTTTGTTCAAATTTTTTGATCAACATCACAGCATCCATCTCCATATTGCCCGTGACTATATCCATATCATCGCCATTGTTATAATACTCAAAGGCCTTATCTATTATAAAATTAACATATTTTCTGCGTTCATCTTTGCTTATATCAATTTTCAAGTTTTCTAAACCCCTACCAGAATAAACCAAATGCGATATGTATAGTTTGTGAACTTTTAATTTTTCAGCTAAATCAAACATATCATAAAAACTTGTTTGGGTTTCGTTAGTCAAGGTAAATCTTATGCCAGCGTTGCCTCCTGCATCTTGTATGTGTTTTATACCCTCTATCGCCTTTTGATACGAACCTTTTTGGCCTCTAAAAAAATCATGTATCTCTTCTATACCATCTATACTTATGCCTATATAGTCAAAAGTATCTTTGATTTTTTTAGCATTTTTAGCATTTATATACATACCATTTGTAGATAGATAGGTCATGATGCCGTGTCGTTTCATCTCGTGAGCTATATCAAATATATCTGTCCTTATGAGTGGTTCCCCACCACTAAATATCACAAACTTCACACCAGATTTTCTCATAGATGGTATTGTGTCGCATATTTGAGCGAAGCTTAAACTATCTTTTGCATTTGCATCGGCTTTGCTGTAGCAATGATGACAAAATAGATTACATCTATTGGTGAAGTTCCATATCATGATAGAGCCATCAAGCTGTCTTGTGGGTTTGTTTTCTAAAGTTGATTTGATTATATTTGAAAGTCTAAACACTATTTGTCCTTTTGTTTGACGATAAAGTTGGTGATAAGCTCAAGCTCTTTATCATCTATCACATCTTTAAACGAAGGCATAACCGAGCGTTTGTAACCCAAATGCTCAAACATAGATTTTGGAGCTATGATATACCCTTTTATTTGTGCTTGTGTTCTATTGTTGGCTATAAACTTAAAGCTAGGTCCAAATGCCACAGCGGTTTCATGGTGACATCCCCAACAATATGTTCTAAAAACCTCTTGCCCTGTTTGCAAAGCATTGGATTGCACCAACACCACACATAAAAAAATTACTATTTTAATCATCGTCTATATCCTACCTTTGGTATAAGTATTGTCATATTTAATCTATCTTTCATCTTGCCGGCATATTTCAAAGCCTCTTTGCCAGTACCCCAAAAAAAATCAGCCCTCACTTCACCTTTGATAGCCCCACCTGTATCAGCAGCTATTGTTAAAGTATTTAAACTATCTTTTGTATAAGGGTTGAAGCTTTGCACAAATACAGGAAAACCAAGTGGCACATATCGCCTGTCTACAGCTATATTTCTTTTGGCTACAAGCGGAACACCAAGACTGCCAGTAGCACCAAACTCACTGAAACTAAAATATACCTTGCTTTCATTTAAGTTCAAGAGTTTTTGTGAATCTTTTGGGTTTTCTTCACACCATTTTCGTATAGCATCTAATGACATATTTTTATTTTTTATCGCTTTAATTTCAAGAAGTTTTTTACCAATAGGGTAAAATTTCTTGCCATTTTGGCCGGCATAAGCTACATTTAGTATGGTTCCATTTGTGAGTTTGACTTTTCCGCTACCTTGTATCTCCATAAAAAATGGATCAACTCTGTTGTCGGTATAAAACAAAATATTTTCAGCTTTGTGTTTGATTTTGTTAAGTTTTGCACGGCTTAATTTTTTTATCTTTTTATTTTTTGGCACTTTTAGCACTGGGTATCTATATTTTTTTGTTTTTCTTAAAGAACCTTTGAGTATTGGTTCATAATACCCTGTAAGAGTGCCATCTTTTTGTCCATTTGTTTTATATAATTTGTATGGAGTGAAATATGTTTTAAAATAAGTTTTGCCATCTGTATAGTTGTGCGATTTGCTACACACATAAGACAAGTTTGGATTTTTTGCACTTTTTTGACAATCTTTTTGAAACACTCTCAGTGCCATATCTAAGTCATCTGTTTCAAACCCGTATATATCTTCAAACTTTAGTTTAGCTAATTTTGCCATAGATATGCTTTCAATTTTGACAAATGTTACTTCTGTGATACTTACATCTGTTGTATCTTGTTTTGGACTACAAGCTACAAACAAATATATGACAACAAAAAATATGAGAATATATTTTATAGCCATTGTATTAGCCTTTTTAGGTCGTCTTGACTTGTCATATTTGAGCTAATCGGTGTGATTGATACGAAGCCATCTTTTATAGCTTCAAAATCACAACTTTTGTCATCGCTTTGCCAACTCAATGGATGCAAACCAATCCAATGATATAGCTCACCTCGTGGGTTGTAGTGTGTCCTCAAATCATCGCCATATTCTCTGTGTCCTGCTTTTGTGATTTTTATTCCTTTATACTGCGAGCATTTAAGTTGCGGCACATTTATATTTAAAATTTTTCGTTTTTCTATTGGGTATGAACTGTCAAATATCTTTTTCGTTGTGTCATGTATGATTTTTGAAGCCAGTTCAAACTTGTAGTCATTTTTGTTTTCGTTTGGTTTGAGATTGTCAAATACTTGAGATATAGCTATAGCATTAACCCCGTGAATAGATGCTTCTAAAGCTGCTGCTACTGTGCCACTGTATGTGATATCTTCACCCATATTTGAACCTATATTTATGCCACTTATGACAAGGTCTGGCTTTTTGTCCTTAAACAAACTATGAAGCGCTACAAATACACAATCAGTAGGAGTGCCATCAATTGTATAACTATCGTCATCAAAACTTTTCATAAACAACGGACGGTTCAAAGTCATACTGTGCGATGACGCACTTTTGTTTTGTAGAGGAGCTACACAAACTATATGTGCCAAACTTTGCAAGCTTTTTTTTAAAACTTTTAAGCCTATAGCATCGAAGCCGTCATCATTGACTATAAGTATCGTTGGTTTCAATATCTATTTTCTTATCTTTGCTGTAATATCACCATACATCATAACATCTTTCAAAACTGCCTTTTTCCATATGCCAGAGCTCTGTATATCAACAACCAATTCACCTTTTTTGCTGTTGAATATATCTTGGTTTATAACTATAGCAAACTTGCCATCTGCTCTTTTTTGAACTGTTATCAAACCGTCGTTTTTGCTTGAACCCACTGCTTTAAATTTGAGCAACTTTCCTGCAGGACTATTTCTTATCGTTTCGCTTGAGTTTATAAACAAAGTTAATACATCTTCTTTAGTATAAAACTTGTATTTAACTTTTTCTTTACCTGACCTTTGATAATACACTACTTTGTTGATATGGTCAAATGTGTATGTGCGGATTTTGTGTTTGCTTTTTGTTTTTGCTGATTTGACATATTTTGTAGGCACTAGTTTGCCATCGATTATGTTGCCAACACTTTCGTATTGTTCTACCAAACCACCACTTAAACTACTTGCTAACCCTGAAGTTGCTACTATCGCTTTGATTTTATATGTGCTGGCACTTTTGTCAAAATATGAAGTTATGGTGCCGATATCTGAAAATATACCGAAACTCACATCGTATTTTAGCACTGTTTGTTTTGCATATATAGAACCTACTATCGCTATAATTATCAATACCTTTTTAAACATTTTTATCCTTTGTGGCATTTTATCTAAAAAATCTGAAAGTTATAATGCCTTGAGATATTTTTCACTATTTATAACCACGCAATACGGTATTTATGATAGCAAGAGTATCTGCTTTATGTGATGGACTTAGCATGCCAAAAATTTTTAGCATTTCTAAAATTATAAAATAATTATTTTTATCAAATACAAAATATGCTATCTCCTTGATGTTAGCACAACGACCCAATAATGAAATGGATGATTTTAATTCTGTTATTGGAAAACAAAAATACAGCATAGGTTGGGTTCCGACAGCTCGTTGTTTTTCTCTAATAGTAACTTCTGCTATAATTTCAAACTTTCCAAATTGATAAACTAGCTGGGGATATTCTATCGTCAAGGCATTAAATTTTATCCCATTAATTTCTTTTTTATTTGGATGAGTTCGTTTTATTTGACAATGTTTATGTTCATTTAGTAAATTATCGTCATTAATGCTTATAATATAATTTTTTAATAAGATTAATTCTTTTTCTTTGATAATGTTCCATTTGGAAAAATAGTATAAATATTCTGATAATTCATATAAAGATTTATTTTTACCATTGTATGCTTCAAATGTAATCGTTTCTAATGTAGTTTGATTAAAGTTTTTATTAGTTTTGTGTATATCATAACCAATTTGCCATTCAACATAATTATTTTGCAAAAAAGGGTTGCTTCTAGAAGCATATGGTAGTCCATAATCTAAAATAGAACTCCGTTTTTTTATTCTAATTTTCCCTGATGTTGTTGTTAATGGGATTTTAACTTCAATACTTTTTTCTTTTTCGTTTGCTAAATTAATTTGCATAATGTTCTCCTAATAATTGTTTTAAATATAATTGTATTTTTTCCTTTGCAAGGTTTTTATAGTGTGTCTGACTAAAATCAAATTGAGCATAATACTGTCTTAGTTTAGGTTGATAAAATAAACTATCTAATATAAAATATTTTTTAAACTTTAGAAATAAACTATTGTTGATTATCACATCACAATTGCCTAAATAGTATGGAACATGGCTAATATATCGCTTAAATACATCAATATATATATAGTAATCTAACTTTTTTTTATCAACAACAATTGTGTTTGAACTTGCTTTTTCAATGAATGTTCTGTTTCTTTTTAGAGCATTTATATCTCTTATGGTCCAAAATAAAATAGAATTTTTATCAGCTTGTATATATTTGTTAGGATATTTTTTTATATAAGTAGATATATAATCAAAACTATTTTGCTTAAAAAACAGATCTTTTTGGATTTCAAATTTGAAATGTTTTATATAGTCACAATTCATTCCGTCTTTCTCCTTTTTGTAAAGAGCTATAACGATAGGAAATTGCATATTTTTTGATGTTTGTCTAAAGCTTCCACTACTGATAATTTTACCTTTTATTAGTTTATAGTTTCTTGAAAACTCTTTAAGTAAATTAAAGTTTGTTTTTTTTATCAAATAAGACAAAGGATGTAAAACACAAACTATATCCGCATTTAATTTATCATATGATCTCAAAAATGAAATACCCAAATCTCTTGTTTTGATATTGTTATCTATATTAAAATTAATTTGTTTTATATTATTTCGGATGATTGAAGTTCTATCATTATATGGCGGATTTCCTACGATACACAGCTTATCATTTTCATTTATTTTGTATTTTCTTCTACTTACTTCGCTTAGAGCATTGTGATTAAACAAACAAGCATCATCTATATTTTTATATGAACTTGAGATAGCAACTTCGTCAATATCATTTCCTATTTTTTTATTGTTGTTGCTCTTTTTTTGTAAAAAATTACCATAACCACAAGAAGTATCCAATACAATAAAATCATCATCGATATGTGGCTCTATAAAATCCCAAACAGTATCAACATGTTTTGTATCTGTGTAATAACTGCCTAAATTGATCCTGTTTTTATATTTTAAATGGTTTTGCTCTGTAATTTGCACTATAATTTATTTTTTATTATTTCAAGTTGATTTTGAAATCCCCCGGTTTTATATTCTTTTGTATATCGAACGATTTTACCACACATTGTATCATCAAGCTTTAGTTGATTGTTTACTATAAGACCTTGTAGCTCTCTTACTAAATCTTGTCCTCCACCTTTTCCATTTATTGGTTTTAAAAAATCTTGACACTCTTGATTTGTTAGTATTATTGTTATTTGTTTCATTTATCTATTCATCCCTTTAAGTATTGTATCAAAAAAATATAAAAGTAATGCAAACAGACAAAACATTGATTTTTATGCTCTTTCAAAGACAAGATGAAGTTTGTGAGAAAGTTTCAGTAAAAAACGATAAAATAAACAAAAAAGGACAATTATGAAAAAAGATATACACCCCAACTTCGTGGATTGTAAGGTCACTTGTGCATGTGGCAATAGTTTTGAAACCAAGTCAAATACAGACACCATGAATATAGATATATGTTCATCTTGTCATCCATTTTTCACAGGTGCACGGACAGTTGTAGATGCCACCGGACGAATAGACAAGTTCAAACAAAAATACAATATGAAATAAACTTCGGCTTACAGACACAAAACAAGCATTTATAGTAAATAAATATATGAAAAACACTACTCAATGTTGAGTTTTTTGCCCACTCCTATAGGCAACCTTGAGGATATCACATATAGAACCATAAAGCTACTAAAAAGTAGTGAAGTGGTGCTGTGTGAAGATACAAGAGTAGCCAAAAAACTTCTAAAACTTCTAAACGAAAAACTATCAGCCAACATAGATACAAAATCAATACAATTTATAAGCCTACACTCACACAACGAACAGCACTTTTTGCATAATTTATCTTATGATTTTTTCAACAAAAACATAGTGTATATGAGCGATGCAGGAACACCTGGTATCAGCGATCCGGGATATTTGCTTGTGAATTATTGTCACAAAAACAATATCAAGTTCCAAGTCTTGCCCGGAGCATCGGCATCTATAGTCGCAGTAGTAGCAAGTGGATTTGTAGATAAGGAGTTTTTATTTGTAGGGTTTTTGCCACACAAAAAACAAATAAAAACAGAAAAACTCCAACAAATACTTGACGATGGTTTTGTAAGCATCATATACGAATCACCTAAAAGAGTATTAAATTTATTGGAGCAAATAAATAGCTTAAGTTCAAATAGACAAATATTTATAACTAAAGAACTTACGAAGCTTCACGAACGGTATCACAAAGGCACACCACAAGAACTTTTAGATATATTGAAAGACCAAACAACAAAAGGCGAGTGGGTAGTAATCATAGATAAAGCACCAAAACAAAAAGGTGAACCAATATGTAAAACAGATATAGAAAATTTGAGCTTGCCACCAAAACAAAAAGCAAAACTACTATCCAAGCTCGCTGGTTGCGATACAAAAGATATCTATATGCAAAATTTAAAAACAAAGGAAAAAGATGGAAAATATATTTAGTTTATATCATGATGTGATTGTGTTTGTGCATGTCGTATCCGCTATAGTGTGGGTAGGGGGTATGATAGCCATAAGATTTGCCGTGCACTATGCTACAGCAAATATAAAAGACCCGACCACAAAATTAGGCATAAATCTAGAGATGCTTAAAAGATTTTTCAATATCGTTATAATTTGTATTTTTATATTATTGATTAGTGCTATTGTTATGAGTTTTTCATTTAAAGCAACCCAGCTATATCAAACAGTGATACAAAAAGAGATAGTATGGACAATTATGACGATAAATTTTGTATATATTTATATATTGAGATACCAAGCACAAAAGATGTATGACAAAAAAGATTATGTCAAAACCAAACAAAAACTATCGCCTATTTCACAGCTATTTATACCTATAAATATAGTTTTAGGTTTGGTAGCAGCATATTTGGGAATTTCTTTAAGATAGTTTAGATAGTATCTCGAAAAAAGGATATATATGACAAAAGAAGAGTTTGATAAATTTGATGATGATTATGAAGTTTGTAACTGTATGGGAGTTACTTTAAAAGAGATAAAAGATGCCATAAAAAACGGATGTGACACTATAGATGCCATCATGGACGAAACAGACGCAGGCACAGCATGTCAAAGATGCCAAAGTTTAGATGAAGACGATGAAGAAGAGAAAGACATTCACTTAAGTGAGATACTAAAATTTAGCAAATAGATTATAAAACTATCACAAACTATGACCCAATTTTGTTTTTTTGATATTTAGATAATCTTTATTTTTGGTTGTAGGGTTTGTGTGTATTGGTATTGTTTTTATTATTTTAATTTTTATGGCTGATATTTTTCTTGGATTGTTGGTTAGTAGATTGATTTGTTTTATCTTATAATAATCTAATATAAAATCAACTATTTTATAATCTCGCATATCATCATCAAACCCAAGTTGATGATTTGCCTGCACCGTATCCAAGCCAGTATCTTGTAGAGCATATGCTTGAATTTTATTGAAAAGTCCGATACCTCGCCCCTCTTGTCTTAAGTATATCACAGCTCCACCGTGAGTATTGATATAATCTAAAGCAAAGTTTAGTTGTGCTTGACAGTCGCACTTGATGCTCGATATTGCATCACCCGTTAGGCATTCGCTATGTATGCGAACATTTGGGGTTTTTGGCATATTTTTTGTATAAATTACCAGATGTTCTTTGTCGTTTTGTTTAAATGCTTGGACCAAAAACTCACCATATATTGTAGGAAGTTTTGCTCTGTTTGATATGTCGCATATCATTTTTTTGATACCTCTTTGTATAGTTTGGCGCATTTGGTTGATAACTCTCTTATTTTTAGAATATATGCTTGTCTTTGTGTTACACTTATAGCTTTTCTTGCATCGAGTGTGTTAAATATATTTGAGGCCATCATACATTGGTCATATGCAGGAAGTGGTAAATTGTGTTTGAGGCAGTTTTCGCACTCTGTTATCGCATCGTCAAAATGCTCAAATAGCATATGGACCGATGCTACTTCAAAATTGTATTTGCTAAACTGCTTCTCACTTTCGTAGTGTATGTCTTTGTAGGTTGTTTTGTGTTTGCCATCTATTGTCCAAACTATATCAAATATACTATCAACTCCTTGTAAATACATAGCTAATCTTTCTGTGCCATATGTTATTTCTGCTGGAATTTGTGTCAAGCTTATACCTGCAACTTGTTGAAAATATGTAAATTGTGTAATCTCCATACCATCAAGCCAAACCTCCCAGCCTAACCCCCATGCTCCAAGTGTAGGCGACTCCCAGTTGTCTTCTACAAATCGTATGTCGTGCTTTTTTGTATCAAGTCCTATGTATTCAAGCGATTTTAAATACAGATTTTGTATATCTTTAGGGTTTGGCTTCATAACCACTTGAAACTGATAATAACTTCCCAGTCTATTTGGGTTTTGCCCATATCTACCATCGGTTGGACGGCGACATGGTGCTACATATGCAACTTTCCACGGCTTGTCGTCAAGAGTTCGTAGCACGGTAGCTGGATGGAAAGTCCCAGCACCACTTGGTATATCGTATGGTTGTAGTATGTTGCAACTTTGTGTCGCCCAATATTGCTGGAGTTTGAGTAGTAGTTGGCTAAATGTTAGCATATGTTTGACCTTGTTTTTTGGTATTTTATCGTATTAAGCTAAATATAGATAATATATGATGTTAAAGATTAAGATATTTTTTTGCTACTTTGACTTTTTTATAATATTTATTTATATTATAAAAAAGTGGCAAAATTTATTTTTCTATGATAAAATACCAAAAATAAAATTTGACTTTTATATATAGAGTTTTATTTGCAATACAGGAGTATAGTATGGGTGTTTTATTTGTGATAATTCCTTTGGGAGTGGTTTTGACATTGGTTGTATTTTTATTTTTTGAGGCACGAGCTATCAAAGCGAACAGAGCTTCAAACTTGACAGCAGACGATCTAAATCAAAAATTTGAGAAATACGACACTGCAAACAACACAGGCTTTTTTGGCTTGGTGTCGTATGTCATTACTTTGGTGTTGGCTTTTAGTTCTTATGATCCATCGTATGGGTTGATACATGCTTTGTTATATATTTTTATCACTACATTTATAGGCTCCTTTATTATATTCATCATCAAGCTCAAAAGAAGCATATTGGTCAAAGTTTTTGCAGCATTTTTGTATGGTGTGCCACATATGATAGCATCAGCATTTGCATTTTTGACAACCTATTTGTTGATATAGAAGCAGACAATAAAATAGCTCAAAGCTACTACACAGGATAAGAAAAAATGACGACAGAAAATTATATTGTCTATTTGTTGTTGGTTATAACCATAACGCTGACACCAGGACCTGCTATACTTTTCATCATGTCAAACTCTATGCTACATGGTTTGAAGAAAACATTTTATATAGCATCGGCAAATATATTGGGATTGTTTTTTTTAGGAATTTTAGCCGTAAGTGGTCTTGGTATCATCATACACACCTCTGAATTTGTTTTTGATATTATTAAATACGTTGGCGCTATTTATCTCATATATCTTGGAGTGAAACTCATAAAACAACAAAATACAGGCTTCAATAATCCAAATGAATATGAAAATCATAAAATCATAAAAACAAAAAAACTTTTTTTTCAAGCTTTTACGGTCGCTATTAGTAACCCTAAAGCGATAGTATTTTTGACAGCTTTGCTACCACAATTTATAGATACAAAAGAACCACTGATGTTTCAGTTTAGTATATTGATATTTACTCTTATGTTTTTCAGTTTTATTTTTTTGATGATGTTTGCTGTAGTTGCCAATAGAGCTAAAAAATGGCTAAACAACCCTAAAAAAACTGCTATCGTATATAAAACAAGCGGCGGATTATTTATAGGATTTGGTGTGTTGTTGGGTGTATCATCTTATGAATGAGTATTTTTTATATAGTTTTATATAGATACCCTTAATATAAAAACCACATAAACACAAAGATTTTAAATAGTTTTTAGCATATTTAAAAAACATCTGTGCTTGTAGTTTTAAGTTGTTTTTTGTAATTTCAAGCTTTTGTTTGATGACTAACTGGTTAATTCAAAGAGGATTTGATTTTCAGCTCATAGGGATAGGGAGTATTTCATTTCCAAGATAGAGCTTGGAAATGAAGAAAGAAAAATACCCTAATCTTGGATACACCGCACAGTATGCCCACGGATTCTACTCATAGTGTTAAACCCTGCTCCACCCGTGCCGAATTCAAAGTAGCTAGCCGCCTGGATACCGAAAACATTAGATGTCCAATAGTAGCCGACAATGCCCCCACGATAAACTAAACCATCAATGTGATAGTGATAGCCAGAAATTGGTAGTTTCAAGACGCTACCAAATGCTCCTGCAGCATCTTCTGTAGCCCAGCTTGCTATCTCTGCTTGAAGTTCTGTTTTAGTCGGTAGCCTGAAGCCTGTGGGACAAGGATTGTTGGCTCCTGTTGCGCCATCCCACAATGTATCGTCTTGTGTGACTCTCCAGTCACCACTGCCTCCTGTTATAAAGTCACTATGTCCTGGATTATCTTCTTTGGTGTTCGTAGTGCCATTGGTTCCAGCTCCTGTGATGCTGTCTGTCCATGTGATACACTCATGGCCATCACTAGCTCTACCCCACTGAAACAATGCCCCATATGATAGGTGATCTGTAGAGCTTGTAGCTACTTGGCTAGCTCCTAAATTTCTATCTAGCCACGTTCTTGCCTGTGGTTGCGTTGGTAACTGTGCCATAGGTTTGTGTGCTACTACACATAGTAATTGTAGGATCTTCTACAGTATCGTTTATAGTTATAGTAAATGTTTTTGTGAACTCTGTTGCTCCTCCGTCATTGACTTTTATATCTATACTATAAGATGCCTTTGTCTCAAAGTCAAACGATGAGTCGGTCTTGAGGCTCGTGCCGTCTATAGTGAAGCTGACATCATCTGTGCCACCATCGAAACTATAACTCAATGTCCCATCTTCGCCATCGTCTGTAGCACTCAGAGTGCCTACTACTGTGCCGACCGCTACTTCTTCGTCTACATCGCTATTACTTAGAGCTATACCTGTGGGAGCTGTATTTACATCTGTTACATTTACGACCATAGCTTCGAAAAAGTTATTTGCTCCATCGTTTACATTGACTCGTATCTCTAAAGTTGGGTTGGTCTCGAAGTCTATAGCTCCTGCTACTTTCAAAGATGTGCCAGATATAGAGACCAAAGCATTGTCTGTATCACCTGCTCCAGATACTAAACTATATGTGTAGGTATTGCCAGTATCTACATCTGTATTTGATAATGTTCCTATAGCTGTGCCTGTAGCAGAATTTTCTGCAACTGTGTTACTACTTAAAGCTATATCTGTGGGTGCTTCATTTACATCTGTC
>Ga0164315_10000085_pt1 | contig 49854 bp, 67 predicted proteins | sample GuaBasSedimGuay6_FD_113737 | JGI IMG/M metagenome (GOLD analysis project Ga0164315, IMG submission 113737) | Subseafloor sediment microbial communities from Guaymas Basin, Gulf of California, Mexico - Guay6, Core 4569-2, 0-3 cm | ecosystem: Environmental > Aquatic > Marine > Hydrothermal vents... | reverse complement strand
CCCTTTGATGAAGCTATCCACCAATTACGCCCCTTGGTCAATTCCTTTTCTTGGGTTGAAAACGGGTTTATTCTCTCAGATACCACCGAACCATCCCCTAAAAGATATTGAATTAAAACATAACTTCTCTTTTTTGCTGAATATCTTACGCTAACGTAAACATCAGTTACATCTAAAAAAGGGGCTTGTTCCACGGTTAAAATATCTTTCTTTGAGGATGTACCCGTTATTTTACTGTCCGGCGGAGGGAACGGATGCCCACAATCTGGACATATTCTAACCTTAGAGTATGCAAATAAACCACATTTAACACAGGATTTTAACGGAAAAGGTTTTCCCGTTTTTTCCCTTTGTTTAGGAGTGGATATATTGTCTAAAGCACCCAATCGCCCAATATTTCCCACAAAATCCAAGACCAAGCAATGGGTTTTATTGGGGCTTACTCGCAAACCGCGCCCCACCATTTGCACGTAAAGCGATGCTGACTGCGTGGGACGCAATAGACAAACCAAATCAATAGCAGGATAATCAAACCCTGTAGTGAGCGTGGATACACTAACCAACGCTTGAAATTCAGGTATTGTTTTAAAATCATGTATGGTGGTATTACGGGTTGGTTTTGTTTGTTTACTATGAACAAAACCGTTTTTTATGTTGTGATCATCTAATACCTTTGAAATCATCTCGCAATGAGCTATATCAATAGCAAAGAGTAACATTTTTTTATAGTCGTCTTTGTACGAGATTAATTCTTTTATTGATTGCTCTGTAAGTGCCTCGGTACAAAAAGCATCTACCATAGATTTAGTTGAAAAATCACCCCCAACCACTTTCAAAGAACTAGTATCTAATTCATGTAGCGCGTTTTTTGATTTTAAATCACATAGAAACCCCTCTTCAATTAGCCGAGTAATAGGTACATCTATTACTTTTTTATGAAAAATAGCCCCCTCGGAGTCCACCAAGTCACCCGATCCCATACGGTACGGAGTGGCAGTTAACCCTATCAAACGCACGCCGTTTAGCCCATTAATAAGGTTGGTATACATTCCGCTCGCGGATGGGTTGACGCGGTGTACTTCGTCAATTATTACGTGAGTTACTTTATCAAATAAAGCGGTTTTTTTGTGGATGCTTTGAATCATAGCCACTGTAACAGGGAACGTATGTTTACGTTGATTTAACGAGGCAGCGTACAAGCCGACTTTCATAACACCAATAGTTTTAATTAACGCCGTGGCGTTTTGCTTAACAATCTCATCGACATGAGATACTACAATAATCCTATTCCGTGGATTCTCTAATAAGCGTTCACAAAGATTACTCAATACAACGCTTTTTCCCGATCCTGTAGGTAAAACAATTAATGGGTTTCCCTCTGCCTGTTCACTAAGATATTTTATGGTAGCGTCCACCGCCTCGGTTTGATACCATCGCGGCTTAAAGCCCATTGTAAACACCCATAAAATCAAAATACTCTTGCTTGGGTGTAACATGGACTCTTGCCGCAGGTTTGCTCCATTTCAAACTAACTACCCGAATGCGTGGAGCTTGGCGCACGGCACGTGTTGTACATCGGGTAGTAACTTTCGATCTATCTAGGGTTAGATTAGCCCATGCCATGTTGTACCTGTCCCCGTCTATTACGTAAATATTTGTTAAAGGACGTGCGTTTTTTACGTGCATATACGCGATTTTTGTGGCCGCCAGATACTCGCTAGTATCTACCCTTACGCAAGCTAACGCTGTTACTTTGCTTATCGCATTACACCCTGCATAGCCGTAAATATTTGTTTTTCTCCACGTTATAGCCCCAGTTACTGGATCGTATTTAAGTAATTCTTTAATTTCTTTTAGTCCGCGTATACCCATGATATTCTCCTGTTGTGCATAGAGCAGTGTTAGGGTTTTTATTTGTTAACACTGCTTTGGTGTCCTAAGCCACCGTATTTAAATCTATAGTTTTGTTTTTACCTTTTCCCGTGTTTTTATATCCTTTTTCCTTTCCTAGCGCATTAACTGGATAGTAGCAATGCCTTACTTGCTTAGTCCATTTATCACATAAACCCGAATCATGCAGTTCTTCTCTTTGATCGTGTAAGGATTTACGATTAACGGGTGAACTCATACCAATAGTTTTTATAGGTCTATCTTTTAACTCTTGCTTGAGTTGTTTTATGGTTGCGGCTTGTTCTTCAATCGCTGGTTGATGTTGCTGCATTATCATTTTTTGCATTAATTGCATTAACAAAGCTGGTGCGTTTTCTTTTCTTGATGAAGATGCAAAGTCTAAAGCTACCCTAGAATCTATTATCATCATAGGTTGCTTTTTGTTTTGTAAATTTAAATAATAGGACTCCGTACATGTACCGAGTCCTCCAGAAGAGACCGCTATCCTAGCTAATCTTTGTAAAACATCATCATGCCGTTGACCAAAAACCTTAGCTAACTCTAAAGAGGTCATTGTTGATTGATCTTTATTCTTTGCTATTAATCCTGTCATTTTGTTTCTCCTAAAAAGAACGGGTTTTAGAGGCAACCCGTAAAGCCCTTTATATAAGCTTAACTAGCCCAAGGCGGCGCGCCTGCATCACTCTTTTTACCTTCACCCTTTGATTCGGTTGCCCCAGGTGTTACCGGTGCACCCGTTTTTTTATAGCCGGTAATATCGTTACTAGCATCATATTGTCCCCTAGGCGGCGTTACTTTTAACACAATATCTAATGGTTTATTATGTAATGCTGATGAGTCGTTAAGATCACCAGAAAAGCCAGCCGCTTCACAAATAGCGGTTAATTCTTCTTTTGCAATAGTGACAGCGATGGGGTTAGAATGGATTAAGTTTAAATTAGCCCACACTTTGCGCCCTTGAAATGTGGGCGTTGTTACGGTAAATTCAAGTTTTAAAAACTTTCCCCCTGTGCTTGCCGTTTCCATAGATGACGCGCTAATATGAGCCGCATAAGTGCCGGCCGGTAAAGGTTCTCTGCTTTGTGAAGCGTCTTGATCGTTTGTATTAAATGCTATACCTAATAAAGCCATGATTTTTTTCCTTTGTTGTTGTTTGTAGTGTTGTATATACTACACTATAAAAGTGTTTTTGTATCAGTTTCTTTTTCTTCTTTTTCTGGAACAGTTACGCCAGCTAACATTTTATCAAAAATAAATGTAAGGTCGGGACGTTCCACAGGGTCTAACCTGCCGGATCTATCCTTGGCTATGTAGTTGTTATTTATAGATGTTTGACAATACCGATAGCCACCCTCAGCCGTAGAGGCAAGTTGCAAACAAAAAACCTCATCAAACCAATAGGGCAACTGAGCTGTTAAGCTTTTCCCGACAAGCATTGGCGCGTAATTCATCGCACCGCTCACGCTATCGGAAACAAACGTTATTTTAGAGATCATAACAACGTGCTTACTCTGTAAATCTCTAAAAGACCTGATAACATCCCCTAATCGCTCACCTACTGCCCCGTAAGCTTGCCGACCGTCTTTAGTATCTTTTTGTGCGTTACTTAAAACTATCTCGGCTATATCTGTTATTGAATCAATAACGATAGTTTTATATTCATCACATGCTGGGGATGTGCAAAAATCAAGGGCGGTACAAAGATCCTCTAAGTTATTGATTACAATAAAAGGTAATGATTTTGATTTTATACTCAATAACCCTTTTTCTGAGCTTAAAAATAATGGCGATGGTGCAGTAGATGCTAGAACCGTCTTACCAACACCGGAAGCACCATAGACCAATAATTTTATCGCACCGCCGAGGTCGTTTGTGTTACGAATCTTCACGTTACACCTCTTTTTTTACGGTCAATGTTGGCGTACCTCTGACTGTCGTATAAAAACCGTTTTTAAGTACGCTATTAGCAGGTAGGTCATTAAGTTTGGGTTGTACAAGTGTCACAGCATACTTTACCGCTTTTTTATCCTCATCAGTTAACACGCCTTTTTCTACTAAATCATATAAAGCTTTTTTATCATATTTAATATTAGTTACAATTTTACCGCTGCACTTAAAACCGTGCAAACTGCCGGAAGGTTTACCACGTAACGCGATCAAAGAATCAACTATAAACTTCCTTTTCTCAAGTTCGATAATTCTATTCCGTTTATTTAATTCACACAACGCTATATAATCTTCTAAAAATTCTTGTGATAACTTCATTTAATTAGCTCCTGTTTAATATTCATACCATCAATAGCCGCAACCACAGTATTTATTTTTTCTTGTAATGTGGTCGTTTCCAATGTTAGTTCCATTTTTGATTTTAATTCAATCAAAGATTGTAAGCCGTTCACCGATGAAGTCACATTATTTTTATTGCAAAATAAATTCAACTCTCTAAAACCGAGTATCCTTTTTTTTGGTGTTATATCAATATAATGATTAAAATATTTGTTCCCTGCATCCGTTTTGGCAAAACAAAACGACAACTTTATTGCCGTTGTACCTATATTTACGCCTACTAAGTAACATTTATACGTTCCGTTAAAAATCATTTTAAGCCTTTTATAGTTTCACAACCATTACGTTATGGTCGATTAGTTTATGATCATATACACTGTTTGTGGTTATGATCCATGTGTAGTTCCTTAATTCTTTACAATTCACCCCACGGGTGAATATACCGTGCGTTACATATAATGATAAGTGAACGGGGACGTTTAGTACTTTAAGTACTGAGTCAGCCAACAGTTCAAATGTATTCCCTTCATCGCAAATATAACCTATAACAAGTATATTCTTACCTTCCATGGATTGTGTATTTATGGGTGTTTCCATACTGTATCCAGTATGTATTCTAGTACCAGGATCAAAAACCTTATTTAATTCGATAACCTTTAAGTTTTTAATTCGCGCAATATCCGCCACCGTATCCCGGCCACGTTTATCTGGCGATATTAATACATCGAATCCATCGAGTATATGTGGGTTGTTTAGGAAAATATCTAAACAAGCTAATGGGGTCCAATAATGAGCTTGTTTAATGGGTTGTAAGTCAGTTGTCGGCAATCTACCATCAACCACACCCCTCGGCGCGGTGTATCTTTTTGTTAATTGTTTATTAGTCATGGTGAGCCTGTTATTTTTTCTTGTTAGTATCTACAATGACAGCCTTAACTAAGCTGTCTTTCCAGTCAATACCTAAACGATCCACAGGGATCATTAAAGAAGCATCACAGCCAGTATATATATCCTTAATACTCCATTCACCATTTTTGGTGGTTGGCTCGCAAGAAGATGTATAACCGAAAACCCTGTGATTCGCATCCCTCGCGATGTATGCTACCGCCATTTCACTCAACGCTACGTACCTCGTACCCTCGAATAAATATACTGTTCGTCCTGCTGTTTTGTCATTCATATCATTTACCTATTGGTTGTTTATGTATCCCACTCAACATCAAGCTAATGTATATGCACCAATGCCAGCACGGTTAACCCCTGCTATGGTTACACCAACTAATAATGTTAGCATTTCATGATTCTTCTTTTACAGCAACAGCTTCTATTAAACTGTTCTTCCAATTAATACCTATACTGCCTACGGGTATCATTAGTACAGCCTGAGAGCGGTTATATTTACGAATACATGCCCATCTATCCTGATCGGCTATATTAGGTGAGTGTTTGCAAGTATACCCATACACTCGCTGATCATAATCTCGTGCAAGGTACTTTATCGGCATACTGTATGCACTTGCCACGTACAGCCCCCCTTCAAATGAATACACGGGGTTTTTTGAGGTAATACTCATTTCATTATCTCCTGTTTAATATTCATGTTACCTATCACCACAACCACAGTATTTATTTTTTCTTGTGATTCGGTCGTTTGTAATGTTGAATTAACTTTAAGCCTCTTTTTCTATAAAATATTGATGAATTATTGCGGATAATTGCCTAACTCCAATAGTACCGGCACCTGATGACTCACTAAGTACACCTCGAACATGATCTATTATCACTTGTTTATCGCAGCGCATTAAGCTCGCGTAATCATTAACAAGTTCAAGTGTATCTAGTACAGCTAACAAAATTTCTTTTGTTACTGGCTCAGTTTCATATACTAAATTAACTCTGCCTAGTAACTCAGTTTTTACACCAAAACCAATTAAATCACTCGCTTTGATGCCCAACTGACCATTAAACGCGCCAGCAAATACAAACAAACAATTATTCACAGATACTTTTTTATATTTACCGTAATCGCCAATCACAGAAGTTGTTTCACTTTCTAACATGGTTAATAATTCATTTTGTATGCCCTCAACACAGGTGACAGTGGTCGGTGTGTTAGTATTGCCACTGATAAATAGCTTATCCACCTCATCCATGAAGATTACCGTAGGCGCATTCTGAGCAAATTCTAGCGGTGTAAGTACTTTAGACAATGAATTACCGCTAAAACCTTCTTTAGTGATCCCAGCACAATTAACGCTTAAAAAATTTAAACCTAGTTTTTTGCATAACGCATTTACTATGTGAGTTTTCCCTGATCCTGACCCACCCGTCAGCCAAAAATGAGGGCGTATTTTAGCATTAGAATATATAAAAATATTCAGTATTTGGGTTAATTTATTCTGTAATGAAGTGTTCCCTATAATATCCATTTGATGTACACCTTTTGTTTTGGAGTGTCGTATATACTACACACATAAAACTTTAAATGCAAGGTATAAAAAGAAAATAATTATGCTTACCTTCAATATAAAATAGTATATACTACATTCTACTTTAAACATTGCAGAGGTCGCTATGAAGAAATACGCAAACGTAAGAATACCGTCTTTACTATATAAAAGAGTGAAACAGCTCGCACTTGATAATGATAAAAGCATAACATTAATGTTAAGTGAGATAATCGCGTTTTATGTACAAAAGAGCAGGTAATCAATGAATATTAAAATACCGTTCGAGCTAAAAAAAGCCGAGGTCTATCCTGTGTGGGGCGTTTTTAGAACAACTAAAGGCGGTGGTAAGCAGCCTATAAAACTGCATGGTGAGAGGCAAAAATGCAATGATGAAAAAACATTGTTTACTTACACCCAGGCTTGTGACTTTATTGCAGCGGTTGGGGATAACTTCTTTTTAGCTGTCAGTTTGCAACTATTAGAGAAGTTCACACAAACAGGCTTTATTGTAATTGATGTTGATGCTTATAAGGATGATTTTGATGAAACACTGCTAAAAACAATACTAAATACAGATACATTCATAGAGACAAGTATCAGCGGTTTAGGCTATCATCTTTGGTTTACAGCGGAACATCTTGAGCGTAGAACCTCGACGTATGGAATAGATATTTTATCCAGTGGTTGGGCTACAATATCAGGAAATGTATATAATGATACTGCTATGCTTCACGATGATACACCTAAACCTGATGCACCGCCCCCCTCGGACACACCCACACTTTCACAACATTCTGTTATTTTTCAATATAACGTACAACATTCGCTAAGTAGTGTATTACTGAGCAATGGTTACGATTTGAGGGGCGCGTCGTACCGTTCACCTAACTCTCAATCGCGGAGTTTTGGGGTCAATGTTCAACCGTCCCATAATAACCCTTGGGATGTGTGTTTCTCTCACCACGCCTCAGACGGCTTGCTCGCTAACGTAGTTTCAGATGCTTTTCAGATAGCGGCTATCTATCATTATGCTAAGGTTTTTGATGAATTCCCAGTCGAAGCTGATAAGCAAACAGCTATTAATCTGTTTATTGCTCACGTATCAAAAACACATTATAAGCTTGACATATCGACAGGTGATTTTAGTGCTCTAACAATAGACCAACTGAATCAAGAATTTATAGCAAACCAACAACCGCCAGCAATTGAAGAAAATAGAGATGATTTTGATACCTTGCCCGATAAGATTCTGCATGATAATTACACAACTTTAGATTTTCCTAGCGGTTTTTTGGGTGTTTTTGCTAAAGAGATTTTTGAAACCATGCAATTTCCCAATAAAGTGATTGCTATCGTAGCCGCGCGCCACACGATAGTCGCTATAAGCGGTCGTTCCACTGTTTTTAGAAAAATGAAACTTTCAACACTGGATTTTTTGATCGCAGCGCAAGGCGTAGGCAAAGATACGGTTAAACGTACATTAGAGCAGACAATTTATGATGTGACGGATGGATTAGATGGTGATCTAGCCGAACAGGTTAGACGGTTTTTAGGCTGTAGCGGTTCGTATGGTGTACGTGCTTTACATGAGCCGATGTTACTCACGCCATCAATCAGCATAATTGTCGCAGAAGCAGGAGTCGCGGCAACATCAACCGCTGGGAATTTTGCTGGGGTCACGCAATATTTACTATCTAATACAGTTACGCAGCATAACGCCCGATTTTCAATAACCGCTCTATCTCAGAAATTGCCCGATGTTTTTGGTACTGTTATCGCATTATTAGAAGAATCAACCTTGTCCAGCGCAGCCCATTTATTTAATCCCAAATATATGGCAAGTGGGGAACTTGCAAGAAGAAACTTCTTTTTTGCTAATCATGTACCGGATGGCGACGTTAATCTTGAACCCCGGCAAGATTTTAGCCCGGAAGTGGTGGCAGTACTAAAAAACATGGTTAACAATACATTAACTAACGATGATTATACTCAAGCCGTCACTATCGCCTCAAACACTAAAAAAGACGCGATGCTTGAAGGTGTTTGCGTAGCACCATTAAAAAAGGAATTTTTACAGGAATACAGCGTGACCCACGAGGCAAAATCATTTTTAGATGAATTAAAAACAGAGGAACACGAAAAACGTAAGCTTTACGGGGCGGATGTTGTGAATAGTTTACAGTGGGCGGTTCAGTGTAGACACTTACAGAAAACAATACAGGACGCGCTATTATTAGCTTACATTGATTTTCACAGTGGCGCGACTAAAGATAGACACATTACACGCGAGCATCTTGAGAATGCGTACAATTTAGTTTCCGAGTGCAGCCGGGCATTGCAGAAAAATATTGAACAGATCCAATTCTGTGATGAAAGAATTCTAGCTATCGTTGCGGCTCTATGTCAAAAAAGCCTAAAAGCTCAAAAATCACCCCCGGTGGTTTACAACAAAAAGAACCGCTTAATAAAAGTTCATTTATTATTTAAAAAGGATAGCGTACCTCGAAATTTAGTTAATGCGTTGGCAGTTGAAAAAGACGTTTCACAAGATATTATTATAGTTGAAGTATGCAAACAGGGACAAAACGCTGGTTACTGGGATTTTTTAGAAGCAGGGCAGAAAAACGAGCTTAGAACTATTTTGGCAATCCCACCGAGAACGCGATTACTGCGGCTATCTGCTGATTTACTTGGGAATACAGACTTACAGAAAGAAGCTAAAGAAGCAAAAACATATTTTAAAACAGAATATAACACCGAGGAATCAAAAAGAGAGAGAGAAACCATTAAAAAGCTTAAGAAAAGCAAGATAATCATAAATGTAGGGGCATTAAATGAGAACAACAAAACTAGCTAAACAATTAAACGAGTCACATACTAAAATTATAAAGACAGCTAAAGCTTTATGTGAAGCCACCGACATAGATTGGGACCCATTACATGGAGGGCGCGACAGCCATGGTGAAAAAATAATATTGCCGAAAAATATAGCGGCGGCTGTCATACTGATATTACAGCCGAGGCTTTTGCTGGCTATCGTGGATCAATTACCACTTGATGATTTAATTGAGCATGTAGAACCCAGGCAAAAGCGAAAAAGGCAAAAAATAGCGATACCTGTTACACCACGACCGCGCCTAAAATCAGATACATTTAACGAAAAAAGTATTATCGTTAAACCTGATACTAGACCCATGAATTATTTAGAATGCCATAAATTTTTATTGGCGGCTGGGCGTAAATCGTCACCTTACCAGAAAAAAATTATACAGATTGCATCCTGTTTACATGATCCATCATTATTTTTATTTATAGCGTGCAGAAAGCACCTAAAAGCCAATCATAACGCCGTTCTAAGCCGTAAAAATGGGCGTTTAAATGTTACATCACTATATGCGGAGGATTCCGTGCTTGAGCAAGGTTTAACAGGCGTAATGATAGAGCGAGGTTTTTCTCAAAAAGCGCAGGCGATAAAATTAGTTTTACTTGATGGTGAGGCTAGGGGTTTCTGGTCTATCGACTCCGCAAATAAAATAATACTAACGAAATAACAAAAAGCCCCTGATATGTAGCAGTGTTAGGGGCAGTAAGTGCCGATTCCAAATACACCTCAAAACCCCCATTTTCACATAGTATCTAATTCACAATAACTTTAGCATTTTTCCCCTTCACACCCTAAAAACCTGACCTCTAATATAAAAATTAGGGTTTAAGTAGTCGAAAACGCCCTTTTTACCCACCTTTTTTGATAAAATTCTATGCAGTCTATCGCATGATACACAAGGGCTATACCCCAAAAAAAAGAAAAAAGCTGTTTTTTCCGTATATTTTTAACAATTCCTTAGGCTACAGCCCCACATAAAAATAAATTACTACATCCTAAAACTATGTTATTGAGTATAAATTGGTGAGTATGTTTTGACCCCCCTAAACAATATCGTTTAATATCAAAACAAGCACTAAAAAAAGGGTTTTCAAGCGATCACCCAAAAAAATTTTAAGTAGGCAAAAAAATAACTTAAAAAAAACCCCATTAGCCATCCGTTAGCATTTTTATACGCCAATGGCGTATAAAAAGTATATCAAAATACATCATCTATTTTGATATACCGTAAATACCCTTAAAACCCGTGTGGTTGTAAGGTATTGAGGTACTACGGGCAGAAGACGCTTTTTGGGCGATTCACTAGCAAATAGCGTACCAACAAATATTTAGGTTAATGTATACTGTTTTATATTACTTTTGTAATATAACGGGGTAAATTCTTTTAATATATTTAATATGTTTTCTTGACACATCCCAACAAGTATGGGTCAAAATCGTACAAATTTTATACAGGGCATGCTAGAAAAAGTACCCTTTTTGGGGGGTAAAAAAAAACTTTTTCGGTGCAGTCCTAGCCCTTTGAATTCGGGGCTTGTAGCGATTCGAAAAAAAGGGGCTATTTTTTTTTTTAAAATTCTATCGTGCCAAACGTATACACCGCATGGCTTTGGTAGACTTGATTTGTTTCGGCAGTTTTTTTTTCCGTCAACTTGCTTTTTCTATCATCCTAAGCCCATGTAATACGGGGTCTTGACCGTAATTTTTTAAAAAGTCATTTTTTTCTGCCTTTTCCGGGCGTGTTTGAAAAAGAGCCAAGTACACCGTAACAGTTTACGCACTTATTGCCGAGGGTCGTACCCCCCTCAAATATACCCGTATATACTATATAATATATATACTAAAGAACCCTTAAGAGAAAACAAGTACTAGCGTACTTGTAAACAAAAGCTATTATTTAAAGCCCCCTACAGAGCAGTAGCTACAGGCTGTTATTTTGTGTTTGAAATCACCCCCCAAAAAAGGCTGTTTTTATATTACAAATTCTATTGCTCTGACTACCACGTAGAATGCAGGATTAAGTCACTTTATTTTTTAAGTCCGTTTTTTCGGACTACTTGAGCAAAAAAGGGGTTTTTTTACTTTGTCAGAAGCTCTAATCCCCGTAGAATCACAAAAAAAAGTTCTTTTTGACCCCCCTTCAAACATACGGCACATAAGGGCTAGACCCCAATTTTAGGGCAAAAAAAGGTTTTGTTTAACGGGTCAAAAGTCATTTTTTAAAAATCATCGTTTGTTGAGGTTTGACTTTTAGTTTTAGTTGTGGCTGTGATGTTATCCGCGAATACCTTGATTTAATCTTACTGTGCAGAGGTTGGTTATGTTTATAACGTAAATACGGATTCTAGGGATTTTAAGGGGGGGTAACGGCACAATAAATATGTTTATATGTCATTAACAGGGTACAAGCTACTTTGTTCCGTAAAGGGGCTTTAGCGCGGCTTTTTACTTTACCTTGTTTTTACGCTAATATTTCAATACAAAATTGCCCCAACACTGCTTTCCATAAAACTATGATTACAAAACAGGAACAAAACAAAAAACCAATTTCCGATCAGCTTACACAAGCTAAGCGTGATTTTATTTACAAGGGCGCGAAGGTATTAAATTACACGCTCGACAAAGCGATAGGCGTAAAAAGTACCGCTATTGATTTAAAAACTTTTAGCGGTAAGAATCACGCGCAAATAGTCGAGGATTTGATGCTGATGCTTCATGCACATAATCAAATTGAAAAAGTAAAAATAGGCTCAGTGGATGAAATCGTACAACAAGTTGGAAAAGGAAAAATTACGCTAAACGATGCGGAAAAATTGATTAAATTGCTTAATGCGGATAACGTGCTTGATGAGCAAGCTATTGAATTAGGGGGAAATATTGTACATATAGGCATAAAAAAAGGCGGTGCAGTATAAAATTGCTTGTATAAATTTAATTTTACAAGTAAACTATAAGCTCATTTTAAGGGGACGCAATGAACAAGAAAAAAATTAAAAAAATACGGTCTAATTTAGGTCAAGCGTTAGCGCGTGAACAAAGTAATCGGCGAGATATTGAGGCGCGGATTAGCTCAATTTTAATTTCATTGGATGAAAGCCCGTTTTTTTCCAGCGTTGCAAAACAAAGCGGCATTCACAAAAATAAAACAGGGTTGGCTGATGAAGCACTAAAGCAGTGGCACAACCTGCACTGCATTGATATTAAAGAGGCTTTTTCTTTGCAGGGTGAGGTTAGAAAATCATACTGTGGTGCTGCATGGTATGCAGTATTCAGTATCAACATAGAATCATAACCACATAAATAAATAAACGGGTTTTCGTAGTGGTTAGCCCGTTTATTTGAGGGGGAAATATGGCAAAAAAGATAATATTGCATTTATGCGCTGATGTTGGAAGCGATAGCAGGTACTACAGCGTAAACGATGCCGAATATACAGTTATTAGGGTCGGTGAGCAGATAGGGGTTGAAAATTACATTCCACCCAAAAAAGTATACGGAATTATAGCTAATCCTGTTTGTACCGAGTTTAGCAATGCAAAGACACGAAAAGGCGATCATGCGAAAGGTATGCTATTGGTTGATCATTGTAGACGAATAATAGAAGCGGCTAACCCTGTTTTTTGGGTTATTGAGAACCCGGCTAGTGGCGCGTTAAGGCAATATTTAGGTAAGCCTGGGTACACATATCAGCCGTGGATGTATGGCAGTCCGTGGACAAAAAACACCGCTTTGTGGGGTAAGTTTAATATACCCCCTGTACTGTTCAAAGATTGGCAAGATGTCCCTAAAAACAACGATCTATATATTAGACCGGGCAGGATAAAACCATCGTTAGCACATTTACATAAATCAGCTATTCATCTAATACCAGAATTTGCATGGTGCAGTGATTTGATGCGTAACGATTCCGATATACGGTCTTTATGTAGTGACGGCTTTGCAAGGGAATTTTATAGGGTGAATAGGTAATGATTATTTTAAAAGTGATTTTTTCCTTTGGGGTACTGTGGTTATTAGCGCAGACGTATGTGATGGTGTTATTTCCCAACAAGGAAATTAGCCGCATTTTTTATTATACGGGTGTAGCAATATATATACTGTGCAGTATGGTGATTACTTTTAGCGGTTTATTGTCGCTATTTATTGAAATTTAGGAGTAATTGTGACCGAGCTTGAAGTAGGTACTAGGGTTATTGTAGTAACACCTAGGGGCGCGTTTAAACGCGATTATGTGGCAACTGTAACACGTATTACAGCTACATTAATTGCATTGGATGATGGAAATAGGTACAACAAAACATCTTGTTACAGTATCGGGATTAATTGCGCACAAAATAGACGCTTAAAATTAAAAGAAGCGACATCGGATGCGGTAGAAGTTATCAGAATCACGGCGTTAAAAGATGCGTTATTAGAAGATTTAGCCTGTGTAGCGTTCCGTGAATTAGACTACGATAAACTCAAAGCGATTACAGCCATTATAAATAAATAGATTAGGGTTGCATTATTTTAATGTACAAGGTATATTTCTAGTTCACTGCCGTACAGGCAGCTTAGAAACTGATCATGATTATGATGGCTTAACCCCTCACAACTTTAAGACTGACCCTGAAATATAACAAACTCTAAGCAGTGTTAAAAAATAAGCCTTAACACTGCTTTTTTCACAAAAAGAGAGATTAAAAAATGACACCCGAAGAGAAAATTAAATTCATTGAAGAAAAGAAAATAGAGATTGCGCGGTTATATGTGCAAAGTAACGCGATAAAAGAGAACCTAGCGGCTGAAATTAAAAGCCTCGCGATCGTTTTATGTCCGTTTTCCATTGGGGATAAAGTAGACTATAGAGATCAATGTTATATCGTAGCGGCAATAAAAGGGGGTATGTACGGACACCGTTATGCAATGCAATTCTACAAAATAAAGAAAGACGGTACACCTGCCAAACGCACATGTAGTTTTTATGGAGAACCCTCGGCAGTAAAACTGTGCAAATGATACAATCATATTTCACCGTATTAAATAAACGAGGTCAATAATTATGTTCAGTACCATTATTTTAACGTGTATCTATATAGCAGGAAATGTTTTTAATGTAATGCTGGTTGACAATGACCAGGTACATTCTGTTACGCCCACTTTTACATGCGAGCGTTATACGGGATACTATGATAGGAATGATAACGTATTAACTCTATTTTATCCTTATCGCGAATTTGATTATATTAACGATAGATTAATTCCTGTGGATTTAGAAACTAAATATCAATGACTTAAAAAAATCAATAAATAATTTAAATTATTTTAAAAATAAATCCTTTTGAAATCAACAACTTAAAATTTAGTTTAAAAAGTGTGATCTAGTTCCTTTACAAAAGTAAATTGTTTTAGTATACTATAGGCAACTTAAAGAAAAAGGTTCTTTAAGTAAAACAACCTTTCAAAAGGAATATATAAAATGACTAATTCAGAAAGAGCAGCAAAACAAGCAAACATTAAAGCAGCTAACGCACTTAGAGAAGCTATAAAAGGAATGTCAGCTGACGATCTTATACTTGCATTAATAGAAGAGATCGAAGAGCCAGCAATAAAAGAGTATTGTCCAGCAGCCGAGGCGATATTAATAAGTGCAATTGGTGACATACTGGACGGCGAGGAATTTTCCGACGTATTTGGAATGATAGATACATTAGAAAGAGGATAGAAACCGAGGGGGCTTGATAGCCCCCTTTCTTTTTCTAAACGTGAGCTAGTTCCTTTACACTCGTAAACTCTTTTAGTATACTAGACACAACTTAAAACAAAACGGAGAATACACCATGATAGATATTTTAGTGAGTACCTTGGCAGTAGAGATAGCTTTATTTTTAATCGGTTGGATAGGTAACTATAGATAATAGGAGCGTAATTAATGGAACAGGAACAGGAACAGGCAATGATTGCTTTAGGATTACGTGACTATATAAAAGCTAATTATAGCTCAATAAAAGCCTTTGCGGATGCACAGTGCGTAGCGAAGCAACAGGTGAACACATGGCTAATAAAGGACACGGTTGTTATAAATCATAAACTATATGGCGTTAGGAGAGTATTAAATGAGCCTACTTAATGCCCGCGTTTTTTGGCGTACAGCGACCACGTGGATGGTCACCCGTATAGCCGCTATTATTTTAAAAGATCAATTGTATACCCACAATAGGCGACCGCCCTTAAAAAATACAGTTGTGCGCTATACATCCAATAAGTGGAGGCGGTGGCAATGGTAAAAAATATATTGATTTTAGGTCAAGGGCAATCGGGCAAAGACCAGCTCGCGGCAAAGCTGAATAAAAATTATACTAATATTTCCTTATGGTTTGCTAAACATCATTTAACGGCGTATATGTACAGTCGCAACATAAAGTACTATCCTACGGCTCAGAAATGCTACGACGACAGAGGAAATTATCGTGCGTTGTGGAAAAAGCAGATGCAGCTTTTTAATAAAAACCACAATTTAGTTGATATAGCACTTGCAAACGGGGGTATATATTGCGGTATGCGGTCACAAGCTGAATTTGATTTAAATAGCCATAAATTCGATGTCATTGTTTTCATTAAACGCCCCGGAACTGTAGCTGATCCAACGCTTGAGATAAATTTTAAACCTGACACAATGCTATTATTTAATAACGATGGTGGCTTGGAAGGGTTTGATCGGTGGATTAAAACAAACAATAATGTTTTATATACAGTATAATTAGAGCCTCTTAAAATCTAATAAGATGAATCTAAATTATGTCAGACGTAAAAAGAGGGCGCGGTAGACCCGTTGAAGCTACCGAGCCACTAAAGAAAAAAACATTTAGCCTGCCCGAATCAGTTAGGGATATTATTGAAGCGCAACCCAACCAAACGGAATTTATAGTTACGTTGGTGCAGGCATACGGTAAACATGTTAGCCGCTAAATGGGTTGATCGTTTTATGGACACCGCCCAAAACGTGAGCGGTTGGAGTAATGACGGGTCGCGACAAGTTGGGGCGGTTATTGCTCAAGGGAAACATGTCATAAGTTCAGGCTATAATGGTCAACCGGCTAATATCGATATTATCCCCATAGATAAAAACCATAAAAATTCACTGACCATTCACGCGGAATGCAACGCAATATTACACGCTAAAAGGGATCTTGAGGGATGTTCTATTTTTGTGTATGGGTTGCCCCCTTGCCAACATTGCGCTTTGTTGATTGTTCAGGCAAATATACGAACAGTTTACTATCGACTATCGCGTCCAATTTCGCTACGCTGGGAATATGAGTGCAATGCAGCACTTGCGACGTTTGAATGTGCTGGTGTACAAGTTATAGAGGTTAAATAATGGCAGTAAATGGCAGAAATAAGGGCGCGGCGGCTGAGCGTGAGGTCGCGGCTATATTGAAAAAGTGGACGGGTCTTGATGTTAGGCGGAATCTTGAACAGGTTAGATCCGGCGGTTATGATTTAGAAGGTATTGATTTTATAGCGTTAGAAGTAAAACGGTGTGAAACATTAGCCTTGCCTGCATGGTGGAGGCAAACTTTAGCGCAAACAAAGCCGGAACAAATACCTGTATTAGTTTACAGGCAAAACCGTAAGCAATGGACTTGGGTAGTGGGTACGGATAAGGTTGTGATGAATAATGAGGCATTTAGGCTGTGGCTAATGGATATGCTGGCTAATCGTGAATAATTGGTTGCTTAGCTGTTCGAATTAAATCTAAACACTGCTTTTATAAAAAGGTGAAACAATGCGAAAAAAAGATAAGTTAAAAAAAGTAATAGAAACCCAAAGGGTCGAATTGAAACAGTTACGCGAGCAGGTGGATTTGTTAACAGTGCTTTTGATGGATGTGCCACACAAAGAACGCCACCAAATTAACATTTATATTAAAAGGGGTTGATTATGCAGTATTTTTTTGATCGTTTGGGAGTGCTTATAATTTGGGCTGTAATATTAATTGTTTCCTTTATTTTCTGGTTGATATTGTTTAGTGCAAATTGGCTCGCAGCACTGGGTTTTTTGCTGGGAATGGCTCTTTTAGGCGTTATTTGGTTTAAATGATGGAATTATTAAATGAAGTCAGAGGTTTAGATTCACAAGGGGCTGGCTATTACCACGCGCCACGAGGTAATAGATTGCATAATGGGGTCGATCTTATTACAGCACCTAACAACAGTATTTTAGCGCATACCCCCGGATATGTAACTAAAATAGGTTATCCCTACAATCCAACCGATAAACGTGGGCGCGGTATATTACGATACGTTCAAATCACTGATTTAGCAGGGTTTTTATGGCGGTATTTTTACGTTTTACCCACGGTTAAAAAAGGTGCTTTTGTTTTTATTGGTAAAAAGATAGGTATAGCTCAGGATTTAAACGGATTTTATCCGCGTATTACCCCACACATTCACCTTGAAATAAAAAACGGTACGTCGGGTGTATTTATTAACCCTAATAAATTGCTCATGCTTGAATGATTAATAAATTTCTGGAAATATCCGAGGCTCAATATCAAATATTTTTCGGCGATGTGGACAAAGGTCGGTTTAGGTTTTACGGAAAAGGTAGGCGATTTGGTGGAACGCACGGCGCGGCTATTTATATCATCCATTGCTTGCAACACGGCAAAAATTGCCTATGGGGTGATGTTATATACTCCAATATTTCCCGGTATTTTCAGAGGTATTTTGAGCCTTTTCTCGTTGCGAATAACATTCAATATAAATTCAATAAAAACGAAAAACTTTTAACCATTAACGGGCATTTTTGCGATTTTAGGAGCGCGGATAACCCGTTAACCTGGGAGGGGATGGCGTATGATTTTACGTTTTTAAATGAAGCCGGTATTATTCTAAATGATGAATACCTTTATAATAATACTATCCTTCCGATGATGATGGATAATCCTAATAGCCAGTTAGTCGCATTAGGAACGCCCAAAATTCAGCAAGGAATAGGTCTATTATTCCAAGAATTGTACGAACGTGGCGTAAAGGGTGAACCGGGTTTTTATAGTGCGACGTACAGTAGTTACGACAACCCTTTTTTAACAAAAAAATCTATTGATGAACTTAAAACGCAGATTCCAGCGATCAACCGAGATCAGGAAATTTACGGGCGTTTTGTAAAATCTGGCGGCTCAGTTTTAGATGTTGGATGGTTTAAATACTACGATAACCCACCGGCAGAATTTGATTACATCGTGCAATCATGGGACACAGCAAGCAAACCACAGCAAATAAACGACCCCAGCTGTGGCACTACATGGGGCATTATTGAGCGTGAAGATAAGATTTATTATTATCTATTAGATGTTGTCCTTAAACGCCTTGCTTATCCTGATCTTAAACGTGAAGCAATCAAACAAGCAACCAAATTTAACCCTGATTCTATTTTAATAGAAGATAAAGCGAGCGGTATAGCTTTGATTCAAGATTTAGAAGAAGAAGATGAATTTGACTGGGAACTAATAGCGATTGAACCGGTAGGAGATAAAATAACGCGAATGTCAACCGCATCATTAGTGATTGAAAATGGTTATGTTTTTCTACCGCGTTCCGCGCCTTGGCTACCAGCTTATATAAAAGAATTGCGCGTATTTCCTAACAAAAAGATTCATGATGATCAGGTGGATAGCACAAGCCAATTATTGAATTATTTTAAAGAAAGCCCGGCGGTAAATATAGGTTAAGCAGTGTTGGTATTATTTTTAACCCTTTTAGGCGAATAGAATGACAGAATTAATTGAAGAAAAGAACGGGTTTACAATAACAAGCACAGGTAAGGCTTTTATTAGTCTTGACCGCCTAGCCTTGTTATGTGGTGTAACGCGATCGGATGTAATAGGGGCAACGCTTAAAGCGTGTGAGCAAATAGAACACGATACCGCTATTAATGTAATTTTGGCGTTTGTGGTGAAAGGTGAAAAACCAGCCTTACAGACGTTAAATGCTATAGGGGGTACAAATGGATTAAAAGCGTATATTTATCAACAAGTTAACGCTAACAAGCTGCCGTTAGATAAAAACTTAGACCGATTATTTAAACCTTATCGGAAGATTTAAGGGTTACATTATTTTAATACATAAGGTATAATTTATTACAGGTTGTAGGATACCTTAAAAAGCGTGTAAACAAAGCTATATTGTACAGATCAGAGGGCTTCACACTTTGCCCATCCTACCCTGATCTAGTACAGTATGGCTTTTTTTATGTTTACAGGTTTATCAACTACCTTTTTAAAGTTGAAGTTTTAGGAGAAGTAAAAGTGCAAGATTTAATTGGAAATGTAAATGCAACAATGACAAGTAAAGAGATTGCAACGCTCACAGGTAAAACACATAAAAATGTTTTACGGGATATTGATGTAGTACTTAAATCACTAAGCTCAGATATGAGTTTAGGCTTTAAATCAAGTACCTATAAAGATATTTCAGGTAAAACAAATAGAATGTTTGACTTAGACAAAGATTCTTCTTTATGTTTGATTAGCGGTTACGATGCTAATATACGAATGATAATCATCAAACGCTGGCAGGAATTGGAAAAAACGCCTCCATTATCTCAATTAGAGATGTTGGCTCAAGGCTTTGCAAAGATGGCAGAGATAGAAAACAATCAAAACAAGATAAGTCAGACGTTAACGGAGCAACAAGGGCGGATAGAAGCTGTTGAAGAAAAACAATTACTACAGAATGGAGATACAGGATTTTTAACTGTATTAGCTTACGCTAGGATAAATAATCTAGCCGAACCGCTAAAATTAGCTGTAAGGCACGGCAAAGCGTGTACCAAACTAAGTAAGGAATTAAATATTAACATCGGGCGCGTGTCCGATGAGCGTTGGGGCTATGTTAATAGTTACCATGTAGATATATTAAATATTATTTTTAAACCTTTAGGAGAATAAAATGCAAGATTTAAGCAAAGAAAATAAAGATTTTACAGTAACCGCTACAGGTCAGGCTTGTATTAGTCAAACCGCGATTAGTAAAGTAACCGGTATACCACAGCAAACTTTAAGCGATTGGATTAGAACTAAGTCGGTAGACTATAATACTAATGAACTCAACCAGTTAGATGCTAAATCCTTTCAAAAAGTAGTAATTCTCGGTAGCCCTAAATATCCATCTTGTTTAACATTTATGGGAACTTTACTAGAAGCAGGGGCTAAGGCTTATATTTACCATCAAGCAGGATATAAACTTGATGCAACAATGCCACCACCTACTACATTTTTAGAAGCTATGCAGGTTGCCACAAAAGAGATGGAGGTACTGGAAACACTGGCAACCGCTCAACCATCTTAATTTTAATTCTATAAATTTGTTTACGTCACATCCCTTACTGGTTTGTATATGAATTTGTACTTAGTACTTTACATAATAATAGTCTCCGAGCAAACTATTATTATGTAAAGGACTAAGTACAAATTCATATACAAGTAAACCTTACGTCACATCACTTAATGTTTACTTGTAATAATGTATACTATACATTATACTACGTTACTCAATAACAACGTAAGGTAAACATTATATTATGAGTAAACTAAAAACAAATATGAGATTAAGCGTAAGTATCTTTGATACTGTTTTACATGTGGCTCACAAAGATGGTTTTATAAATGCAATGGATTTGTTGCAAATAGGAAATCAGACTAGGAGTCAAAAAGGACAGCAATTTTTACAAAAAGCCCAAATAATGCGTATGGCGCAGTTTGTAGAGTTGCATGATGCAGTCAAAGAACAGGTATTAAGTGGCTCATACAGCTATTTTGAGTTAGATCCTGAAAAACTGGTCATTAACTCAGGTAGTGGGCGAAACACAAAAACAATGTTGTTCTTACCATTAGCCATAGAGTTTGCCGGCATAATGTCACCTTATTTTAGAGCTGAATTATATAAGGTTTTTATAGAGGAACGGTTGCTTCAAAATAGGGACGAGGGGGGATATGATTTTAAACGATTAAACATAAGTATAGATAAATACTTATCCGGACGGGAACACAAAAAAACCAATAAAGGTATTTTCATTACTATAGCTAAAATGCTTAAAGCCAAGATATTCTCGGCGGATGCTATCAAACAAGCAAGCGAGGCTAAAGTTAATTTATGGAATGAGGCAACGCCGTCGGAATTGCTGTTAAGAATATCATTCGAGAATGACCTTATAAATCTATTACGATTGGGTGTAGTAAGAGATTGGGATCACCTGAAAGAGTTGATAGAAAAGCTTTAAAAATAAGCCCTAACACTGCTTAAAAGGCTTTTGGTGGTTGCCTTAAAAACCACCCTCTATAGGAGAGATAGCAATGGGTAACAAAGGAATAACGGTTTTATCTTTATTTGACGGCATGAGTTGCGGTCAAATAGCTTTAGCAAGGGCCGGAATAAAAGTGGCTAAATACTACGCGGTAGAAATAGATAAGTATGCTATTAAAGTAGCACAAGCTAATTATCCTGATACCGTGCAATTAGGGGATATTAACGATATTAATATCAAAGAATTACCGCCTATCGATTTGATAATAGGCGGCTCACCCTGCCAAGGTTTTAGTTTTTCAGGGAAACAATTGAATTTTAATGATCCTCGTAGCAAACTATTTTTTAATTTTGTCAGTATATTAAAAGAGGTTAAACCTAAATATTTTTTACTTGAAAATGTACGCATGAAAAAAGAATATAGCGCGGTCATTACTGAGCGTTTAGGTGTGGAATTTATAGAGATAAACTCAAGTTTAGTAAGCGCACAAAACAGACGGCGGCTGTATTGGACAAATATAGAGGGTGTAGAGCAACCTATAGATAAAAATATCTCATGGGGAGATATTTTTGAGAAAAACGCACCAAAAGTACATTATTACAGTAATAAGGCGTTAGCTTGGATTGACCGCCACACATTAAGAACAGGGAAAAAACTAAGGGTTTTTGAGTCTTTCGGAAAGTGCCAGATGTTAGAGGCTTCTATGTATAAAAACTATTCCTCACAACGATTTTTTGGGATCAAGGACGTTGAAGGATTGCGTTATATTTCATTATTGGAATGTGAAAAAGCGCAAACAGTGCCGGCAGGGTACACCGCCCACGTGAGCAACACGCAACGCTACAAGATGCTGGGTAACGGCTGGACTGTAGACGTTATTGCACACATATTAAGAAAGATGCAATTTTAAACCATAAGTTATAATTATTGTAGGGTGTAGGCTTTAAAAAACGTGCTATACTTGTCACGTGAATAAATGGTTTTAAGATGCCACCACAATAAAGAGTTTTTAAAACCGTTGTTTTGATATGCACTGAATACTACTCGTATTTCATCTTAAAGTGCATTTCAGAGCAACGGTTTTTTTTTATGGGAAGAATAAAGATGCCCGAATTAAACATAGTAAACGATAAAATGAACACTTTGGATTTTGCAGCGTTAACGGGTACGGCACATTATGACGTATTGAAAAAAGCCCGTAAGCTATTGAATGATCTTGGAATAGATGAAGGGAATTTTTCCGCCATCTACAAAGACTCTATGCAGCGTGAAAAACCCATGCTTTCACTGGATAGAGATTTATCCCTAACGCTTGCTGGACAGTATGAACCAAAAATAGCCTATTCAGTAGCAAAAGCGTTTAATAGTCAACCAAAGCTATCTCAATTAGAGATGTTGGCGCAAGGCTTTTCAAAGATGGCAGAGATAGAAAACAATCAAAAAGTTACTAATACGCGATTAAAAGCTATTGAAGCAAAGCAACACGTAATTGATAGAGTTGTAAACGAGTTTACCGTAATGGCTTATTTTGTGTTTGCTGAATTAGGTAATATAGATATACAAGCAGCCAACACATTAGGCAGAAAAGCAGCTAAATATTGTAGACACCATGGTTATCCTATTGGAAAACAACCTGACCCTAGATTCGGTAAAATAAACGCCTACCCAGAACACGCTTTAATTACTGTACTTAAACAAGAAGGGTTCATTCCTGAATAACCTTTTTAAAGATGAAATTTTAGGAGAAGTAAAATGAAATACAGCGATGCAGTGGTTATAGCTATTTGTAAAGGTTGGGATTGCGGCATAAAACGCGATTCCATATCTGGGAACGGGTTTTATATTTGCCTTTATGGTGTAAAACTGATTTTATCGTATTTTGTGCAGTTATTGTTGCGAGTTGTTTTTGCGGTGTTATTTCCCCTAACGGCTTGTTTAGTTGTCTATATTGACAAAGGCTTAAAATAAGCAGGTATTTTTTAGGGACTGGCTCAATATGTAAGCTAGTCCCTTTACACCATGTATTAATTAAGTTTTAGCGCGTTACCAAACACAATTAAATCATACCTTAATGTATGGTAAATATCTTTATAGTGCATTTTTAGTGCCATATATTCCTTTAGTTTATTAGCTGCGAATCTTTCAGCTAACATAAGCTCGCTTAATTCGTATATACTCATTTGATCCCTTAATTTTGGATGTTTTTGAGCCATTAGACCTAATGCTTTATAGGATGCGTTGGTGATATGCTTATAATAAAATTTTGCTGATTTGCTCCCCTGGTTTGTAGCATATTCAACAAATTCCTTGATTATATCCGTTTCTTCACGTCTAGCAGTCTTACCTATTAATCGTGTAGAAGTCCATTCTAAATCTGACTTATTGGTCAATAGTTTTCTTAAAGCTTCTTCCATTAAGTCAAAAGCATCGATAAAAGCTAATTTTTTACTGTGCGCTTTCTTTGTGGAAATATTCATAACTAGGAACATGTAACCTTTTCGCGTTAAATGGAAGTTCCTATACTCGCGTCCTTTTGTGTTTTTATACGTGGATGCTGTATACATCCCTTTAAATTCGACTATGGAAATTTCCATAGTCAAATTATCCATTTTTCGCAGTAGTTCCATGTGAGCGATACCAAACTCAGTCGCGATTATGTTACTGGTAGTAAATACTTTATTGTTGCGTACTTCGACAAGTTCTTTTTGCATTAAATTCTCTTTTTATTGTTAAGTGAAATATAATTATACACTATTGAAATTAACTACTGAAATACAATACTTAAAACGTGAGCTAGTTCCTTTACACACGTAAACTGTTTTAGTATACTAGACACAACTTAAAACAAAAGGAGATTTTAAAATGGAATTGAAAGGCGATTTAGGCGAACAATTTAAACATCTTGATAAAAGACTTAATTTGATAAATGATTTTAGGTTTACTTATGAGTATGAGCCTGAACAGATTATAATGAGTCCATTCTGGCAAACAATCAAAGAGGCAATCAATGGGATTTTTTAGAAAAAAACGTAATATAGCAAACGCTACTCAAATTGATGGACGTATTAGCGCGATAGAAGCCCCATGGACTAAATGGGGTTTAAAGAAAGCGGTGACGGATGGCTACAGCGTGAGCGGCTGGGTGTATAGAGCGGTGGGAATTATAGCGCGATCAGCTGCTACCGTAAAGTTACAAGTTGTTGATAGTAACGACAAAGTAATAGAAAATCATCCTGTATCGGTGTTACTGTCCGAACCTCACCAAGCATGGTCTTTATATGATCTATTAGAACTCGTTTTCACATGGCAACAATTAGCCGGAAATGCTTACTTGCACCGTATCACAGACTCAAACAATCGCACATTAGCCATTATTCCTGTCAGTCCTGACAGACTGAACCCAATTCCATCTAATAATAATGATTCGCTGGTCGCTGGTTATTCAGTAACCAGTGAAACCGGCAAGGTAAAAAAATCAAATATATACACACCTTCAAACATAGCCCACTTTAAACTATTAGACCCTGCGAATCCTTTAGTAGGTATCAGCCCCTTGCAAGTTGCGGCTAAATCGGTCGATACGGACATTTCACAGCAATCATGGAATCGTAAAGCAATGCACAATAAAGGCATTGTAGACGCTGTTTTTACCTTTGAAAAGCAATTGAATTCAAAGGCTTATGACACAATTAAAGCAAAGTTAACCGAGATGTTGACGGGGTCGGTTAATGCTCATGGTGTCGGTGTAATTGGGTCTAATGCTAAATTTCAACGGTTAAGCCTAACACCGGTGGAAATGGATTTTTTAAATTCTCGTAATATGAACATGAAAGAAATTTTTATAATCTTCGGAATTCCTTTGCCGCTTGCAGGTGCGGCGGAAACAATGAGTTATAACAATTTTTCAGAGTCATTGAGGGTTTTATGGGAAATAACAAACATGCCTTTAATACAAGATTTTTGCGATACGTTAAACAGGTTTCTAGTTGATGATCTTGCAGGGGCTAAAATAAAACCTGATTATAGTGGTATAGGTGCGTTAAAACAGAACATGAAGCAAAACATTGAAAACGCTAAACTACTGCATGATATGGGTGTGCCTGTCAGTGAGTTAAATACACGGTTTAATCTTGGTTTAGACTCATATATAGGGTGGAATGAGTCCCACGTAAAAGCCGCTACAAAAAAGTAGCCGTTAATGATAGTTTAACGTTAAAATCAATTAATCAGCGATCAATTAAAGCCGAGTTTAGGGCGGTAGACGATTGGATCATTGACCACACACCCACAGTACAAGAATTACTAACAGATCAGCTTAACACTGCTATAGAAGCAATTAACCAAGGTTTTGATGTAGCAGAACAATTAAATTCTTTGCTGGATGAACAAGTAGCAGTGTTATCAGGTGTTTATCTTGCAGTAGGTGCGGCGGCAGGTACAGATTTACTAACCGAGTCTACGCGATCCATGCAAAAAAGGGATTTGTTGAGTGACCTATTAACAGCGTGGCTTGAAGATGAAGGCGTGGCGCGTTTTGATATGAGCGCAATACTAGATACAACTGTAAATAACGTTGCAACAATTGCTATTGATGCGGTAGAAACGGGCAAAAGTAACGCTCAGGTAGTATCAATTTTACAAGACCATTACAGCTTTAGTCCGGCCCGCGCGAACACTATAGCTCGTACAACGGTTGGTACAGCACAAAGTATAGGGCAAATAGTGCAAGCTGAGGCGGTAGGTGTTACGCATAAACGTTGGAATGATTCAGGGTTTGAAGTTCGAGATATACATAGAAAACGTGACAATGAAGTTGTTGCAATAGGTCAAAAATTTAGTTTACAGGCTGGTGATGTTGCCCCACGTTACCCTTTAGACCATTTAATTTCTGGTGATGATAGAATTAATTGTCGTTGCTTTATGACTTTTGAGATAAATTAGTTTTTATTAATAGTTGTTTTTTGGTACAATCTATCCAAGACTATACAAGAAGGTATTAAATGAATACATCCGAAGCAACCTTACTCGCTACAAAGCTAAACTTTTCGTTCAGCCAAACGCGCCGCTTTTTAGCGTATTGTTTGACGCATCAACGGCAACCATGTATTGCATTTAGTGAGGTTTTATCCGCTGAAACAGAAGCGGCTAAAACATTAGCAGACTCAGCGGTTGCTATTGTAGAGAACGACGCGCTAGACACAATAAAAAGAGGTAAATTGCTTGATGAAACGCTAACATCAATTAAAAAGTATTGCGAGGCGGCTCTGTTGGGGCGATCTGTTACCTCACGCAGTCTACTAAATAAAGATGAAAAAATATTCGTTTTTGATAGCCTTTTTTATCCTGATAGTTCAGAAGCGTCTAGTACTACATACGATTTTTTCGTGTCACTGCAACGAACATATAAGATGACACGAAAAGAAGCAATAACCTTTATTTTCGATGTTGGGCTATCGTTTACGTTTTGGACAGGCTACGATAAAGACCAAGGGCAGGCGTTTAGAACTGAATTTAAAATTACCACTAATTCACGGATAATTAAATTATGAGTAAAAAACAATTCTTAAAGCGTGCTGAAAATACCATTAGAAGCATCTCAGCGGAAGGCATTTTTACAGGATATTTGACAGTATGGGGCGTGGTTGATAGTCATAATTCAGTTTTTACCCGTGGCTCGTTCGCTAAAACAATCGCAGAACGTAAAGACAAAGTAAAGGTTATGTATGATCACGATACTTTGATCGGCAAAGTATTAGATGTACGCGAAGATGATCACGGGGTTTTTGTAGAATGTAAGCTTAATTTAGACGTACAAGCAGCGCGAGAAACCCATGCTTTTCTGACGGATGGTACACTGGAGGGTTTATCTTTTATGTTTCGCTCTATTCAGGAGGGATATAGAAAAGATGGAGTGTTGGCTATTTCCGAGGTGGCTTTGTTTGAATGCGGGCCGGTTAATTTCCCAAGTAATGAAGCCGCCACGGTGGAGTCGGTACGATCTACAGTTTTTAGTGAGTCCGTAACGGAAGAAGAAAGCTATTGGCGAGAGATAATCTTACAAGATGCGATGAATGGTACATTATCGTCTATCTGGTGGTCAGAAATGACCAACACCGAGAAATTAACCGCGTTTGATACAGCATTAAGTGACTACCGATCGGCTTATCTTAGCTTTGCAACTGAGCAATTAAGTATTACAGGGTATAGGTATAAATCGCCCGATAATTTAATAAACAGCGTAAACACTGCTTTAAAAGAAAGATCAAAGACACCGGAACAGATAGCAGTTGAATCTGCTTTAACGCTAGATCAAGTGATAGCATTACGAGCCGGTAGAGTAATAAATGTATCGGCTTATGATGTAAAAACCGCATTAGGCGATGATGTTTTAAAAGAATTACAAAACAAGCGTAACACTAATATAGAAAAATTAGCCGTTGCTTGTCGTGATATACACACAGACGTAGAAAAAGACCGCTTAAGATCGCTATTGAGCCTTGAAACTAATACGAATCAAGATCAACCAGAAGATGACACGGAAAATATACGTGACGCAATAAACTTTTTAAGAGATTTACAAAATGGCTGATAATCAAACAATTAAAGATGTTTTTGTTGAAATGCGAAAAGCACACGAAACATTAAAAACACACATCGACAGCGTATCCGATAATTTACGCAACGACCCAATTTTTACAGAAAAAACAGATAAAATTAACGACGATATTACCACATTATCTAAACGTATGGATGATATGGTGGTAGCAGCCGCAACAGTACCACAAGTAACTGATGATGATGTTGATGTACAGCTACGGCAATCGGCGTTTGATAAAATGTTACGTTTTGGGCGCAGTAATGCCAATTTTAGCGATGACGAAAAGCGCGTATTATCTAGCGCATCTGATGCGGAGGGTGGCTTCTTAGTACCTGATCAATTTGAACAGGGTATTATTACTGAGGCATTTAATCAATCTGATTTGCGTGGGTTGGTATCAGTTGCACGAACAGGGCGCGACGCGGTAACGCTAGGCTCTTTAAGTACACCTAAAGTTGCATGGGGTACGCGTAACGTAAGAGTATTACCGGAAGAAATTACAGCAGGGCAACAACGCATTGAAATTAACGACTTAAAAGCCCTAACATTAGTAGCTAATAATACGCTAGATGATGCTCTAGCTGATGTATGGGGCGAATTGCGTGACCTTTTTGCTGGTGCGGTTGCTATCGCAGAGGATGACGCGATTGTAATGGGGACAGGTGACAGAATGCCCGATGGTATTCTAAACGATCCTCGTGTAATATCTAGCGCGATGCTGTCAGGTGTAGCCGGTGGACTAACGAACGCTTCACACAACGGCGTAGATGTTTTGATTAAAATGCTTTATGGGCTTAAAAAGCAGTATCGTAGAGCCGCCACATGGGGCATGAACTCAACTACTGAGGGCGTTATCCGTACACTTAAAAATGCAAATGGCGAGTATTTATGGCAGCCTCCAGTTCAAGCAGGACAGCCCGCCATGTTATTGGGTCGCCCGTTGGTTAACCCTGAAGGTATGGATGATATAGGTGCCGGTAAAATGCCTATCTATTTAGGTGATCATAAAAAAGGCTATAGTTTAAAAGATAGAACCGGTTTAACTGTTCAGAGATTAGTTGAAAACTACGCAGAACTTGATCAAGTAGGCTTTTTACTTAAAAAGCGTTTAGGCGGTAAAGTGATTAGATCGGAAGCATTTACAGCTCTAAAGATTGCTACTTAATATAGGATAATAAATTTATGAGACACGACACAAGAAGCAAAAGCCTTTTATTTAAGGCTTTGATGATGGTTAACGCGCCGGTAGCTACAACTACCTACACCTTACGATTAGACCACACAAAAGCAAGCGCGGGCGGTTTCGCGTGTATTTTACCTAATACGGCGGCAGGTTATACGTTAACGCTAGAACATTCTGACGATGGCGTGACGTGGACAGCATACACCGCAGCTGACGGGAAATCAGCATCACCACAAGCCGTATTTGAACCCGTAACAGGCTTTCAAGTGATAGATGGCGTACCTACTGATGTAGCTAATTTTATTTATATGTCAGTCACAAACCCACACGGGCGGTATTCTCGTTTAAAAGTGGTTAATGATACTGACGTAGGTCATATACACATTACCGGCATTTTGTCGCCGCTAAAAGATATTCCGGCGTAAAATGCTAAAAGGTTATAAAACAAGCCTTGCATTAATAAGCGTTCTAGCCCTTATGGGCTGGGGCGCGTATGCGTCGCTACTGGATCAGGTGCAACAATTAGAGCTAGGGGCGTTTTTAAGCTCGGTTCTTGGTGCAGGTATTTTATTAGATGGCAAACAACGCAATAAACAACGATCTAATACGACAGTGACAAGTATAAGCTACATAACAATAATAGGTTTTGTTGTAGCGTATTATATGGGTACTATTGAATACTGGACTATGAGTTTAGGGGTAATTCATGCGTTTACGCTGGCAGGTATCACACATAAAATTAAAAAAACGCGTAATACTTTGGATGATTTTACTCACGAGTATTTTAAATAGCGGTTGCTCTGCGCGGCTAATAGAAAATGAGCGGCTAGACCTTAAAAGCATTAATTTACCTGTGCAGATTGTAATAACCGCTACCAACGATGATATTAATGAAGCCGGTAGGGAACTAATAAACCAATTTATTAAATTAAAAGCTTTTTATACAAGGCATGTAAAAAATGACTAAATTCCAATCATATCTATTGTTTTCTGTACTTAAAATAGTATTTAATAGCGGCTTGATAACTCGAATTAGTGTACAAGTATCCGCGTACTTTAACAGTAATTTAGACGGAAAAGATAAACGCGCAGCGGTCGCTAATAATTTAATTGATGGTGTAGATACCCATTCACAGATTGACTGGTTTAACGAAGCTAGACGTATCAGTGAGGGCTTGTTAACGATGGCGATACAGATTATATATGAATACCTAAACCACCGTGTAGATAAACGGGATAGTAACGGCTTCACGCCACCACCCAGCGGTCTATAAAAATGAGTGAAAAGCGATTTAGTGATTTAGAAAAAGCGGTTTCATCGCTAGAAAAAACTAATGTTTTTTATGAGCGTACAATGCTCACGCATATAAAACACGACGACGAGACATTAAAAGGGATTGAATCAAGTATTGAGGGAATTTATAGCAAAGTCGAGAAACTGGTGGATAAGGTGTCGGTAGATATACGAGCAAGCAAGGCGGACGCGGATACAAGAAATGACCTAAAGTATTTATCTTTAACAGATGCTACCGCACTAATTGAAAAAGCAAGAAAGGACACGATAAACACATTAACACTGACAGGTTCGGCAATGTTAAGCGTTTTAACATTTTGTGCATGGCTTTACGTGCAAAGTATAAAAATAAAAGGCGGTTAAATGTTTGTAGATGCTACAACGCGACGCGATTTAATCGAATTTTATACGGATAGCTCGGTTATTGAACTTAATTATGTCGATGGTTTTGGCGTACCGCTAGACCTATCTGGGTACACAGCGGAAATTGTACTAAAATTCAATGATGTACCCGTTCACACCGCGCAGGTGACCGTGGCAGGGATCAACTATAATTTAAGTGTTACTATACCAAGCAGTGTTAACACTGCTTTGTTCACTGATACAGGTGGAGCATTAAGTTATGCGCTAATTTTAACCTCACCCACCAACACACAAGAAACAATTTTATACGGGGCGTATATTTTAGTGGATCACGCCCACGGTGGCGGATGTGTTCCAGAAATTGAACCATTTACTACACAAAGTCAAAACATAGCTGCACCTTCAAGCTCGCTACCCGTAGGAACAAGCCAACACGTTAGACTAGAAGCAGGTGAAAACATAAGCACATTTAAACCTGTTATTGTAGAAAATGGTTTATTGTACTTAGCTGATAGCAATAATCCAGGACACATTAACAAAATAATAGGCATTACACTAGAGTCGGGCGTTACAGGTGGAATTATAACGGTAAGTACAGCCGGACATATTAAAAATGCCGGTTGGTCGTTTAGTAATACTGTAATTTTTTTAGAAGGTACGAGCGTTTCGGATACGCCGCCTTTAACCGGTTTTTCGGCTATTTTAGGGGTAGCGGCAACGCCCAACTCTGTTATACTAAATCTAAACCAAAATATTGAGTTACTATGACTAAAAAAGTACTAAGTATAGGCGGTGGGGCATTATCAGAGGTATTGATAAGCCCTACCGGGTCCGATGGAGATCTTGTGTGTTTAGCGTCTAACGGTAAATTAGACCCTGGCGTAGTACCAGATTTAACGAGTGGCGGCGGTTCACCTACAAACAAAATTAATTGTAAAGTAAACTCTAGCGGCACATTAGCAGGGGGGGATTTTGTTAATATTTATGATGATGGTGGAAATCTTACGGCGCGCTTTTGTGATGGAAATGCAGGAACGCCGCGCGAGTGCCACGGTTATATAGCTGTAGCCGGCACACATGCAGCCGGGTCAACTGTAGCGGTAACGCTTAAAGGTGCTATACAAAGCAGCCCTGCAACGCCTACAGTTATCGGTGGAAGTGCTATGTATATAGCAGGCAATGCTGGCAAGGTATCAGTAACAAAGCCAACCACTACTGGCTATATGTTACAAAAAGTGGGGGTAAGTGAGCGCACTAGTCCATTTAACTTTTTCTTTGATCCAGAGGCGGCGGTTATATTACTATGAGTGATTATCTAAGTTTAAACGCAGGACAGCGTGCAGCTAATAAATTTAAAGCAACATCCGCCGGCGCGGCTGATGCTGATTCTCTTATCACATTGGATGCAACCGGTAAAATAGATGCGTCCTTCTATGAAGCACCGGCATTACAGCTAGGAATACATCAAATAGAACTAAAAGCACAGGTAACAATACCGGCTGGATCATTGGTACACATGTTTTACTATACTAGTGGTTACGCTAAACTACATCTAGCCGACAGCTCAACGGGTAAAGAGTGCCACGGTGTATCAGATTTTGATTTAGGTCAAAAAACAGGTAATCAGGATGTTATTATCAGTAACGCCCCCATTGTACAATGTGCTAATATTCCTGTAGGTGCTAAACTATTTTTAGGTGTAGCAGGGGCTTTAACCGCAACCGCACCAACCACAGCAGGGCATATCGTGCAACAGATCGGGTGGTGGATTGGTGGCGATAAAATAAGATTAGATATTCAACCTAGTACGGTGGTGGCATAATGGGAATTTTAGCGTTAAATCCAAACGGTACTATTGCAACCGTTGCTCCGATAAAAACAAGCGTAGGGGCAGCTGATGCAGGCAAAGCGGTCGCATTAAGCGCGACAAATAAGCTCGATGATTCTTTATTTAACGTTGTTTCATCTACTGCCGAAGTTACTTTCACAATCGAAAAGTTGCCAGGTATATCAATTGGCAACGAAAAAGCGGTTTATTTGGCTATGGATGGTAACGTAGTTAAAGCTGGCTTAGCTACCAACAGCTCTACCGAGGAAAAGGCGAATGTTGCCGGTTTTTGTGTATCATCTACCGCGACACATGTAACAGTTAGATGTGATTCAGTCAATGACACGTTAGTTAGTGCGATAGTTGTCGGTGATAAATATTATTTAGGTACAGGCGGCAATACGGTAAACACAGCACCAACAACACCCGGTACATATTTAACAGAGTTAGGTATAGGCTTGGCTCTCAACTACACCGGATCTTTTAATCCAAAACAACCAATACTAATATAAAAATGGCTAATAAATACTTATCCCTAGTTTTAGGGAAAATAACAGAAAACGAACTAAACCAAACAAGCGCAGGAGCGGCGGACGCTGGCAAAGGTATCGCGCTAGATGCTACAGGTAAATTAGATGCTTCATTAATGCCTGGGGGTCTTGGTGCTGATGTAAAACTATTGGTTTGTAGTGAAGCATTAAGCGCAGGGGACATGGTACAAATTTGGGACGATGGAGGAACAGCTAAAGCGCGTAAAGCTGACGCGACTACAGGTAATAAATTCGTCGCGGTTGGTTACGTTAAAACCGGCTTCGCATTGGGCGCGACTGCAACTGTATTCTTTTCTGGTAATTTGGGCGGGCTTTCAGGCTTAACGATTGGCGGCGCGTGTTTTCTTTCAGAGACAGCCGGCGGAATTACACAGACAGCGGTGAACAGTGTCGGTGCTATTAGTCAATATGTGGGGCGTGCAGTAGCAGCGGATGAGCTTAATTTCATGCCTGAACAACCGATTCAGTTGATTTAATAGGGCGTAATTATGGCGGTTGAATTAGTTTCTTTTGATGAGTGCAAGGGGCTTTTAGGATTGGTAAAAAATCAGTCTGATTATCCTGATTTGCATATCATTAGAGAATCCGTTGTCGCGTCAATAGAAGCGTATACGCGCCGCCGGTTTAGTTGTAAGCATAGACAATATAACTTTTTTGTTATGTGTCCTCAAAAGATGATCGAGCTTGCAGCTATTCCCCTAAAAACAGTGGCTAAAGTTGAGGTTAACGGTGAAGCGGTTGGCTATAAAATAACCTGTTACGGAATTCTATTAGATAAACCGATTAAAGAAAAAAACCTTGTTATTGACTATGTGGGCGGTATTTCAGAAGTAACGCCACAATTAAAAAGGGCCGCATTGCTCCAAACTGTTTACGAATATCAAAACAAAGAAAATATAGGTGTAACTTCAATATCTAATGATGGCGGATCGGTAACTATACCGGAATTATCTTTATTAAAAGAAGTTAAACAATTGTTAATAGATTTTATCCACCCTTACCCTGTTTTTTAAATGCGGTTATATGTCAGTGGTATAAGTTCAGTTATCCGGGTATTGACAGAGACCCCAGAAACAACGTACAGACGTTCACGTGTAGCGTTTAATCGTGCAGTAGTTAAAGCGCATAGAGAAGTAGGTAGAAATTTCAGAGGTGCGTTAAAAAGTCGTACCGGGCAGCTTAGGCGGTCTATTTCTTTTGAGGTAACGGGGGACAGTCTAGCCACATTATCGGGTAACATTTCAAGTAACAGCATTTATGCACCGATTCACGAATACGGCGGTACAATAAAGGCTAAAGATAAGTATACGGGCTTAGATGGTAAACCTTATTTAAATATCCCGTTGGATGCAAACAAAACAGCGGCCGGTGTAATGCGATTATCCGCTTACCAAGTTTTTGAAGGGGGCGGTTTTATTATAAAATCCAAACGTGGAAAATGGCTTGTTATGAGTGGTGAGGGTGTGCCTATGTTTGTATTGATAGAACAAGTCCACATAACAGCACGGTTAGGAATGCGTGACGCAATGGCTAACGCTACGGATGAGCTAATTAAAGAACTTAGGGGTTTTTAAATGTCAATACAAGTATTAATATTAGATGCTATAGAGCAACGCTTAACAAGCATTGTAGAATCTAATGGGTATAATGATTCATTTTTACCCAGTACAATTCACAGAGCAAGTCTAAAACCGTTTAAAAATGGGGATCTACCAGCGGTAAATTTTTGGACTGGCGAGGACACTTTGAAGGATAAAGAGTACGGTATAGATAATCGGCAATTACCCGTATTTATAGAAGCTTATACAACAACGCGCGACGATAATTTCATAAACACTGCTTACACATTCGCAGCGGATATTGTGCAGGCGTTATTTAGATCACCAGCCGCGCCCCTAATGGGTGATGTGCCAGATGCTAGTCTAGGTGGTATAATAGATATACTAGAAGTATCTAAAATTGTACCCGTAGCTAATGAGTTGGACGGTGCATGGTGTGGCGTATACATTGAACTAAACGTACTATATAAAGCACAATTAGGCAATTTTAAAACATTTTGTAATTAAATCAGGATTAAATAAAATGAGTAACGAAAATTCACGGGTAGATTATCAAAGCGGTTCAATACCTCACGCCCTAGCACCTTTAGCGAATAGTGGGGACAATAAGAAATATAATACTGGGGTTTCTACATTGTCTGACGGTGCAGTAATCACGCCTGATGGCGTAATCAATGGAGGCGTTTTTTTAGGTACAGCTGTTGTAAATCAGGTCTCTATCGGGTCAGTAAACGCGGTACGCGCAGGATTAACCGTTATAGTTAATGCTGGTACGTTACCCATTACACGCGCCGCAGCGGACGGAAAAGCAAGCGTTACCAGTATCATCATTAACGCGGCCGGAGCATGGGCAGCAATTAAAGGCACTGATGGCGCGACAGCTTCATTTAGTGAGTCGCGAGGTGTTGCAGGATCAGCCCCCTATATTCCGGTAGGTGCAATAGAGGTCGGGCAAATAAGAACGGTAACTAATGTAGCTGGTGTTTTGGGTAATACTGAATTTTACCAAACAGCCGGAACACACGCAGAACATTCACTTTTTCCTGTTTTTGATATTGATAACTTTACAGGATCGGTGAATTTTGATTTTCCATTAGCCCCAATTCATACGGGGGACGTATCAAAGGCGGTTTATGGAACGTTTGCAGAGCCTATTTATACGGAGCAAAAATTTAGTAACGATTTTGTTCCTGCAGATACGTCGTATAGTACGGCATCAGAGCAGGTGTATTCTGCTACGATTGGCTCAAGTTCTAGCTCACTAGGTCAAGCTTCATTTACAGCAGTGTTAAAGGATGGTATCACCGATCCTATTTTAGCCCTTAAAGGGCAAAATTTGATGTTTAGATACTTTCAAGACAGAAACAAGCCGGCCCATATTTTAACTCAAGGCGTAATAGGTTTTTCACGTACTTTTGGTGCGTCTGATAACCCTAAAGTTTCTGTATCTATTTCCCCAAGTGTTGAAAGTCAAAACAGAGCTACATAATGGGCGGTTTTGATAAAAGCGGCTTTATGTCCGCATCGTTTGAGCCAGCTACAGCATCGGTAGAAGTACCTGAAATGGCGGATTTTTTTGGTGATGGTGCGGATGCTATTTTTACAGTTAGAGGGTTGAATGCTAACGAGTTTTATACAGCATCAACTATTGAGCAAAGAAAAGAAACAATCACGTCGGTTGTTTCTAGTCTCAGCACATCCGCACAAGTAACAGAAAAGTTAAAGGATGTTATAGGCTTGACAGGTGAAAACACACCGGCGGAGGTGGATAAACGAATCTATATGTTAGCCACCGCCTCAATATCCCCTAAATTAGAGACTTTTGAAGCTGGCAAAATAGCGGAAGTTTACCCTATCAGTTTTTTTAATTTAACTACTGAAATAGCCCACCTAACAGGACAAGGTGCAACTGTAAAAAAGTCTTGACGCTTTGGAACACCGCCACAGTACAGAACACCATGGCGGTGTTAATCTTGAGAAAATCCGGGTTAATGTTGTTTCAAGCGTTACCAAACATTTTTAAAGATCCGTATGTGACAGAAACAGAATTAATATTGTGGTCAATGTTTTATGATAAACAAGAAAAAGAGCGCAACAAATGAGCAACAGAAATAACACAATAGAGATCTTTTTTCAAGGTGTTGATAATGTAAGTAACATTACATCATCCATACAGTCTAATATACAAGCATTTGAGGGCGGAATTACCAGCGCAGCGCAACCGCTCGCCGGCTTGACAGATGATATTTTAAGCCTTAACAAGGCTTTTTTATCTATGGCGGCGGTGTATGGTGGCAAGGCTCTTTCACAATTCTCAGCATTTGAAAGTGCTACTATTGACCTTAAAAAAGTATTAGACGTTACTGATCCTAGCCTAGCTACATTTACAAAAACATCACGGGAATTAGCCGACACTTATGGCGTAGCAAGTACAAAAATATTACAAGGTATCGCTAACTTTAAACAAGCAGGTTTTAGTGCAAAAGAGGCGGCGTTGCTACAAAAGGACGCGCTAGATTTAGTAATAGCCGGTGATGTGGATGCAGCCGCAGCGACAGAGATACTCATCGCGTCACTAAAAGGTTTCAAAGCGGAAGCAAGCGAAGCCCCACGATTCATAGAAGCGTTAAACAACGTATCTGATAAATACGCTACAAATTTAAAAGAATTGTCCACCGGGATGAGTAAAATCAGCCCGATAGCCGCTAAAATGGGTTTTTCTTTTGAAGAAACTACTGGATTAATTACACCTATTATAGAGGTGTTTAGGTCAGGCAGCGAAGCAGCCAACGCGCTAAAAACAGGGTTGTTAAAATTAATTGATGAGTCTAAGCCGGTAGCGGACGCACTCAAAAGTATAGGCGTAAGTCAAAAGGACGTTAACGGAAAATTAAAATCAGGGAAAGCGATATATTTAGAAGTTGCCAAAGCATTTCAGACGCTAGATGATAAAACTAAACTTTCTGTAACTAGTCAGCTTGTGGGACTGGATCAAGCCGGGAAAATGGTAGAGGTTTTTTCTAATCTTAATACCGTTTTAGATATTCAAGCAGTAGCTTATCAGAAAACAGGCTCGGTTCAAAAAGAGGTTGCGTTAAGGCTTAAAAGCGTAGAGGTGCAATCCAAAAAAACAGGTGTAGCTTTTAATGAGTTAGCGATAGAGATCGGATCGAATCTTGCTCAAAGTGTTGGGTCAGGTATGGACGGTATACAGTCCCTACTGGGTGCAATGCGAGAAGTTGCCGCAAGTGGTGGGTTAGGTGATTTATTCGATGCTCTCACGGAACAAGGCGAAGATTTTGAAAAGTATCTAAAAAGCATAGCTAAAGCACTACCGGAAGCTTTTAACGGCTTAAAATTTGATGCACTTATTAAAACCTTTGCTGATTTACGTGACGCAGTTGGGGGCGTGTTAGGCGGTTTGGATTTAACTAAAGTGGATGATTTACGGGAATTTTTGCAACAAGTAATTGATCACATTGCAAATATAACCAAGTTTTCGGCTGAGGCGGTACAACAATTAACAGCTTTTTTTAGTACGGTTAGTGGTTGGCTTTCTTCTTTATCCTCAGCGGATGATGGGCTAGTTGCATTATTGGGTGGTTTGGGCGGTATATCTAAGATTGTTTTAATTATCATACCAGCATTAGGGCTATTATCGACGGCGTTTGGTGTATTAAATGGAGTACTTACGTTGGTGGGTACTGCCAGTGCCGCATCTTTGCTGCCAGCATTAGCCGCCATGTTGCCTGCAATTGGTGCGTTAGTTGGAGCGGTTAATATGTTATCGTTTGCCTTTAATGCCAATTCATCAGCGTACGATGATTATATTAATAGAACCCGAGGCGTAGAGGACAGTTTAAAAAGTATTGCAGCGCGAACGGATAAAATGGCGTTAAAGTTGCATAAGGTATCAGTGCATACAGGTATTCTTGTTACTAGTTTTGATGAGCTTAATCAAGCTCAAAAAGACGGGCTAATTGTTTTTGATAAAACGACTCAGCAATGGGAAAACGCGACAACCGTAACTAAAAAGTTAGATGATAGCCTGATTGGTACGATCACTCGAAACAGTAAGCTATCAGAATCCGAAGCAAAAAAAGCAGAAAGTATAGCAGCAAGCAACGCCGTCGCACTAGAAACAATAAACAAAAATATTGCTATAGGTACTTCTACCACCCAAGTTACAGCAAAACAAACAGCATTAGCCAAGGCGTGGGATGAATCCACAGCAAGACAAGCAAAACACGCTGCAACCACAAAGAAAACAGTAGAATCGTACAAAGTGTGGGGCGGCTCGATTAAGGACGCTAAAGAGAACGTTAGAGGCTTTAAAAGCGCAATGGCAACGCTTGCAAGGTCTCAAACGGAACTCGCTAAATCTACGCTAAAGGTTCATTCTATAATGAGCGCGTTGGCAGAAGATACGCGCCTCGCAAAAATAAAATTTAATGTTGATTTTAATATTGCTAAAGTAAAAGCTGATTCTGCGAGAGTGCAAGAAGCTTTTAAAGCCGTAGCGGTCACTGTAAAGGCGACTAGTGATGCAGTTGCTTCAATTTATGGTACAGGTAGGCAAGAAGGCGATACGTTTGGGTTTGAGTTAGATAATCAACTTAGAAACGCAAACAGAAGAGCCGATCAAGCACTTGAGAACGCTACAAAGTTAAACGACGCACAAATTGAATATATGAAACAACGCGGCGAGGCAATCCAAAGGGGCGACGCTAAAATAAGAATAGAAGGATCAGGATTAACCCCTATTCTTCAAGAATTATTAAGAACACTTATGGAAGAAATACAGTTACAAGCAAACAGCGAAGGGTTAGAATTGCTATTATGATTATATCTATAACACCTTATTATTTTAACACTGCTTTTTTGTTTATCTGTAATGATACCGCACGGACTAAAGTAGTTAAAAATAATCGAAGGATAGATAGGATTGCAACGCTAGATGGTGGAGCGACTATATTGGATTATGGTTTTACTTCTAGTGATGCTGAGCTATCCGTTACACTACAAAAAGGGCTAAACCGTGAATTTGGGTTAAATTTACAACGACTTATGCAAACCATATCCTTAGTTAGGGTATCATGCCGCGAGGGTAGTTTTGTGGGTGTAATTCAAGATTTAGCGTTACACAGTGAGAACATTCAATTTAATTTAATTATTAAGCATTAATGCCATGCAAAATTACAGTTTTACTAATAACGCGGAAAGTGAATTAGCATCCCCTGCAAGCGCAGCTAATACCACCATCATAGTACAGGCAGGCAAAGGCGCGTTATTCGCATCGCCAGGCGGTTTTTTTATGCGTGCAACGCTAAAAGAAAATGATAATATTGAAATTATAACGGTGGTATCGGTTGCCGGGGATGTTTTGACAGTGCAACGTGGTCAAGAATCAACCACCGCTCAAAATTTTGGCATTGGAGCGACAATATTTGGTGCAGTAACCGCCGCTTTTCTTGCTGATATTGTCACATCTATTATTGATGTAACCTATACCGCTAATTCTAACGAGCAAGATATAGCCGACAATTTTACAGATATAGCAACATTACAGACGAACATACAGGGTATTTTACCTGTATTAACCGGCGCATTACCTCCAAACACCACGCCGGTATCCGCCCATCAATGGTATATGGTGTCAGGTGCAGGGGAACTCTACCGGGCAACTGCTACGAACAACCCTGCCGATTGGGACTTGATATACAGCTCGCGCCGCTTTGCGAGGGTTGATTCCGCATCCTTGTATACAGGAGCGAGCGCACCATTTGGGCGTACAATGTTTGATTCATTTGCCTATATTGCACACTTGAAAGTAAGCCAAGGCGCGACATCACCAGAGGTGTATATCAGGCTCGCTAATGGCTATAATGGCAACCATACACCATTTGATCACGGCGTACTACAAGGCGGTCAAGATGTTCTAATTCGCATGGGCTGGCGTTACCCTGTACATGCTGTTGAGACCGCAGCAGTAAAGGATTTTCTGGTTTTCACGGTGCAGATGGGAACGCTACCGGAAGCCATAGGGATAAATTCATCGCGTGTAATTGTTAAAAATACCGGTGTTTTGTGTGGCATAAAATACAAAAATTCTAGTAACGTGACAAGCAGCGAAATTTTAACAGGGATAACAGGAACGCCTCCTGCGGTGGGTGAAACGGGTGTATTAGAGTTTACAGTATACAGTGAGTCGCCTTTAGCCTTCACGGCGCACTGGTTGACGTTAGCGAGTTAATATTATGCTTAATAACGGTGCGATAAATACTATTTCTATTAATGTTCTTGGGGGTATCAATCCGTTTTTTATCCCAGGAACACCTACGCCTTTAATTGAACCCTCGCCCGACAGTAAAATTTTAATTGTTGGTACAATTACCACCCCAACATTACCGCCCATACAAATACCGCTAAGCAGTGTTACAGGTAAAATAGGGGGTTATTATTACGAGGAATTTGAGGCTATTTGTCCTGATTTATTAGGATCAGGCGCGAATATACTTTTATACTCTCAAGATATTGAAAACAAGTTAACAGTTGAGCAAGTGGAGCAAAAAACAGACGGCACAACCTTAACTCAACAACTTTTTTCTTCACGTATGAGCGCAATAAAACCAAACGTATTGATAAACTCAACCGAGCTAGTTATAGAGTGCAGTGAAACTATAATGGCAGGAACGCGCCCTTATCCTTACGAGCGTAGATTGCTAACAATAGCTAACATAATATCCCATACAGTTGATAGTTTTGGTCGTTCTAAACTTGTTATCCCATTTACACCACAACTACGCACACAAGACGAAATTCTGTATAATGGCGGACAAAAAGCGCGTATTTTTGAAGGTAATATTAATTTACAGGTAAAGCATCGGACGCTATCTATAAGAGTGTTTAATGCTGATTTATTTACTGATATCAACAACGTACCAACTAATTTAATTTAATTATGGGTATTGCGACAATTACAGAAAACGTGGGGGATGGTGAATATAAAGCCATCACAACAAAAGACACGGCTCGGGCGGTGGAAAGGCTCGCACTACTTGGTACGCAAATAACCGCGTTAGAAGAAAGAGTTGCTATATTTAATATTGAGTTCCAGCAAGAAAAAGCACACCAAAACACATTAAGAAACAAGGCAGTTATCGCACAAACTGCGTTCAATACCGCCGCTAGTGCAGCCACCGCCGCACTAGCTCAAAAAGACGGCAACCTTAAACTAGTTGATACCGCTAACGGATCAGTAATAAATATACCCGAACACGAAACCCTAAACACTGCTTTAAATGTACTCGAAAAACAGAATGCAGTAGCGGATAGCGCAGCGTATAAGCTAAATTTTACACGCGCTTTGCTATCAACTGCCAAAGATAGAGAAAGTAAATTCACCATAGCAGTTGAAGAACCAACGCCTACGCGCCACTGGGCGATTGATTACATGCCAGAGATACCATTAGGTTCTATAGTAAAAACGGTTGAAGTATCACAAGAAACAGGTAAATCATGGATAGCACCAATGACATACAAGCCCGTTGCCGATGATTTGCTAATTGAACAAGCTTTAATTGATAAAGCAACTAATAGACGAGGTGTATTAGTTGGCGAGCGTAACAGTACCAACGCTAAAATAGCAGCTAATATCAATATTCTGGCAGCATTACAGAATGCGTTGATAGCCGCTATAAACGATAATGATAATTATGAAATCGATAGTATAGAGCAGGACATAAAAACAACTGTAGGAGAACAGGCTTTATTTTTTAAAACAAAGGACGCGCAAACGCGAAAAATAGAAAAAATAGATGCGGAAATAGTTTTAAAACAAGCTGAAAAAGACAGGATAAGCGCGATAATAGTGGCGGATGAGGTAGATAAGGGCGTTATTCTAGCATCAACAAAACAAGTACAGCCTGTTCTAGCATCATCCCCAGAAGCTACATTTTACAATAAGGCTATTTTACCGGGATTACAGCAATGGCGACCCGTGTTTAGAAAAGGCACAATAACCGCCATTAATTATGGTCTTGATACCTGCACCGTTTTACTCAAAAATGAAAAAAGTTCCCAGTTAAGCCTACCGATAAACAAAGATCACAATATTATTGTGAATGTTCCTGTACGTTATGGTGAGTGCAACGCGGCGGTATTTTTAGTTGATGATTTAGTAATTATAGGTTTTCGTAGCGATTGGAACACACCGGTAGTGGTAGGTTTTCAAAAAGAGCCAGAGGAATGCTTGAATTATATTTTAGGTGTTCACGCTTCACCTCAACCGGATAATATTGTCGCAGTTTTGGAAGCAGGGCAGCCGTTAAGACAGATAACGGGGGTAACAAATACAACGTATAAACTGCCTAAAACCGTTAAAAACTTACCCGAATACAATACAAAGCTTGAATGTGGTTATGTTAATACGTCAACCCAATTCGGCGCGGTATCGTGGGATTTAGGAAAAGGTGAATATTACGGACTGCCTGTAGAAAACAGGATTCATGCCTACAATTTGAAGCAGCACCAAGTAGGTGGGGGGGTACAGCCACCGACCGGCGCTTATATTCAAGATGTTTTCTATAAAGGTAAGTTGTTGTTAAATCATAGCCACCATAAAATTTTAGGTTGCGTTGTAATACCTAAAAAGCGCGTGCTGGTAATTGATATAAAAGGCGAGTGGTCTTTATATAACCGCGATGGATCGCTATACCGTATAGGTCAAATTTTAAATTTCCCCCCTACTATCAACTACTATCATGGGGCATTCTATCAAAAAGCATGTTTTACCGATGACAGTAAAAAAGGGTTTTTTGCATGGCGAAAGCACCGCACATATTTCGAAAAACCTACCACCTTATCAATAACTTATGAACTTTATACGCTGGATTTAGTGGGCGAGGATTTATCTTTTGATGTTATTTGTACATTAGATGAGACCCGAGAAGGCGTTCAGGATTTGGGCGCGGAATATTTGACCCAACCGGCGCAGGGCTACCCTTTCACATTTAACGGAACTTATCAGCTTTTTGTGGGCGCACATAATAACGCGCGAGTAGTTTATGAGCTAACAGCCGATACCTATGGACTGTATGACGGGCCGCCTACTAACGTAAACTCGACTGAAACAGGCACATATTCCTTTAATATTAATGGTGTGGTAAAGAAAACATGGTCTTTTTCTGCTACGGAACACCACGATAATACAGGGCTGAATTTTTCAAGTTCAGGCGCGATTGCGATGGTTTGCTTTACTCACGTAGATATGGAAACGGGTTTAGCAGTCATTAGTGAGATACGTCAAGACGTGACAGCAACATTTCAAGTACGAATTAGGGAATTTATACCGAGCATACCTGTAGTGACTGAGGATAGTATATTTTTTAATGAAGTGTTAATTAAAACGATCACCCACGCGCCGATAAGCATTCCTACCACGCTGGGCGTGTTGCCTTGGTATTATGAGCAATTACTACACAAGGGTATAATGATTAGCGACCTTATTTTTGATGTGGCTAAGGTAAACGCGATAGCAACATCGAATATAAAACGTGGTTTAAATGGTACGAGTGTTTTTGTTCACATCTTAACGCTTGAATATTTAAAAATGGATGGCGTAACCAAGGTATATTTATCAATATCGCATGTTTCTGGTCAAGCACCCGTAATTGATTTACAGCTAGAAGCGACACCCGTTCCTTTTTTTGATGTACAACGGGATAGTTTAAGGATTATTTAACAGAGGCATTGACTAAAAATAGACCTTTAACCAGTAGGAGAGACGCAAGCAAGAGGGCGTTTTAGGCTGGAAAAGGTCTATATGTCAATAATACACTTTTTAGCGTGGAGGTGTCAATTTATTTGGTGGTATGTAAGTCGTAATCCTTAATATTTGACCAGTTCGAGCCTAATTCTGATTCAAAAATTACAGGTACTTTTAATTTTATAGCGTTTTCCATGAAGTACGTTAATCGCAAAAAATCAGGGTTCATTTCTACATTATGACTAAAATCAAGTTCATCGTGTACCGTTAAATGGGGAAAACCCAACCTATCCGGGTTAAATAACCCATCTTCATACGCATCTAATAAACCCTTTTTTAAAATATCCGCCGAGCCGCCTTGTGTTACTCTGTTTAAAGCAGTAAAGCAATTGGCGCGTTTAATTGATCCATACTCTTTTTTAGCTTTGGATCGTGGCAGAGGGTAACGCCCAAACTCATGCACAGAATCCCATAAATTATAGGATGTTTTTCTGTTTAATAGCGTTCTAATTTCCCCCGTACATTCTGCTTTTATGCGTAATCTGTCCAGTGTTTTTTTAGCCGCTGGAAAACGATTATTGTATTCAGTGCTTACCGCTACAGCTAACGCCTTATATACATCATCGGGAACACTATTACCACCTGTTAAAGTGGTTAACACTGCTAAAGCGTCTGCTGGGGATAACATGCCCTTAAAATTTGAGGCTAAGGCATTTGATCCCATACCAAAAAGCGACCCAAAGTTTAACGTTTTAACTAACGGACGAGGTAAAATGTTGTTTAACATGTCCGATACAATTTGATGGTAATCCGTGGATAAATCTTGATAAGCTTTAACTAAATCAGCATCTTGTGAATAGTGGGAAAATATTCTGTACTCTATTTGGGAATAGTCAAGCTTAAGCCAACCACTAAAACCGCTTTCAGGCACAAACAAACCGCGAACCATAGGCGCGATAACTTTATCCCTGGAGCTAAAATTCTGCAGGTTAGGTTTCGATGAACTTAATCTACCTGACACCGTACCGCTATCATCACCCCGTAAAGGGTGAAAGTTACCGTATAATTTACCGTTTACGTGTTTTTCAAGAATCGCGCCTTGTATAAAAGTACTATTTGTTTTCTGTAGTTTACGAATTTCATTAATAAGTACGGAAAACGGGGTATTAATGAATTTTAGGTTATCTGCTGTAAATGATGGATTACCTTTGGCGGTGGTTGTGATTGGCGTTTTAAATTTATCAAAAACACGAATAAGCGACCCCGGGGAATTAACATCTACCTTGAAACCACATAAATCATCCAAAGCGGTTTGTTTTTCTTGGGTTATATCAATTATATTTTGTTCTACCTTAGCCGCTTTTTCAATATCTACCGTAACGCCACGGTTACGCATACCAAGCCACACCCTTATAAGCTTACATTCCATCACGAATAGATCCCATAGCCCAGCGTCTTGTAGTGCTTTATACTGTAAGTTAAGTATTTTTAGTGGTTGATCCGCATCAGCCTCAGCATAAAAGCCAACTAAACTAGGAGGGGTTCTATAAATATTTTTTCGTTGTTTTTGATCCGCCGCGCCACCGAACGACTCAGCACACCATCGGTACATTACGTCAGAAACTTTACCTGTACCAAGATATTTATTAGCCAGCGCGTCAAGCGATACACTTGACACGTTACAATCTAACAAAGCCTCGGCAAATTGCACATCATACAGCAAGCCGTTTACAGGCAAGCCCTCAAATTCCAACCATCCCACATCATACGTAAGATTAGCCCCCACTTTTGGAACGTCTGACCCTAGCACATCTTTTAGAAACTTAAAAACCTGTTCTTTGTCCATGTTCTCGTCTTTGTTGGTTTCGTGAGCATAGGGAAAATACCACGCTTTACCCTCCACCGCGATAGACACGCCCACCGTATGCCCTTTTCCACGCGCCCAACCAGGGCCGGCTTGCATTAGTTCAGGGTCAAAAGTCTCACAATCCAAACCGATTATTTTAGCGGCGGATAAATTGGGAAAATCACGGGGTTTTTTCCACCCTGTAACGGGTATTTTTGCTCGAGGTCTTTCGGGTGTTTTTGTTCCTGTAAAAATATCTAAAGTTTGAAATATTTCTAATCCCATGGTGGTCTCCTTTATGGGTGAGCAGTGTTAGGGTTTTTATTTGGTTAAAGCTAAATTTAACGCCAAATCGTTATCATGCAAAGCATTTACCAACGTGGTTATTTTGACATGCAGCTTATCCCTAGCGAGTAACTGCTCCTGTGTGGCTTTTTGCCAATCACAGCACCCGATGTTTTTTTGAATCGCAATAGAAACTTGCTTGATGAAAGGTATAAATGATTGTTTATTCTTATGTCTAGCATATAATGCGCCGCTCATTAATTTAAAACTATCTCCTGAATCATTACGGTATTTAAGTAATTCGTCATATATCCAACTATATACCTCTATCTTAAGTTTAGGGTTCATAGCTAGGGCTATGTCGATAAATAAGTACGGATGTACCCATGTTACCGCTGAGCGTCCCCGACCCCTTATTATAGGCGTAACACCTAAACTTGCTTTCAGTTCAGCAATAAAGGCAATAGTTTGTTTAGTCCGCAAGAACTCAGTAAGCTCTAAAACAGCCAAACCATTATTAACCCTCCACTTATTACCAGCTTTTACTAACTCACTGGCACAAAAAAATTCTGATTTGGATTTTTGTCTAACAACTACACCAAATAACTTACGTTCCATTTCTACTTCTGTTTTCATAATTAAATTTAATATGTGTATTAAGGAACGGTCTAGTATACATGTATTATAATACATGTATACTTATTTGTTTTTTACTCCATGTATTAGGGTTTTTATTTGCCAACACTGCTTAAATCTTAATTTAATAAAGCTAATTGAGTTGATGCAGGGCGCGATAAAAGATTATTCGAGTTTAAGGCTATAGTTTGATTCCTGCCTTTTCCTTGATTAATATAGTTGTTTTCCCTACCTTTTTTATTCACGGGATAAAAATAATGGTTGACTTCGCGTACTTCACGCTCACACATACCGGCCGCATACAATGCCTCTCGTTGTTCATGGATGCTTAACCGATTAACAGGAGAACTCATTCCCAGTGTGACCGTCTTGCTGGCTTTCAATTGTTTATTTTCATCTTGTAGCTGTTTTATGGTTTCGGCTTGTTCTTCAATTTGTGGTTGCTTATTTGCTTTATATCCTGCTTCATACAGAATGTAAGCTTTCGCCCCAGCTTCTGCTATTTTATCGATAAAATCAAACGCTTCTAGGTGTCCTTTACGTGCTGCAATAGTGGCAATTTTAACGAGTGATTTTGCGCTCAATCGCCCGTCATCCGTGGTCTCAAGGGTGGCAATTTTAACCCAATTTTGTACGTTGGTATGTGACGTACCTAAAAGTATAGCGGTCTTACGTTGACTAATAAAAGCCTCACCTGTGGGTGTTATTGTAAAATCTTTGTTGCTTAATAAGTCGTTCATGTTGTTTCTCCTATTTTACAAATTATTTTTAAATCCTTATCAGACAACTTGAACCATTCACCTCTAATAAGCTTATCCTTAAACTTAGTGTGCAAACTTGTCTCTAATGTAAAGGGTGAATTAGTTTTAATAGACAGTATTAATTCCAGCTCGTAAGGGTTGCCTGTCTGCATACCTGATAATCGTTTTTGTACGTTGTTTGTTCGCCCTATCTTGTAAAAGTCATTACATTTAATAACGTATACAAAACCTTTTTTCTCTTTTGTTTCTACTGGCTTCAAGGCTCTCAGAGCCGTAATAATACCGTCAACACCGTGAACCATTAAAGCTGATTTACTTTTATATCGAGACTCGCATATGAAAGTGTAAACTTGAGCAGGTGTTAGATTATATACAATATACTTTTTGCTTCGTCCATTAGCATCTTCTAATATTATCTCCTCAAGTATGAGGAGATCTATTTTAGCTATATCCCTTAAAATATTATCGTGTCTTCTATCTAAAACCTTAGCTAATTCTCTGCTAGTCATTGTTGATTGATCTTTATTCTTTGCTATTAATTCTGTCATTTTATTACTCGCATAAAAAAGGTTAGTTAAGCCCCCAGGTTCAGACGATGCACACTTAAAGCATCCCGGAGGGCTTAACTAACCTTTTTATACAGTGTTTTGTTTGTGGCGAGGTCTGAATCTCGTAACCCACGCCACAATACTACATCATATAAATAATAAAAGCAAGTTTTTATTTAAAATGGTACATCATCAAAGTCGCCCGCACCACATCCTATTGAAATGACATTATCAGGAACAAGGTAGCTAGGTTTTGATGCGGCACAATGTTTACGTTTAAAATCAAAATGTACACACCGATTACAGTGAACGTATGTACCCCTATCTATGGCTTTCTTTAGTGCCATTTTAGCACTGACAATCTCGTTTTCTTTATCTTCTGCCGGTATTTTATCCGCAATAAATTGTTTTCTCTTTTCTATAAAATTCATTTTTACTTACCTAAAGTTATGTGTTATTTAATGTTTTACCTTTACCGCACCCAAGATCAAATAATTCAGGTGGCACATCAGCCACAGGCTCATTGATGGCGCAGCGACCGACATGATCTTTATACGAATAAAAAGCACAACCAGCGCACGGTACAAAAACGCGCCCTTTTTCTACCAGGTACCGCATATACTCAACGTCTACCGTAGAAATTAACTCGCTTGTTTCAATTTTACGTTTATCTACAAATTCAATTAAATTCATTTGCTATACCTCACTGCTTTTATGGCAAATTTACCGCTTTTAAGTTCTCGTAACTGCACAGCATCAGGGTAGGTTAAACGGGCAGCTTGTTCTACTATGTGGTGATTTGACGGCGGCAATATTG
>Ga0164315_10000083_pt1 | contig 50368 bp, 39 predicted proteins | sample GuaBasSedimGuay6_FD_113737 | JGI IMG/M metagenome (GOLD analysis project Ga0164315, IMG submission 113737) | Subseafloor sediment microbial communities from Guaymas Basin, Gulf of California, Mexico - Guay6, Core 4569-2, 0-3 cm | ecosystem: Environmental > Aquatic > Marine > Hydrothermal vents... | reverse complement strand
TGATTTTCAAAGTGGGCCCAGATGGGCTCGAACCATCGACCCCCTGATTATGAGTCAGGTGCTCTAACCAGCTGAGCTATGGGCCCTGAAATCTTCCGGTCTGGTTGTTCTCTGGATTTGGGATTGCAATATTACACAATTTACAAATAACTGGCAATATGAAAGCCTCGCTGTTTTTCATTGGGGTGAACTCTTTATGTGGTTATTCACCTCCTTTTCCCAATCGGTCAGTTTTTGAGTCAATTCTATGACCAATTCCGGATTGGTTTTTGCCAGGTTATGAGCTTCTTCGGGATCATTTTTAAGATTGAACAGTTGAGGGATCTCTTCGGGTGCTAAACTCACAAGCTTCCATTCACCGCTGCGAATAGCACGTTGTGATTTGTACTGCCAGTAGAGGTCACGCTCACTAAGGCTCTCACCTTTTATAAGAAGATTTTTCATGCTGATGCCATCTAAATCTTCCGGAATGCTCCCCCCGGCCACCCCCACGATGGTAGGGAAGAGGTCCATAGACATTACGGTTTCGTGGCTTACCCCCCGAGGCTTGATGGTTTCAGGCCACCAGGCAATAGCAGGAACCCGATGTCCGCCTTCCCATACGGTTCCTTTTGAATCCCGGAACGGGGCATTGCTTCCCACATCCCTGGTCGCTCCATTATCGGAGCAAAAAAGAACCAGGGTTTTTCTATCCAGATCCAGCTCCTTGAGTGTTTGAATGATATTTCCAATTCCCTCATCCATCACCTCAATCATCTCCCTATGCATGGCCTGATAATCCTCTTCAGAACCTCTGACAGGATAGTCCGTTCCAGGCTCTCCTCCGACCTGGCGGTCAGCCTTTGATGCCCTGCCCTGGTAGGGATAGTGGGGAGCCTCATGGGGAATATAGAGCAGGAAATTCTTCTCTTTGTGCTTCTTGATGAAATCCACCGCATGTGTGGTGATGATATCAGTGGTGTAACCCTCTTCCGGAATCAGCTGATCTCCCCTCCACCAATCTTCGTAACCAGCCTGGTCCACATGTGAATGGTAATCCACATTGCCTGCCAGGAAACCCACATATTCATCAAATCCCTGGTGCACCGGGTTAAACCTGGGATCATAACCCAGGTGCCACTTCCCAAATATGCCGGTGATGTATCCGGCGCTTTTCATGGATTCGGCAAATGTGGTCTCTTCTAAACTAAGACCCAAATCCCGTTTTGCCACGGTTACCACAAAGCTTATGCCTGTCCTTTGCTGATATTTTCCCGTTAACAAGGCAGCCCTGGTGGGGCTGCACACTGTCCCATTGGAATGATAATCGGTAAAGCGGATTCCTTCAGCTGCCATACGGTCCAGGTGAGGTGTTTGAATCTCCTGGTTTCCATAGCAGCCAAGATCCCCATAACCCAGATCATCTGCCATGATCACAATGATATTGGGTTTTAATACTTTTGATTCTGGGCTATTACATGACTGAAGTGAACCATTTAACAGGATCCATCCGGTAATCACAATTGTAGTGAAGCGCATAGGTTTATTCTGGTATTTGCATTGAAACGTTTAATTAACCTTAAGGTGATAAGCCACTCCCCACTCGATCCAATCGGATCGTACCCCATTTTTAGTTTTGATGGCCACATGTACATACATTCGATCTGTCAGCCGTAATCGTCCTCCTCCCCTGGCAAACCAGAATCCCCTGTCCTGGGTGTGCTGAACAAAGTAGGTACCCAGGTTAAACATTAGCGTAATACGATCGATGGTTTGCTGATAGCCCAGATGTGTACCTAAATACATTTTCTGATAATTGGTTACGTTTTCAGGGGGCACACTTCCAATGGCCAGAGCCGTGGATCCGTCATAAAACCAATCAAGGCCCAGGGTAATTGCCATACGCGGATTGAATTTGTAAGCATAATCCACCGTCACCGAGGTGTTGAAATAGCGATTGGGGTTTGTCTGATTAAGGGGTTTTTCCTCAACCGTTCCAACGGCAGCCATAAATTGCACTTCACCTTTGGGAGTATATTCAGGAGGTTCTGTGTATATGCGTTCAACGGGCTCCACCAGCATATACCGCATACCAAGGCTCAATCCCCAGGTATTTACTCCTTTCTGAGGCATATGGATCCGTCCGTTTGAATGGTGGGTAAGACCATACCCAAGATTCATATCAAGCCTGTTGGTCAGCGAAACATCCATGTTTAATTTAAACCCAAAAAAGAGATTGAGATGGGATGCAACCACATCATTGTATGGATTGGTAACAGGATCGTGAACAATGGGGGTATAACTCAGGCCCACAGATAGATCCGTACTAAAGGCAAATCGGCCCACAGTGGCAATCGGGGTATTGTAAAATCCATAAAAGGCAAATGGATTGCCCACCATCGTATCCTGGCGATTCATTACCAGATCTGCATAGTAGAGTCCAAATCCAATTTTTGGATATCTATTGTACTGTTGCCATATTTTCCGGCCAGTGGTCTGAAATCCCAACCGGGCCTCCAAACCCCAGTATCCTGCATCAAACTGCTCCTGTAAATATTCAGTTCTGCTCCAGAAAATCCCATTGTGATATAACATCTGAATATAGGGCTGTCGCCTGTTTGGGTCAGGAAATTCATCCTGGGTAAAACTGCTGAGGCAGAGGGATAGAAGTCCAATGGTAATAACAACAACTCTCATGTTCAGTCCTTTTCAAATAGAGAATTTATGCCTTCTTTTGAAGCTTCACAGATCCCTTTTTCTGTAATCAGTCCGGTAACCAGCCTGGCAGGGGTGATATCAAATCCAGGATTGCTCACAGCAGCTTTTTCTGGCAGGATCCTCATATTCATTACCGACTGACTTTCCGAATCCCATCCCTCCATATTCGAGACTTCGGATTCGTCCCTGTACTCAATCTCCATCTCCCTTCCGTCCGCCATATTGAAATCAATGGTAGAGGAGGGTAGTGCCACATAGAAAGGAATCTGGTTGTCATATGCAGCAAGGGCCTTCAGGTAAGTGCCTATTTTATTGGCAACATGACCCAGGCGGGTGGTGCGATCGCTTCCTACGATCACAAGATCTACCTCTCCGTTCTGCATCAGATGGCCCCCGGCATTGTCCACAATTACCGTATGATCCACTCCATGAGCTCCCAGTTCATAGGCGGTGAGCCTTGCACCCTGGTTCCTGGGCCTGGTTTCATCCACCCACACATGAACCGGAATACCTTGGTCATGAGCCAGGTAAATAGGCGCCGTAGCAGTACCGTAATCCACACATGCCAGCCACCCTGCATTGCAGTGTGTAAGTATATTCACCCGCTTCTCCGTTTTCTCATAAAGTTCCCTGATGATAGAAACGCCATGCTCCCCGATTTTTCTACTGCGAATCACCTCATCTTCGGCAAAGCGGACCGCCAGATGAAATAAACGGTCTATCATTCCTTCCCTGGACCCTGCACAATTAACCTCTGCCATTGCCAGGTCAATGGCATATTTCAGATTCACAGCCGTGGGTCTGGCAGAAACCAGCCGGGACCCGGCTTCTTTTACCTCCTCGCACCAGTTTTTTGGATTGCTGTGCCATGCCGACAGATAGAGCCCATAAGCTGCAGTCACACCGATAAGTGGGGCTCCCCGCACCACCATCTCTTTGATGGCATGGAAAGCATCTTCAGCAGAACGTAAATCCTTTACTTTAAACTCAAAGGGCAACAAACGCTGGTCAATCACCCTGACAATTCCCGGATCAAGCTCCATCCATATGGTCCTGAAGTGAGTTTCACCGATTCGCATTGCAGTTAGGTTTTTGTTCTATCTTTGACTCATTGCGAAGATACTAAATGCATGGCAAAACCACCGAATTTCAAAAATATCCTCTTTGACCTGGGTGGGGTCATTCTGGATATCAATTTGCAGTCCACTCTCAAAAAGTTTTATGATCTGGGATTTCCTGCACTGTTGATGCAGTACCCCTTTAGCATGAACACTGATCTTTTCTTTAAGTATGAAACCGGAAAGATGAAGGTGGATCAGTTTAGAGATGAAATCAGGAAGGTTTCCGGAGTAGATGTAAGCGATGAGGTATTTGATGAGGCCTGGAATTCCATGCTGGTAAGAATCCCCGTGGAGCGGACCGAGTTGTTAATGGCCCTGGCCAAGCGTTACGCCCTCTATATGCTAAGCAATACGTCTGATCTGCATGCCCCGGTATTTGAAAAGATGTTTGAGGAGGCCGCCAGAATGAAGATGCATAACCTATTTACTAAAATTTACTATTCGCATGAGATTGGATACCTCAAACCCGATCTCGAAGCGTGGGAATATGTGATCAATGATGCCGGTATAAAACCCGAAGAGACCCTGTTCCTTGATGATAGTATACAGAATATCAAAGCGTCACAGGAACTGGGATTCCAGGCCATCCACATCCACGAAAGAACGAATCTGATGGAACTGGGATTTGACCTGTAGAACTCCAGTATTTCAGAGATCTGCAACCACCGATCCCCCGGCTCTCAAATGAGCCATCGATCCGCATAACAGAAGATCCAGATCTTCGCTCCCCGGGTTTTCGATGGATACCTGTTTTTTATTGATGTTCACCTTCAGAATACTTCCCCGGTAGAGAATGGTAAAAGAGAGAGCCTTCCAGCTGGAGGGAAGAAATGGATTAAACTCCAGCAATCCCTCTTTTACTTTCATACCACCAAATCCATAGACCAATGACATCCACGTTCCACCCATGCTGGTGATGTGCAATCCCTCATCAACCTCATTGTTGTAATCATCCAGGTCGAGCCGGGAGGTACGCAGGTACATTTCATAGGCTTTCTCTTCCATCCCGATCCTGGAGGCCAGTATGGAATGTACACAAGGTGAAAGGGAGGATTCATGAACGGTACGGGGTTCGTAAAACTCAAAATTCCTTTTAATGGTCTCCTGGTCATATTCATCTTCAAAAAGGTAGATCCCCTGCAACACATCGGCCTGCTTGATAAAACAGGACCTGAGGATGCGGTCCCACGACCAGCGCTGATTGATGGGTCGTTCAGCCGGATCAAGATCGGCAGCCATGACCTGCTCCTTATCCATAAAACCATCCTGTTGCAAAAAGACACCTAGCTCCTGGTGGTAAGGAAAATGAAGGCGATCCAAAATCTCCTTCCAGGCCACTGTCTCCTCCTCTAACTTAAAGCCGGCCCTCAGTATAATTTGATCATAAGCCGATGGATGGGTCTCCTTTACGTAAGCAAGGGCTTCAAGGGTATACTTAAGAGTCCAGCTGGCAATTTTGTTGGTGTACCAGTTGTTGTTCACATTGTTCTCGTACTCATTGGGTCCGGTCACTCCCAGTATTACATATTTTCCTTTCTCCTCTGCCCAGCTGATCCGCTGTTGCCAGAATCGGGATATCCCCAGAAGAACCTCCAGCCCATACTCGGCCAGGTAGTCCCTGTCGCCCGAATACCTGATGTAGTTGTAGATGGCATAAGCAATTGCTCCGTTTCTGTGAATCTCCTCGAAGGTAATCTCCCATTCATTGTGGCACTCCTCTCCGTTCATGGTCACCATGGGATAGAGGGCTGCTCCATCGTGAAAGCCCAGTTTTTCACCATTCTTAATGGCCATTTCAAGATGTTTATACCTGTAAATCAGCAGATTTCTGGATACATCCGGTGTGGCCGTACTCAGGTAGAAAGGGATCATATAAGCCTCTGTGTCCCAATAGGTACTTCCCCCATATTTCTCACCGGTAAATCCCTTGGGACCAATATTCAACCTGTCGTCTTTCCCGGTGTAGGTCTGCTTCAGTTGGAAAATATTGAACCGTATTCCCTGTTGTGCTGCTGTGTCTCCCTGAATGACGATATCGGAGTGTGCCCAGTTACTCTCCCATGCATCGGAATGCTCCTTAAAGAGTAGATCAAAACCGGTCTCCATGGCACTCCTTAGCAGCTTCTCCCCCTCTTCGACTATCACCGAAGGATGTTGGTTCATGGAGCTTAAAACAGAGGCATACTTATAAAATACAATCTCATCGCCACTCTTTACCCTGCTTTCGATTCGATTGGCCACATAGTCGGGCTTCTCAATAACCTTAGCTCCCGCATCCACATTTTTCTGATTCAGATGCAGTTCATGTCCCATAGTCATACAAGTCACAAATCCGCTTTTACGGGTTTTTGCTACCAGATATCCAGAGCCTTCTGTAGCGCCTGTTTTCTCCATCTCCCAGAACTGCTCGTCATAATTGGAATCCCGGTTCACCACATTTCCGTCAATATATGGGGTGAAGGCAAGAGGACCTGTATAATCCCATGATTTGATCCCATACCGGATGGCCCCTATTTCATCCCGTTTCATACTCAGAAAGCGACGCACCGAAATATTTAGTATTTTTTCGTTCACAACCACGGTGAAGGATCTCTCCAGGTATCCCTGCCGCATGTTCAGTTCACGCCTGAACTCCTTCAGTTCACAGGTGTGCAGGTCCAGCATTTTGCCATCGATCTCCACATCAATTCCGATCCAGTTGGGCGCATTCAGCACCTTTGCAAAGTACTCCGGATAGCCGTTCTTCCACCATCCCACCCGGGTCTTGTCGGGATAATATACACCGGCCAGGTAGGTTCCCTGGAGTGATTCACCCGAATATTGCTCTTCAAAATTGGCTCGCTGACCCATTCGTCCATTACCCAGACTGAATATGCTTTCAGAGGCCTCCTGCATACCAGGATCGAATCCTTCTTCGATAATGCTCCAGGGATCCTCCTTATAGTAACCTTTCATCGCTCTCTAATTATACTATTTCTTATATACATCCTTAACAAATATCACCAGCACTGCAGCTACTAACATGGAGATGCCCCCGGTAAGAAGTGCAAGGATAGAGTTTCCGCCAAATAAGGTTTTCACCATAAATCCCAAGATGGTGGCTGCAAGTATCTGGGGGATCACTATAAAAAAGTTGAAAATGCCCATATAGACCCCCATCTTATGTTGGGGCAGCGATCCCGTAAGTATGGCATAGGGCATGGCCAGGATACTGGCCCATGCCAGTCCAATTCCCACCATGGAAAAGATCATCTGCTGCGGATTGTTCAGAATCAATACCGAAGCCAGACCCAACCCTCCTATTACCAGTGCAATGGAATGGGTAATCTTACGGTTGGTGAGCTTTGCCAGCCAGGGCAGCACCACCAGTCCGAAAACCGCAGCGAAGAGGTTGTACCATCCAAACATCCCGCTTACCAGATTGGCCCCTTCGTTGTAAGCCGCAGTGGTGGTATCGGTGGTTCCATACATATGCTGGGTTACCGCAGGAGTGGTATAGATCCACATACTAAACAGAGCAAACCAGGAAAAGAACTGCACAATGGCCAGCTGTTTCATGGTTGCCGGCATGCGATAGAGGTCTGTGATAATGCTTACCAGTCCGTTCTTCTCCCTCCTGCCATGGATCAGGGTAGCAGTTAGTAGCTGAAGAATTCCAAATAGCGCCAGTCCACCAGCTAGAATATAAAGCTCCTTTTCCAGCTTGTAATGAAACACCGGCCATGCAAATACAGCTCCTATCAATGTCCACAGTACGCCTCTTCTAAAGTATTTTTGCACCGGTTCAACGGTCTCTTCCTCCGACTGACTTTTGTCTTTGCCTTCATCAGCAAAACTTTTCAGCTCCTCCGGTGAATACTCTTTGGTTCTTAAAACAGTCCACAACACAGCCAGCATAAAAACACCCCCGCCCAGGTAGAACGATAACCTTACGGTCTGGGGAATCTCTCCTTCAGGTGCTGTATTAGAGATATGAAACCATTCGGATAGCATATAAGGAAGCCATGAGGCAACAAAGGCACCGATCCCAATAAAGAAGCTCTGCATGGTAAATCCTTTGGTGCGTTGTTCATCGGGAAGCATATCTCCCACAAAAGCCCGAAAGGGTTCCATGGTGATGTTAATGGAAGCATCCATGATCCAGAGCATTCCCACCGCTATCCACAATCCAGGAGAATTGGGCATCAGGATCAATGCAATGGAAGCCAGGATAGCCCCCACCAGGAAATAGGGGCGCCTTCGGCCCAACCTTCCCCAGGTTTTATCACTCATATAACCAATGATGGGCTGAATGATCAATCCGGTAACCGGAGCAGCAATCCAGAGGATGGGGATCTGGTCAATTTCCGCCCCGAGGGTTTGGAAGATCCGGCTTACATTCCCGTTTTGAAGTGCAAATCCGAATTGAATGCCCAGGAACCCGAAGCTCATGTTCCATATTTGCCAGAAACTTAGTTTTGGTTTTTTCATATTTCTTGTTTTAAGTAGCGGAACCGGGACAAAAATATTAAAAAGGGGGGACAAAAATCATTTCTTGGAGTTGAAATAATATATGCAATGGGCTGGAAATCAATTAAACCCTTATTTCAAACGTTTGCGGAGTACCAAAAAAAAATGAATAATAATCATTGGACCGGCAGGGGCCGGGTGCTCTCCCGAATAATCAGATCGGTAGGAAGAATTTCCAGACGGGCCGGAAGATCCTTTTTTAGCACATCCATGCGGTCCAGGAGTAAGGCCATGGCCTTTTCCCCCATTTCAAATCCATGCTGACTCACACTGCTCAGTTGTGGATCGGTCACCGTAGCCACAGGTCCGTCCGTAAATCCAATGACTGAAACATCCTCGGGGATCCTGAAACGCAACTGTTTCAACACTTTCAATGCGCCAGAGGCAGTCATATCGTTCACTGCAAAAATGGCATCGGGAGGTTCCTTCAATCGCATGATCCGGGGGGTAACCTCCAGGGCGTCTTCCAGTGTATCGCATTTAACCATCAGTTCCTCATCAGGTGCAATTCCACTTTTCTCAAGGGCCGAGATATAGCCCCGTTTACGCTGGTAACCTATCTGGAAATGCTGAGGTGCTTCAAAGTGCGCAATTCTTTTACATCCGGTCCGAATCAGGTATTCCACCGCATTCAGTGCTCCTGTGAAATCGTCAACCACTACCTTATCGGCTTCAATCTCCTCACAGGCGCGGTCAAAAAAGACAAGCGGTATCCCTTCACGCATCAGATCAGTGAAATGCCCAAACTTCCGGGTTGTTTTTGCAACAGAGACCAGAAGTCCGTCTACCTGCATGGAGGCAAGCGACTGGGCAATGGCCACCTCCCTTTCGTACGATTCGTTGGACTGGAAGATCATCACTGATAACCTGCCTCCAGAGCCACCTCTTCGATCCCTGAAATCACCGAAGAAAAAAAGTGATGCACAATCTCCGGAACCATTAATGCAATGATGTTGGTTTTCCTGGAACGCAGACTGAGCGCCACTGCGTTGGGCCTGTATTTCAGTTTTTCCGCCAGCTCATTTACAAGCTTCTTTGTAGCAGGACTGATGTCGGGATGATCCTTCAAGGCCCGGGAGACCGTTGAGGGAGAAACCCCCAGTTCCCTGGCAATATCCTTTAGGGTTACCCGGTTACTTCGCATGGCCAAAACCGGAATTGCAAACGATTGCGGAGACGATTGCGGAGAATTTCAGCCATTTCAGCCCGAAAAAAGATACAGCCCGCCTCAGGATTTCCTTATTTAGCGGCCATTATTGAAAACTATTATTAAAATCAAAATTATGAAGAATTCGTTTTTAAAAGGATGGGCCAGTCTTGTTGCACTGGCATTGGTTGCCACGGTGACCATGGTCTCATGCGATGACGATCCGGATCCGGATCCAACCCCTTCTGTAAGTAATGGATATTATATCCAGGGTGGAGGTACTGCCCTGACTGAGCTTATTGGTGACGGGAGAATGACAACTGCCAAAAATGAGGTGAATCAGGAAAACCTCTCTTCACTGCTGGAACTCTATGTTGCAATAAGTGCCGGTAATGAAGGCTTTAATATTGTAAAGGTAATCTCAGGTGAGGAGACCATTCTGGGTCCTGGATCTGATTTTGCAGAAGTTGCTGCTGGAGACCTGGATGGTGAAGAGCCTTCAGAAGGTCTTTGGAGGGGTTCTTATGTTGCATCTGAAACTGCTTTTACGGTTTCCGAGGATGGCCTCTATCATGTGGCGATTGATAACGACAATGAGATAATTGTAATCGCCAAGGTCGAATGGGGGATTATCGGAGCAGCCACACCCAACGGTTGGGGTGGATCTACCCAGCTAGGTGAACCAACCTTTGACCTCAACTCCATGGAGTTTTCAAGTACAGAGGTCAATATGACCATAGGTGAATTTAAGTACCGTTATTCCAATGGCTGGAAAGTTATCCTGACCAATGATGTGAAAGTAAACACCAACCTTGGAGGTTCCGTAGATGCCCTCGAGGCAGGTGGAGCCAACATCAACAACGAAGTTGCCGGTGTCTATACCGCTACTCTAAAATGGGAACTTGGAGAGGGTACCACAGCTACCATGACCAAGACTGGTGACATTCCTCTTACAGACTATTCCGATTATGAAGTTGGATTAATCGGAGATGGTATTATCGTTTCTGACACTGTTTTTGGCTGGGATGCCACTTACAACAAAGTGCTTCCCGCAGTTGACGGAAATAACTATTCATGGACATGGGCCGGTATCAGCGTTTCAGATACTGCCTCATTCAAGATCCGCCAGGGAGAAGACTGGAACGGACTGAACCTGGGATTTGGTGATGTAACCATGGCAGGTACTTCCGCTTCTAACTTCTCAGACGATGGTGGCAACTTTAAGGCTGTTGAAGCTGGAATGTTTGATTTTGTTCTTTCAATTGATGCTGCTGTGGGTGATTTCACCTTCACGACCGATCCCACAAGCAAATAAGCTGGTGTAAGGTTATTTGAAAAGGGCGTGCAAGTTTGCATGCCCTTTTCTATATTTATCACATGAAAATCCCAACCGGACTTTGGCTCATCGGCCTGCTGATCATCTCCATCCCGATCCAGGCACAGATCATCACCACCGACCCCGCCCTCCCCATGGCAGGAGATGGGGTCAACATCCAATATGATGCTACCGGGGGCACCGCAGGACTTGAAGGGTACACCGGTGATGTTTACGCACATACCGGCGTATTGACCGATAAGAGTTCGGGGGGAGCTGACTGGAAATATGTAAAGACCGACTGGGGAGTAAATAATGCCGCTACAAAACTGACCAGGCTATCGGCCAATCTTTATTCACTGGATATTGGTCCCTCCATCAGGGAATACTACGGGGTTCCCGAAACGGAGACCATTACTCATATGGCCTTTGTTTTTCGGAGTTCCGATTCCAGCCTGGAAGGCAAAGATGAGGGAGGATCAGACATCTTTGTGGAGGTTTTCCAGCAGGGATTCTACTTATCGATAGTTAATCCTGATAGAAATACCATCGTGGATTCGGGCAGCAATATAGTTTTCGAAGCTGCTGCATCACAGGAGACCGAACTGCTTTTGTTCCTCAACAACTCTGAAGTGAAATCGGTAAAGGGAGAGAACATCACCCATACCTTTTCATTTAATACATCGGGCGACTACTGGATTAAGGTGACTGCTGAAGCAAATGGTGAAACCATAGCCGATTCTGTATTTATCCATGTAAAAGAGGCCCAGATCACAGGGCCGGTTCCCGAGGGATTAAGAGATGGGATTAACTATATGGATGCCCAGACTGTTACGCTGGTGATATATGCTCCCCTGAAAGAGGATGTCTTTGTCATTGGGGACTTTAACAACTGGACCCCCAGCTCAACCTCTAGGATGACCAGGGACGGGGATCGCTACTGGATCACGCTAACCAATCTTACTCCTGACGAAATCTATGCTTATCAATACCTGGTGGACGGAGAGCTGCTTATTGCTGATCCTTACACCGAGATGACTCTCGATCCCAACGATAAAGGGATCGATGAAGCAACCTACCCCGGACTTAAACCATACCCAAGTGGACTAACCACCGGGATTACCTCTGTGTTGCAGCCCGGGAAGCAGCCTTACCGATGGGACCACACCGACTTTGAGTCGCCCGATCCCCGGGCACTGGTAATTTATGAACTTCTGGTCCGTGATTTCCTTGCAGCACATCACTGGAAAAGCTTAATCGATACCCTGGGATACCTCTCCAACTTAGGGGTCAACACCATTGAATTGATGCCCGTAAATGAATTTGAAGGAAATGAAAGCTGGGGATACAACCCCTCCTTCTATTTTGCTGCTGATAAATATTATGGTCCGGCCGACGATCTGAAGGCATTTATCGACTCCTGTCATGGAAGGGGCATTGCGGTGGTTTTGGATATGGTTCTGAACCACTCCTACGGACAGTCGCCGCTGGTGCAGATGTATTTTGAGAATGGTAAGGTTTCGGCCAACAATCCATGGTACAACGTGGACTCTCCCAATTCGGCCTACTCCTGGGGTTACGATTTTAACCACGAGAGTCAGGATACCAAAGACTTTGTGGACCGTGTCAATTCCTATTGGCTCGAATCATTCAGGGTGGACGGATTCCGCTTCGATTTCACCAAGGGTTTTACCAATACACCGGGCGATGGATGGGCCTATGATGCTTCCCGAATTGCCATTTTGAAAAGAATAGCCGATGTCATATGGACTGTAAATAGTGATGCTTATGTGATCCTGGAACACCTGGCCGATAACTCGGAGGAGACTGTGCTTTCCAATTACGGCATGATGCTCTGGGGCAATATAAACCACAATTACAATGAGGCCACCATGGGATACCACGACAGCAATAAGTCGGATTTCAGTGGTATCTCTTACAAAAGCAGGGGATGGAACGATCCGCACCTGGTGGGTTATATGGAAAGTCATGATGAAGAGCGACTGATGTATAAAAACCTGACCTATGGCAATTCGGACTTAAATTATGACATCCGGGACATGACCACTGCCCTACAAAGAATGGAACTGGCGGGTGCCTTTTTCTTCCCCATCCCCGGACCAAAAATGATCTGGCAATTCGGAGAACTGGGGTATGATTACAGCATTGATGAAGGTTGCCGGGTTTGCAATAAACCCATTCGGTGGGACTATGCGGAAGATCCGGACCGAAAGCAGATTTACGACGTTTGGGCCGACCTGATTCACCTTAAAAAATCAGAACCGGTCTTCTCCTCAACCAATTTCACACTTGAGGTATCGGAAGAGATCAAACGAATTGAGATCAGTGATACCAAAATGGAGGTTAGGATAGTGGGTAACTTTGGAGTGGTCGGTCAACCTGCTGAAGTAAACTTCGGAACTTCGGGAACCTGGTATGACTTTTTCAGTGGGGAGGATTTCCATGTGCAATCTCCTGAAACAAAGATTATTCTGCAACCGGGACAATACCATCTGTTTACCTCAAAGCCCCTGTTTACACCCAGGGTGTCCAACCCGGGGCCAGTCTTTTCAAAAGAATCGGAAGAGCTTGTTTTATTTCCCAATCCTGTGTCAAATATCCTGTATATGAACCAGGCTCCCGTGGAGTCCACCCTGACTTTTACCGGAATAGACGGACGTATTCACCTAAAAACCAAATTAAAGGCATGGGTTGGTGAGATCGACATATCCGCCCTTGGCGATGGGCTTTATGTGGTACAGCGAACTGCCGGGAACAGCGATCCGGAGTTTGGGAAAATTCTCAAACTATCGAAGTGAAGTGAAGAAAGGACCGCTAAGCGATCCTCATGAGAATGACCCTCTTGCATATTACATCCTACTCATCTATCTTTGTGCAATTTTAACAGCGCCTGCAAAAGGAGGAATGAATGAGTAAGAAATTCCCTGAAAATAAGAAGTTTGACCTATCGAAGATCAATAAGGAGATCAATGTTTTCTGGAAAGAGAATGAGATCTTTGAAAAATCGGTGGAATCCAGAAAAGGAAACCCCACTTTTGTCTTCAATGAAGGGCCCCCATCAGCCAACGGGAAACCAGGCATTCATCATGTGATGGCCCGCACCATTAAGGATCTTTTTTGCAGGTATAAAACACAGCAGGGATTCCAGGTAAAAAGAAAAGCCGGTTGGGATACCCATGGTCTGCCTGTGGAGCTTGCCGTTGAGAATGCAAAAGGGATCACCAAAGAGGATATCGGAACCAAAATCTCCATCGAGGAGTTCAATGCAGCCTGTCGCAAAGATGTGATGAAATTCACCAACATGTGGGAGGAGCTTACCGAATCCATGGGATACTGGATCAATATGGATGATCCTTACATCACCTATGATAACAAGTACATCGAAACGGTATGGTATCTTTTAAAGGAGCTTCATAAAAAAGAGCTTCTCTACAAAGGCTACTCCATTCAGCCCTACTCCCCCGCCGCAGGATCGGGACTCAGTACCCATGAGCTGAACCAACCGGGATGCTACCGCGATGTGAAGGATACCACGGTGGTAGCTCAATTCAAAGTCATTAATAATGACAAATCGGTATCGCTGTTTAACGCCACCGATACCGATCTCTATATCCTGGCATGGACCACCACCCCTTGGACCCTTCCGTCCAATACTGCACTCACCGTTGGGGCAAATATTGAGTATGCCCTGATCCGCACCTTCAATCCATATACTGGCATTCCCATCACTGTAATGATAGCCAAGGAGTTGATGGGGCGATACTTCCCTGAAAAATATGCAGAGATGCCCCTGGAAGATTACGTGCCAGGTAACAAACATGTTCCGTTTAAGATACTGACCACTGTAATGGGAGGTGTACTTGAAGGGCTCTCCTATGAGCAGTTGATCGACTGGGTGAAACCCGAAGGTAAATCTTTTAAAGTGCTTCTCGGCGATTTTGTCACCACCGAAGAAGGTACCGGTGTGGTGCATACTTCACCCACCTTTGGTGCAGATGACTACCGGGTGGCTTTGGCCAATGATATTGCTTCCCTTATTGTAATTGATAAGGATGGGAATGAGCAACCCCTGGTGGATCGAAAAGGGAGGTTCTTCCGGATAAAGGATCTGGATGAGGGGTTTGTTATGAACCAGGTGAACCTGGAGACCTACGGGGCATTTGAAGGAAAATACGTCAAGAACGAATACGATGAAACCAAATCGGAAAAAGACCCCACCATAGATGTGGATATTGTCGTTCAGCTGAAAACAGAAAATAAAGCTTTCCGCATTGAAAAGCACATTCACAACTATCCCCATTGTTGGCGCACCGATAAACCCATACTCTATTATCCTCTCGACTCCTGGTTTGTGCGCACTACAGCCATGAAAGAGCGGATGATGGAGCTGAATGATACCATCAACTGGAAGCCGGCTTCCACAGGAACAGGAAGGTTTGGAAAATGGCTGGAGAACCTGGTGGACTGGAACCTCTCAAGGGCACGTTTCTGGGGAACCCCATTGCCCATCTGGGTTACTGAGGATAAAAGTGAGCAGATCTGTATCGGATCTGTAGCTGAGCTGAAAAGTGAAGTGGACAGATCGGTGAAAGCTGGGTTAATGAAGACCAACCCGCTGGAAAATTTCATGATCGGTGATAACTCCGAGGAGAATTACAGCATTTTCGATCTGCACCGTCCGTTTGTGGATGAGATAGTACTGGTTAGTGAATCGGGACAGAAGATGCTCCGCGAACCAGTGCTGATCGATGTGTGGTTCGACTCGGGTTCCATGCCTTATGCCCAGTATCACTACCCATTCGAGCACAAGGACGATTTTGATCAGCTCTACCCGGCCGATTTTATTGCCGAGGGAGTGGACCAGACCCGTGGCTGGTTCTTTACCCTTCATGCCATTGCCACCATGCTTTTTGATTCTGTTTCCTTTAAGAATATCATCTCCAATGGACTGGTGCTGGATAAGGCAGGGAATAAAATGTCCAAAAGACTGGGAAATGCAGTGGATCCGTTTCATGCAATCCAGGAGCACGGTTCTGATCCTTTACGGTGGTATATGATCACCAATGCTCAACCCTGGGATAACCTGAAATTTGATGTTTCGGGTGTGGATGAGGTAAAACGGAAGTTTTTCGGAACCCTGTATAACACCTACTCTTTCTTTGCGCTCTATGCCAATGTGGATGGATTTACCTACGAAGCCGAGGAGGTGCAGGTGGAGACTCGCCCGGAGATCGATCGCTGGGTAATCTCCCTGCTCAACACACTGATCAAAGAGGTAAAAGAGCAGTATGAAAATTATGAACCCACCCGTGCTGCCAGGCTCATCCAGGATTTCGTCACTGAAAATCTCAGCAATTGGTACGTAAGGTTAAACCGGAAGCGATACTGGGGTGGTGAATTTGACACCAATAAGCGTGCAGCCTATCAGACCCTTTACACCTGCCTGGAGACTGTAGCCATGCTTGCTGCCCCGATAGCTCCCTTTTATATGGATAAGCTATTTAATGACCTGAACCGGATCACCAAACGACACACCGAAGAATCGGTTCATCTGACCCGGTTCCCGGAACATAACGACAGGCTGATCGATACCGCCCTGGAAGCCCGTATGGAGGTAGCCCAGAAGCTCTCCTCCATGATTCTTGGTTTGCGTCGGAAGGTGAATATCAAAGTCCGTCAGCCCTTGAACCGTATGATGATTCCTGTCCCTGACCAGGTATTCCAGGAGCAGGTGGATGGGGTGAAATCTCTAGTCCTGAATGAGGTCAATGTTAAAGATATTGAATACATTACAGATACAGCCGGAATCCTGGTAAAACGGATCAAGCCTAATTTCAAAGTACTTGGCCCTCGGTATGGGAAGCTGATGAAAGAGGTCAGCAGTGCCATTAACGAAATGGAACAGGAGGAGATAGCCAGGTTCGAAAAAGAGAAGGCCTTTCATATCCGGATTGGTGAAGAATCCATTGCGCTTACATTGGAGGATGTGGAGATCATTTCTGAAGACATTCCTGGCTGGTTGGTGGCCAATGAAGGAGCCATTACAGTGGCACTTGATATTGGCATTACAGAGGAGCTTAGAATGGAGGGAGTGGCCAGGGAGCTGATCAACCGGATTCAGAATATCCGAAAAGAGAGCGGCTTCGATGTGACCGACAAGATCAATGTCCTAATCGAGAAGCATGAATTGATCAATATTGCTGTAAAAAAACATAAGCAATATATTGGTTCCCAGACACTTGCCAATAGCGTATCTTTAACTGATTCCATTGAAAACGACCTCAGTAAACGCATAGATATTGACGATGATGTGTTTATAAATATCCGTGTTACACGAGTTTGAAAAAAGAGATAAGAATCATTAATTTATTGTATATTTAGCAAAACCAAAGAGTATTTATCATGGCTGACAAAACCAGATATACGGACGATGAGCTGAAGGAATTTAAAGAGCTCATCCAGCAGAAGCTTGAAAAGGCAAAGGAGGATTATGAGTTGCTTAAATCGGCCATAACTCAGAGCGAAAGCAACGACACTCAGGATACTTCACCCACATTCAAAGTGTTGGAGGAAGGCGCTGCCACGCTATCTAAAGAGGAGGCGGGAAGACTTGCTCAACGACAGCATAAATTTATTCAACACCTCCAGGCTGCACAGATCAGGATTGAGAATAAAACCTATGGAATTTGCAGGGAGACTGGCAAATTGATTTCAAAAGAACGGTTGCGTGCCGTACCCCATGCCACCCTCAGCTTTGAGGCCAAATCCAGGCAATAGGCGTTCCCATTAATGTCTATTACCAGAAAATCCATACTGATTATAGGGTTGATACTACTTGCTGACCAGACACTTAAAATACTGGTCAAGACCAATATGACGCTCTATCAACAGATTCCCATCCTGGGGAACTGGGGAATTCTTCATTTTGTGGAGAACAACGGAATGGCTTTTGGTCTTAGTCTTCCTGGTAGCCTGGGGAAAATTCTGCTTACCTCTTTCCGCATTGTAGCAGTGGTGGGTATTGGTTATTACCTCCGTCATCTGATCAGGCTAAAAGCACATACCGGACTTATTATCACGCTGGCCATGGTCATGGCAGGCGCATTGGGTAACATCATCGATTCGATATTTTACGGATTGATCTTCAGCAGCAGCTCACCCATGGAGGCCTCCAAACTCTTTCCGGAGGCTGGAGGTTATTCCTCTCTTTTACATGGCAAGGTGGTGGATATGTTCTACTTCCCGGTGATTAAAGGAAATTATCCCGACTGGTTCAGGGGAGGTTCAAGTTTTGTTTTCTTCAGACCGGTCTTTAACATTGCCGATTCAAGCATTTCGGTAGCAGTGGCCATCATCCTTTTTAACCAGAAAAGGTTTTTCAGGCATGTTGCCGAGGCTGAACCCGGCCAGGCCGAAGCACCTTCACCACCAGAAGATTGACACTCCAACCACTTTAGGCACCACCTTTTTCTATCGAAGCAAATACCTCGGCTGAACCGGCACCACAGCTGATAATCGATTTCATGCCATTGTCCACTGATGCCCCGGTTTTCAACACCTTCTCCCTGGGAAGGTGATAGATGTTTCCGGAAGTGGGATTGGGGCCCGTAGGAACAAACACCGTGATGATCTCTCCCTGGTCGTCGGTTATAAAGCCCGTCATCAGGACTCCTGAGTTAAAAATATCAACCAGCACCACTTCTTTGAAGAAAGATCGATTTTTTCCAAAAAATTGCTGCACCGTCTCTTTGGCAAGCTTATATCCGGGAATCTTTAAAAAGTACCTGTCTTCTGCTTTGTTCAGAAACACAGACATGCGTGTACGAAAAATCAACCCGATAATAAAAAAGAAAATCAGTATGGCCGTAAAGGTCAGAACATAGAGGGCAAATTTATAATATGGATTGGGGTCCGGGTCCTGTATAATTTTATCAACCAGCGGAGTAAGGTTACGGCCAATCACATTAATGACCCACCTGAACAGCAATATGATAAGTGTGAGAGGAGCAAGGGCCACAACGCCTCCAATAAGGGTGGTTCTGAGAAAATTGCGAAAACGTTTGAAGATGTTGATTTTCATGATGCATTGTTTTAAATTCAACACAAAAATAGGTTTGTTTCACGTAAGCCTGAAATTATAACTCAATGAAAAACATTTTTCTTATCCTGTTTGGTACCCTGATCAACTTCACTGCTTTTTCGCAGCATTCGGAAAGTCAAAGCACTTTTAAGTTTGTGGGACACCGGGGAGCTTCCTACCTGGCCCCCGAAAACACAAAGGCTTCCATTGAGCTGGCCTGGGAGGTAGGTGCCGATGCGGCTGAGTGTGATGTGATGCTTACCAGCGATCATAAGGTCGTTCTGTGTCACGATAAGAATACAAAGAACCTGACTGGCGAAAACTTCAATGTGAGTGAAACCTCATGGGCTCGACTGAGCAAGCTCACCATAAAGTTAAAGGAGTCCAACCTTCCTGAATATGAAAACCAGCCCATTCCGCTCCTGGAGGAGGTTCTGACTACCATCCCCGAAGACAGGATGCTGGTCATCGAGATAAAAACAGGCCCCGAGATTTTACCCTATCTGCATAAGACAATTGATGTACATTGGACCTCGGGGAAAATCAGTTTCATTGCTTTTGATTTTGAGACCATCGCAGCAGCGAAAGCACTCTATCCTGAGGTTCCCTGCTACTACCTCTCCTCGTCTGAAAAGGATTTTAATAAACACCTCGAAGGGGTTGTTGACCATGAATTGGATGGGATGGATCTGTGGCATGCCATAATCACCCCATCTTTAATAAAAAAGTGTAAATCGGCTGGACTGGATGTCTGGTGCTGGACGGTAAATGATCCTCAAGTCGCACGAGAGATGAAAAAGATGGGTGTGACGGCTGTAACCACCGATCGGCCCGCATGGTTAAAGGAAAATCTTTGAATTTGAACTTCTCTGCAAAGCTTAATCTCCTCTACTTTAGCAATAATTCTTCTGAAATTGATTTACTTTGCACCCTGATATTTTTTCTTAAAATAAACCAAATGAAACATATTGTAATTCTAATTATGGCTTTGGCCATTGTATCCTGCACCTCTTCTGTAAATGCTGAAACTGAAACCGACAAACCCTCCAACATCATTTTCCTGATTGGCGATGGTATGGGGCTCTCCGCTGTTTCCGCTACCCTCTATTTTGGAGATGAGATCTCTGAGTTCGCACAGTTTAAGGAGATTGGTCTTATCAGTACCTCGTCGGCCACAGAAAAGGTGACCGATTCTGCTGCCAGCGGGACCGCCATGTCATCTGGAAAAAAGACCTACAACGGAGCCATTGGAGTCGATACCACAAAAACACCCATTCCAAATATTGCTGAGATAGTGGCCAAACTAGGTTGGAATACAGGTGTGGTGGCCTCCTCCACCATCTCTCACGCCACCCCCGCCTCTTTTTATGCCCATATCGATAATAGGGGAAAAGAGGAGGAGATCATTGTACAGCTGCTTGAGTCCGAAATCGATTTCTTTGCCGGAGGAGGCATTGACCTTTTTAACAAGCGTACCGATGGAGCTGATCTGTTCAAGACTGCCCGGGAACGTGGATTTATCATGGATACTACTTCACTGGCTCAACCTGGTTCTCTTCTCTCCGGTAAAAAATATGGATTCTTACTTGCAGCAGGAGGGATGCCCCCGATGCTAGAGGGTCGGGGTGATTTTTTGCCCGATGTAACCAGCCTGGCCATTGAACAGCTTTCACAGGAACAAAAAGGGTTTTTTCTGATGGTGGAAGGCTCGCAGATCGACTGGGGAGGTCATGCCAACAGTGTTGAGTATGTAGTGACTGAAACACTCGATTTTGAGAATGCTGTGGCTGTAGCTCTCGATTTTGCTAAGAAAGACGGAAACACTCTGGTGGTAGTTACAGCCGATCATGAGACCGGTGGATTTACACTGGGTGCTAAGCAGGATGAAGAGAGCGGGTATGGCGACTACAAATACATAGGTTCCTCCTTTGCCACCAACACCCACTCGGCTACCCTGATCCCTGTATTTGCCTACGGACCCGGAGCAGAAAACTTCAAAGGGATGTATGAAAACACCGAGATCTTCACCAAAATGTCGGCATTGGTAAAATGAGACAGCTTTTCTATCTTTTGACGATGCCATAGAAGAGGATCCTGATCAGGTCCTCCAGTATCTCTTCGCGATCGGTTTTATGCTCTTCGCTAAGCAACAGGGGCAATTCCAGCCCTTTCATCATGGCGGAAAAGGCAATGGCTCCGATATCAGAACTGGTGATCTGGAAGGATCCGTTACGCATTCCGTCCTCCAGGATCTCACTCACCAGAAGGCGTTCCTCCATATCAAAGTTCCGGCGGATCTCCAGGATAAAGTCCATGTGTGAGAGGGAGTCTTCATTGAGCGCAGCATAAAAATTCTCAAGGGTTCTCACCCGGTGTAGTCTAAACAGTATATAGGCCTTTAGCCTGTCCACGGCCCGATCGTCCTTCCTGATGGTTCTGTCAAGCCGCTCCTTCAACTCTTCTGCATCCCTCTCAACAACCGCACGGAATATCTCCTCTTTGCTCTTGAAATAGTAGTAGATGGAACTCTTGCCCTTATGGCAGGCCATTGCAATTTCATCCATGGTGGTTTTTTTAAAACCATGCCTGGTAAATAGCTTGCTGGCTACACTTACAATATAATCTCTTACTTCTTCTTTGACTACTACCATGAAAAATAAAATAGCTACTCTATCATAAAATTAAACTTCCTAGTCCGATTCTACAAATTTATAATCCAGTTGCCTGCGCGAAAGATTTGCATTGACTACTTCGATTCTAAGCTCATCTCCAATTTCAAATTTTCTTCCTTCATGACGTCCTTTAATCATATACTCCTCCTCGTCAAACTCATAAAAATCGTCTGCAAGGCTCTTGATGGAGACCATTCCTTCGCACTTGTTTTCTACGATCTCCACATAGATTCCCCAATCTGTCAGTCCCGACACCACTCCATCAAACACCTTCCCTATCTTGTCCTGCATAAACTCCACCTGCTTGTATTTGATGGACGCCCTCTCGGCTTCAACCGCCCGCCGCTCCATTTCAGAAGCATGCATGCACCTCTTTTCATAGGTCTCTGCATCTTTCGATTCACCCTGTTGCAGGTAATGGGCCAGCAAGCGGTGTACCATCAGGTCGGGATAGCGCCTGATGGGTGAGGTAAAGTGTGCATAATCTTTAAACGCCAGTCCGTAATGCCCGATGTTAATAGTGGAATAGCGTGCCTTGGCCATGGACCGCAGGGCCATCATCTCCACCACATGCTGTTCTTTGCTGCCATTCACCTTGTCCAGCAGTTGATTTAGGGCTGAAGAGAGGCGATGAGCCGACTGCTGGGGATTTAAAGTATGCCCGAATTTAGTGATGAAGCGGGTAAAAGAGTCCATCTTTTCCGGATCCGGCCTATCATGAATGCGATACACAAAGGTTTTTCCCACTTCCTTTTTCTTTATTTGACCTTTGGCCTCCCGGGGTTTAACATCATTCTCATATTTACCCCCGCGACTGGCATAGGCAGCCACCCGTTTATTTGCAAGCAGCATAAACTCTTCGATCAACCAGTTGGCCTCCTTCTGGACCTTGAAATAGACCCCGGTGGGTGTTCCATCTTCGGCCAGGTGAAACTTTACCTCGTCGCGTTCAAAATTAATGGAACCATTTTTAAATCGTTTTTCCTTAAGCACCTTGGATATCTCATAGAGTTTCAGCACTTCGGCTTTTAAATCGCCCTCACCGGTTTCAATGACCTGCTGGGCCTCTTCATAGCTGAATCGCCGTTGGGAATGGATGACGGTCCGACCGAACCACTCATCCAAAACCTCTCCCTGCTCATTCATTTTGAATACCGCCGAGAAGGTAAGCTTATCTTCGTTGGGACGAAGTGAACAGACCCCGTTTGATAATTTTTCGGGAAGCATGGGGACCACCCGGTCTACCAGATATACCGAAGTAGCCCTGTCATATGCTTCACTGTCCAGAATGGTTTTTGTTTTTACATAGTGCGACACATCGGAAATGTGAATGCCCACCTCCCACAACCCGCTTTCCAGGGGAAGTAGAGAGAGTGCATCATCAAAGTCCTTGGCATCGGCCGGGTCAATGGTAAAGGTGGGTGTCTTCCTAAAATCCCTCCGGTTCTTGATCTCTTGGACAGAGATCTGGTCAGGGATCTTTTCGGCCGCAGCCTCCACCTCCTCAGAAAACTTGATGGGCAACTCAAACTCGGCCAATATGGAGTGCATCTCAGTATCGTTTTCGCCAGGATAGCCCAGTATATCGACAATCTCTCCAAAAGGATTTTTCACCTTTTTTGGCCAATCCACAATCTTTGCAATGGCCTTCTGTCCATGCTCCACTCCATTGAGCTTCTCCAACGGAATAAAAATATCAAAGGGCATCTTGCGATTGTCGGGCAGCAGAAAAGCATAGTTTCGGGAAATTTCCACGGTTCCCACAAATGTATCCCTGGCCCGCTCCAGGATCTCTACCACTTCGCCTTCCACCCGTATACTCTGTTTACGTTTGGGAAAGACTATCACCTTTACCAGGTCGCCATCAAGAGCAGTTTTCAGATTGTTCCTTGCAATAAACACATCATCATTCGAATCTTCCGAAACCAGAAAACCATAGCCATGTTGGGTCATATCGATGGTTCCGGTCTTATAACCTGCCCGTGTCAGCATGCGGTATTTTCCGGGTTCCAGCTGCTCCAGGTGTTTCTGAGCCACTAGTTCATCCAGGGTCTTGTTTACGATGGCCCGCCGATTTTTATCATTGATAAAAAGAAGCTTGGAGATCTGTTTATAATTGTAAATCTGCCTGGGATTTCTTCCGAAAATACCCATGATCAGTGCTGAGGCCTGATCTCGTGTGAATTTATCTTTACCCGGTCGTTTACTCTTTCCCATAAGTTCTTCATTTCTGTAACAGCTAAATTTACTAATTTTGAGCCACCATTCAGTTTATCCGACAATAGTTATGACCAACAACTTCTCAGTTTACAATACCCTGACCAGAAAAAAAGAGCGCTTCGAACCTCTTAATCCTCCTTTCGTTGGTCTTTATGCCTGTGGCCCCACTGTATATGGGGATGCCCATCTGGGACATGCACGCCAGGCCATTACCTTTGATGTGCTCTACCGCTTCCTGCTCCACCTGGAGTATAAAGTGAGGTATGTGCGGAATATTACCGATGTGGGACACCTTGAAAACGATGCCGATGACGGAGAAGATAAGATCCTGAAGAAAGCAAGGCTCGAATCACTGGAGCCCATGGAGGTGGTTCAACACTACATGAACAGGTACCATGCCAACATGCAGGAGTTGAATGTACTTGATCCCAGCATTGAACCCCGGGCCAGTGGCCACATCATTGAACAGCAAGAACTGATCCGGAAAATCATGAAGGCTGGTTATGCCTATGAGAAAAACGGGTCGGTCTATTTCGATGTAATCAAATACAACAAATCCCATCCCTATGGTCAGCTGTCGGGCAGAAAGATCGAGGATCTGCTCTCCAACACCCGTACACTGGACGGGCAATCGGAGAAGAACAATCCACTTGATTTTGCACTCTGGAAGAAGGCCGACCCCACCCACATCATGAGGTGGCCCTCAGATTGGAGCGACGGATATCCGGGCTGGCACCTTGAGTGCTCGGCCATGAGCACCAAATACCTGGGCATGGAGTTTGACATTCACGGTGGAGGCATGGACCTGCTATTTCCCCATCACGAGTGTGAAATTGCCCAAAACGTGGCCGGCTATGGCAAACCGTCCGTTCGCTACTGGATGCACAACAACATGATCACCATCAATGGAAAGAAGATGGGACGCTCCCTGGGTAACTTCATCACCCTGGATGAACTTTTTTCAGGAGATCATAAGATGCTGGAACAGGCTTACTCACCTATGACCATCAGGTTCTTTATCCTGCAGGCTCATTACCGAAGTACCCTCGATTTTTCCAATGAAGCTTTACAGGGCTCCGAAAAAGGATTGATGCGACTGCTTAAATCTATTGAGATGCTCGATCTTGTAAATCCAGAAGAGACCTCAACAATGGATGTGGAAAAGCTGGTTAAAAAGTGCGACAAGGCCATGATGGATGATATGAATACACCCATACTTATCGGACATCTGTTTGAGGGTGTAAAATGGATTCATGGGTTGACCGAAGGAAGGCACACCCTCAAACCCTCCGATCTGGAAAAGCTTAAATCCCTGTTTCACAACTACGTGTATAAGATACTCGGTTTAAACAAAACTGAATCGTCCAGGGCTGGCGATCAGATTACCGGAAACCTGGTGGAGATGATCCTGCAGATTCGAACCAATGCCAAAGCGCAACGCGATTTTGACACCGCCGATCGCCTCAGGGATGAATTGGCCAACCTGGGGATCACCATCAAGGACCGAAAAGATGGTGCCGACTGGGAAATTATCTGATATGACTAAAACCTACCAGTCACACTCAATCCACATAGGCCACCTTACCATGGGGGGAGATGCTCCCGTTTGCATCCAATCCATGACCAATACTAATACCAACCATATTGAGGCTTCTGTAGATCAGTGCATCCGTATGATTCAAAGAGGAGCACAGCTGGTAAGGCTGACCACCCAGGGAAACAGGGAGGTGAAAAGTCTGGAAGCCATTCGTAATCTCTTACAGGCTAAGGGTTTGAAAACACCTGTGGTGGCCGATATCCATTTTAAACCCGACCTGGCCCTGGAAGCCGCCCGGGTGGTGGAAAAGATCCGTATCAATCCCGGAAACTACCTGAAAGGCAATTCGGTGGATCTATTACTACCCCAACTGATTAAGGTTTGCAAAGAGAATGGGACGGCCATGCGCATTGGTGTAAATCATGGATCGTTAAATGACTCCATTCTGAACAGATTTGGCGATACGCCCGAGGGCATGGTCGAATCGGCCATGCAGTTTCTGAGGGTATGCCAGAGGCATTCTTACCATCGGGTGGTGGTTTCCATGAAATCGAGCAATCCCAGGGTGATGGTGCAATCGGTGCGACTCCTGGTTTACCGGATGACTCTTGAAAGTATGTCTTATCCTTTACACCTCGGGGTGACCGAGGCTGGAGATGGAGTCGATGGAAGAATTAAATCTGTGGTTGGGATGGCTCCCTTACTGCTGGAGGGAATGGGCGACACCATTCGTGTATCCCTCACCGAACCGCCCGAAGAGGAGATGCCGGTGGCCCGTCAGATTGTTGAGCTCTTCCCAAAGCCCTCACAACTGCCCTATTCCCCCTATAAAAATCTGGCCTGGGATCCATTCAGTTTCAAAAGAAGAAGCACTTTACCCATCATGGGAATTGGTCAAGGAGCAAAAGTAAAGATCATCAATTCAGCCCCACCGGAGCCCGGATCGGATCGCCTGCCCCGGGAGATCGATTCGTTTACAGTTACCTATGACCAGTGGTCAAAAGATCCAGGTTTGCTTAAAGAAGAAAGAAAGTTCCTTCTTCTGGAACAGGGGTCTCGCACCATTCAAGAGGTGAAGCAACAACTGAATCAGTTCTGTTTAAGCAACACAACGGTCCCGGTCATATATAAAAACACTCAACATACGAAAGATCAGGACCATTATATGATGCAGCTGGCCGGCCATATGGGTACCCTTCTGGTGGATGGGACCATTGATGCGGTCTGGGCAGAGAATCCCATGATAAAGACTGAAAAGATCAATGAGATACTCCTTACAATTCTACAGGCAGCCGGGGCAAGGATCAGCAAAACCGAATACATCGCCTGTCCATCTTGTGGACGTACTCAATTTGATATTGTTTCCCGACTCAAAGAGATCAGGGAAGCCACCTCCCACCTTCCTGCACTAAAAATTGGAGTAATGGGCTGTATCGTTAACGGCCCCGGGGAGATGGCAGATGCTCAATATGGTTATGTGGGAGCAGGCCCGGGAAAAGTTACTCTGTACAAGGGCCGGGACGTTGTCACCAAAAACATCCCCGAAAAAGAGGCGCTCCAGGCTTTAATCGACCTGATGAAACAAGAGGGCGACTGGTCCGATCCCTAAACCTTCTTAAGCCACTAGTTTCTCACTCATTTTTAGTTCTTTACCACCGACTGAACGGAGTTTCAATATGGAAAAAGAATCCATATTCCCCATACCTGTTGATGGCAAAATCGATCCTGAATACCTGGTCGTAGTAGGTAACGAAGTCGAAACCTGCCCCGGCCGAATACTGCCAGTTATTGATCATGGTATTGGTGGGATTGGGAAACAGATTGTTCACATACCCCACATCGGCAAACATATTAAAATAGAGGGCATAGTGAATCTTATTAAACTGCTTCATTCCAATGAAGGGAATGGTATAGTCGGTGGGTTTAATAATCTGAAATTTAATATTGTACTTTGAAATAAAATAGTCTGAGCCATCCATCACATAAGGTTCATAGCCACTCAGGTTCTCATTGTAACCCAGGGCCCTGTTCAGGATATAGGGCATATATTTTCCGGATGAGTAGCGCCCCTTTGTGGTGTTGTAAAAGTAGACCCGATTGGCCAGTTTCTGATGATACATCAGGATTCCCACAAAGCGAAAGGCGGGATTTCCAAAATCATGAATAATTCCCAGACCCACCTGTTCAGCCTTCATACTCACCCGAAAACCCTCCAGCGGGTAGACCTTCGAATCCCTGATATCGTAGTTAAAGGCATATGAGAGGTAAAAATAGTTCAGGTGTGTATTCCCATCTCCCAGGTAATTTGGATTTACAACGGCCACAGAATCTGAAACCTCGTAATCATAATACTCAAATTTTAACGAATGGGTACCATATAATTTTCTTCGAAACTGGTAACCCATAAATGCATTGAGCCTGGTCATGGCGGGCACCTCCTGAGGTCTGTACTCTTCTGGTTTGTTATGAACTGTGGCAATGATGATTTCGTTTTGCTGCTTCATATTAAACCCGGTGGTAAGGCCATGCCTCTGTCTCTTTCCTAAATTGGGAACGGTATAGGCCAGGGCATACTCCTTAATATAACCCAACTTGATCTTTGCAGTCAATAGTTCATTTCGTCCCCTGAAATTATTCCATCTCAGCCAGGCTCCATAATTTATCTTCTCCCAATCCTTGTTCTTAATGAATTCGCTGAAGTTTCGGTCGGCATACTCCAGGATGGGAATGGGCCAGATATACCACCTTTCAGTTACCTCGATATGAAAAATGATCCTGTTTCCCGGCAGATGGGATACATCAAAACTCACAAAATTAAACAGAGCCAGGTTCAACAGATTCTCTTTGCTTCGCTGGATAAAGGGCAGAAGCTCCATCTTTAAAATGGTGTCGCCGATGCTAAACACCAGTTCTCTCAGAATCACAAAGTCTTTGGTAATCTTGTTGCCCTCAATGAGTACTTCATTAACGATCAACTTATCATCACTAAAGGGCATGGGCTCCCGGGCAAGGGATTCCAGCGTATGACCCAGTAGAAGACAAACCATTAAAATGTGTATCGCCTTTGTCATCCGCAACAAGCTGAGTCGTGCAAGGTAATAAAATAATTAAACGTAATTTTGGGTCCAAAAGGTTTCGAAAAATGAGAAAAATATTTACCGTTACACTCCTGTTTATGCTGATTTTCCGGCTCCATGGCCAGAATATAGATCAACCTGTGGAAGCCCCCTTTGAGCAACTAAAGGTAGTTGGCAACATACGCCTGATCCTGGTTCCCTCCGATGTACAGGCATTGAAATTTGAAGCGGGTCAGGACTTGGAGGCACTGACCGTGGAATCCAAAGAGGGAAAGCTCTTATTAAAAACTAAATCTGAATTGAACAAAGATCCTGCTCTAAAGGGCAGGTTGCTTTACAGGTCCATTACCCATATTGAAGTGACCAAAGGAGGGCACGTTCAGTCTAGTGATACAATCAGGACGAAGGTTCTCTTCCTGAAAGCAGAAACAGGGGGTAAAGCTGAGGTAAAGGTAAATGCCAACCGATTATTGGACAGCAATGCCACCAGCAAAGCTACCGTGGGATACTGGGGGGAGAAGTTATTCAGCTGACCGATTAAAGAGAGAGGCCAGCTGAATATCGGTGGGGGTGGTTATCTTTATGTTCTGCCTGTTCCCTTCTACGAGGGTCACTTTTCCAAAATGTGATTCGAATACCGAGGCATCGTCGGTAAATGAATGATCCTCAGTGTGCTTGAAAGCCTCTCTGATCAATTCGGATCGAAACACCTGTGGGGTCTGAACCCGTTTAAGTGTGGATCGATCCATATGAACCGAACTGCCGTCACCGGTAACCATCCGTACCGATTCATCCACATCGATTACGGGGATTGCGCTACCTGTTCTATAGGCTGTGGAATAACACCGTTCCAGGGTTTCCAGACTTACAAAGGGCCTCACCGCATCATGAATCCCCACAACCACATCATCCTCGATCAATTGAATTCCATTTTTAACAGAATGAAATCTGGTAACCCCCCCCGCGGCCAGTTCTATTCGGGAGGTATCTGCATGAGCGTTCGCCATTGCATCCCATATTTGCCTGTGCTCATGGGCCAGCACCACCACCACCACCATATTTGGATCAAATCGGTTAAACTGTTCCAGGGTGCGGATGATGATGGGCTTGCCCTCCAGCTCCTGGTACTGTTTGGGGATTTCTCCACCCATCCTGCGGCCTGTTCCGCCTGCCACTATGACTACGGCACGTTTCACTGCTTGAAGTAACAGTCAATTAATTCCATGATGATGGTCCGGTCCAAAGGTTTGGTCACAAAGTGATTGGAACCCGCCAGCATGCTCTCCTCCTTCTCCTCTGCCATTACAAATGCGGTCTGTGAAATGATAGGCACTTCGGAATTAAACTTCCTGATTTTCCGGGTGGCTTCAATGCCATTCATTTCCGGCATTTTAATATCCATCAGGATCACATCAGGTTTCTTCTTACGCACCAGATCCAGGGCTTCTACACCCGTTTTAGCCCTGATGATCTCCGCGCCAGACTTTCTTAACATTTCCCTTATAAAGAGCCAGTTAAGATCTTCGTCTTCGGCTATTAATATGCACTTGTTGGTCCAGTTGTAGGTCTTGTTGGAAATCAACACCTGCTGCTCTTCTCTCACCTCTTCGATCACCAAAGGAAGTGTGAAATGAAAGGTGGATCCCTTTCCCACCTCAGACTCCAGCCACATCTCACCACCCATCAGGTTGACCAGGCTTTTCGAAATAGGCAGGCCAAGGCCGGTACCGGATGGCTGGTAATCCTTGATTGGATTTACCTGTCCGAACCGGTCAAAAATAAGAGACATTTTTTCCTCTTCAATCCCAATCCCGCTGTCACTTACAAAAAACTCAATGTACCGGTTGGTCTTTAGGCTGTAACCAAAGGTGATGTGACCCTCATGGGTAAATTTGATGGCATTGCCAATGAGGTTATTGAAAATCTGAGTCAGCCTGAAATCATCCACCACAATGGTAAAAACGGTTGAAACCACATCTTTATTCAGGTTAAATGCCACCTTTTGCTCTCCGGGCCCATCTCCCCTGATCCGATGAAAAAAGGAGGAGTAAATCTCATCCATGGTTTCATTGATGTGCACTGGTCTGTTTGATATTTTCAATTGTCCCGATTCGATTTTTGATATATCAATAATGTCATCGATGATATTCAAAAGCTGCTTGGAAGAACGATCGATGTGCTGTAAAAAGAGGTCTTTCTGCTCGTCACTGATATCGGGATCCCGTAGCAAGTTTGCAAAACCAAGGATCCCATTCATTGGAGTCCTGATTTCGTGCGACATATTGGCCAGGAATGAGGTCTTCAGATGATCCGACTCTTCAGCCCTATCCCTGGCTCTTTTCAATTCATTTTCGATTTTCACCTTATCGGAGACATCCTTGAAGATCCCAACAATCATGGTAATTACACCACGCTCATCCCTGATGGGTATTTTATTCTGCTCCATCCAGAATCCGTCCACTCCCTTATCCTCAAAGAAGATAACCCTGTTGAATATGGGATATCCGGTCTCCATAATGGTACGGTCCTCTTCCAGCATTTTACGGGCCACTCTTTTTGAGAAAAATTCATCGTTGGTTCTCCCAATGGCTTTATTGGGATGGGATACCCTTAGTAATCCCGCCATTTGGTAGTTGATTCGGAGGTACTGGTGCTTTCGATCGGTGAAAAAGATATAGAACGGCATGTTCTCCAGAAGCACCTCGAGGGTCTCCCTCTCCTGATGCAATGCCTGTAGTGATCCTGTAAGGTTGGTGATATCTTCCTGGTACCCGCCGGTTCCTGTAATTTGACCCTCGCTGCCAAAAACCGGAAAATTTACCGTTTTGTATACATGTTTATCCCTGGAATAGGTGGCCTCACTTATTTTTTTGGTCTCGTAAACATCCTGAACCCCCTCATCGCTGAGCCTGGCATCCTCTTTATCAAAAACCATCCCACTGCCTCTACCCACTACCTCAGAAAGATCCTTGTTTAGTGAATTCAGTAACTGTGAATTTGCATGTTCGAATTTTCCATCAGCATCCTTGAACCAGGAGGCGAAAGGCAATGCTTCCATCAACGCCTTTAACTGGGATTCAAGGGAATCCTTCATATGGTCTCTCTCTTTAGTGATAATCAACCTCCAATGGCCCTGAATACAGAGGTTACCTGCTTCTCAGTGGGTGTGATACTTAACAGTGGTACATTGGCTTTGTTTACCATCTGCTGTGCATAGCTACCTAAAAATACATTCAATTTATCAATGTCGCCACACATAATGGTGATCAAATCGGCATTCACCGCTTCGGCATAATTGCAGGTAACGTTGGGCATGCTGTCCCCCACCAAAGTTTTAGCTACCGTTTTTAAATCCCTGGCTTTAAAATAGTTCACAACCTGGTTGCCATAGGTCTCTAATCTCTCCCGGTCCCGCTTATTCTTATTGGAGGTAATGGTAATTACATGGAGTTCGGCTCCGAAAAGTTTGGCTACATCACCGGCAATGGGGGTTTTTTGCCTGGTCTCCTGGTCCAGTTTAATGGGAATAACAATTTTTTTAATGTCTGTAGGTACCGGTCCCTGGCGAATGGTAAACACAGGTTGTTCGGTGGCGGCCATCATTTTTAATGCATTGCTCCCAATAAATAGCTCTTCAAAACCTGAAGCTCCAGAAGTGGAGGAGGAAAGCACTGCGTTCTCAAAAGAGTTCACCTGGTTAACCACTTCCCGGTATACCTTCCCCTTTTTAATAATATACTTCAGCTTTGAATCCTTACCCAAATGTGAAGTATACTCTTCCATCAGTTTATCAAACTGATTCTGAGCAATTTTGTGTTCCTCCTCAACCTCATTGGGCTGAAGGTTAGAACCGTGGGAAAGCACATAAACCATCTGGATATTTACAGGCAATTTTCGGGAAAAAAGAAGGGCCCATTCTAGTCCTTTCAGGGAGTCCACTGAAAAATCGATAGGTACAATGAAATTGGTCATGGTGCAAGTTTTTGTTATCTCAGCTAATTTAACCAAATCAGCTGAGAATTATTAGTTTTGTGCTGTATAAACAATCAACCGAAAACCGATGGCACTGGAAGTAGTACTTGGAATAGATATAGGGGGGACCTTTACAAAAATAGGACTGGTAGACCGATCAGGAGAGATTCATTTTGAGGATGAGGTCCCCACCACTGGATACGACACCATCGAGCAATATATTGAGGCCATACACCAGCATGTGACAGACTGCCTGAACCAGCTGGAAGCCAGTTTCCATATGGCCGGCATTGGTGTGGGTGCGCCTAATGGAAACTACTATACAGGCTGTATCGAAAATGCCACCAACCTGGCCTGGAAAGGAACTGTTGAATTTGTGAAGCTGATGGAGAACCAGTTTCAAATCCCCACTGTGGTCACCAATGATGCCAATGCCGCGGCCCTGGGTGAAATGCTATTTGGTGGAGCAAAGGATCTTAATAACTTTTTAATGATCACCTTGGGAACGGGATTGGGAAGCGGGCTGGTGGTGAACGGAGATGTGATTTATGGCAATGATGGTCACGCCGGAGAACTAGGTCATATCAGGGCCTCTGACAATGGTCGACAGTGCGGTTGCGGGAAAAGGGGCTGCCTGGAGACCTATGTTTCAGCCACCGGAATCAAAAGAACGGTTTTCGAACTTTTAGCCGAAGAGAATGTGGAGAGCGACTTTCGCAAGATTCCATTTTCAAAACTTAAACCCAAATTGATCACTGCCATGGCCGAATCGGGCGATCCCATTGCCATTAAAGCCTTTGAAAGAACCGGTTTCTTACTGGGAAGGAGCCTGGCCGACACAGTGGCACACATCAGCCCGTCAAAAATATTTTTGTTCGGGGGACTGGCCAAAGCAGGAAAATGGATCATCGATCCGGCCAAGAAAAGCATGGAAGCGCACCTGCTTCCCATCTACCGGAATAAGATCGACATTGTACCGTCAGCGCTGCTGAAGAAAAACATTGCTGTGCTGGGCGCTGCCGCCCTGATCTGGAAGAAACTGGACCGGGAGGATATTGCTGGCTAACTCTATTTCTCCAGCGTCATAGATACATCGTGGTCCCAGTTGGACCTCACCGTAATGGTTGCCGGGAGCATTTCAACTTTTTCTGGTTGCAGTTTTTTCATGTAGCTCCCGGTATCCCACTTCCCGTTTCCATTCATATCATGTATGAACTTTAACTGGTACTCCTGGGGAGCCAGGTAGCTAAATGTATAGGTTCCGTCTGAATCCACCGTGCGCTCCAGCAATACTTTGTTGCGACTGATCAGCTGAATGATTGTGCTACCCGACAAATTGTTAAGTGATAACAAAATCTGTCCATAATACTCTATATCTCTGCTGCTAAAAGATACATCAATGGTGTCGTGTTGGGGTGGATAGATGCTGGTAAAGGCTCCGGGCAGAATTAACAGCCGGTAATTGGCAGCCGATTCCCAACGGGTCGAGATCCAGGCCCGGTTCAGAAGTGTTGTATCGGCCCTTGTGGTGAACGGCACCTCTATCTCCACCGAATCGGGGATGTAATAGAGCTTAATCAACGAATCGGTGGTCTCCTGAAGTGGCAGATTCAGGGTTACCGCCAAGTCTTGATTCAGCTCCTTCTGCCCCCTGCTCTTCATGGTGGCCACCTGAAGCTTCTCTGTTTGCTTCTTTGCCACCTCTTTTCTTCTGGAATTGGTACTCTTTTCCCTGTATGTAAAACGAAGGGTGTCGGTTAAAACCACATACTGGTTGGCAGTGTCTTTCACCGTGTAATTCACCTGCAGGTGCAGGGTATCCAGTTTATATTGAACCGAATCTCTGATCCACAGGGTCAGGGAATCCCTCTCAGTGGAGAAGTACTCCAGGTATTCAATCCTTCCGGGTGCATTCACCGGTAAGGTCTGATAGGTAAAGGAATCGGTCAGAGGCCTGGCAAATTCCATCTCAATACGCCTGCGGTCCTCTCTCTTATAATCTGTTATATACTGTATATCTGACTCTTCTGTAAAGAGATTCAGATCAATATAAATTGAATTCAGATCGGGCCCCACTGCCTGGATACTATCCACAGAAGATAAAGTATCTACCTGGGGCAATGCTCCCTCCTCTGGTATAGAATCAATGGCACCTGAGGCAAGTAGCAGGAACCTGGCAAACTCAGCCCTGACGATCAGACTGGTATCCAGAAAAGCAATCTCTTCTGTGGGCAAGTCGAACAGCAAATTGTTATTCCCGTCTTTCAGGGCGAATACCTTGTAGACATCGGCACGAAGGTTATTGACACTAAATACACCGCTGTCATCAGATCTGCCCACATACATGGGAATTTCTGTAAGCGGAACCGAATCGCGCAGATCGTTGTATAGCATGATGGAGATGGGGTCTTCGGGCTCAGAGAGATCATGTGCATACTTAAGGGTTCCTCTTACTGATAAAGAGTCGAGTACGTCCCCTGTGGAGAAAACGTATTCGAAATTCAGCAGTTTGTTCCCTTCATGCAGGTCCTTGATGGCACTTCCAAAGTTAAAGGTGTAGGTGGTATATGGTTTCAGCTCTTCCTCGAACTCTATGATCAGTGTCTTTTTCTTTAGTTTTACCTCTGGCTTCTCCTCCATGGGTGGTGAAACTATAAGTTCCTGATTCACGTTTTCCAGTACAATGTATTCATCAAATTTGATCTCTATTTTTTTCGCATCAAAATGGATGGAATAGTTGGGTGGCTCGCTCTCAATAACCACAGGAGGATCTTCATCCCTGGGGCCGCCGGCGGGAGATCCCTGTTGGGCACAGCCCCAGCACACCGTTAATATGAGTACCGGAAAGAAATATCTGCTGGACACGTTTGATAAATTTAGTGCAAACATACAAAGATATATGCTTCAGGTGAAACCCCCGGAATGTTATTATATTTGTAACTTAATCTATAAATCCATGCCCTGTCATGTTAATTAACGCCATTACCTGGAATGTGGATCCTGAAATTTTCAGCATTGGTCAACTGAGCATCCGCTGGTACGGGTTGCTGTTTGCTTCCGCTTTTCTTTCAGGATATATTGTTTTTTCCCGCTACCTGACCACCGAAAGGCTAAACTCCGAAATGCTGGATCAGTTGCTCATTTATGTCGCGGTTGGAACCGTAATCGGGGCTCGCCTGGGGCACTGTTTTTTTTATGAACCTGATTATTTTCTTAAAAATCCGCTGGAGATCTTAAAAATCTGGAAAGGAGGATTGGCCAGCCACGGTGCGGCCATTGGAATTTTACTCTCCCTGTGGCTCTATATTCGAAAATATAATCTCTCATTTCTCTGGCTTATCGATCGCATCGTGATTATAGTGGCGCTGGGAGGTGCCTTTATCCGTTTGGGAAATCTCTTTAACTCTGAGATTTATGGTTTGCCCACCGACCTGCCTTTTGGGTTTGAATTTGTGAGAGACAGGTTATACGATTCAAACACTGGAGAGTTGCTTCCCACCGTAGCCCGGCACCCCACACAGCTCTATGAGGCCATTTGTTATCTCATCATCTTTTCGATACTGCTAACATTCTACAGAAAAAGGCATCTGGTAGTAAGAGACGGATATATTTTCGGGGTATTTATGATCCTGTTGTTCTCGGCCCGGTTCTTTATTGAATTTGTGAAAAACGACCAGGTGGCCTTTGAAGCGGGTATGCAAATTAATATGGGCCAGGTGCTGAGCCTTCCCTTTATTCTGGCAGGTATACTGATGATTGTATGGACCAAAATGCATCCCAAATACTTCTCCCAGGAACCTGTTCCCAAAGCCCCGAAAAAGGGGAGAAAAGCAAATATAAAGTAGAATTTTCATGGAAACGGGGAATTTCTGGTTTGCCTTTGGACTTACTGTTTTTGCCGGACTCTCTACCGGTATTGGAAGTGCCCTGGCTTTTTTTACAAAGACTACCAATACCCGCTTTCTATCTGTAAGCCTTGGATTTTCCGCAGGAGTCATGGTATATGTCTCCTTTGTTGAGATCCTGCCCAAAGCCAGGGTGGCCCTTGTGCCAGAATATGGCGAAACACTGGCGGCATGGTATTCAGTGGGAGCCTTTTTTGCAGGAATTTTAATTATTGCACTGATCGACAAGTTGATTCCCTCCTATGAAAATCCCCATGAAATCAGAAGGGTGGAAGATGTGGCAAAGAATGGAATGAAAGATCCCAAGCTGGTACGAATGGGCATGTTCACCGCCCTGGCCATTGCCATTCATAACTTTCCGGAGGGAATTGCCACATTTATGGCGGGTTTGACAGATACCACCGTGGCCATTCCCATCGCAGTGGCCATTGCCATCCACAACATCCCGGAAGGGATTGCCGTCTCTGTACCCATCTCCTATGGAACCGGAAGTAAAAAGAAGGGATTCTATCTTTCATTTCTGTCCGGACTGGCCGAGCCTGTAGGCGCCTTGCTGGCCTACTTTATACTGATGCCCTACTTCAGTGACAATCTTTTTGGTTTTATTTTTGCAGCGGTAGGGGGCATCATGGTATTTATCTCCATTGATGAGCTGTTACCCACAGCCAGAGAATATGGACTTCCTCACCATGCGGTATACGGATTTTTGGCCGGTATGGCCGTTATGGCACTGAGTCTGCTGCTATTTATTTAATATGTCTGGAACCAAACATACCCGCAAAAGAAAACATCACCACCATCCGGTGAATGAAAAGAACCTGCTGGGCGCCACCCTGCTTAACCTGGTTATCACTGTGGTGGAAATTGCCGGGGGAATCCTTTCCGGCAGCCTGGCTCTGCTCTCAGATGCACTTCATAACCTGAGTGATACATTTGCCACATTTATCGCCTATATGGCTACCATCATAGGCAAACGTGAAGCCAATCAGAAAAAGACTTTTGGATACAAACGAGTCGAAATCCTTGCCGCACTTCTGAATGCGGTGATCCTGATTGTTACCAGTACCTTTCTCCTGAAGGAGGCCTGGGAGCGATGGAACGATCCGCAACCCATTAACTCCATGATTATGTTGGTGGTGGCCATGATCGGTTTACTGGCCAATGTCTATGCAGCCATCATTCTGAAAAAAGATGCACATAAAAGCATCAATGTACGAGCCGCCTACATTCACCTGATCGGAGACAGCCTCTCATCCGTGGTAGTCATCATAGGTGGAGTACTGATCCAGATCTACAAAGTATACTGGATAGATCCGGTGATCACGGTTCTGATCTCAATCTACATCATTCGATCGGGCTTTGTCATTCTTAAACAATCTGTGGATATCCTCATGCAATCGACGCCGGATCACCTGGATCTGTCGAAAATCAAACGGATGGTGGAGCAGGTGCCCGATGTTTCCAACATTCATCACCTGCATGCGTGGATGCTCACCGACAGTGAAATACACCTGGAGGCTCATATTGAGCTTAATAAAGACCTGAAACTGAGCCAGGTGAAAGGTACCCACCAGGAGATTGAATACATGTTACTGACCGATTTCAATGTAAACCATGTAACCCTTCAGTTTGAAATCGATGCTGTGCACCCTCCAAATCTCATTCATAAAGAGAACGAGTAAATGGGAAGAGAACAAAAGATTATTCGAGCGTCCTGGTGGGCCATTGCGGGTAATGGCATACTTGCGGTTTTGAAGCTGACCGTTGGTTTCATCTCCGGAAGTTTTGCGCTGATTGCTGATGGCATCGATTCCACAACCGATATTGTCTCTTCGTTGGTGGTGCTTTTAGCTGCCCGGATCATAGCTAAGCCACCCAATATTAAATTCCCGTACGGATACAGCAAGGCCGATACGGTAGCTACCAAGGTACTCTCCTTTATCATCTTTTTTGCAGGAGCCCAGCTGGCCTATTCCACCATCAGAATCCTTGTGAAAGGAGTGGCCATGGAAACTCCCACTCCTCTGGCCATCTGGATCACCATTGTCTCCATCCTGGGAAAACTTATACTTACACTGATACTCCTCCGCACAGGACGAAAAGTGGAGAGTCCCATGCTTATCGCCAATGCCCGCAATATGCGCAATGACATACTGATTTCCATCAGTGTACTTTGCAGCCTGCTCTTTACAATACTTTTGAAAGAACCCCTTATCGATAGGATTATTGCGCTGGCCATCAGTGGTTTTATCATGTATGAAGCGTTTAAGATATTTATGAAATCCAATGTGGATCTGATGGATGGAATTGATAATACAGAAGTGTACAATCGCCTGTTTGATGCTGTTAATTCGGTGGAAGGGGCCCATCATCCACACAGGGTACGGGCCCGGAAGATTGGTCACCACTACATGGTAAACCTGGATATAGAAGTAGATCCTTACCTTTCGGTGAAAGATGCCCATGAGATTGCAAAAAATGTGGAAGACAGCATTAAATCAAATCTCAGAAATATTTACGATGTGATGATCCATGTGGAGCCTTTGGGCAACCTGGAAGAGGACGAAAAATATGGCATCACCGAATCAGAAATCACACACCAAAAGAGATAATCTATGATTAGCAGAGATATGTTGATGTGTGTGGCTGTATTTGAAAATATGCAGTTGTTGCCCCTTTTTCCCCGTTTTAAAATGGAATTGGGATTTGGAGAGAAGAGCGTAGAAGAGGTGTGTAAAACACACGGGGTGAATACCGATTTCTTCCTTGAGATAGCTAACTCGTACCTTGACGAAGCCTATATCCCCGGTGAGGGTCTTTCTCTATTTTCTCTGGGAACGGTGATTAGCTATCTGAAGGAGACCCATACCTACTATGTGGAAACTGCGCTTCCCATGGTGGAAGAGAAAATTTATCTCCTGCTTGACCAATCCTCCCTTTCCGATAAAGAGGTTAACCTGGTAACTGTTTTTTTCAATGATTACAAACTGGAGTTTTTAACTCATATCCTGGAGGAGGAACAGCATATTTTACCCTACATCCTGGAATTGGAAAAGCAATCGGCTCTGAAAAAACCTGATTCTGAATTTGCACAAAAACTTCAAAGCTATTCTATCAGGGAGTTTGAGCAAGGACACGATCGCCTGGAGACCAGCCTTGAGCACCTCTCCCGGTTAATTATCAAAAACCTGCCCCCCTTTGAGGATTTTCAGCTGTGTCAACAGGTACTGGGCGACCTGTCTGACCTGGTGAAGGACCTGACTGACCATGCCAACATGGAGGACAAAATTTTAATTCCCCGGGTAGCCGAATTGGAGAAGCAACTAATCAGCAGAATTGATACTCCATGAGATTCTCAGGATTCATACTGGCCATTGATTCCTACCTGGTGCGAAAAGGCACAGTCTCACTTCTGAGTCGCATTCCGGACATAAGAATCATCAGGGAGTTTTCTGCTGCTGATTCATTTCGACAATATGCCACACGTCAGGACATCGATTTTCTGGTAATCAGTCAATCCATCTTTGATCAATCATCCGCAGTTTTTGTCTCACACCCCGGTTTGCTAGAAAGAACAATTCTGCTTAAAGAAGATTCCGTCTCTCACCTGGAGATTCACAACTCCATCCACCTGTGGGAGGAAAAGGAGGTGATCACAGCTAAAATTAAACGATTGATTGAGCTTCATTCTTCATCACTCTCCACCTCCGGTTCATCAGAACTTACCCAACGTGAGAAAACCATAGTGAGGCTTGTTTCCATGGGGCTTACCAACAGGCAAATTGCCGAAGAGCTCTTTTTATCCACTCATACAGTTACTACCCACCGAAAAAATATCAGCAGTAAACTGGGAATTAAATCTGTTTCAGGAATAACTGTATATGCTATTGTTAATAACATCATTACCATTGAAGAAGTAACCTCGAAACCTTCGGAGTAATGTGTATATTTGTGAAAATTTAATATGATTTGTCATGGTTGATAAAAAACCCAATGTTGGAGTTTTGTATGGAGTGGTCGGATTGCTGGTAGTGGTACTGGCGGTAGCCATCTATCTATTGCTTGATACCCGAAAGAACCTGAACCTGGTTTCAGAGGATCTGGCAGAAAAGACAGAGTATTTTCGAGTGGAACGTGATTCCCTGGAAGGTGAATTAAGAACCATCTATGTTCAATACGATTCACTTGAAACCGATAACCTGGATCTTCAGGTTCAGATGTCGGAGCAACAACAGAAAATCGACAGACTCATTGCCATCCAGGCCGATGATGCTTATAAGATCAAAATGTATAAGCGTGAAATGGAGACCCTGCGTACGGTGTTAAGGAGCTATATCGTTCAGATCGATTCCCTTAATATGCAGAACCAGGAGCTGATGGCTGAGAACAAGCAGCTTCGAAACACCGAGCGCCGTTTAGCCACGGAGAAAGCTCAGCTGGAAGAGGAAAAGACCCAGCTGGAAGAGATCAAAGACCTGGCCACCACGCTTCAGGCTTCGCAGATCAACCTGGTATTGCTCAACAAGCGGGATAAGGAATCTTCAAAGATCAGAACTGCCGTGAAGGTCAGGGTCGATTTTGTACTGAGGGCCAACAAGGTGACCACACCGGGCGAAAAGCCCATATACCTTAGAATTCTCAGACCCGACCGGGTGTTGCTGGGTTCACCCGATCTACAGATGTTCGAGTTTGAGGATGAACAACTTCCCGCTTCGGCTTCCCGGATAGTGAACTATGAGAATGAAGATTTGCCTATATCCATATTCTGGACCAACGATGGGGAAATTGTTCCCGGAGAACACTCCGTTGAGCTCTATGCAGAAGGAAAAATCATAGGCTCCTCCTCCTTTGTGCTGAAATAAACCTTTACCCTTTTATGAACATCGGTATTATTATCGGGCGAATCGGTGGGGTTGATGGAGTCGCATTGGAAACCGAAAAGTGGATTGAGGTACTTCAATCCATGGGTCATAAAGTGTATACGCTTTCCGGACAGTTCCAGGAACGCCCCATGGACCCCGAAACAGAGACCTTGGTTTCTGAGATGTCCTTCTTCTCCCCTGAAAGTTTCTGGAGCCAGAAAAAGGCCTTTTTCTACCCCGAGACCGATCCCCGCGAACTGGTCGAACACCTGAACCTCTACTCAAAAGTCATCTATAAAAAGATCCTGAACTGGATCTCTGTGAGAAAGATCGATCTGCTTATTTCGGAGAATGCGTCTGCCCTGCCCTCCCACCTGGAAATGGGTATGGCCATTAATAAGGCAGTTCAAAAAACGGGTATCCCGACCATTACCCACGATCACGATTTTGCCTGGGAACGGGGCGACAGGTATATCTCTCCCCATAAAGAGATTAATGATTTTGTGGCTGAAGTATTTCCTCTGCGTGCCTCTAATTCGGTGCATGCTGTAATCAATACACATGCCAGCCATATGCTGATGGATCGCTTTAATCGAACCTCAGTGAATGTACCCAATGTGATGGATTTTAATCAGGCTTTTGGAGTTCATAACCAGAAAAACGAAAACCTGGCCAAGCACCTGGGATTTAAGAAAAATGATCTGCTGCTTTTTCAGATAACCCGCATTGTCCGCAGAAAAGGGATCGAAGCAGCCATTCAGCTTATTCACGAACTTAACGACAAAAAAGTCAAACTGGTCATCACCGGTAACTATGCAGATGATGCAGGCAGTGTATACTACAACGAACTGGTGAATCAGATCCATGAATTACATCTGGGCCATCAGGTCACTTTTGCCCATCATCTGTTTCATAACAAAGGTCTTTCCAATGGGAATGGGGAAGTACGCTTCTCCCTTTCAGACGCTTATGCCCGTGCCACAGCATGTACTTACTTTAGCACCTATGAAGGATTTGGAAATGCATTTGTGGAAGCGGTCCTGGCCAGGCGGCCCATCTTTGTGAACAACTATGAGCCAGTTTATATGCCCGATATTGGCAGCAAAGGCTTCAAAACAGTGATGCTCGAAAATTGCCAGCTCACTCCCGGAGCAGTGAAAGATATGGCAGAGGTTATCTACAATCCTGCTCTGGCCAAAGAGATCGCAGACTACAACTTTGAACTGGGTAAAAAATACTTCAGCCTGGATACCCTTCGGGAAAAACTGGAGGAGCTAATCGGGCTGGCATTAGAACAACTCCCTTAAAATATGATCGGTAAGTAGCCACCGATCGGGATGGATGGCTACTTTACCATCGATGGTCCAGAGTGTACCCTCCTCCAGAAAGGGTTTAGATTCCATATCAAAATGTCTAAATATTTCGTCACCAAATTGCTGGCTAATAAATTCGGGGTCGGCTCCCCACCTGGTTCTCAGTGAGGTTATCAGGTAATCGTGGTACCTCTCCTGGTGGGACAGGATCTCTGTTTCGTTGAAGCCGGCTCCTGCTGAAATCCCCTCCATATATTTTTTTAATGAGGATACATTCCAACTTCGGTCTGTTCCATCATAGGAGTGGGCCGACGGACCAAATCCTGTATAGGATTTGCCAGACCAGTAGAGTAAGTTGTGCGCTGACATATTGCCCTGAAGGGCAAAGTTTGAGATCTCGTAGTGATCAAATCCCCTATCCGGCAAGCGCTCCCTTAACAACCTAAACTGACTGACGCTCTCTTCCTCGTGCACGGGTAACAATCTTCCCTTTTTCCTCCAATGATCAAATACAGTCCCTGGTTCAAAAGTAAGGTGATAGGCCGAAATGTGCGAAACCGGAAGAGCCAGAGCTTTCTCTATATTATCCTCCCATTCCCTAAGGGACTGACCCGGGATCCCATAGATCAGGTCCATGGTAATATTTTCAAATCCACCAGCAGCAGCATCCCTGACGCTTTGCTCAGCCTGAATGGATGTATGTGACCGCCTCATAAGCTCCAGGTCCTTTTCATGAAAAGACTGAATCCCTATACTGATCCGATTAAAACCCTTGTTTCTTAACTGTTTCAGGTAAACCGGGGAAAGGTCATCGGGGTTGCACTCTATGGTCCATTCGGCTCCTTCCCGAAATGTATAATGTTTGTGAACCGCTTCTACAATTTTTTCCAGATGTTGATCCGATAACACAGAAGGAGTTCCTCCTCCCAGGTAGAGGGTCTCAACTTCTGTTCTGCGCCTCTGCCCTGCTATTAATTCAATTTCCCTTATCAGATTTTCCACATAATCATCCACATAACGCAGGCTCACCGAAAAGAAAAAATCGCAGTACCGGCAGGCTTGTCTGCAAAATGGAATATGTAGATAGATCCCCTGCATGGATCATTCATCTATGTACCCAATAATGGCATTGGAGACAGCCCTGGGCTCAGGAGGCAGGGAGAAGACATTGGATTCATAGTCGCAGTTATAGGGAGAGATGTTCAAGGTTTTGTGGTCCACCACTAGGGTACTGCTGCCTCCCGGGTCAAATCCCATGGCCTTTTCAATACCCAGATTCAACAGGATCTCGGCCATATCTTCATGTGTTGATCCCACCGATTCCCTGATCCTCCCATTGATGGTAAGTACCACCAGTTGTCCCTCCTTGTTGATGCCTGCTGCGATTTTGGGACCGCGCATTTCTGTATAGTCAAGCCTGGCCGCCTGGGTGCGAATGGAATTAGAAGTTTTCCATCCCTCTATTTCCATATCTATAGTTACTTTTCCATGGTCAATCAGTAGAGGTCCAGCTTCAACTCCGTGAACCACCTCTTCAAATCCCGGAAGGATAAGTTCCAGCTGTTCTCCCACTTTTAAGTTTTCGGGAACCTCTTCGGGTGCAAATGCCAGTGTAAGTCCCACCGGAATAATAGTAATTTTTTCTCCCTCTTTTGTCGCCAGGACCTCCTTTACGTAATTCCCGGCCAGTCTCACCACGGTTCTTCCATCTCCTTCGATCCGGGGATCGGTATGGAGCAAATCATAATAGGCGGTACCCCCATAAGGGCTTGTGGCATTGTACATCTGTGGACCGAAAAGGATCTTTTTTCCTCTTCGTTTGATGATCAATCCATCCTTGCAATGCACCCTTCTGATATCGATGGATCCATCCCGTTTCACAAGCAGCGCAGGTTTGTTGAAAAGCGGAGCAGAAATCATCTCTCCTCCCGAAATAATCAGACCCAGGGGAGATCCAATGTAGGTTTCGGGAAGTCCCAGTTTACCGACGAGCTCTGGATTCAGAATATACCCGCCGTTCCAGGCAATTCTTGCCTCTTTTCCTGTTCTTCTTTGAAAACTACTTGCAAAACGGATCACGGTTTTAGGTGCATCTGCGCTGGAAACCACAGCAAAATCCCATCTCCTGTCTCTGAAATTAATCCTGGCATGCACCCCATTGTAGGGCATGCCGTCTTTATAGGTTCCGCTGATATATTCATAAGCCACCGGATTTCTCTCTTGATCGGGTCTATCCATGGATTGAAGAACATGCATGACCGGGCTTCCCTTGGTGGCTGCATCCTCTCTTATGGTTTCCATCACTTTCTCTTCACCATATTGTTTCACCAACGAGCGGTAGAGCCTGCTTTTCAGGGCCCGCTCGAAATCCTTGGAGGTCTGTACCGGAGTGGGATAGGAAAGGGTGGTCCGTACCCCTGCCGGGACATACTGAATGTACCCGCTGTTCACAGGAATACCCATGATATTGGAGGTAAGCAAGCTAATTACTTTCCCGATATGAAACCGGTCCATATTTACCATATCGGTCATCATGGCCGCATTGCTCCGGTTGGTAAGTATATATCCTTTCTGATCTTTAATCTTTCGTAATACCCTCAGAGCATTGGGCCCCAGCTGCGGAAAATGGATACCCACACACACCTGTTTGGTGCGAATGATCTGAATGACCTTAAATTCATAAAGCAGTTTCAATTCCTCCGATACTCCATTGATAATATAATCGGTGACCTCATCCTTGTTCAGCTGTTTACCCAGGTTCTTCTCTTGCGCAAAAATATAGACCGGTTGAAGATTACCCGCATCCTTTTCCAAAAGCTCCCTGGTAATGCTCTCTTCCAGCGGCAAATTTAACCTTGTTCGTATGGACTGCAGAGCAAAAAATTCCAACTCATACATGATATAGGCTCCGGGAAAATAGGCGATGGGCAGGTTGGTCCGGAGTTGCTCTATAAGTCTTTTGCGATTGTCGATGGCCAGATAAGAACTTCCTGTAAGTTGCAAAAGGGCCAGATTCCAATCAGTAAAAAACTGGGGGCTCAGATCTACCTTATTCATGGGGGTGGGTTGTACCGTTCTGATATAGATCAGATTAATTAATCCGGTAAGCTCCTGAAAGGTATAATCCTGGTAGGGGTACCGCCTTCTGTTCCGGTGCCTGTACGACATGGAGTGGTCGTGCTGCACCCGGTGTTCTCCCTGGTCGGTTTCAAAGAGGGTTTCAACTGCATTATAGAAGCTATTGATTATTTTTTTGGGTAAAAATTCTGCGTCGGGATCATTCTTTATAATAACTCCCGCAAAATGAAAGGCCATCCCCCTGATCATTTGTTGCTCCACCCTGAAGTAGCTTGGATCGATCAGTGACTTCAGCATGCCCATATACTCAAGCCTACCAGAACCTGGCAAATAGTGTCTGTTTTTGGTATCCAGTAGTGCTCTCAGGTCGTCGTTGGTAAAATTGATCATCTCACTGTAATCATCTACGCACTCTTCAATAATCCGAAGGTTTTTTTCATTTCCCCTAAGCTGATAGTATAGTCCGAGGAGAATCTCGTGAATGTTTTCATTCAATGAATCAAGACTGTAGCGCTTGTTTACCACCCTCTTGTTGTGCCTGAATTCGCTGGCATAATGGTGAGGGAAAAAGACCCTGTCAATAATATCTTTTACAATGGTGCTGGTGATTCGCTTCCCTCTAAACTCCAGTACTTTTAACCGGTCCCGCTCTCCCAGATTTTCCCCTATCACTTCCGAATATACGGTTTCGGGTTCATACCTGCGACAAAAGATGGGTGTGCCACAGGCGGTTGCTTCAATAATGGGCAGACCCCTGCCTTCGGTTTTGCTGGGTAGCAACACCAGGGATGCGATGTTATAGAGTTCAGCAATCCCAACAGGTTGTTCATAACGGGACTTGAAGGTGTCGCGATCCAGTTCTCCAAACAACAAAGCCAGATAAACCCTGTTCTGAAGTCCGGGGGCTGCCTCATTCAGTAATTCACCAAACCTTTCAACCAGCTTTTTATAGTATCCGTAATGGCCACTGGCAATGGGTCCGGTAATCAGAAGTGTCATCTTCAGGCGCGAAGTTTTCCTGAACCTGAGCAACATCTCTTCTTCCTCAAACATTTTTAACAGCAGATTGAAGGAGGTCTCTATTCTCTTCCTGGATATGATCCGGGTGGGTTGCAGCAGGATGATATTCTCTCCTATAAAGTGCTCTACCCCACTGGTTTTAGCCCCAATCAAAATGGGTTTAGGATTGTGTTCAGCCACCAATCCCCCCTCCAGTACATCCCCCGCCGAATAGCTAACCAGCTGGTCGGCATACCTGGATAGTATCTTTTCGACCTGGATAAACGTATTGATATTTTTTCGCTTATCGCTCTTGGTATAGAGTGTAGTATCCACCGCCGTACCTATCTCCATGACGTTGGCCGGATTGTGACCATTGACTTTCACCAGGTGCTTGGTCTGTCCGCTATTGATATTCACATTCATCCAGGAGCGCGATTGCCAGGGGAACAGAACTTCAATCAGCGAGAAGACTTCGCCCAGGTGACAGTTGGTAAAGAAGAAATCCCGTGGTCCGGCTTTGGTGCCAGACTTTTCCCGCTCATATCTGCACATTCCCTCTTCCCATAAGAAATCATGGTTGTTGTTAATCACCGGGATCTTCATAAATTCTGAAATCAACACGGTGGCCAGGGCCAGGGCCACATTTCCCGGATTCGAACATACATTGAGTATATAGAGCAAATTAATCCCCTTCTCTTCAATATAGCCACCCAGTTTCTCAACGATAATAAGTGTTTGGGACCATAGCTTCCTGATCAACTCATTGTAGGAAGGGCTGCCCCTTTCAAGCCTGGTAAAATAGAAGTCACGGTATAGCTCCCACTCATCAAAACCCGCCATTTCAGATATCACATGCTTTTCATACTCTTCATTTATGATGGATGCTGTCTTCGAATGTATGGTTCCTGCTATATAGTGAATGGGCGCTCCCGGAATGTTGCGCTGCATCAATGAAGCATATTTATTCACCTCCACCGTAACCCCGTCCACCATATAATGGAAGGTGAGAAAACCAATGCCACCTTTTCTTACATGTTCTTTGAATTCATCGTAGGATCCGTTAAATCGTACGGACGGGTATTCTTTTTCCTCCCTGAACCTGTCTATAAATAACCCCAGGTCAAACCAGGTCTGGATATTCTTTTCCTGAAGGAAAGCTAGCAGTTCATCCAACTTCATTTCAAAATTATTATCATATTTGTGTTGGTTTTTATGCTTTTTAAAGATGCTAAGTTACGTGTTCCGATATAAATTTACCATTCTGCTGGCCATCCTCATCGTTTTGCTGAGCCTGGTACCCAGTAGCAGTATACCGTCATCTCGACTCTTCAATATACCCTACCTGGATAAGCTTGTGCATATTTCCATGTATGCATCCATTGGCTTTGTGGCCCTGATGGAAAGCCGCTGTTATAAAAATTGTCTGGTTTTCCATGGGCTCATGATGCTGGTTATCTTTATTATGAGTGCAATCATTGAGGTGTTGCAGGCCACTGTGGTAGCTACCCGGGCTGCAGAATGGTATGATCTTTTTGCCAATTTTTCCGGACTTGTGGCCGGCTATGTGGCTTACAGGATTATAGGTGGCCTCCGAATCTTTCGATTCCTTAGATACTGATTCTATCTTTTCCTTCTCTGAATTCGGAAACCAGGTCGGCAATTGACTCGGTGGCAAAAAGCATCCTCTCTTCATGTCTCATGGGTGCAATCTTATCGTGTAAACTACAGGGATCCTCGTCACTGCAGGGAGCGGTCCGTATAACACAGATGCCAAAAGTGTCGCTTCCATCTATCAACTCAATAATGTCCATCAGGGAGATGTCCATGGCCGGTCTATTCAGGTAGAATCCACCATGTGGACCTTTGGTTGAACTCAGAATGTGGTGCCTGGCTAATTGCTGTAGTATCTTCCCCAAGAATGGAGAGGGAATATCCAGTTCGCTGGATACCTCCTTAATTCCTACCTTTTTCTCTTTAGTAGAGTACAGGGCCAGGTAGATTACCGCCCTGATTGCGTATTTGCTGGTATTTGAAAGCATTTATCTTATTTATAAAGGAATTTTCTCTACTCTCAATTGGTGCCTCCCCCCTTCAAACCGGGTGCGTAGAAAGACATCCACAATCTCCTTTGCAGTTTCAATATCAATAAACCTTGCCGGCAAAGAACAGATGTTGGCATCATTATGAGTTCGTGCCAATCTGGCAATCTCCCTGTTCCAGCACAAAGCTGCCCGTATGCCCTGATGTTTGTTTGCTACCATGTTAATGCCGTTTCCACTTCCACATAGCGATATTCCCAACCGGTACTCTCCCTTTTCAACAGCCAGAGCCAAAGGATGACCAAAATCTGGGTAATCAACTGATTTTGAAGAATATGCACCAAGATCATTTGGTGTATATCCAAGCTCTTCAATATATTTAACTATGACTAACTTCATCTGATAACCCGCATGATCAGAAGCTATGGCAATGGTCTCTTTCATTCTTCCTCTTTTTTAACAATCCAATGGTTGATTTGTTGTTGATTTGTTTTTAAAACCCTTGTTAAACATTCAATTGACAGGTCGGGAAGTAATTCTTCCAAAATCTTACCCAAATCACCAACAGATTGTCAACAGTCATTATCTTTGAAGTAAATTTATTTTTATTAAACGGGTCCTCTATTAACAAGTGTTAAATTAAATTGTAACAACCGTTATTACAGAACTTAACATTTCATATAACTGTTAATAGAGTGTGTGGTTCATTTAATGAATTGATTTTGCAAAGATAGCTTCACTTTTTTTAAAACAATATGAACCGACTAACATTATCATTTTTAGATTTAATTGATTAATAAGATTATATATATAGATGATGAATTCTGTTAAAAAGCTGAATATTGATAGAGCTGGATTTGTAGATCTGGAGATCGATAAATCGCTTAATCTTGTGGAAGAGATTAACCGAATGAGAAAGGAAAAGAGCGCTGTAATTCTGGCACACTTTTACCAGGAGGGTGAAATTCAGGATATTGCCGATTTTGTGGGAGATAGTCTGGGTCTGTCCCAACAGGCTGCTGCTACCGATGCTGATATCATTCTTTTTGCCGGAGTTAATTTTATGGCTGAAACGGCAAAGATACTGGCTCCCGGTAAAAAGGTACTAATTCCCGATATCAATGCAGGATGCTCACTGGCTGATTCCTGTCTGCCAGCTGACTTTGCGAAATTTAAAGAGAAATATCCTGGTTACACAGTTATCTCGTATGTGAATACAACCGCTGAAATAAAGGCGCTTACGGATATAATCTGTACCTCTACCAATGCTCTGGAAATTATTAAGAGTTTACCCGAGGAGGAGAAAATCATTTTTGCCCCTGACCGTAACCTGGGCAACTACATCCAGAGTGTCACCGGAAGAGAGATGGTCATATGGGATGGTGCCTGTCATGTTCATGAAGAGTTCAGTCTGGAAAGGATTCTGGAATTAAAGAATGAAAATGCTAAAGCTCAGATTATTGCACATCCAGAATGTGAAAAACCTATTCTAATTGTGGCCGATCACATAGGTTCTACCACCTCACTGCTGAACTACACAATTAAGGATAAAGGAGACACCTACATTGTGGCAACCGAATCAGGAATTCTTCACCAGATGCGAAAGGCCAGTCCCCATAAAAATTTTATCCCTGCCCCGCCCAAAGACTCCACCTGTGCATGCAACGATTGTAAGTATATGAAATTGATTTCTTTGAAAAAGATCTATAATACTTTGAAGTATGAGCTTCCTGAGATAACTTTGGAACAGGATTTGATGGACAGAGCAAGGGGATCCATTGTGAGGATGCTTGAGATTTCG
>Ga0164315_10000082_pt1 | contig 50529 bp, 34 predicted proteins | sample GuaBasSedimGuay6_FD_113737 | JGI IMG/M metagenome (GOLD analysis project Ga0164315, IMG submission 113737) | Subseafloor sediment microbial communities from Guaymas Basin, Gulf of California, Mexico - Guay6, Core 4569-2, 0-3 cm | ecosystem: Environmental > Aquatic > Marine > Hydrothermal vents... | reverse complement strand
TGTGCGGCCCGAAGGGTGAATTACATGGAAGTAATTCATAATCTTCTAGCTATGTACACCGCATCACGAGATTGCTTCGTACCTCGCAATGACGAGTTTCCTAAGATAATGTGCATTTTTCGGCTTAAGTAAGTGCCAGGTTAATTTCTGTAATTGGTTTAGTCATTTTTGCAATCCATTATTGATAAGGTCTGAGTCCGAAGTATCTAATAAAAGACCGTCATCTGAGCCATGGCGGTCTGCATTTTTATCCGGGCACGATGTTATAAATAACTTTAGTTTTGATTCATCATAAATCGGCCTATGCCCCAAGTCTCGGCGGATACACTTTATTAATTGCTGGTACAAGTCAGTCAGTTCGTTGTCTTCTTGGTGTCCATTCAAATAGGATTCCAGCTTTCCATGAATATTCAGAACGGAACTGCTAGCCAGTATCAGCACCTCAGACTTCAGCTTGCTTAGCTTTTCCAGTATTTCTGTTTTTCCCTCTTGCGGGTTGGTGATACTCTGCTCATATAACCCAACCAGCGACTTATAAAGATTGAGCTTTGCCTCCATCAATCTATCTTTTCTGGCAGCCCGAGTCGATGCTTTAACTGCGCCCGCGATGATTAGTGAACCAATCAGTAGCGCAGCCACAGAGGAAAGAAGTACTATTCTTATAACAACATCCAGAGAAGCATAAAGAGCCCATAGATAACCAACAGCATAATAGCCACCGTAAAATATGGCCCCAATGATAGCTAAAACCAGGATAACTATGGCAAAAGCTATTGATGTTTTCATTTTTATACTCCTGGTTACAAATAATTTATTTTAGACAGTCCTGATGCTGCTCTATAGATAAAAAGATTATCCAAAGAATATATTGCTCCCTAGGGCACTGTCAACTTAACTTCTCCCTGTATACTCTTCAAGCATGAATACATATAAACGTTATCGTTACCCGCAGGTAATTATTAGTCATGCTATTTGGCTTTACCATCGATTCACCCTAAGCTTCAGGGACATTGAAGAAATGCTGGCTTGTCGAGGTATTGTTGTCTCCTACGAAACTATACGTCAATGGTGCTTAAAATTTACACCACCATTCTCCAAATCCTTAAGAAAGAAACAGGGTGCATTAGGTGATCAATGGTTTCTTGATGAGGTGTTTGTCAAGATTAACGGAAAACTGCATTACCTGTGCCGTGCAGTTGATCAAGATGGTTGTGAACTGGATATACTTTTAACAAAAAAACGTGATAAGAAATCGGCTGTTAAATTTTTCAAAAAAACTGTTCAAAGGGCAAAGCCAACCACCACGTAAAATAACGACGGATAAACTTGCCAGTTATAAAGCGGCTTTGCGTGATTTAGGCTGTAATACACCGCATATTACTCATCAATATCAAAACAATATTGCCGAGATATCCCATCAGAAAACACGCCAGCAACAACGACAAATACGGCAATTCAAATCCATTGTTCAAGCACAACGATTTTTAGCTTGCCATGGCGTGATTAATAATCACTTTAGACAGCAGCGTCATTTACTTAAAGCAAAACATTATCGTTTACTTAGAGATCGGGCATTTGATCTATGGACGCAGGTTACCTGCGTCCAAAATTTGAAAATTGCTTAATGATCCAAATCTGACTGAGGAATAGATCTGCCTAAAAAAGTTAAGTTGGCAGTGCCCCTCAGACATACCCAATACCCATAAAACACCCAAAGACAACTCACCCCCTTCCTACAAAAAAACTCAAAACCACTTACAGCCGATAATTGATACTCACCTCATTAACGGTTATTGACTATTCCCACTCTGTCTTTCCATGCAACGTGACTTTGTCATTATTGGCAAAGGAATTATAAATTCCAGTTGCCGCACTGGCTGCCCTGGTTTCATCTCCCCCATATACATTATCTTTTGCATATGCCTGTATACGACTCTTCATAGAACCCCAGGATTGGAAATTCTTCGGACCCGGCGTATCAAGTATCATAATTATGCGCCCTGCACCGATGCCACTAACAACATTTGAGCTTAGTGCTTTTACCGCTTCACTGCGTTCACTACGTTTGCGCTCCTCATTTATACCAAGTTTTTTGAGAGCCTTAACAGCCGCCGCTTCACCATCAACAAAATATTGATCTAGTGGTGTATCAATACGCTTGCTATTGTTTACTATGACAGATGATATAAATTTCTTTGGTACTTTTTCTTTATCAGTATCTTTTGTAACTCCAACAATACTGGCATTAGCAATTAACTTGGAAGGAATCAATGCTTCCTCCTGTATAATCTGCTTTTTAATTTCTTTATTAGCATCACTGCCACTATCCAACTGAGAAATATACCCACTATTTAGTGTCCGATCATAAACAGCCTGTATCTTGTACTCGACAATACGCTCTTTATCACAGATTTCCTCTTTAACAAATTTTTCTACCGCATTTAAATGACTGTCAGGATCATTGTTATTAGTCCAGCGTGTTAATGGTGTCAGGTTTTTCCAGGTATTTCCTAGCCCATGCACATTATCATTGAGCAGATGTCCCTTAATATAAAAACTACCTTTTCCACTGGGTGTTTTTCGTTGATTTAACTTCGCGTAATGCGCACCATCTGGAACCGATGGTGGACTGGTTCCAGACTGACATGAAGCATCTTTCTTGGTTAACCTTGGAACAAACATTGAGGTTCCATAACCTGCCGAGGTTTTTCCACCATAAACCGGAGGGGAAGATGTGGGTATATTTGAAGCACCTTCCATTAACACAGCAGTGTACTCCGCCAATTTCGTTAGTTTAGTATCAAACTCAGCCGACTGAGTATCCTGCTTAGCCTGATCAGCATTGGATTGTGTCAGCGCTTTTGAGAGTGCAACTAGTTCAGTAAACGTAGTTTGTGCATTATTTTTTGCCGTTTGTTTTTTGGCCTTATCCGAGTCAGTGTCTTTAATGACAATGCCTGCTAAAAATGCAGTATAGTCTTTTGGTGCACTGGCCACCATAAACTTCAAACTGGTTTTACTGCCTGAAGTATATAAGGTATGTGACTCACCGCTTTTAGTTTTGAATGGTTTCTTTTTCTTCCACCATTCCTTAATCGCCTGCACGCCACTCTTAATTTTGTCAACAAATGCCTTAACCGCATCGACCACTTTCCCTACCAGCCAACCTACCGCCTCTTCCACCTTGCAGCGAATCTTCGCGAGTATTTCCTTGATTTTGTCTGCAATATTTCCAAAGCCTGCCTGATTAGCGAGAAAACTAATCACAATAGGTATAGCTGCAACCAGTGCATTTTCCAGGAATTTTGCTGCAGACTCTATGGCTCCTGCGGCTAAATCGGCAACACCATTAAGTACCGTATTAACAATTTCCAGCATCGCTTTAAGATGCTGCATAAATGACTCAATCGCCTTGTAAATAGCAATCACGGCATTGATCACCGGCATAACACCCGTCACATCTAATAAACTTAGTAACCAACGCATAGCCCAGGCTATGATCTTTTCGTTTATCCAGCCAATGACTCCATCAAGAACCATCTTCCATAGATCGCTGAGTTTTTCCTTTAGTTTTACCCAAAGAGCTCCCGGGCCTGACGTGATAACAAGCTTAATCCATTCCAGTGCACCAGCAGCGTACTCAATCATCCTTTTAAGTTTATCGACTTTTTCCTGACCTATTTTCTCAGCCAGCTTTTTCCATACCAACTCTATCGTCAAACCCAGTACATCCATAACAAATGTAAAAATTGACTTAAGACTAAAGTCAGTGGGTGGCGTCAGCTCTGACTCTTTAATGGCTCCAAACAGCCAGTCCATTGCTCCTTTAAGTAAATGCGTAAGAATATTGCTAAAGAAGTTAGTAAAGCCCAGCTTCATTGCACGCAGAATATTAATTAGAAAATCAATCGGTGCAGCTATAATAGCACCTAATGCCTGTGATGCTTTTATTATGATATTGGTAATAAGTTTCGGTGGCAGGTTGAATATTCTTAGTACTGCTTTAAATAAAGTCCACAAGGCACCAAATAAGTTACCACTAACAAACACCTGTTTAAGAATTAACAGGCCAGTTTGTTTAATTTTTTTCCAGGCATCTTTTACTGCAAGTAATTGCTTAAAAAATGGAATACGTCCCAGAATCTGGTTAATAATAAAATCTTTGAGTGGGTCACGGATACATTTGGGAATAGCATTCCAGATTTTACCCAGTATAAACTTAGGCAGCTTAACCATCAGGTTCAAGATAGTATCGGCAACTGCTTTTAAGGCATCGAGTACTGGTTCAATAAACTTAGCCATCTTCACAAGGCCATTACCCAGAGAGTCAAACAGGCCCTGAACGGTTACCTTCGCCCAATTAGACAAACTGGTAATCGCGGTCTCAACCCAACTGAATAAATTTGCGACATGTTTGAGAACACTATTTTCACGAAGGCCAGAAATAAAACTGGTAAAGCTCGTCGCAAGCCCGCCAATTTTTTCACCCAGCCAGAGTCCGGCAGCACTTATACTGTCACGCACCGACTTCACAGTTTTAATTACCGCAGGTAAAATAGTCTCGCGTAAACTAATCTGTTTATCAGCGACGCCTGCACCATCATCACCCATGGCCTGACCCATAGCTTCAGATTTTTTCAGCCATCCCTGCACGGTTTCGCGCAGGTTCATAATGGCTTTGAGTGGGAGTATTTTCTTAACCTTCTCGAATATTTTTTTCACCGGTTTAATCACCGGATCCATAAATTTCTTCACCGAGTTCCACGCAGACTGGGCTTTGTCTTTGATCCAGCCTATTACACCGCCTTCACTATTACTACTCCCCCCACTACTACCACTTAGACCAAGCTTACCCTTTACCCATTTCCACGCCGAGCTGGCATAATCACGTACAGGTTGTGTCCAGCCCCAAATCGTTTTTCCAAGGTCTTTTATCCATACCCAGATATCATTGGCAGCCGCCTTTAGCCACGCGAAAATATCTTTTCCGTAGTTAGTCCATAGATCACTGAAAAAATCACCTATAGGTTTAAAAAATGTTTTTATCGCTTCCCAGGCATCACCCGCTGCTGCACTTATCGTATCTTTCAAGCGCTTAACCGCAGCAAATAGCGGCTTACAATCACCGGCTGCCAAAGCGATAACAATTTCTTTTGCCGTTTTTGCCATTTTCACAAAACTGGTAAAGAAATTACTCAGAACATCAGCACCTCGTTTCAGCCCATTAAAAATAGAACTAACGGTTTTACTTATTATTTCTTCAAAGTAACCAATAATGCCTTTACTAGAAACCGCCTTAACAAAATCATAAAATTTTCCGGGTGCGACTTTTTTTAGAATACCCCAGGCTTTATCAGCCAGCCAGGAGGTTAAACTCCACCGTTGCGCTTTGGTTTCTGAACGCGAGACCTGTTCTGTCTCTTCCTCTTTATTATCCGTTATTTGCTCTGTAGCCTGTTGCTGTTGAGCGACATGAGTTAATTCATGTGCCAACAAGCGCCGACCTTCATCTGAATTGGCATCAAAGCGTCCGCTACCAAAAAAGATATCATTGCCCACTGTAAATGCTTTGGCTTCAATATCACGGCTCATCTCTGATGCATCATTATCCATATGAATGCGCACCGCAGAAAAATCACGTCCAAACCGACTTTCCATGTCCTCACGTACACCGTCAGGTAATCGTTCGCCCTGGCCACGTTTTGCATTAATCCGGTTTTCTACTTTAGATGAGTCTGGTGCAGCAGTATCTGAAGCTGGAGATTCATCATCAGACATTCGCTGGATAGCATCTTCACCGGGTTTCAAACTGGCACGATGAATTTCCTGCTCACCGGGTTTAAGGGTGTCTCGTGAAACAACCCGTGATATGGCACGATTAATCGGTGTGATACCCGGTTTTAAACTGGCGCGATTTATTTTCCGATCAGCATTCTCGGAATGACTATCAGACGAACGTTGCGCAGGCATACGCATAACATTATCAGCAACCTTATCGGCTTCACGTTCATGGGGGTCATCAGGCGTGCTTACATTGAGTTTTGCCTGTAAATAGGCGGGGGCTACATCGGTTTCCTTTCTATTCAGCTTTCGCTTAGCCTGCTTTCGCTGCGCAGTCTCCGATGAGGAAGCATCAGATTTCTGTACCTGTTTTGTCTGCGCCTGCGCTGTCATGGCTAATCAGATCTCGTGTTACAATCGGGTGGATACTCTGCTATAAAAAACCACCCTGTACACCTGAGCACTAAAAACATAAAAGTCAGGATGACAAAACTCTGATTTATCCGTTTTAAAAAATGACTGTGCTCAACCAGCATCATTTACTGCCCTTTTTTGTGCTACATACATTTGTGAATCTATATTTTCTACATCTACCTCCCCTTCAGTCTTTCGCCATTGTTGCAGCTCAACAGGTAAGGGTTTACCTAACTTGTTGTACTCCGCAGACAGCCCATCTAATAAATCGATAGCACGAATTTTCTGATGTCGTGCAGCAGCAAAAAGCACAGCGTTACGTATAGCTCCACCAGGTAGTTCGCAATAACTGGCCAGACGTCGGCATATCTCATCGCCTGGATCACGTTCACCCAGATGACTTTTCCAGATACCCAGACGCTCACCAAACTCAGGACGTGGAAATTCTATAATCGCCTCAAGGCGACGAATAAAAGCCGGGTCAATTCGTGCACGGCTATTACTGGTTAACACCACAATACCCGAATAACTTTCAATACGTGTCAGTAAGAAATTGGTCAGCATATTACCAAACCTGGCACCTGGATCGTCCTGATCACCACGTCGTCCAAACAATGCGTCGGCTTCATCCAGTAACAACATCACATCGTAGCGGCTGGCATAATTAAATAGCCGATTAAGATTTTTTTCAGACTCACCAACATACTTGTTCATAATGGCAGAAATATCTACTCGATAGAGTGGCATACCTAAACGCGTAGCCAGATAACTCGCCGCCAGTGTTTTACCTGTACCGCTATCACCCACAAACAAACCACGAACACCATAATTAGTTGAACCACTCGCGGTGACACCGAGGCCCTCCCATAGCGTTTCACGTTGTTTACAGCGCAACATAAAATCATCTAACTGGTGATAAATTGAATCCGGCAATACTAGTGCTTCTTTTGGAATATTTCTGTCAACACTCTGTGCCAGGGTAACTAGTGACTCACTACTGATCATCCCCCAGGCCTGACGAAGATGTTTAACCGTAAGTGTATTCTGCTCTTTCTTTCCACCCGCAAGGTGCTCAGCCTGTTTTATAATACGTTTAATTTGAGGCCCATTAATATGTACGTGACGAAAGCAATCCGCCAGATCATTTTGTGGTGAGAGTAATTGCTGCCAGATAGTCTCGCGTTGCCGAGCCTGTAATTCAGGTACCTGCATTTCTAGCAGGTTTTTCGCTATGACATGGCTCTCAGAGTCACCAAGAAGAAATACTGGCCCCTGAAATTGTGTTGCTGGTAACTGTAGCTGTTGATCTGTTTCCGGTAAGTTAATTACAGGTACACAATGGGTTAGCTGGCAGGCAAGACGTAATGTGGGTTGCTCTTGCCAACTACCTAGCTCAACTCTGATTGCCTGCTTATTCCACAGTGATGCAATTTTTGCAGCATAAATACTGTTGTTATCACTATCACCCTTTAATAAATAATGTGTCAGGTCATCACTTGGACTGAGTAAAAAGTCACCTTCGGAAGAGTCCGGCAAAAGACTGAACTCTTGTGTTGTTAAATCACCAATACCCGGCCAACTTAACTTTCCTGAGAAAAGTGCTTTCCAGAAATACTGATCAAGACTTAACTGCTGAGTGACCAGTGGACCGTCACCCTGAAGTTTTATCATGCCTGATTCAAACAGAATATTATCTGATAACAATACGGTACTGAGTTTATGTTCCGTAAAAAGATTGTCGAAAATCGCCACAGCCAGATTAACCGAGGGACGTGAGTTGGCTTCTGGATCCTGTAACTCATTCATCGCCAGTGAAACTAGATGGTTAAGCTCGATCTCACCTAACAGTGATAGTAAAAAAACTTCCGCCAGATCCAGCTCAAAATGCTCGCACAGTCGATTAACCGGTCCAGTATCCTTGCGTAATTCATCCTGCACCCAGTTACAGAAATGTGGCCATTGCTCACCTGCTGTGGCATCTTCCGGCTTATCGCTCTCCTGAAGTTTTTCCTGTTCAGCTAATAAGCGCTGGCAAGCGGGGCTGTCAATTTCGGTCATGCGTACAAATAAAGCCAGGCCGAAACTCACCCAGGCCGAAAGCAAAGCCTGCAGGCTAATACCATCCTGATCTACATGGGTTGCAGGTTTTATTATAGAATCAGTCAATGTTAAACTCCGTCTGTCGTCAGGTCAGCATGATAATGAAAATTAACTACCTGACCGAGCCAGGGCAACCAGCCTGGATTGATATCCAGAGCCACCCGGCGAACCTCAAGATCAACCCTGTGCATAGGATAGTGAATATCAAGGTGACTGGAAGTGTACTCAATTTGTGCAGGAATCGATAACAGATTACTGTTCCAGACTAAAGAACCATATAGTTTCTCAGCATACTGTTGATACTGTTCAGCATGACTGAGTGGAGGTAGTTGCTTTAGCTCCTCGACACTATCCAGACCCATGCGATAACTAAAAAACTGATCCAGAGCAGCATCCTCTTTTCTATTTAAAAGATCAGCCAGACGATATAAACATCCCCATGGGCCTTTTAATGTTTCATAGGCCTGATGTTGTTGCAGCAAAGACTGAGTGTTTTTTCGAGCCATGAAATTGAGCAAGTAAAACACTCCACCCTGTTGACAAAAGGGAGCACCACGATCAGCATAAATCTGTTGAGAATTATATTCAATTCCCTCCATTTCAGAAACCTTATCAGTAAGAACAATTCCATTCAGTTGATCCATGTCTTCATCTGACCTACTGCTATCTAGAAGATCAGCGGTGAGGTTTTTATTCTCTATATCATCCGTTTTAAATAAAACTGAATGATCAATTTCAGACAATCTATCTTTTCTAACTGAATCTAAGAGTAATTGTTCTGCCGTATAATGATACTTATTAGCCCCAGGAATTGGCCTGGCTTTAAATTTTTTATCATCTGATTCTTTTATAATTTCACGCTGTTTAAGGCCTTTAGATTCAGCTAACGTCTTCCGACCACCCTCATCATCTTGTCTTTCAGAATAAGAAACTTCCTTATCAATACTATTTTTCTTATGATGATTTGTTTCATTTAATTTAGTATTTTTATTATCAACTTCAACCTTATTATTTTCCTGTAAAGCAGTTACTTTCAGAGAATATTGACCACTTAATTGTTTAGAGATACTTTCAATATTTTGTTGTGAATTCTTCTGAAATAAATAATCAGGTCGCCAACGAAGCAATGTTATCAACGATGCCAGTTGTAAACGCTCATCATGATAATCAAAACAAGCTTCTAAACCTCGCCATGGTGATAGCGCATTCACGGAAATATTTATTTTGTCTTTAACTGTAGACAATTCTATTGTTTGTTGAGAGTTACCGGCACCAACACCTAATGCACGTTTTACAGATTTCAATATTACATTTCCCTGTTCTTTGCTGAGAGACAACCAGAATCGTTGCAATTGCCCCCTTTCTGACAACGCCTGCACTAAATCTGCAAGATCAGTAGCATATTCTGACCAGAGTAATGCAAGGGCATCACCCACTGGCAATTGAAAAAGATGTTGCCAGCTTTGCCAGTACCATAGATCCTTACGTCCCATCTGAATATGCTGGCTTAACTGAGCCAGTAGTTGCCCAAGACTTTTAAAACGTACTGCCTGTGCATTTTCTGCATCGATTGAGCCCCCTTCTACTGCCAGATCACTCTGCTGTATTAATTTCTTGCGTATATCCGTACCCAGCTTCGCGGCTGAACTATTGACCTTTAACTGACGTAAAAACAAATACTCACCGGTATCCTGTGACAAACCTTCAATACTGAGCAACTGTTGCTGGCATTCTGCCTGCATGTCTACAGGCGCACGTAACTGCGCATGATTTATCACCAGCGTGTCATGACTATCATAGCCAGGGAGTTTAGACATGTTTGTACTTGTGACCTATAACCATAAATTGTTGATTATTAAAATCACTTTTCTCCTCAAGTAAATTAATAACCGTGGCTGATGCGCCATCATTATCCTGGTCATCCAGGCGCAATAAAGCCACTACTTTTTTCTTAGCATCCAGAAGTTGCAACATTGCTCCAGGCACAGCTTCCTGATTTAAACTCAGTCGCAAAACATTTCCCAAACGCAATACGCCCGGTGAAACCTGTAATTGACCTTCAAGCAAATCCCCCGGGTCATCACTCGCCGCCAGCATTAAACAGGCACGTATTAAATTAGTGAGTGCGGTATGACTATCGCCTTCTGCACGCTTACTGAGTTGTCGATTAAACCAGCTCACCAATTCAAGACAAGTACGCAAAGAATTAAAGGAGACATCCTCTGCCTTATCAATGTCCGGCCATTTTTCAGGATAATCTATTGGCAGTTGATCATCTTCAGCAAGCTGTCCCCAGGTTAATCGAACAGAAGGAGGTAAATCATTCAGTTTTTCTAACAAACATGAACAGGCAAGTTGTAAATCATTACTTAACTGCTGTGCCGGTTTGCGTAATCGGCCGCCTGCGGAGTTATTTAACAAATCCTCCAGCGATAAAACATTGGCCGCTTCTAACTGTAAATTTTTTAGACTGTGTACACTTTTGTAACGCCGCTCTGAAAAACTGTGCATCACAAACAGGGTTTGTCGACGTAACTCAGAAAAGCCTCGAATTCGACTGGTGAAATTTCTCGACAACTGATTTTGCTTACTTTGTAGACGAGGCCCACGACGTTCAAGCATTGACATTAATCGATATCGACCAGGTAACTTATGAGTTAGTACAGACAGTGGTCGCCAGTGAATCATCGGAATATCCAGCACCGCATCGAAAAACACATCAAGCTCATCCGGTAATGAAATCTGATCTTGATTTCGATCATCACTGCGACAACCAGGAACCAGATCCCCTGCTTCTGCATAACTCAGGCTATGAACATTCGGCAGAGATACACTGATAGCAGTCTCACGAACTTTTACATAGTACAGTCCCAGCATTTCATTGAGTATTTTATTGCGTTGATCAAACTTTTCTTCTACCGCTTGCCAGTGCTCTATCACTAATCTCTGTGCCGCACTGTAATCTTCCAATGCCTCTCTGCGTACCGCATCTAATTGTGTCAGGTTTTTTCTTTCTGCAATAATATTGCTATCAGCTTCATCCAGTTTAATCTGCTGTTTAGCAATATATTTTTGCAGTACTTTCTGAATTTTTACCAGCTTATTGCGAATTCTGTCTACACCACTGATTTCTTTCACCAAAGAGCGATTAGCTTTAAACAGATGTCCATAGCGCAAGGCATTACCCTTTCCCAATCGATCCACTTCGGGCAGAGCAGCAATATCAGACTCTAGTGTTGACAGAACAGGTAGTGATAACCTTCCAACCAATGAAAATACCGATATAGCACTGGCCTTATCTTTAATATGTTGTGGTAAGTCATCGTTAATAAAGCTGTTTATTTCAACGAGTAGTTCATCTATGTCTGACTGTAAATCGCTTACTGCCTGGTGGCTATTTTCCAGTTCTTTGTCAAAAAGCGGTATATGTTTGAGCACACCAAAATTCTGGTTTGAACTGGTAAACGCACCTTTTGTTAAAGGACTGCTACCAATATTTAACAGCCCCAATTTTCCTACAGCCGAGTTCAGCTTAGACACCGCTTCATAGTTACTGGTTGTCACATTCTGTACTGCGAGTTGTGCATAAGCATTATTGCTCTGATAACCTAGCAGAGGAAAAGAAGAACCACTACTCTGAAAACTCTGGCTTTGAAAATCTTGTGTTGGTGTTGAATTAGTTATATTAAAATTACCAATATAACTTTCCCTTTCCGCAAACGAAAATGAAGAGATAGAAGGTGTATATGCAGAAGTATCATAACCAAATGGGCTTCCAGCACTAAAAGCCGGTTGAGAGTAATAGGAATGACTATCAGAAGCTGGTAATCCAGCTGCACCAATCGCCTTTAATAAGACACTAAAATCTTTACCCACATCTGCATTTATGACTACGCCTGTATCACCGCCGTCACCACCTGCATCTGGTTCAGCTGGCGGAACCTCAGATTTCGTAGTCGGTTCAAACGAAGTAAACGGTAGCCAACGTGTTAGTTGAAGGCCACTACCATCCCCTGCAACACCACCGGCAAAGGTGGCAAAGGAAACACTCTGTGCATCTAACTGCTGTCTTTGCAACAACAGTAAATCATTAATTCTATCTACAAAGTCATGTGCCTGTTCGAGTTCTTCAATGCGGTTAACAATGTCTTTTTCCAGTTCTGCACGCCTGATAATTAAACCTGGTTTAACTTCATTTTCAGGTACTGGCAATTGATCACCCGTCTCATTTAACCAGACTGTATACTCTTCACTTTCAGGCACACTTTCACGATAGGGTGGTGGTAGACGTTTATAAGATGTCGCACTATGACTTTCACCACGTTTAAAAATCAGACCATCAAAAAAATATTCAGACTTATAATCTGAAGGTTTATCAGGTACAGAATTTAATAATTCAGGATTAGCCGGTACAAGAGGCGCATCAAATTGATCTTGACTTAAATCGGGAAGACCGAGTTTAGCCAGTTCATCAGCAGATAATTTACTATCTGTATCCACAGTGTAAGTTGTTTCATCATAGATTTGACTAAATAATTTCCCTAGCTGTACACGCCAGTCAATCCATGCGTTATATGCCTGCATGCCATAATCATATAGCTGAGCTGATAAGGCCTTATCCGACACCGGAACATCAAGTAAGTTGGGATGAAAATCCCCATCAGGCACTGCAATCAATAGACGCAATCGCTCTTCTGATGTCTCAGTAAAATTAATCACACCTCGACTTAATTCACGACGTAATATACCCGCCACACCTGAAGCGGGCACGGGCATCATATCCACTCTAAGTCCGGGGTAATCAATTGCAAAAGCAGGCAAAGGCGAATCAATACTGGCAACATTGCTGAGTAAGGCGCGTGGGAAAGATCCTGCTGCGGGAAGTACCTGAAAAATATTTTTACTGCTTTTTACCAGTTTATTCAGTGCTGTCACTGGCTTAAATTTTTTATTCGTGGCAATCAGTTCTTTAAAAACCTGTTCAGTATGACTCAACATTGCCAGGGGTAATCCCTGATGCTCTGACATAAAACGACAACCATTGGCCTCAAACCAGACAGGCTTTTGTTGTTTCATTGCGACAAGACCAAGTGTTGACAGCTCATTCGGCAAAAGCGGTTTCATTGGACCGATTATCAACTTACTTAGAAAACGATTGATGGTTTTATGTCGATGCTTTGCAACTAGATCAGACGCGTTATATAGAAAATTTTCTACCGGTTGTAAAGTTAAGTAACCCACGGTTTCAAAGCGGGTATCTCGCGCAGGATCAGTTTCATGGCGGCGACAGGCTGGCGCTTCATCATAATCCACCGGGATAATTTCACGGCCTAAGCAAAGCATATATAAACCCGTGATATTTTTATCGCTGGTTAAACCGGAACGTGCAATAAGATCAGTCCATTTCATCTCTAGTGGATTAAACAGTTTAACTACAGTACCCGATGCGGTGACCGCACTTCCCTCTTTCACACGAAACAGCGCTTGTATTTCTTCTACCTCACTCTCTTCAGCTACTGCACTCTCAGCTGACAGGGTAACGCCATAGTTACCACGCAGATGTTTATATCCCGGCATGATTTCATCCGCGGGATAAGCCGGGCTATAACTGTCATAAGCCATTTCAGTTAACATGCCCGGGGTATAACTCTGTGCAGAACCCGAAGCGACCTGATCTTCTTTGCTCAGATATTCAACTTCCAGTCCCTGTTGAATGCCCGGCCACACACCTGACAACAAGGGTGCGATTCTATCTGCAACATAATTCTGACTTTTATCAAAAGCCGTTTCACTCATGGACCTGCCAGGAAACAGATTCAGGCGTTTAGATGACGCCTTAATTTCCAGGTGTTCCAGTGTATGCAGGTGTATTGGATTACGCATTAGAATCCTCCGGCTAAACTGGTCCAACGATCTGCTGTGCCAGCATCAATACCTAAGACTGCACTATTTTCTACAACCGATTTAGCCAGTAATTTAGGATCATCAGCATTGTTAAGCATAATAGTTTCAAGCTCCTGCAATGAGCCTGTTTTACTCGCCATCTCGATACTTAACCAGAGCACTGAATCAAACGAACCACTCACATTTTTAATAATGTTTTCAGCAGATTTCATATCCTTAGGACTGGTTTTAATGACATCAATTGCAGAGGCCGCTTCAGTACGTACTGTTGTATCACGTGTGCCCCGAAGATCTAACACCGTCTGTAAATCACCTAAACCAGATACGGTTCCAGCTGTACCTCCACCATCAAGCAGAACATTAACTGCCAGATCCCCTTTACCTGCCCAACCCTCAACAACTTCTACAGGTAAGTTCAGTGTTGTATCTTCTGAAATCTTTTTTTCAATCTGTGACAGATCGGCTGAACCCGCAACAATATCGCGCAGCGGATCTAGCTTACCCTCATTAACAGCCACCTCCAGTGTAGGCCAGATTAGTTTGTCATGAGTCGGCGGAATGTCTCCCAGTATTTCCCAGATAATTTTTGAATTTTCAGGACTCATCTCAGCCGTCTTTGACAGAATTTCATTCGCTCGATCAAAAAGAACTGGATCTTTTAAACCTCGATATTTTAAGATGCCTTTACGACAAATCGGATCACGCAGGCAGGTTATTATTCCCGTATCTGTATTGTTCTGACTATTCTGACACTCTTGTAGCTTAACCTGACAGTCAGCCAGTTTTTCTATAGCATTTTCTGCTGCAAGTTTAAATCCATCAATTTGTGATGTAAGTGTTGAAACCTGATTGGTTAAGCCGCTAATCGTTGCTTCTAACTCGGCAATTTTCTCACTTTGCTCATCCCCCGAAGAACCCGCATCCGCCAGATCCTGTATTGCCCTGGCTAATTCAGTCTTGCATTCCTGTAAATCCTCGCCGGCATTAGCCAGGTTTTCAATCGCCTCATCCCGTTCCACTTTTATAGCAACAAGCTGATCTTCAATACTATTATCCGGATCAGGAATTTTAAATCCATGTGCCAGCACTACCGCACTCACCTGAGTTTCCGCCGCTCGTGCGGGGCGGCGCACATAATGCAGCATACCATTGCCCTTACCAATTAATGCCCAGATATCATTCCATACCTTTGTGGCATTATCCGTCGGTGCTGTAGAATCAGCCGCCAGACGTAACTGCAATAAGTCCGTTGCGTGCAACCAGTAATTGGGAATCACCTCTCCTTCTTTCGCAATCACTTCTTCCTCTGGAGAAAATCCCAGACGCCTGGCATTATCCATAAAATCCAGATTCGACATTGGCGCCAGAATAATAATCTCAGCCGCTTCACCTTTGTCCAGATTTAACGGTGCGAGTTGCATACTTTCACTTTGTATTACCGACAGGTCTTCATAACGCACCGGTGAAATTGAAACTTCATAGTTTTCTGGAAAGTAATATTGTGCTGACTTTGACGGATCAACACTGGCCATGGGGAGAACACCCGCAGGTGGTAATAAATGAAAGTATTGCTTTGCCGAAAATTCGCCATCCTGAGATCGACTAGTGCGTTGTTGCATAACTGTATCTAGCAATTCAAGGTAGTGTCGATTTATATCCAGTTGCCATGCAGCGGTAATATGTTCCGGGCGCATCGGCCTGCGCAACAAATGTGTATCTAACCACTGAGGCCGGTCATTGTTCATTGCCAGTATACCCAGACTAATTGCCTGATCTGAAACCTCATGTGGTTGTCCAGGGTTACGTAAAAAGTGCTGCGCTAATGAAGCACGGGAAACCAGTTCATTATCACTGGGTAATGGATAGCTTAAGGGCGTTAAGGTCACTTCTGAGCCTTCAACAAAACTATCATACTGAAACTCGTTTTTTTCTGTGGGGTCTGCAGGATAAGATTCAGCCGAGTCACTTCCAAGCTCTGCATACTGTATGGTCACCGCATACAGGCCGCGTTTAAAACGACGATAACGACCACTGTTTAAATTAATTAATAATGCCCTGTCGTATAAATCTATTTCCAATGGTTTTTCACTGGTAACTTCCAGCACACGCCCTGATTCTGTAATCGCTAATCCCGGATTAATTCGAAGGTAGCGTTTATCATCGGACAGTTCTACCGCCAGACCACGGACCACTCCAGAGCCTAGCGCTCGACCTACTTCAAGCACCCGTTCATCAACATAGGTCTGGTCACGAATCAGATCAGTGGCAGTGAGTAAACGTCCATCAAAATAATCGGTGCGTGACAAACGTGGATCAAGACTTCCCACTTTTTTGGCATCTTCCAGATTAGGGAGCGTGCTGGGACTAAAGACGACGGTGGAATTACTCATAGTGATATCCTTCTGGCTAGTTGTGCATTACTGTGAATAAAAGGGCGTATCAAATTATTAACGTGAATATTTTTTAAATAGATTTTGTCATCCGGCTGATCAAGATCATTCACATTCGAAATTCTCAGTTCAGCCAGTGGAATACGCGCAGCGTCTTCGGCATCTTTTGCGGAAGACAAATCCGGTTGTGTTTGCGCATCCCCATCTTTGGTTAAGGCATAAACCAGGCGGGCCTGCTGTGTCTGTAAAATTTTCTCACTTTCAGGTAACAGATTTAATGCATTCACTTCAGCGGTAGTAAATTTACTGTCCTGCGATTCATTTAAAGATAATTCATGAGCTAACCAGGGCTGCGTCAAATCTTCCGCACGACTGGCGACTATCTCCAGTAAAATACTGTCACTAATACGGCTCGGACTTACCGGATCAGTGCTATCATTAAGCCGTGTCGCCATTGTGGGTTGCAAACCACTGGCACAATCCTGATAACGCACACTGATAATCAGGCGCAAATCCTGATCATCGTCTCGGTCAACGCCAGGTGCCAATGCCGCCTCATCCTGAGTTGAAATCCAGTCGAATAAATTAATGCAATAAGGTTCATGGATCATAATCTCCCGACCCAGACCATCAATACCAATACCAGGACTGATATGAATGCTCAGACTTTTATCCTGCTCTTCTTCTTTGCTATCATCCCCTTCCACAGTCACCGCCATGCCAAGTAAGATGCCATAACCATGAAACCAGTATTGATGTCGAATCAGGCGACGCCGGTGATAATCCTGTTCACTTTGTGTTGCTTCAACACCGAGTAACATGCCAGCCTGAAAAGAAACTCTACGCAGTGGTGAGTCGAAATTATTATCACTGTCCAGGCTATCCTGGTCAAAAAGGATATCGTCATTGCTCATAACAGGGTTCCTGCAGAAGAAGGTGACAGGGCTGATTCATTACGAATCAGACCTTCACGGCCAAGTCGGGTTTGATTCAGTACCACGCGTTTTGCTTCGGGTTCCTGCTCCAGATAAGTATCAATCTGTAACAAGGGAGCCAGTCCCAGCACAAAGGGGTGGTCGGTTGCTTTTATCGTCCACTGTAAATGTGCCGGTGCATATTTCTGTAAGACCTCATCGACATTATTTTGCCAACGTCTCGCATCACCGTGTAACAACACGGAAATACGATGGGCGTATTTATCGAAAAAGGATTCGACCAGTTGCTGGTCATTTTGCGGATTAGAATTCAGGTTTTCATTATTACTATCCTGATAACTTTCAGGTGAGAGCAAAGCAAGAAATTCACGCGCACCTTTTTTGGTCAGTATCAAACTGTCACCCACAACACTGTTTCCACTTTGACCACTACCCAGGGTCAGCGGGTGATGTTTATCATCCAGTGACACACCCAGTATCGTTGCAAGGGTGCGTCGAAAACGAAAATTTTCAAGGGGCACAATCTGCCCAGCAGCAACGGCGCCATCGGTTGCAATATCCAGCGCAAGAACCAGACCTGAGTAAGTACCGTGACGTTGTTGTAATTTACCCGCTTCACTAATCAGTCGACGTTGACGAGCTTCTGGCCATTGCTCAGGTATATCATTCAGGCCAAGGGTAGATGCAATATTAGGTAGCATCTGCCTGGGACTTACTTGCGGGTCAAACAAATATTCAGAAGCAGCAATACGATCTTCTATTGGTGTCAGCATACTTTCCAAACTGGCAAAGATGCGTTGTCTGATATCCGCGCCATTAGCGCTGATTTCATTTTCTAAATCAGCTTCTTTATCAACCGGTTTTTGTTGATGAAAATGCTGCGGTAAAAAATTTTCCTGCCAGCACAAACGTGGATAATAAACTCGAATTGCGTGAATTCCCGGTGAACTTCTAGCATCACCAGATAACTCCAGGCGCAGTTGTAAATAACGTCCGCGTAACTCACGTACTTCACCGCTTGGACGTTGCAGTAACACCTCAAACACACCACGTTCATTCGGTTTCAGTTTCCCCCAGCCGGAGTGAAATGGCAATTCAGAATTTAGCGGACGCCACAAAGGTTTATGCTGTTGTAAAAAATGTTTATCTTCGCTGTCATCCAGTGTGTCAGAAACATGCACCATCACATTCACTCGACAACCACGGGGAATACAGGCTTCCATCACAATCTTATGCCACTGGGTATCGGGTATCCCTGAGTCGAGCACCTTGCGTAAATTAAACTCTGCACCCTGAAAAAAACGGGCCTGCGCAAGTGGAAATAATTCTCGTGGACCCTCCTTTGAAATATAACGCAGCTTGCGATCGTCACTACTAACAAAACGTGGCCTGAGTTGCGAGAGCATGGGGTAACGTTCTAATACCAGTTCAAACTGGCTTAGTATTACCTCCCCCGAGTTATTTATTTTCTGTCTAAATTGCAGAACGGGACAGTCTCGATTTTTATAATCCTCATCTAACATATCAGTCGGTTTGGGTAACATCAGAACAATGCGATCAGGGCCTGACGGATGCATATCAGTGGCATAACCCAAACCTTCAGGTAATACAAAGCCTTGCCATTGTATTTTTTCTGCGGCAGTCATTTCAGCAGCAGTCATCTCAGATAATGAACAACTAAAAATCTTTTGCTGATCAAGGTCATCAACAATCACTTCAGCCAGTACATACAAACGTACACCATCTTCACAAATGGCAAGAGGTTGTGTGATCTCATCGGGTAAGCTGATCTGACGAATAACGTGCAATTTCTGCGGGTTAATATTTTCAGGTTCAAAGCGCTCGGTTTTAATAACATAATTATGAGGCAACGGCTGACCTGAACATTGGAAAATCGTGTTTTGACTCAATACCCAACTTTGATCCTGAGCATCTGTCCATACTCGAAGTGGCGCTTCGGCCAGTGAAATGGTTTCGAACCAACGTTTGCGCAAATGAAATACACCCAGGCGAAAATGACTATTATCTTCATCACTTATCCCAAGTGAGAGTCGACTATCTCCACCAAAATGCAGATCAGTAAACACACCTTCTTGCAGCCGAATCGGTATGCTATGCTCATCTTGAATAACTCCCGGTGCATCCTGCCAGTGAGTTCTAAAACCTAAAGCCATATCATTTTCAATGAGCTCACCTATGGCACCAAAAGTATCCACAACCATGGGTCCAGCCGCATTCCAGGCATCATGAGCATCAGCCCATTTAGACTGTGTTATACGAGGCTGCTGATTCTGCATTAGCATCAGCGCTTTTTCATCAGCTCGCCACTCTGCCTGACCCGACTGCTCCTTAAAGTCGTTCTGCTCTGAGTAAAGAAAGAATTTTTGCTGGCTCGACATGGTTAGTTTCCTGACTCCTTAATCACAGGTATGGGGTACAACCGGTATGGCTTCAATCGTCTGTCCCGTTGCATCTACCGCATCATCGGTTGGTGTTAAACCATCGGGTAATGGCAGATCAGTGCTACCGGTCTGATTATCTTCTCGGGCCTGTACTGCCGAAAGTTGAGGCAACTGATAATCCTGCAAGGTAAATGCCTGACCTTTTGCCAGGACCTGCCACTCTCCTCTGCTGCTATCAAAATAAAACAGCGTCATCTGGCTAATACTTAATACACCTGAAGTACGACTCGCCTGGGTGCGTAACTCATCAATATCAATATCACGTCCAAGTGACCAGCCTTCACCTGCCGATCCTCCCGGTGGCAACGCCCACAGATAATTTATCAGGCTATCTTCCACGGCTTTTTCTACACTTTGCTGCATGGTGGCATCCTGCGCCTGCACTGTCATGGAAATCGCAATGGGAACAAATTCAGGGCTGAGTACATAGAGTTCGGTACCCAGTAAAATTCTTTCAGATAAGTAATCAAATATATCCCGCAACAAACCTTTACTTGGACGAGGCGATTCATTAACAAACGGATTTTTCGGTGGCATAACAAACAAACTAATCACACCGGGAATATCACGTTGTACCAGTTCAATTTTTGCACCGGGTAATAAACCCGGCACACACTCAGCCCGTGCAACAGCATTCACCGGATTTGATTCCGCCAGCATTTTAAAATCCGCTTTACTCACCGCGCGATTTCGATGACTCAGAAACGCAGGTAAACGTTGCTCGGCTTCACTTACACTTTCCGCATCAAAACCACCCTGAGCAGGCCACTCATGGCGGACTTTTAACGATGATTTACTGGCCAGTTTGGTAATCGAACCGGCGGGTAGATTACTTTCCGTTCCACCGCCATGACGATAGTAAGCGACACGAATCGCATGCCCCGGCAGTGGACGTTTACCACGCACACCATCACCAAAACGAATCACTCCAATAATAGGGTCAAGGGTGAACACACGTGAATCCGCATTCTCAGCACCAAAATGATTTACCCTTTTCCAGGCTTCAAAAGTGGCATTTTCTTCTACTTCAATTTCAAGACTAAATGGATCTACATTTGGATGCGGTAGTTGCACCGACTGCTCCGGATTTCCATCACCTATACCCAGCATAATGTCACGTGCAATCGCCTGGCCGATGACCTCGACACAGTTAATACCGAGATAACTTAACGATAGATTGGGTTCATCAACACAACGTAAACGCAGCCAGAACATAAGTTGACCCGGTTCAATATGCGCGGGAACTTCCGGTGGATACATACCTTTTCCGGAAAATTGATAATCGTCTTCCTGTAATGCCTGCAACTTATCTGCATTCTCTGGCAAACGGACTCTTACCACTCCTGCCTGTCGTGCCCCCATAGAACTATCATCCAGCACTTCAAGTGGCAGGTAATAAAGTTTATCGCTACTGCTATCAACCCAGGCCAACTCCCAGCTTAAACGTCGAGCACTTAATTCCTCTAGATCATTCGCTGGAAATTCATTTGCCGTTTTATCTTCATTCGGCGCTATACCAAAATTAAGAACTACACCCGCAAGATTTTCTACCAGCGTTTGTCGCTCACTGCGTATACGCGAAGGCAAACTAATTAACAGATAAAACGCGTGATCTAAACTGTTCTGTAATGAAAGCTCACCCTCTCCCACTGGCAAATGCCGGGGGCGAAACGTTGCAATATTTTTTTCTCCATACTGGGTACTCAATGCCGCCTTTGATAAACCCAGTTCACTCAGTTGCTTTTCACTCAGATTTTCTTTTATCAACACATCCACAGATAAAGGGGTAGCCTGTAACTCCCCAAGACTGGTAAAGGTTGCACCTGCACTCTTGAACGCAGATTCTGCTGCCAGCAAGCCGGGTAACTTACTCGAATTTGGACCATCCACACACACCAGTGAACGTGATGGCTGTGCTGCTTGCAAAGGCAACTGAAGTAAATTTAAAAACGCCCGCCTTTGTCTTTCAGGTATGAGGTTAACCCGATAAAGAATGGTTTCAGTCATCCAGGCAAACAGGTCGGTAATCACAAACGCCGGATCACCGGGAGAAATTTGCGCAAGATCCGGTAGCTGTCTTAACAGACGTTCCTGTGCCTCGGCAGCGAGATCCTCAAAGCGTCGATCATCCAGATTAGGTATAGGTAATGGCATCGTTTAGCCGTCCATATTCATGTTAAAGCTCAGACCATCAGCCTGACCGCTATTTCGCAAACTGTAATTCAATGTGATATTGACCTGCGCCAGATTAAACGGGTCCGAGCTGACTTCTACTGAATTTAGCTCTATACGATTTTCCCAACGCTCTATGCCTTTTTTAATCACATCCGCCATAAGGTGACGGGTAGTTTCATTATTGGGGTGATGTACAAAATCACGTAAGCCCACGCCAAACTCGGGTCGCATCAAACGCTCACCCGGGCGAGTTAATAAAATATTCCAGATGCATTCACGAATACTTTCATTGCCCTCGGTATAACAATATTGCCCAGCGGGTTTAAGCCCCTCGTCACTCAACCCACCGAGTGGCCAGCTGGTGGGTACAGGTGAAATTGATTTATTAATTGCATCACTCATTTAGCACGTCTCATGTTTTTGTTTTTATGCATTAAATTATGTTATTTATTTTTCCAGTTCTATTTTTTCAACACTATTATTCTTCATGCTTTTTATTTCGGTATCGGTATGCGCTGTATTACCCATGGAATCCAGCGGAAAACAAAGTTCAACAGGTTCACCATAACCATCAATAAAATCATCGCGACGACAGTGATTATTGGAATACTAAAAATATACATCCAGCCACCATCACCACGATTGTTAGCTGGGCGCTCACCTGGGTCGCCTAAATCGGGTTTAATACGTTCAACCACATCAGATAATGATTTAGGCGCACGTAAAACCGCACCGTTAGCCAGGCCACGTTTTAAATCATCGAGACCAGGCATTTGAATAAGCTGCGGGCGACTGGCTTGCGGGTCAAAAGGTGCAGCCACTCGGAATGGAATACTTGAAGGTCCCCAGATAATTTTTGCGCAACCTTTTTCATCCACATAACGCAGAAACACTTTGGCGTAATACAGGCCATCACGTTGATAACGGGGTTCGGGTAAATCACTGAGTGCAAGTTCAATCACACCCAGTGAGCGCCGAGCCAGCAACAAACGTAAATCACTTGCCTGATCTTCTGTAATAAAAAGTTGTAAATCACTATCTAATCGCTCTGCATTATTCGCCTGAGACAGGTCACTATCAAAACTGTGATATGCTGAAATCCAGTCATTGAATCTTTGTTTAGAACTCAGCAGATAATGATACAGGTTAAAACTCTTTGAATAATTATCCGCATCATGACCACCACTACTGCCACCTCGATATGTAAAAATATTCTGTAGCAAAACAATCAACTCGGCATTTTCAACATTATTATCCGCATCAAAAATATGAAACCGTTCAAACAGCAATAAAACTAATTCAGCCCCCGCCTGCTCAAAACGACCATGTTGAATTAAGTGACCACTGTGCTGGCTGTTGTTTTCAACCCAGTTTGAACGTTGGTAAATACCTACTGGCCAGATTAACTGATTCATCACTTCGTTTAATGACGGTTTATCAATTTCTGAAATTGATGGATAACTCTGACCTCCCAATGGTACAAAACCGTAGAGTAAATTATGTGAGCGAGCGGGTTTTGAAACACTATCCTGTACCAGTGTTGGGCTTAATGGATAGGTCATCTCACCACTATATGCCGGCTCAGGTGAACGCGCTTCGACATAGCCTTTGTGTAACAGATATCGATATTCATCCGGTTCATCAATGCCCGGGTTCTGTGTAATTTCCCAGCCTTTATCTAAACCGTCACGCAACATCCAGCGGAAATTTTTTCCCTCAACCTGCTGACGAATAACAAAACCCGCAGACTCAATTCGTGATGGATCAAGTGCGGGCTGACCCGGTGCGTTACAACAGGCTTCGCAACAAATAATATAAAACGTGCGATGAACAGGCAGTCGCAGGCAGGGATTGCTTTTATCCACAAAGCGATCTTCATCTATCCACTTATGGCTGTCCTGGGAGAGTTGATTAGCCTGTGCCTGATTGGCAAAACGCGTCAGAAACTGGTCATCAAGATAGCGATGTAACACCGCGCCACTCTGACGAGTATCGCTGTAATAAGGTGCGCATAATTGCGGTGTATATTTCTGTCTTTTCATTTGCATAATTTTTAAATATCCATTACAACAGGTTACCTGCCCCGGGTGTATAACTGGGGGAAACCACAGAATTTGTTATCAACGTTTCACACTTCACCACTCCGGAAAACTGACTCATAGAGGCGTCCACTTTTACCATTGCTGCTTTTAAATCAATTTGTGGTGCATCTATTTTGATATTGCTGCTGGCCTTAATTTCAATTCCACTGCTGGTGAGTGAAATTTTTTCTGAACCTTTTTCAATATGTATTTCACCACCGCCTTCATCGGTAATTTGCACACGATAACCATTCGGTGTTTTCGCTTCGATATTAGGACCGTTCTCATCATCAAAGGTCATTTGCAAACCCGATGGTGTTTGAATTGCATAACGTTGTTCAACCGGTTCACTGTCTTCTGGTTGCGAATCTGCGCCACTCCACAGAGCACCAAGAATGACTGGCATTTCCGGGCTAATAAAAGCCAGTATGACCAACTCATCCACTTTTGGTAAAAACGAAATGCCATATCCCTGCCCGGCGGATGCGGTCATCGCCGGTGCCCATAACTGAAGAGCTGTAGTTTGTAATTGCACCTGGATTCGACCGCGTCCTTCAGGGTCCTGATTATCCAGCACCGTTGCAATATGCAGACTGTTTAACTGCCCAGGTGAGTGCGGAATATTCATGCACTCTCCCAGTCTGCTCGGTTTACTTTCATATGCGTCTGGTAACCTTTACTGCTATCAAAGCGGTGCGAACAATGGGTAATTCGGTAAGTACCCGCAAGGCGCTCAGACACATCTCTCAACTCCAGTTCTTTTCCGCTACGTAATGCAGGAATGCCTTTGCTCACCACATCACCATGCAAAAAACGCCAGGCCTGAAACTGAAAACGCCCCTGAGCTAAAAGATCCGCATACTCCTGATTGTGAGCAAAGGGTTGTGGAAACACCGAGTCACCTTCCCAACCTAATTGTTGTAAAACATCCACAGCGGTGGTGCCGGATGGACTACCTCCGGGTTCGGAACTGCTGGCTTCAACCGGTTCACCCGCTTCCGTATCATATGCCAGTACTTTAGCTTCAACGGGCTGTCGATTTAGATCCGCAATGATACGCACCTGTAAGGCATTGTCCTGGGCACTCACAATCACCGGCGAAGTGTCCGCCTCTTCAGGTCTGGCACGTAACACACCATTTTCCAGTCTTGGCCAGATCGCAATCGGGGTTAACAAACGCTGCAATAAAGCCAGGTTACTTTCGTTATACTGCAACCACTGACCACTGGCATTCCCGGTATTAATATCTACACTTAATCCTGCTTCATCAGCAATACTCTGTACCAGTTCATTCAGGGTTGTATCTTCAAAACTGCGGCTATGTCGTTGTCGAGCTAAACGGTGTAAAGCATCTTCAGCCAGAATGATCAGGTGAGGCGAACCATCACCATAACGTTCTTCGATGCCGGTAATTTGCCCTGTAAAAATAGCTTCATCCCCCTCTTCACTCATCTGTATTTCCAGTTCATCACCAAAAGTCAGTTCAGAAAAACGAAAACCCGGCTCACCATTACCTGAGTCAGATGGCCCCCAGTTTTGTAAATTTATTTCCGCACTACTTTGCCCAGCCAGCGGCAATTGAATTGAGGCCTGCAATACCGCTTCATCCAGATCAGCACGTCTCTCACCATTAACCGAGATTCGTGGGCGTGCACTTATTACTGCAGATTCAGCCATAATTAATCAACCTGCAGGCGTTCAGCACGTTCAGTCATCAACTCCACCTGACTGCTAAAACAATCATCGGCTTCAGCATTACCCATAGTCGGTTCAACGGACATCTCAGGGTTAACCTCTGCGGGTTCGGTAATTTCAGCATCAAGCTGGTTAATAATGACGGGCATTAGTTATCTCTCACATCTTGTATTCGTTTACTGGCGCTTTGTAAGCGTTTTTTTGTTTGTTCAATTTTTTGCCTGGCTTGTTGAGCTCGGTTTTCTGCCTGGTTAATTTGTTTATTCGCTTTATTAATCTGACTAAACGCGCCTGGGATACGACTGCCTAAAGCGGCGGAATTACCCTGACTAAATCCAGGGCTGGCGCTGCTGCCATCCATCTGCCGTGTTTCAGGAATCACCGGATCATTCTTTGCTACCTGTAATGGCTGTGCATTTAACTGGCGAGTATCTTCTACTCCATTGGCCATTGCGGTATTCCTGAATTTTGCTTCGTCCTTATTTTCATTTTTTAAAGCTTCATTCAGAGTCTGGCTATCACCGGTCTGTTTCTTTTTAGTGTCTTTGGGCGCCTTACTAAAGTTCGGTAACTGTCCGCGTTTTGCCTTAACCTGTTCATCACGTTCAAATTGATATTTATCTTCTTTCAGCGAAAGACTTAACCTTGCACGAAGAGGAATGCCTTCCGGTGAAAAGAAATTTAAAGTTTCGTTATAAGACCCCACCATGCCGACAAACTTAAACGCGCCCCATTGAAATCGACAACGAGCCGGTGCGAGCATTTTATTATTGCTACCTTCAATCGGCTTCATAAACGCTTCTGCAATTTTCTGTGTTTGTAAACGCACATCGGTATTCGCTTTTACACCGTCAAACTCGACGGTGGTATCAAACATCAATTCAATCGATAACGACGACGAAGACTTATCAACAAACTGTGCAGCGGTGCCACTGCTATTACTTTTACTATCGGCTTTCAGCGTATTCGCTAACGTGACTTTTAACGATGACGGATTAAACTGCACCTTGATGTGTTTTGACTCATCACTCTCAGCCCCTTTATCATCCAGGGGTATCAGTTTGGCTTTAGCTAAACTTGGAGCCTTATTTGCTTCAGCCATTTACTGCTCCTTTTTTTGCACTTGCTGCACCGGGCCGGGTCAGGGTTAAACCGTCGTGTACCAGATGCAACTCTTCTATTGCAACCGTGCTTGCCGCAGATGAAAGATCCGGACCTTTAAATTTTGTTGCCATCACATTTTTGAGTACCCAGCGTTGCAATACTTTCTTTCGATCTTGTGGAGACAACACGCGTATTTCTCCCTGCAATCGATATCCATAGTTTGCCTGTAATGTCGTAAACTCAAACCACTTCCACAGATCATCCACATCGGTCATGCCACGTTTTAAAACAATGCCAGGAAATGTTGTGATACCCGCAAGCTGAACTTCACCCCAGTTGCGCCCACCTTCTTTTATTTTCAGCGGGCTCATGCTCGCTTCAAGCCCGGTCACCTCACTAAACGCCCCGGCGCAAACCAGCTCAGACATACCTGCATCAGAAAATAAATTTACTTCAAAACGATAGGGGATGAACTCCTGCATTAAATACCCTCCCACTTTAAACTCAGGGTATTCTCGCCACGTTGATGACTGAAACTCAGGCGAATCAGGTCAATCGAAAATGCCGGTGCAATCTGAATTTCATATGTCAAAACACTTTCATCGGTGGGAATCTGCTCGATACGGTAAGCTTCTCTGGCAAGTCCGCCACGCAGTGCCCCCTGATCATGTAGACGATCAAAAAACTGCTCGAGCAATAGCATGGGGCGCGGATCAAGTGGATCCATAGCAAACAAAATACTTTCCCCCAAACGCAATAATTTACGTTGTAAAAATCCCATAAAGCGCACCAGTTCACCGGAACGTTGTGCACTTTCATCACCGGAAGTCTGGCCATATTTAGGTGTGTATGAATTAGCAAGACGTTCATCATCCAGGCAGGTTCGACCCGCCTGACGCACGAGTAAACCCAGACCATGACTTTCACGTAACTGAGCCGCCAAACGGTGATCGATGGGAGGATAAGGCAAGCCGGTATCCGCCAAAGCGACGCCCGCAACCGAACGCCAGGTACCCAGCTGCACACTCTGGCTGGCAATCAGGCCCGACAATAATCCATTTGCGCTGTAGATTTTTTCATCACTACGCAGGTAGGGAAAAATAAACTGGATGCGGTGCAAACCATGGCGATAACTTGCGTTATTGCGTAACGCTTTCAGGTCATCCAGTGCCTGTGTTGATAATCCCGGTGTACCTCTACTGTTATCGTATTCCATCCCCAGTGACCAGAGACATTGCATATCGGGTCGGTATTTATGTATCGGCTGAATAATATTGGCGACAATTTTTTTAGTCGACCATGGAGCCGACCAATGCTCTGTAAACCCTGGCATTTCATTTGAGTTGCGACGCTCACGATGACCATCCTCGGCGGGTTGTTTCTGACTACAGGGAAGAAAAGCCGGTGCGGGATTTTGCAAACGTACCCGAGGCACATCAGGCAATTGCTGTGGAATTTGCAGCCGCTCTAAATCCGGCATGGTAATTAAGCCCGCCCCTGGCGGTAACAGCGCAAGATGTAATCCGCTTAAACGACCAATCTCGGTGAGATCACAACTCTCTTCAGGCAAAAAGCCGTGTTGCCCATCGGCTTCATTCACTCGAATCAACCAGAGCTTTTTTGCACCGGTGGGTAACGTTTCGCTATCATTAAAAAAATCGGCAACGGCTTTGGGTAACCAGTACTCACTACCGGCTAACTGACTTTTATAAGCCGCTTCCCACTGTGTCGACTGTGGAAACAGAACCTGAAAATCTGCCAGACTGAGAATGGGTACAGGAATATTGTAAAGAGACTCCAGGTGAATCTGATCGGTAGTCAACGCAGCAGAAGATTTATCATCTTCTGACAAGTCGTCTAACAAATCACCTGGCAGAATTTTCGCCTGAATGGCTTTAATATTCGTCGCTTGTTCTACCAACCCAAGCGAACTTATTTCCGCAAGCGCATCATTGCTTAACTGACTCAGGTCAGCCTTACCGCCACAATGGCCAAGCATCACCACCTCAAATACAGCGGTTTGCTGAGCCGAAGGGCGAGCCTGAAGCGTAATGCGTTGATCAGCCAGGTACATAATTAGCTAGTCCTACTGCTCGTCCATTTCAATGAACTCGACAGCGAGCACCAGCTCTTCCATCGCCACATCACCACCGCCTTTAGCCGCCAGTGTTGGTCCGGTCCATTTGGAAGGAAATGCATTCGTGAGCTTCCAGGAGACAACGATTTCAGAGCGATCTTCATTTTGCAGGTGCACAGTCACCGTACGTTTACCATCATCGACTTTGCCGTCTCGCAGTTCATTAAGCCATGACCATAAATTAGTCGCACCAATCACACCGCGTTTTAAAGTGACATCACCGGATTTATTGATGCCGGGAATCTTACGCAGGTAATTTGTGTTTTCATTTCCATTGCGATATTCAGCCAGGGTCACCTCGGCACTTAAACCAGAGACCTCGGCAAAGCCAGCCTGAAACTCTTTGCCTGAGTTTTCTCCCACTGAGACCAGAAAGTTAAAAGCTGAATAAGGTGTTTCACGTAATGTAGGCATGTTCTATTTCCTCAAAAATGGTTTAAGCGTTAGCGGTCTTTTGACCTATACGGAAGATAACAAACTCTGCGGGTTTCAATGCAGCGACACCGATTTCACAAACCAGTCTGCCTTCATCCAGATCCGCCTGGGTCATGGTGCTACGATCACATCTCACAAAATATGCCGAGCTGGGTTTACTGCCAAGTAAACGCCCGTTAGCCCATTCGTTATAGAGAAAATCTTCAATGGTATTGCGCACATTACGCCAGAGTAATTCGCCATTGGGCTCAAACACCACCCACTGTGAAGACTTGTCAATGGAACGTTCCAGATAAAGAAAATAACGACGCACATTAACGTATTTCCATTCAGGGTCACTCGACAGAGTACGCCCCCCCCAGACCCGATGACCACGACCTGGGAATGAACGTAAGCAGTTAATGCCATTTGGGTTGAGTAATTCCTGCTGGAACTGATTTATTTCCTGAGCAAAACGCAGTGCACCAATCACCACTTCATTCGCCGGTGGCTTATGCACACCACGAGTAACATCTGTGCCCGCATAAACACCCGCAACAAAACCACCGGGTGGCACGCTAATTTCATCCGCTACGCCGGTAGGGTCAGACATCACTACCCAGGGGTAGTACAGGGCTAAACGTGAATCATCAAAGTTAGAGGCGAAGTTACGAATGTCTGCAATCGACATATCTTTCTGACTGTCCACCAGGCCCAAGCGATAACGCATTTTTCGACAGTGTGCCTGCACCTCTGCAACCACCGCCTGGTGCGTAGTCTTTTGTGCCGCCGCTGCGGGTGTAGAAACAATTGAAATATCCTCTACCTGCTCAAAACTGGAAATCCCGGTATTACCTTTAACCTCATCTATCTCGCCACGGTAATCCGCTGCACCCGGTGCATCACCATCTGTGCCACCAGAAAAAGTTCCCGTAACGGCGGTTTCACCATCGCTTGCTTTATCGTTTATTTCAATGATGTAACGGGGTTCGTTAATGGGTGAATACCCACCCTCTTTTGCATCGGGATCAAAAAGATTAAACAGCGCATTAAAGACATCATCATCCCCAGGGTTGTCGACAATGCTTGCATAAATCGGCTGGGTTCTTTGCGCATCACTGCTTGCTGGTGTTTGCGGCAAACGTTTAGCCAGTGTGTTATCACCGGTTGCAGAGGTTGAAATATCACCAATGCTATAAATCACTTCACCATTGATACCACCTGCTCGCACATCTACATCAAAATTACGTTGTGCAATAGCAGATGTCACTGTGTCTGCACCCACCAGAGAAACCAGTGGAATGGTAATATCCGCACCCACTCCTTCATTTAAATCTGATTCCAGTTTAAATTGTGGATTAGCGTCTGCATCACTTTCAAATGTACCCGCCAGTGTGGTCAGTGAACCCCAATGAGCAACTCCCGTGTAAGTACTCACATCACTTTGTTCACTCAGGCTAATATGTGCATGGGTACCATCGGTCACTTTTCCACTAGCTGGGGTTTTCACTGTAGCCCTTATCAAGCTACTTACAGCGGGCAAATCAGCCAGGGTAATTGAACCCAGTTTATCCGTGACAGCATCTTCAGCATCCACCACTATGCCATTGATAATACTAAGATCACCCTCTTCATGTTTAACAACAGCCTTGACCTTTATCGGTAAATCACCCTCTACTGCATTTGTATCATCAGGTAACTCATCCACCAGACTGTAGGCTGCCGTGAGAAAGAGCAACTCATTTTCTTTGGGTAAGGTTGTGCTCTCAAAGCTCAAAAGATTTTCACTTTCTCGCCAACTAAACTCCAATGTATAGCGCCCCATAGCACCGGGAAAGCGACTTCCTAAAGTGAGTTTACTGTTTGCATCAACTCGCGTTGCGGACGTGGCCGAACTACCTCCACCATTAACACCGGACTGGTTAACATCCTTGGTTATGCGTGTAACATAAAGCTGCTTACCACCATTATCAAAAAAGGCTTTTGCGGAAAAGGCGGTATAATTAGGAACTTCAGTACTATCGAATACCAGTGGATTTGCATCACCAAACACACGGGTAAAATCCCCGTAACTGGTGAGCACTTCTGGCGTTCCCCGTAACGGCCCTGTACGCGTCGGACCAACAATGCCAGCGACACTCGTGCCAACACCCTGAATAGATTTAGAGCGAAAGCTCGTTTCTTCAACAAAGACCCCTGGTGCTAAATACTCTGGCATGACTATATGCTCCTAGTTTGATTACTTCTGGTTAAAATAATTGTTAAATAATGTAACTACTCTGTTTCTTTAATAATTAAAAACGCTTCTGAAGCCAGGCTTTTTAAGCGCTGTGTTTTACCGGTATGAAAATCAAAATCGATACTTACATTAAATTCATCAGCATCGAGTTTTTTTAACTCAGCATCAACAAAATCATCGGGTTGGTGCCAGGCTTCTTTACTTGCTGTTTTCAAAGCAGATACTGAAAGCGAGCAGGCATAAGGTGGTCGGCTATCACCCTCTTTTTTAGGAAAAGGCAATGACGCAAAGGCCAGACGAAAATCACCATTGATATCCGCTTGCGCACTGTAGCTATGAGTACCCGTGGTGTGCTTTAAGGTCACTTCACAGGTAATAATGGCCCAGGAAGCGGCCTCATCCGTATCCCACTGAATACGTCCCTGCAATCCACCGAGACTTCCCATCTGAGTACCCAGTGGTGAGCGATATAATTTAACCTCATGTCCTTTTGCGGCCGGGTCACTGACATCAATAAAATTCCCAACATCAACAAGATTAAATTCACGTGGATTAACTCGCTTCTGTTTGTCGACAATAGTACCGCTTACTTTATATGTTGCTTCTAGTGGTCGAGTACGCGCATCAGCCGAGTCTGTTTTTGAGTACACACCTATCAGGGTTTTATCGTTGCCGGCATTAAGTCTCCATAAAACTGTAACGCCCGGTTTATGTGTAAGAGATAAATCAGAAGGCGTTCGATCGGCGAGCAAAATATTTTCTGGATCAATTTTTAAGGGAGCATCAATAAGACTAATTTCAAGCGAATTCGCCAGCGCATGAGCCAGTGGACGAGCATCCTCAAACACAGGCCCACTTCCCTCAACCCAGTGAACCAGATCACTTGCATGTCTAGCCTGTGTTTCAAAAACCTGGAAGTTAGATCGTAAACTCACGGCTACGCTTCTCCTCCAGTAGGCATCACAACAGAGCCAACACGTGGATGACTCTCAGACCAGTCAGGTGCTTCAAGTCTGGCGGTCTTCATAATGTAAGGCGTAGACAGCATGTAACTATGCGGCAGGTTTTCCCAGATGCGCAGAAGGTCTTCAGAGGTCATATCTTCAGGAATAATCTGTACGACATTATCTTCACCCCAGCTACTGTCTCGCTCAACCAGGCTTGCACTATCCAGCTCAAGACCTCCGCCAATATGCTGCATCGCCCAGGCCAGCATATCCACTTCTTTATCTGCACTTGAAGCCCAGCCAATAATTAATAAATGCAGATTAACCGGCAGCTCCGGTTTAGCCGTTCCAGGAATCGTAGATGATGGTAAGTAACGACCACGACCGTGAGGGTCAATCGAAATACGGTGCAGGTAAATCCCAACTGAACTACCGGTTGGCTCGTTTTTAAGATCACTACTACTCAACACAACAATACCAGCACTGTCTAAGCGACTATCGTCACTGGCATCTTCCAGACAGCGTTTTAAGTAATTCTCAAGCGCTGTAAGCAAACCATAAATAGCACTGTAATTGGCCATGAAAACTCCTGTAAAAAATGAAGATTTAAAATCGTTTTATTTTTTCAGAAGAGCCAGTTCATTGTCGGAATCAAGACGAGTTTTATTTCAGAGGAACGCGATAAAGCGCTAATAGAAGCAGATAGCACAGTGGAATCAAAAGTACCTAGATCCATTAAATCTGAATCTGAATCTGTTAAAAGACGAGCATCAATATGAGGGGAAATTGCCATTTACAAAACTCCTGCAAGCTATTAATCATTTTTATTAGCAGACAGGAACACAGTATTTTAGATTGGACTCAATAAATATTTAAACGTTAAAGCTACAACTTTGAATCACTATTCCTGTGTTCCAACTGCACTATACGACAAATAATTTTTATTTATATAATGAAGAGCTATTTAAATACTAAAAATAATTCATGTCAAGTTTTTCTACAGACTTTTTATTCGAATATGATCTTACAATTACAAAAAACCAATCATTTATATATAACACAACTCAAATAGTCTTTTCATAAATATATTTATAATTTTTAATATTTGTAATTAATTATCAATCATCATAAATAACTGACAGAAGATCAACAAATTGAGTCAATTTATGTACTGATAACTTTTTAGACAAAATAAGTGAGTCTAAATATTTTTCAAATGCTTTAATTGAAGACGCGGATTTTAAATACATACTGCTTGTCGATTTATATTTATCGATGGCACTGTCAACTTAACTTATCCCTGTATACTCTTCAAGCATGAATACATATAAACGTTATCGCTATCCACAGCTGATTATCAGGCAAGACAACAACCTGATCATTTATTTCCTTTTGCAGGTTACTCTAGAAAAAACATGCATGATGGCTCAGTAAATACCCTGTTTATTTATACCAGTTTTAATTCTTGCCCTGGTTGAATAACATCACTGGTAAGGTTATTGATTGATTTCAGATCGGCTATGCTGACACCAAATGTGTTAGAAATCTTCCATAATGAGTCACCACGTTTTACTTTGTAGCTAGCCGGAATAGCCAGAGGTGATAGCATTTCTTCGCTTGCTGCATCTTCATCATCATGGATTTTATAATCCACCAGGAACTGCGACACATCAAAACACGGACAGGCTTTAGGAGAAGAATGTGTCAGGCGGATCAGATCCCTATGCCCCATAATCGTAACGCTATCCGGGTTCTCATGAGATTTCAGAAAAGCCTTGATTAAACGCGTCAGGGTTCTAAACTGCTTTTTTGTGAAGTTATTTTCCGGGTTATTGTCATCATCCAGTCCACCGGCCAGGGTCACACCAAAACTACGTTTATTCCAGCCCGGTCCACAGCCACCCACATGTGCTCCTTTTTGATCGACGAGCCTGGTTGGAAAATCCTCATCATACATCTGTAACTCGCCTTCACGAGTAATCACAGCATGATAACCACAACCACTCCAGCCACGTTTTTTGTGTACTTTATCAACCCATCTGGCATCAATATTTTTTTGACTGGCTTTGGTAGCCGTACAATGCACAATGAAGTGATCGTAATGAGAAATTCTTGGATCAATTTGTTTGAAGATAGCCATTGTTTCACTCCTTTGTCAAAATTAATATTGATAACGGTAAATTAATGTATCACCACGTACGATTTTCATTTTCCACCTGCTTAAGAAGGTGTTATCGATAAGAAAATGTAATTTTGCCCTGGCATTACTATTGCCTTTAATTATTACAAAATTCAGGAATTATATTATCCAGTTTTCTTAGGCCTTCAGCCGTAGCTGTGCTAATCGTAGGCGACCCTCCTAAACCGCTTTGCCTATCATAATAGCTTTTAGTTTTGGACAATAAACTAGCAGCAATGTTGTCGTAGTGTTTATATACTATATCAGCGTTATCACAATAGTATTCTCTCATCTCAGTGTGTGTTGATAACACTGGGTCGCTGCCAAATTTAAGAATTGATTCGACGGGATTTTTTATTTTACGTAAATACTGCCCTGAATCTTCAAGAATTTTTATCTCCTTGCCAGTGTCTACTCGATCGAAAAAATTGATATCAGCTAGTTCCGTATCGTACTGTCTTTCTTTTGATGCTGACTCTAAACCTGCGAAGGGTATTACGAACTTTAAAAATAAACAATCTCTATCAGGTGCCTTATCACCAAGGGCTTTACACGCTTCCTGGCCAGAATTGGTAACAGAAAACAATTTCTCGGTAACTTTTGGATCACCACTTCTCCAATATGCTGTCGCAGCTATACGATAAAAAGCGATAGCGTCTGCACTTCCACCATGTTTTTTTGCTGTTTCACTAGCATTCGCAGCCAACCCCATTAAGTATACTGATGAACCAGCCTGGTCACTTGGGCGAACCTCTGTTAACAACCTCGTCAATTCATTGTCTGTACGAATTAACTCCGATGCTCTATTAACATCTTCAACTGTGGCGCAAGCCGCAAGTACAGCAAAGGCAATCCCGAATCCTAAATACACTAAATAATCTTTCATATTCCTATCTCCTTATATAATTGATGCAATTATTTGATCTTCATTTGGCAATTCGCCAGTAGCTAACACTTTATTAATAAAAGACTCGAACACTTTTATTAGGCTCTCACTACCGAGCTTTTCAGGCTGAGCAAGTGCAACAATAAGAAGCTGATTTAAAAACGACCCTGCTAACGCAGGATTTTGTTTAACTGCGGCAATATCCCCAGCGAGTGCATCAAGCGAAGTCACAATAATTGTTTCCAGAGTTTCACCAAAAAGCAACACGCCTGCGGAACGGCCTTTCGAAATCCACTTCTCACCAGCAACACCTAAAATTGATTTAATCACTTGTACAGCAAGTGCTCCTTCCGGCTCATTGCTCGAAATACCAAACAGACGCTCTGGATTAGCTGCCGCGTTGTGTGCCGCAACACCAGTAATGACGATCCACTCATCTGCTGAAAGCAGCAAGTTGTCATCACTTGCCATAGCAGCTGCCATTCCTGCAACAATATCCTGTACCTCAGTACGGTCAGTACCAATCATGCCAGGTGTTTTAGCCACCTGAGTTAATATGGTTCGACCGATTTCAAGCAGTTGTTCATCATTAAAAACACTGATACTACCTTTAGGGTTACCATTGGCATCTAGGTTAGTCAGTGCTGTATGTAAATTAGAAGTGATTTGATCTATCAACGAAATCGCAACTTTTCCCCATGCTTCATCTGGATCGAGCTTCAAAAGAGTTGGGGCCTTTTCACCCACCACATCAACTACCATCGCCGATAGCGAAGCACCAACAGGGCCTTCGAAGCGAGGGTACTTACGTAGTGTCGTGGCGGCCCCCTTTAATATGTCTTTAAATAATTCACTGTTAGGTGTGTCATCACCAGTTAAAAATAATTCTGGACGATCCACTGCAACTCCAAGCCCTGCCTGGTAGAGACTAATCATGCCTTGCTCGCCAAACACATCTATAATGGTACCTTCAGCAGTAGTCGCTTTAATTTCCTCAAACATAGCAGATGTCACAGCCGCCAGCGCCGTATCGCTTGCTAACTTTTGACCTAGATTGTTTTCAGCTTTTTCCGCTAATATTATGAGAGCAGCCTCAGCCGAAGGACCCGCCAAAGTATCAACAAGATTACGGTAGTTTATTTGGTCAACAAGGTTATCTGGAAGGGCATCAACAATCGGCCTGGTTACACCCTTAAGCAATTTCGCGACATCATCATTACTAATTACAATCGAAGCATTGTTCGAAATGGCACCCAAACCAGCACGTAGGAATATACCTACCAATCGATCGGCGAAATTCTCTTTTGCACCAAAATCCGCAATATTGTCTGGAATCAAATCAACCATATTTTCAGCAAAAGCAATGACAAGTTTTTCGCCTTTGCTGCTGACACCAAGTATCGATGGATCCGAAGCAACAAACTCAAGACCAATATCCGTAAGCGTTAATGCCATGCGTACAAAAGCACTCGGCGGTTTCCGCTCAGCCCGCCACTGCTCTACCATTCGCCCACCTGCCAGCATCAGAGCTTCACGCTCTGCGGCAACACCATTAACACCTTCGTTTTGCAATTGTATCTGAGCTTTATGTTTTAACATCATCCCGTAGGCGATGTCGAAAACCTCCGGCGGCTGATCTACCAATATTTCATTCTGCTTGTCCCACAAAACTGAAAATTCTGGCTGGCTAGTAGCTAGCGGCCTGTTCTCCATAAAGAATTCACGCAACTGGGAATTCTTTGAACCCGGAGGCAATTCCAGGTTAGGCAGAAATACCTGGCGGTCTCGTGAATGTTCGCTATATAGATCAGCCCCTGCCTGTGCAGCACGCAATGTAGCCTGAATTCCAGCAATAATAAGTTGAGTACTCATATTTGTATCCCTTATTCTATGTTAAAGCCGCATGGCACGGGGGCCCAGTAACTTGTCAGGACTCTTGTTTACGCCATCAATAATATTGCGTGCCTTGATTACTTCCTTGAATACTGCTTTGGGGTCATCAGCACGAATAGCATCGCCTTTTTGGTAGGAAGGATGTGCCTTAGATTTTCGCCCTTCACCCTGAGCATCAGATGGCCTCGCCATTGCACCAGCTAATTGAGTAATTGGTGTTAAACGTTTAACAACGTCATACCAGAAAGGACCGCCTAATCCAATAAGCAAACCTGTAATCAAAGTGCTCACTATCCAGACAATCAGGGTGAGTGGTGCAATATCTTCTGAAAACGATGTACCATCTTTCCAACCAATAGGTAAACCTATTTTTTTCACCTCTTTTATGGCAACTTTCAATTCTTTAATATCATCTTCCAGATCTGTTTTATCTTTAAAATCATCCCCATCAAGTGATGCTGCTTGAATTTTGTAAACAGCCATAGTCTGCTCAGCGCTAAGCGCTAGCTCTTTTGTCATCGCTTCGTTTTTTTGCAGGACGCTGTATATATTCAAAATATTAACATTAAGTACAAAAGCCAGCAGAACAGATACGATTACATTAACGATAGCCGAGTATTTGCGAAAAGATTGACTTGCCTGACTGCCATACTCTTCAAAGCGCTCAGCAGTTTCAGAAATAAGCACATCCACTTCGTTATCTATCCGCGCACCTATGCTCTGCCCAATATCTGTTTCCGCAAAGCGTCGAATGAACTCCATAGTCGTAACTGTAGAATCACCCGTTTTTAAAGTTATTTTATTAATAAAGTCAGACACATCTTCTGTACTACTTTCGTTATTCAAAAGCTTAGCCATATCCTGCTCCACTTCGTTCTCATAAAATGAGGTAAGCATTTTTTTGAGCCCACGTTTACGAACACGACTAATTTTATTGACGATTTCAACCACCATTGTTGCAATAGTGGTAAACAAAAGCATGATTACAGCGAGAGCAAGGACGATTTCTAACATTTTCATTATTCTTATTCCTTATTTTGAACAGCTTCATCACCACTCGAAGCCAGCCTAATAAGGTTAGCCTTATCTTTACCTTTTATAGCACTGACAATATGATCAATAATGTTGTTATTTGGCCCTGCCAGTATATATTTTCGGGGATAAGCAAACCATGAATCACCCTCTGACACGATACCAATACGATTAGTGTTACGGCATAGCCATGCAAAGTCATCCGCACTGTTGGTAATACCTGTAGCCTTGAGTCTATTACGTCTGCGCCTATTTGCTGCATTTCTATCAGAAATGATGTATCTCTTTAATCAATATGTTGAAATAGTTTTTGATATGCCCGCTCAATAACAAGCGCTTAGGATATAAACACCGAATTATTGAATACAACAAAAATGAAAATGATTTGGTCTTAACTGAATCCACCTTGCCTCCTCCTTGATGTCCCTGTGTTTTATTATTGCAATGAAAACTATACATCCATTTACTTGTAAAATACAAATAAGAAAGTAATGAAATACTTAATTTGTTAATAAACATGATATATGTGAAACAACCTGGTAATTGCAATTCAAAGTATATCGATCATAACTTAGCCTGCTGTTCAAATTGCGTCGATAGTTTTACAAAAAACTGCCCTCATTATTTTGAACACCAACAAATATTAACTTGAAAGATCGTATGTTATTCCTACCGTCAACTATCACAAATTGTGCAATAATTAATGCCTCTCATAAATGGAATAACAATTAAAAGACTTTGCCATGTCGAAGAAAAGAATTTTCGTCAGTCATAGTTCAAAAACTGATGCTAATATCACTTTGCTAAAAAAAGTATGCAAAGGGCTTGAAGAATACAAAACTGATGAAGACAACCTTGAATACCAGATTGTCTATGATCTAAATAACACCATTATCGGCGGAGATGACTGGTACAACTCCATCGAGCGCTGGATGATGGAGGCAGATGCTGCTGTCATTTTATTCTCTAAAGCCGCTTTATTTGATTCCGACTGGGTTAAAAAAGAAGTATCTAACCTGTCCTGGCGAAAAAATCTTGATCCTGATTTTGTATTAATACCTGTATTACTTGAGGGTCTCGAACCCAATGAGTTCAATAAGGGATTATTAGGTGTATTACAAATAAACCGCATTCAATTCATAAAAGACACCAATGATGCGACGGAAATTGTTGCGGAGCTTCATAAAAAGCTGGCTGCTGAAGCATCTCTTAAAGATCTTGCTGAAAGAGACTTCGATGGTGCCAGTTATGAACCTCTGGAGGGAAAGCTGGCAGAGTTAATTGCTTCAAAGTTACCACGTGATGCACTTGATGACGCAGTTAAAGAGCTTGACCTGACTAGGCTTTCTTTTGGTTCAGTTGATGGATTCTCGAGTCTGTCTATAAGCTTCTGTACTGTAGCAGGATAAGCTTCAGGTTTTGAAATTTTAGATTTTGCGGGCTTCTCTGTAGGCACATCCGATATTGTTAGCGGCTGTATTTTTGTTAATTCAGCTTTCAAACGCTGGTAAGCAGCATGTGACGCTTTATCATCCCATTCGCTAAGATTAATATGATGGATATTACGAAAACCTAATGGAGGCTTTACTGTATCAAACAATACCGGAAGTAATTTTTCCTGATTGAGTCCTTCCGTGGCTTCATCAATCACCCATCGTGATTTAATAGAGGCTGTAGACCAACATACAAGCACGCAGGAAGAGTCGTTAATGGCTGAATCAATAACTTCACTAAGCGATAGGCCTGCAGACATATTTTCTCTGTTCCACCAGACAGACCAGCCATCACTCTCAAACAGCTTCGCCAAAATAGCTACCCTGCCCCGGTCTTCCCTGGCATAGCTGATAAAGATATATCCGTTTGCTCTGCTCATTTAAAAATAAGTATCTGTAACATTTTTAGGTTGTTTAATCATAGCGCCAATCGGAGTAAAGTTTACGTATAAAAAAACAAGTTCAAATTTACAAGTTAGTAACAGACTGCAAGTGCTCATAACGCAAGTATGGATAACTACTTTAACTCCTGGACCACCTAAGTTCTGAGAGTTCTTGTCCACTTGATATCCAACGATCAGGATCCATCAGAAGTTGGCGTACAGTTTTGGAATTTTGTTGCAGTAAGAGTATTTCTCCACTACTGTCAAAATGCATCTCATCAATTGCCATATACGGAATGAGCAGTTGTAATATTGGTTTTTCATGGCAATTGTTCCAGACAAATATTTCCATCAGGTTATTGTTGTTATAGTTCACTGTCAAACTCACCCATAGAGAATTAATGTGAGAGCACGCAATATGCGTTATGCGATTTGTATGGCCTTTACCCTTTAACGGTTTGTCTTCACTGGAAAGGTCATACCACAACAATAGAGAGCCGAAACCTGTACCGAGTATTTCGTCGCACATAACGCATGGCGTACTTCCAGGGAGTACATTATTATTTCTACCAGGGCCAGGTAGCAACCGCTCAATACGTTTGCTGTTTTCGTCATCCCATAACACCTCAAGTTTTTGTACGAATATATCGTCAGTCTCTTTAATTTCCCCTCGCAAAGTTTTTACTTCAGCAGGTTCAACATCGTCTTTGTTGTCAAGAACCGTTGCCCTGATATTCCATAGAAAAACCGTACCATCGCTACGCCCTGCAGCCATGTAGCCATTTTCCGTTAGATCTATATCTGTTACTGCCTGGTCAAAACCTCCTAGCCAATGTCGGATAACCTGGCCTGACACTATATCGACTTGGGTAATTCCAAAAGGTGTTGAACCACCACCGCCACCACCGATAAAGGCAGTTTTACCAGCAGGATCCAGGCGGAGTACTGATGCAGGGTCAGGTGAAGATAGAAGATCAACACCACCAATACCTTCGGCTGTATGCCAGTGTAATCGCGCTCTATCAGACATCGACAATGCTACCCATTTACCTGCTAGCACATCAATGGCCACTATTTGATGTTCAAGTTCAAGAAGTACAGTAAATTCATCCAGATTAGCCAATGAACGCTGGGTTAAAGTGTTCCCCTCTATCAGTAGCAAAACATTTTCATCAAGCCATACGATAGCCTTACACTCTCCATTAGCAGTCAATACATATGCCTGGTTGGCCTTTATGTTATAAAGCGCAAATTCCTTGTGAACACATGGCATAGCAACCAGCTCACCAGAAGGACTCGATACCATTTTACCACTGGCTTCAGGTAAGACTACACCGGTAGAAGTCTGACGAAATTTCTGGTCAAAGGGATCGTATCTGTACGACAGAATATTTCCTCGCCGCTGGACAACAAGTTGCCCTTCCCCCCAGGTGCAGCCAGCAAAACCTTCAGGGTATGTAAAGTCATCTATTTTGCCGAGATCACCCACATTCCAGACACGTAATGTCTCACCCATCATCATTTCATGAATTTTTTCACTGGCGGCGAGATAATCTCCCCCCTGGTCGAAAGCCACAGTATCTACCTCAAGGCCAAGCTTCCACATTCCAACAAGGTGGATATACTCTGTGAACCAGGAACCCAGCGATGCTAACGCTTCAACAGTCGGAGCTTTTACCCAGGCATCACTCGCATAGGCAAGCGATTCACCTGGGCTTTCTTTTATAAGGTGTTCAGATTGGGCCGCCAGGACTTTCGAGTCTGCCTGTCGTTCACGTTTACGAACTTTTTCCAGTTCTCTGGATTCAGCATTTTGACTAGCCAGGACAAACTCCTGTGAGAGTGGTGTCATTTCTGGCTCTTCATCATGGGATAGTTGTTCCGATTCAATGAAATGCTGAAGCTCAAAACCACGTATTAAGCCAAACTTTTCATCAGAATTTTTCCAGTTAACCGCTCGTTGCTCATACCTGCTTAAGAGCTGTTTGCGATCATAATTGGTTCGGACAGCCATAACAACGTCATTAACTACATCATAAAAATCACGATTATGGGTAAAAATGTAATTCCTGCTTTGTAGTTCATCGGGCACGGTAAGTTCCAGTTTTTTCCAACCATGAGAATCTACTTGCTCAACGATCACTGGCTCTATTGTCTTTGCATGTTCTAGTGCCAGGAAGTATTCGTCATTACAAACTTTTGAGTTCAGCCACTGCTTATCCAGGAGTACAATGAATACGTGCGTTTTTAAAATACCTTCACGTACAGCAGCATTCCATTTTTCTGCCGGGCCTATTTTTTCAGTATCTACCCATGAGGTGATGCTCTGTTTCTGTAAAGACGCTGCTAGTGAAGTTGCAAATTTTTCATTATTACGAACATAGGAGATAAAAACGTCAACACTCATAGCATCTTGATCCGCTCAGTCACTACCCATTGTTGAATGATGGTTTTGATCTGCGGGGCACTTATAAGTATTGGTTTTATATTCATCATAATCAATCCTTGTAGAATATTGTTCTTATAGGTAGGATCATAACGGATATGTATTATAGAAGCCAGACAGGTGGTTAAGGTTTTACTTACGTCCCTGATGAAATAAAAAATGCCACCTTAAATCTTTTATGTGGCACAAGGAGTCACCAATGTTAAGTACAGACATTCTAAAAAAACCTCCCCTTCTGGTTCATCTGGTATTTCATCCGGAATCAAACTCTGCACGTGAGTTAGCTAAAAATATTCATCTGGCATTAAATGATGATCCAATAGTTCAGGGTTTACGTATTCCTACTGTTTTTTGCAAGGAAGTTGATTCGCTATTACCACCGACTGATCAGCAACTCGATCAGGCACAACGTAGTTTTGTTGTTCCGCTGGCTGATACCGATATGAATCTTTCTGATGACTGGTGTGAATTTGTCGCTGATCTTTGGCAAAGCTGTGAGACCTCAAACCATCGCTGTGTTCCAGTCCAGTTGACCGAAGATGCCTGGCCACTATCACCTGATCGACTAGGCACGGTTAATTTTGTGCGGGCTTTTACCGAACCGCAACAAACACGTACTGCATTTATAATTCGGCGCATCATCATCGAGCTTTGTCGATATCTTCATGGCGATGCAGTGGGTGATGAGTCACCAGAAGCACCCACCAAACTATTTATCAGTCACACTAAGATGGATTTAAATCAGAAACCAAAGGTGGTTGAAAAACTCAAGGCTTACCTGCAGGTTGATCAACCCATTGAAACCTGGTTTGATTCAGGAGATATTCCAGGTGGTTCTGTCTTCACTAAAAAAATAACCGAAGGCATACAGGATTCTTCATTACTTTGCGTATTGACTAATCATTACGCTAGCCGGGAATGGTGCCGCAAAGAAATACTGCTGGCCAAAGAAAAACAACGCCCGGTTGTGGTGATTGATGCCCTCACCGATACCGAAGTTCGCAGTTTTCCTTATATCGGCAACTTGCCGGTTATTTGCTGGAACAATAATCCACAGGCTGTCATTGACCTGGTTTTGAAAGAGACCTTGCGCCATCTTCATACCAGTAGTTTATTACAACAATGGCAACAGGCTGATGACCTGATTTTCACCATGCCACCTGAATTAGCCACGATTGTTGGTTTACCTACACCGGCAACAGTACTTTACCCGGAACCACCCCTGGGTAGTGAGGAGATACTTATATTAGAAAAAACCGGCGTTACGGTTACAACACCGTTACAGCGCCTCGCCAGTGAACGGGTTTTGAAAGGGAAAACTGTGGCGATCTCCATGTCAGAAAGTACCGATAGTTTTCGCTACGGTGTTAGTAAATTACATCTGGATGCAACGATGTTAGAGCTCAGCCGCTATTTGTTAGTACAGGGTGTTACGCTTGTTTATGGTGGGCATCTGGGATCCGGGGGATATACCGAGAAACTAACAGAATTGGTGCGGACTCATAATCAGTTTGCAGATATTGACCCGGTTGAACGTATTGTTAATTATGTTGGTTGGCCGATTCCACTATCGAAGACGCAACGAGCTGCTTATAAATATATAGCCAGCTTAAAACGGGTAGCCAGACCCGACGACATCGATGAAAGTTTAAATTCTGATTTTACTGAAGATCCTGACTTTTTTTCAGCAGAGAAATCCCCTGAACACCGTTACGCCTGGGCACGCGGTATGACGGCTATGCGTTTACTTGAAACAAAGGAAACGGTTGCACGTATTGTTCTGGGTGGCACTTTTGGACCGACCCTGAAAACAGGTGCGGATGGATCTCAAACAGAGAAGTGGTATGCCAGTCGTATCCCCGGGGTACTTGAGGAAATCATGGCCTCTGTTGAAGCCGGCCAACCGGTTTTTCTGGTGGGTGGTTTTGGTGGTGTCGCTGCCATGGTTGTTGATATTCTGCAAGGAAAGGATCGCGAGGAAATGACCTGGGACTATCAGCGAAATGCTCCGCATGCTGAAGCCATGCGAACGCTCTATAAAAAGCGAGGCGATAACTGGCAGGGCTATGATGAAATGATCACCATATTACGCAATAAAGGGATTGCAGGCATCAATACCCTGCTGACAGAAGAGGAACACAAACTGCTATTTCACACGCGAGACCCGATACTGATGGCAAGTATAATTATTAAGGGTTTGGGGGAGTTATAGTCTGGCAACTCACATACAAGCGTCTATGTCTTAACACATAATGATTTTGTTATTTTGTTAGACTATAAAAAACTTCGGAGCCGTGACCGTTACTCACCGTACAACAGGCGTCCGAACATTATTAAAAGGAGATAATAATCATGTCAAAATCAAAACTAACCTGGAACCAGTGGCTAGAAGATAACCAGGTATCAGATAAGCTTTTTAGAATCTCGGATGAACAGGCAAACCAGCTCTGGAATCCAACTGATTTAGACCGGGAAGCTGCCTGGATTCTCTACACTGAAATTCGCAGCCGAATTTCAACCCAGCCCCTACATTACCGCTCAGGTGATGAGGAAACAGCCCTCGATAGTCTTTACAGGTTATTTGGTATTACTCGCAAGACTATTGAAGAAAGAGGACCTGAATGCCGACATTTTGCAAGCTTTGCTATCTATCTCCTTAATACGCATATACGACCACTGACTGCAAAGTGGCATAAGAAGAAAATTGATGGAAAGATACAACATGATGATGATCGGAGAGACTTTAGAGAAGATCTCTCTGATGTACAGGTTAACCTGATCGGGTTCTGCCAGATATTTGGCAAGATTGCTCTAGGTGACGAGTATGCTGATGACACTACAGATGACTCGTCAGCCAGTGCCGACAGCAGTACACAAAATGATATTCCGGGACATGATATCCCGTTTGATAAAATCCTGCTTGATGAAAATGTTCCCGGTTATAAAGAACTATATGTCGCCGAGTTAGAGGCAATCAGTGAAAGGCGGGAGGATAAATCTAAGGTAACTAACCTGGCCGGCCTTGCCTGCTCTGGCGGAGGCATTCGCTCTGCAACTTTCTGCCTGGGTGTAGCACAATCACTTTCCAGACGTGGACTGCTCAAAGATATAGATTATTTATCAACGGTATCGGGTGGTGGCTATTTCGGCTCTTTCCTGAGTTCTTATCTGAATGATACTGATAGAAATGAAGTGGGACTGGAGCCTGACAAACTACCCTTTGCCGAAGAAAATCAGGCAGAGCCAAAACCTGTACGACAACTACGCAACAACAGTAAATATTTGCTTAAGGGTGGTTTACTGGGAAAATCTCGCATGGCAGGTTTACTGCTATTCGGCATATTTGTTAATCTCCTCACTCTTTTTCCTATTCTGCTCGGTGCAGTCGCTCTGACCAAAGTAAGTGAACAGTTCGGACTCAATGAACAACTTGTGCATGATGGCGTCGGTATTATTCTGATTTTCCTTCTGTCATTACTCCTTGTATTAGTTCTTGGGCTGCCGCTTGTTTATAAGTTTTGGTCGTCAAAACGTGATCGCATCACTCTCTACGAAAAGACTTGCATCTTCACTGGCCTTACCCTCCTGGCAATCTGGGTACTTGGCTGCATTCTTCCTAAGTTCTATCAGTCAATGACTGATATTTTTGGAACAAATGAGGTGATGATTTTTTTTGCATGCTTACCCATTTTGCTAATCGGCACAGCGTTTACTTTAGGTTTAACAACACTTGTCGGACGTTTGCTTATGATGCTGGCAGGAATTGCTGGTCCTTTGTTACTGCTCATGAGTTATCAAGTATTGATCCACAATATTTCACCAAGTTGGACACATATTTTGGTTTTGTTCGCATCAATAACCGCAGTAACAATTTGGTTATGGTTTATCAATGTGAACCAGGTATCGCCTCACCGATATTACCGCAACCGTCTGGCAGAAACCTATCTCTTACGAAAAGGAAGTGAAATAGCAGTCGATCCACAACTACTATCAAAGCTACAATCAAACAATACTGGAGCACCCTACCATCTGATCAATGCTGCGGTTAACCTTCCATCTAGCAAGAACCCAGAACTACGCGGTCGAAATTCAGACTTTTTCATGTTCAGCCGACATTTCTGCGGAAGCCCCCTACTCGGCTATTGCGAAACAGAGGATTTGGAAAATAAAGATCCTCATCTCGACCTGGGTACCGCAATGGCAGTATCTGGTGCAGCCGCTTCCGGCCACATGGGTACAACAACAATCAAAGGTCTCTCATTCTGGCTTTCCTTACTCAACATTCGTTTGGGTTACTGGCTACCCAATCCGAAACGACTGACTGAAATACGGAGTGGGTTTGTTGCACAACCATTCTCACTATGGAAAGAATTATTTGGCAATATCGATGAGAAAGGTAAATTTGTAAACTTGTCTGATGGAGGCCACATTGAAAACCTCGGCATTTACGAACTCTTGCGGCGCAAATGTAAATTTATTATCGCTATCGATGGTGAGGCTGACCCTGGTATGACATTCCCAAGTCTAATGAACGTCATCAGGTACGCTCAGATTGATTTCGGGATTAATATTCAGATAGATCTCGGTGACTTGAAACAAAACGAAACAGGATTTACCAAAGCACATTTTGCGCTGGGGGAAATTAATTATGACGACAGTCACACCGGCTACCTGTTGTACATTAAATCATCTCTCACTGGCAACGAGCGCGATTACATTTTGGACTATCATAAGAACAGCCCAAGTTTTCCTCACGAGACAACAGCAGATCAATTTTTCAGTGAAGCCCAGTTTGAAGCTTACCGAGCCCTGGGCGAACACATCGGTGAGGACTTATTTCACTCAGAGGTAATCAAGGGGATTAGTGTGATTAATATGAAGACCTGGTTTACCGCTTTGGTGCGAAATCTTCATGAATAAAGAATCATGCAAAAGTCACCTGCGAGTCCAAACTGAGAAACAGCACTATTTAAATTTATCGAGATAAATTAATGTCTTTTTTAAGCGTCGAACCACTAACTCTGATGATTTCAAGTCGCTGTCAGGACAAGGTTGAATTTAATGGCAAGAAGCAGCCCATGACCTTGTTACGCAAGGCTATGAAAAAAAAGCTCGAGGAAATTATTGTTGACGGCAATCAGATCTTTGAGGTCTGGATCCACGAGGACGAATCTGTAACGCCTGGCGACCAGAACTCATGGGACACCTGCATGAGCAAATCTAAGAAAGCTGATATTTTCCTGGCACTCTACAACGGCAATGCCGGTTGGTCTGGAACCAGCGAGAGACTAGGTGACCATGTTGGAATATGCCATGCAGAGTTTGAAGCCGCCTTCAACAAAACCCCGAGTAAAGTACGTATCATTCAGTTACCTACAATTTCTGCAAAACCAAATTCACCCAACGAACGTTTTCAAAAATATTTCCAGCAACAAGGTTTACAAGCAACCCAAACTACCAGTGGCGAAGATGTCATCAGATCAGCGAAACAAGCGGCTGTAAGTGCTCTGCTAGATTTGGCTCGTGCCGGTATTGGCGTTGGATCTAAAGGTAGTTATTTCGCAGGGGAAGCTCTGGTATGGACTAGAATGGATTATATGCAACGAAGCAATGTTATGACAAACACTGCTATCGAATTCCTTGCCTCGCGCGCTCACGGAGAAAAAGCAACCAAACTTGAGAACACTGTCATCTTACCTGTAGATAAGAAAAAAATAGCTTTCACCTGCCACAGCATTCCTGCGTCTATGAGCACAGCTGCAGCAAGGGAACTGGTTGGCCAGCCTTTTCTCAGAGACCATAACATCTGCACAAAATTGCCCAAAAACATTCGCGGACCGGTCCACCTCATTGTATGCCAAAAAACCGTAACAGAAGCCCAGGCACTCCGCCAGTTAGGTTTCCCAGATGCGATAGTTGTATCTGCACCGTTTGGCATCTATGTGGCCGATGACATTCAAAAAATTCAAATGGTATTCATCGCCAGCTGCCGTGACGAAACCAGCACCCGTCATCATGTCCAACGCTTTCTCCAATGGTTGACTCAACAAGGAGAAGACCGTCTATTGGCACAACGCGCACGCACACGTCGACTTATTGGAAACCTGATGGCGAGAAACGTGTAAATTTACTGCACCCGAACACTACGAAACCTAACCGTTATGAATACCAAAACCTTCCTGTACGACACCTTCCTTTGCCACAACAGTCTGGACAAAAACCTTATCGAAGCCATTGAAGGCCAGTTGCGCGCCCGGGGAATTCGTTGCTGGTTCGATCGCTACGAGCTGCAGCCGGGTAAAAACTGGAAGAAATTTATCGACACCGAGTGGCCACGTATATCATCCATCATTCTGTGTTTCGGAAAAAACGGAATTAGTCCGGGGCAACAATACGAGCTGGATAACCTGGTACCGGCGGCCAAAAAGAATCAGCAGATTGTACCCATCATTCTTCCTGACGTAGCCCAAACAACCGATGGCCATAAACTAATTCCGGAAACCTTGAAGGACAGGATCTGGATTGATTTTCGCGACTCGAAAATTAATACCACCGACGCCCTCATTTGGGGCATAAACGGCGAGAATCCTTTAATCCGCATGTCGACCGGCAATTACTACCGCGATACGGACGGACTGGAAGATGCAGAACTGAAACAGTGCCTGGGCAAAATTATCGGCAAGGGGCAAAAGGCACTGAGTTACCCCAAAGGAGCACGCGAGGCCGCCCTTGTCGCTTTCGAGGATCCGGAAAACGATGAGAATGTGCTGCTATTCAACAACAACAAATCGGTGTCCAAGGACAATTATTACGGTTTTGGAAAACGCGCTCCCGAAAGTTGGAGTCTCGACCACATTTGGCCCAAAGCCTTTGGGTTTCGCGATAATCGAAGAATAATCAGCGATATGCACAACATTGGCCTGGCTGACTTAGCCTACAATGCCCGGCGTGGAGCAGGTTTTTTCTACGATCGGCGCCTCGATTTCAGCGAGAAAGAAACCGAGATAGCCCCTACCCGACTTTTCGATCCGCGCGGGTTTATTGCTCGTGCCTGTCTGTACATGGTAGTGCGCTACCAGGGCCTGGCGAAGGAGCCTGAGCTGGTGCTTGACGAACAACAGCACGTAATCGGCGAAGCCCACCTGGGTTCCCTAGAAACCCTATTGTACTGGAACCGTTTGGCCAGGGTTACGCCCACCGAACGCAAACGCAACGACATCATTGCCAAACTACAGGGGAACCGCAACCCCTTTGTCGACCGACCGGAGTTTGCCGATTTAATTTGGTACCCCGTTTAGGCAGATTAGTTAAAGAGTTAAAGGAGTTTGACCTTAATGCCGCTTACTTAAGCCGAAATGTTATTAATTCAGCAAATTCGTCATTGCGAGGAACGAAGCAATCTCTGGCAGGTAGGCACCAGATGCTAATAGATTGCCGCG